>Ga0068860_100007321_pt1 | contig 11034 bp, 8 predicted proteins | sample KBSSwiS32_FD_66597 | JGI IMG/M metagenome (GOLD analysis project Ga0068860, IMG submission 66597) | Switchgrass rhizosphere microbial communities from Kellogg Biological Station, Michigan, USA - KBS Switchgrass S3-2 | ecosystem: Host-associated > Plants > Roots > Rhizosphere > Soil ... | reverse complement strand
AGCAAGAGACAGGATGAACCACGAAGGCGCGAAGGACACGAACGGCAGGACAAGAAGTTGTGTGCAGCGAACGGCGCGGACTTTTTGCACCCCGGGCACCGACAAGATTCGATGCACTGATCTGCATGCTCTATTTCTTCCGATACTTTGTGTTGCTTTGCACTTCTTCGTGTTCTTCGTGCCTTCGTGGTGGTCTTTTGATCCTGCGCCTTGTGTCTTCTGATCGTGTGTCTTTGCAAACCGGAGTTTCGACGTGAACGATTTGAAAGTGGGCTTCGTCGGCTTGGGCGCGATGGGCCGGCCGATGGCCGGGCATCTGCAGCGGGCCGGACTGCTGGTCGGCGTCAGCAATCGCACGCCGGCCAAGGCGCAGGCATTCGCGGCCGAGCAGGGTGTGGCAGCGACGCCGGCTCCGGGCGACCTCGCCGCATCGTGCAACGTGATCGTGTTGTGCGTCAGCGCCGACGCGGACGTACTCGGCGCAGTGCGCGAAATCGCAGCGCGCGCGCAGCCCGGCACGATCGTGATCGATCACTCGACCGTGTCGCCGGAGACGGCGAAGCAGGCGCACGCACTGATGCGCGCTGCCGGCGGCGACTTCCTCGATGCGCCGGTGTCGGGCGGCGTCGAGGGCGCGAAGAACGGCAAGCTGTCGGTCATGGTCGGCGGCGACGCGGCAACGCTCGCACGTGTGCGGCCCGTGCTCGACGCGTACGGCGCGCGCATCGGCCACATGGGCGCGATCGGCGCCGGCCAGAGCACGAAGGCCGTGAACCAGGTGCTGGTCGCCGGCATTGCCCAGGGCGTTTGCGAAGGGCTCGCGCTCGGCGAAGCGCTGGGATTGAATCCCGACGTGCTGCTGCCGACGCTGGCCAGCGGCGCTGCCGGCTGCTGGTTTCTCGACAAGCGCGGCGCGACGATGCTGCGCAACGAGTTCGCCGGCGGTTTCAAGGCCGCGTTGCTGCACAAGGACCTCGGCATCGTGCAGCAGATCGCGACGCACGCCGGCACCGATCACAGCATCGTCGACAAGGCGCTGGCCGATCTTGCCGAGTTGATGCGCGAGGGGCGCGGCGACGAAGAGCACTCCGCGGTGATCCGTCTGAAGCGGCAGCGCAAGTAAGCGCCTTCACCGCGGCACTGCCGCGGCGCTCGCTGTCGCCGCGCTCAACGGCGTTCGCGTCGGGCCCTTCGACGGCTTTCGGATCGACTGCGCGAGCACAGAGCCGAAGTCGAAACAGCCGTCGACTTTCGTCCGCCGGCACTCATGCCCAGAATGTGCCGCGGCGAAAGCGGGTGAACGGATCTGCGCTGCTATACACCCAAACAGGCGCTTCGCTAATGAACCCGAGGACTCGTTGCGAAATGCGCGCCTTCACAAAACCACAGCATTTGCACTGCTAGCTTTGCACCGCAGGGGCTGTTTGAGACTTCGGGAGCGTCACATGCGCCACAAGCCACTGCGGATATTCGTGGCGTTGATCGTTCCTTGGGTGGCGTCGGGCGTTGCTCACGCGACCGATTGGCTGCAATTCGGTTACGACATCGCGCACAGCGGCTTCAACCGAGCCGAGCCAGGCTACCCGACGGCCGGTGGCAACGCGGTGCCATACCACTATGCCTTGCCGGCCGGTACCGAACGCATCGATGGTGCGCCGGTGTATCTCGGCAACGTCGCGACGAATTCCGGAACGAGAAACCTGCTGTTCGGCCTCAGCAACAACGGCACGATCATCGCGCTCGACGCCGACTCGCCGACACTGAATGTGATCTGGTCGCACAAGCCGACCGGCACCGGCGCGACCACGCGCGGTTTCGGTTCCCCGGCCATCGATCCAGGGTTCCAGTACGTCTATGCGTACGGATTCGACGGCAAGGTGCACAAGTACCAGGTCGGTGACGGCACCGAGGTCGTCAGCGGCGGCTGGCCGGCCGTCGTGACGTTGAAACCGAACGTCGACAAGGGTGCTTCGGGACTGGGCATCGCGACGGCGCACAGCGGTTCTACCTACCTTTACTCGGTCACCGACGGCTACATCGGCGACGGTGGCGATTATCAGGGCCACCTCACGACGATCGATCTGGCGACCGGCGCGACGAAGGTATTCAACTCGCTGTGCAGCGATCTGACCTTTCACTTCGTCCTTAACGGCAAGACCACGCAGCCGAACCAGACCGATTGCGCCTCGAAGCAGAACGGTATCTGGGGCCGGCCCGGCGCGATCTACGACGACGGCACCGATCGCGTGTTCATCGTGACCGGCAACGGCCCGTTCAACGCGAACAGCGGCGGCTTGAACTGGGGTGACAGCGTGCTGGCGCTGAACCCGGATGGCTCCGGCGCCGGGGCCGGCATGCCGGTCGACAGCTTCACGCCGACGGCGTTCCAGAACCTGCAGAATACCGATGCCGACTTGGGCTCGGCATCGATCGCGCTGCTGCCGGTGCCGCCCGGCGCCGGCGCCGCCTTCCAGCATCTCGGCGTGGAGACCGGCAAGGACGGCTGCGTGCGGCTGCTCGACCTTGCCAACCTGAGCGGGCAGGGTGGACCGACGCATATCGGCGGTGAGCTGCAGGCCATCAATTTCCGCGGCGCGGCCTCAAACTGTGCGAACGGCAACGACGGGCCGGAAATCCGCGCGCAGCCCGCGGTCTGGGTCAACCCCGGCGATGGCGCGGTCTGGGTGTATGTGGCCAGCCGGAGCAGCGGCTTCGCCGCGTACCGCGTGACGGTCAGCGGCGGCGTGCCTTCGCTCGGTGAGCAGTGGAGCAAGAACGAAAACGAAGGAAGCTCGCCGGTGGTCGCCAACGGCGTCGTCTATTACCTGTTCAACAGCAAGCTGCGCGCGTATGACGCAGTGAGCGGAGCACTCCTGGTCACGGCAGGCGCGTGGTTCGACACGTCGATCAGCGGTCAGCACTGGCAGAGCCCGGTGCTCGTGAACGGCCGCTTCTATTTTTTCGACGAAGCCAACCCCTCAAACCTGTGGGTCTATCAGCTCGACGGCGCGTTCAAGTCCGGCTTCGAATAGAACCGCCGGACGTGCGGCGAGCTACGGGCTCGCCGCCTGCTTCATCGGAATCGCCTTGACGCCGCTGTCCGCCAGCGTCTTCTTCGCGGTCTCGGTTTCGCTGGCATTCGAGTACGGACCGACCATGACCCGGTTCCAGGTCTTGCCGTTGATCGTGATCGACTGGACCTTGGCGACCATGCCGAGCAACGCGAGCTTCGCCTTGGCCTCGTCGGCGGCCTTCGCATCGGAGTACGAACCGGCCAGCAACACGTAGCGCGCACCGGCATCGCCGGCGGCGACCGTCGGCGGCGTGGCGGTCGCTTGCGGATTCGCAGCGTTGCCTTGCTGCGCCTGCGCGAGGGCCAGTTGCTGGCGCTGCTGCTCGGCACGCGCCTTCGCCGTCAACTCGGCGTCGGGAATCACGACTTCCATTTCCGGCAGCACCGAGTAGAAGTCGAACGTCTTCTTCGGCGGGGCCGGTTTCTTGCCGGCTTCGTCGGCGACCGCCTGCTCCGGCTCCTTCGGCGCAGTCGCCTCGGGGTTCGGCTGCGGCACGTTCTTCCGGCGCAGCATCGGCGCCCAGTCCTTGATCAGGATCAGCGCCGACAGGGTCAGGCCGAGCAGCACGCCGATGCCGAGCCAGACCCAGGCAGGCCAATGCTGCTTTTCGCCGCCGCGATAGGCCTGCTTGCCGTGTCTTGCCGCCATCACATCTTCTCCGGAGCCGACACGCCGAGCAGGTCGAGCCCGTTCGCGATGACCTGGCGTGTCGCGAATGCCAGGGCGATACGCGCGTCGCGCAAATCGACGTCGTCGACGATGAACTGGTGCGCGTTGTACCAGTTGTGCAGCGCGTAGGCCAGTTCGCGCAGGTATTGCGCGATCAGCTGCGGCTCGAGACTGGCCGTGGCCGACTCGATGATTTCCGGGTAGCGCGCCAGTTCGACGAGCAGCGCGGTTTCGTGTTCGGTCGCCAGCAGCGCGAGCTGCGCCAGCCCGTTGTCGCGATTCCAGGCGATGCCGCGTTCGCCGAGCTGGCGCTCGACGCTGCAGACGCGCGCGTGGGCGTACTGGATGTAATACACCGGGTTGTCGTTCGATTTCGACAATGCCAGGTCGATGTCGAACACCATCTGCGAATCGGACTTGCGCGCGATCAGGAAGTAGCGCGTTGCGTCGCGGCCGACCGCGTCGATCAGGTCGCGCAGCGTGACATAGCCGCCGGCGCGCTTGGATATCTTCATCTCCTCGCCGCCGCGCATGACCGTGACCATCTGGTGCAGAACGTACTCGGGCCAGTCCTTCGGAATGCCCATGTCGAGTGCCTGCAGGCCGGCCTTCACGCGCTGCGTCGTCGAATGGTGGTCGGAGCCGTGTTCGTTGATCACGCGCCGGTAGCCGCGCTTCCATTTGGTCACGTGGTAGGCGACGTCGGGCAGGAAGTAGGTGTAGCTGCCGTCGGACTTGCGCATGACGCGATCCTTGTCGTCGCCGAAGTCCGTGGTCTTCAGCCACAGCGCGCCGTCCTTCTCGTAGGTGTGGCCGCGGGCGACCAGTTCGTGGGCGGTCTCCTGGACCAGGCCGTCGCTGTACAGCGACGATTCGAGGAAATACATGTCGAACGGTGCGACACCGAACGCACGCAGGTCTTCGTCCTGCTCGCGCCGCAGCCAGGCGACGGAAAAACGCCGGATTGCTTCGAGGTCGTCGGCGTCGCACGCCGCGCGGACGTCGTGGCCTTCGATGTGTACGCTATCGCCGGCCCGGTACGCGGCAGCGACGTCCTTGATGTACTCGCCGCGATAGCCGTCGGCCGGCCAGCGCGGGTCCTCGGGCTCGATGCCGCGGCAGCGCGCCTGCACCGACAGCGCGAGATTGTTGATCTGTGCGCCGGCGTCGTTGTAGTAGAACTCGCGCGCGACGCTCCAGCCGGTCGCAGTCATCAGGCGCGCCAGGCAGTCGCCGATCGCGGCCGCGCGGCCGTGGCCGACGTGCAGCGGCCCGGTCGGGTTGGCCGATACGAATTCGATCTGCAGCTTGCGCTGGCCGCCCGACGCATTGCGCCCGTAAGCCGCACCCGCGGCAAGGACACGGCGCACTTCGTCGTGATACGCCGCGGGACTCAGGAACACATTGATGAAGCCGGGGCCGGCGATCTCGATCCTGCTGACCTGCGGCGACGCCGGCAGCACCGCCACCAGCGCCTCGGCCAGCTCGCGTGGCTTGCGTCGGGCTGCCTTGGCCAGAACCAGCGCCGCATTGCAGGCGAAATCGCCATGGTCGCGGCTGCGCGTGCGCTCGATGACGAAGTCGACAGCGGGGTCCGGGGGCAACAGTCCGTCGGCCTGCAATTGGGCGATCGCCCGCAGGACGAGGTGGCGAAGTTGGTCTTTCACGCGTGGAATCTTGAGGGAAGGCCGCTATTGTAGTCACGCCCGCCGGAAAGCAGAAGATTTCCGGGCGCCGCGGCGCTCCCGCGCGGCGGCGCGCATGCTGCACTGCGCTGTGGATAACTTTGTGCGTAACTACTTGCTGCGTCCGCCGCGCAGCGCCGGGAAAAATCGCGCTGTCATGCCGTTTTCACACAGTTTCATACCATAACTCACTGTTATATAAAGCATTTTTATACATGAACAGCGACCCGTGCCGCCGTCGAACTGTGCACATTTCAGCGAATGCAGCATTGTGTATAAATCCAGCGGCATAAACGCTTGTCGCGCCGTAAGAATTTGGTAACAGGCAACGGTTAAGGTGTGCGCGTCGCAAGTGCAAATCACGCGGCGTGCGGGATGCGCACGGCGCGCCGGGCGCAGGGAAGCGCCAGCACTTGCCCTTGGCTGATAGCACGAAATACTGCATGTCCGTCTGCGGATTTCGTGTACTTCGAGTACGACCCGTACTCCGCTTGCGCGGGTGCCCCAAGGTTGCGGACACTGCCCGGCCCGCTGAGGGCGGCATCATCGGACCGCGGCGCCCACGCAGAATCAGTGGGACTGCGCGATGATCGAACGAAACGCGCCGAGCACCTGGGCCCCGTCGGCCGGCGCCTTGCCGGCGAACTCGGCGCGCAGCCGGCGTGTCATCGCTACGAGCTTTTCCGCATTCGCGCGCTTGGATGCCTCGAAGATGCGCCGGCCGTAGTCGGAACTGAAACGGTGCAGCTCGAAGAAATAGCGCTCCTGGCCGTCGGTCAGGAACGCGAGCATCGGTTGCGCCGAATCGGGCGAGCCGGGATCACGCCGGCTGCGCATCTCGCGCTCGAGGCACAGTCGCTCGGCGCTGGCCATGAAGCGCGGAAACGGTTCGGCGACGTTCGCGGTGTCGAGATCGGCGGCGATCAGCGCGAGTTCGAGCCCATGCCGCACGCGGGCGTCGTCGCGCCAGCCCGGCACGTGCTTGTCGAGTTTCACGTCGAGCTTCTGGGCCAGCGCGCCGCCGGACTGCACGACCAGCTCGGCCGGGTTGTAGTCGTGGGTCGGGCTCGGCGGCCGCGCGTCGAACGTGCTGCCGGAAATCATCAATTCGCAGCTCGCGAACAATTCGGCGTTGGTCTGCGGCGTAAAGCCACAGGCACGCAGGATGCGGAACGTCTCCTCGACACTGGCGCGCTCGTTGCTGCCGATGCCGGCGTGGAATTCCGGCGCTTCGCGCTGGCGCAGGTCGTGCGCGGCGGCGAACAGCGACAGGCGGAACCAGTCGCGCAGGCTGAGGTTGTCCTCGCCGATCGAGTCCATGATCCGGTCGAGGCGCGGGCCGAGGATTTCGAGGATGTGCTCCTCGTTGTGATAGGCGTGGAAGTCCTCGCCCCAGGTGCCGTGACGCAGGGCGAGCCGGCAGAACGCCATCAGGATCGCATCCTCGGCGCGCTCAATCGTCTCGGACGGCTCGCCGGCAACGGCGCGGGTCAGACGTGCGCGGCGCTTGTCGAGGATCACGAGCACGTCCGGGCGGCGCGCCTTGACGAGCGCGCGCGCCGTGCCGGGATCCGGCACCCGCTTTTCGATTGAGTCGGCGGGAAACTCCCGCGGATAAGAAAAGATCACGGCCGGCGTCGCCAATCTCCCGTGCCGGTCAGTATAGCCGGGGATTCCCGACGGTTATATCCAGCCGCGCTCGGCGAGCGAAAACGCGCTGCCGCTGCCGACCACGAAGTGATCGAGCACGCGGACTTCGATCAGCTCGAGCGCCTGGCGCAGGTGCCGCGTGATATCGCGGTCGGCCTGGCTCGGCTCGGCGACGCCGGACGGGTGATTGTGGGCGAAGATGACGGCCGCGGCGTTGTGCGCGAGGCAGCGCCGCACGACTTCGCGCGGGTGGACGCTGGCACCGTCGATCGAGCCGCGAAACAGCTCCTCGCAGGCGATCACGCGGTGACGGTTGTCGAGAAACACGCAGAGGAACACTTCGTACGGAAATGCCGCTATGCGCGCGCGCAGGTAGTCGGCGCACGCGGCCGGATGGGTCAGCGCGTCGGGCCGCTGCAGGTCGCAGGCGAGATAGCGCCGGCCGAGCTCGAGCGCGGCATGCAGACGGCATGCTTTCGCCGGGCCGATGCCGGATTCGGCCGACAGCGCGCGCAGGTCGAGTTCCAGCAGCGGTTTCAGGCCGGCGTGCGCATGCAGCAGGTCGCGGCCGACATCGACGGCGGTACGGCCGCGCCGGCCCGAGCCGATGAACAGGGCCAGCAGTTCGGCGTCGGACAACGCGGCGGCGCCGCGCGCGAGCAGCTTCTCGCGCGGACGTTCGTCGGCGGGCCAGTCGCGGATGGTCCGGGTTGCCGCTGCGCGGGTTGCGTCGCGGCCGGTTGCGTGCGGATCGGAAGGCATGGCGCACAGCCTGCGCGCCGCGGGTCGATCGCGGCAGCCGGAAAGTCCGGGAATTCCGGTAAGCTATCGCCGATTCGACCTGTCGACAGAATTCCTACATGGGCACGTCAGCGCTGGCCAATCTGCGCATCCTGCTGGGCGTATCCGGCGGTATCGCGGCGTACAAGTCGGCCGAGCTGGTCCGGCGCCTGCGCGATGCCGGCGCCGACGTGCGCGTCGTGTTGACCGAGAATGCGGCGCGCTTCGTGACCCCGCTGACGTTCCAGGCCCTGTCCGGGCAGCCGGTCCGCAGCGGCCTGTGGGACGAGGCGGCGGAAGCGGCCATGGGCCACATCGAGCTGGCACGCTGGGCGCAGCGCATCCTGATTGCCCCGGCCAGCGCGGACGTGATCGCGCGCCTGGCGCACGGTTTCGCCGACGACCTGCTGACGACGATCTGCCTGGCCAGCGCCGCGCCGCTGGCGCTGGCGCCGGCCATGAACCAGCAAATGTGGGCGCATGCGGCGACCCAGGCCAATGTGAAGACCCTGCGCGATCGCGGCGCCGACCTGCTCGGGCCGGCCTCCGGCAGCCAGGCCTGCGGCGAGTTCGGCGCCGGGCGCCTGCTCGAAGCCGATTCGATCGTCGCCGAGATCACGGCGCTGCACGGACCGCAGCGGCTCGCCGGGGTACGCGTGCTGGTCAGTGCCGGTCCGACCTACGAGGACATCGACCCGGTCCGCTTCATCGGCAACCGCAGTTCCGGACGTATGGGCTTTGCCGTCGCCCGGGCGGCGGTCGAGCAGGGCGCGCAGGTGCATCTGGTCGCCGGCCCCGTGCATCTGCCGACGCCGGCCGGCGTCGGCCGCAGCGACGTGCGCAGCGCCCGCGACATGCGCGCCGCAGTCATGCAGCAGATTCCACAAAGCGACATTTTCATCTCGGCGGCGGCGGTCGGCGACTATCGTCCCGGCGAGGTGTCGGCGCACAAATTGAAGAAGAAGGGAGCGGCGCTGAGCCTGACCCTCGACGAAAATCCGGACATCCTGGCCGAGATAGCCGCGCTGCCGCAGCGGCCGATGCTGGTCGGCTTCGCCGCGGAAACCGAAAACCTCGAGGCTTACGCGCGGGCCAAGATGACCCGCAAGAAGCTCGACCTGATCGCCGCGAACCAGGTCGGCGCCGATCTCGGCTTCGACTGCGCCGACAACGCGCTGACCCTGTTCTGGGCCGACGGATCCGAGGATCTCGGTCGGGCCGACAAGCCGGTGCTGGCGCGCCGCCTGGTTGCGCGCATCGCCGAGCGCTACGCGCAGCGCCAGCCGAACAAGCGAAACGCCAAGTGATCGACGTCGAATTGAAGATCCTCGACCCGCGTCTGGGCCGGGAAATCCCCCTGCCGCATCCGGCGACGCCGGCCTCGGCCGGCATGGATCTGCGCGCGGCGATTGACGCGCCCATCACGCTCGACGCGGGAGCATCGGCGCTGATCCCAACCGGCCTTGCGATCCACATCGGCGATCCGGGTTACTGCGCGGTGATCCTGCCGCGCTCCGGACTCGGTCACAAGCATGGCGTCGTGCTCGGCAACCTGGTCGGCCTGATCGACGCCGATTATCAGGGACCGCTGATGATCTCGTGCTGGAACCGCAGTGGAGCGCCCTATACCATTGCCCCGGGGGACCGTATCGCCCAATTGTTGTTCCTGCCGGTCGCGCACGCACAGTTTCGTGTGGTCGAGGAGTTCGCTGCCAGCCAGCGCGGCAGCGGCGGATTCGGGCATTCCGGAGTGGCCTGAACAGAATATCGGGAGTTGAACGATTCATGGCGAGCGGAAAAAAGCGCGGCACCAAGCCGTCGGCGCTGCTCGGCGGCGTCGGGCGTATCGCCGACCTGGCCGAGCGTAAACGCGACATACTCGGTGCGATCGGACTGATCCTCGTCAGTGCGCTGTTCGCCTGGCAGGCGTGGGCGATCGTGAGCAAGGGCTGGGCTGCGTCCCGGGCCGACCAGGTCACGAAGTGGGAAGTGCACGAGCTCGGTGAGCAGGTCGCGACGATCCGCCAGCGTGTCCAGCAGGCAGTCAACAGCGCCACGGTGACCGCGGCGCTCGCCGCGCCGGGCGACGATGCGCGCCGCAATGCGGCGGTGATCCTGAAGCAGTGGCTGCCGGAAATGATTTCGGTCGAGTTCTACCGTCCCGACCTCAACGATGTCCTGACCAGCAATTTCTCGAAGTTCGGGTACGCGAAGGCGGCGCTGCTGATCCAGGCGCATCGCCAGCAGTCGGCCGCGCCGCTGCAGTCGCAATTCGGCGCGAACAAGCGCCGTGTCCTGGTCATGGCACTGCCGGCGCTGCGCGACGGCGCTGCGGTCGGCTACGCCTACGTGCAGATTCCGATGGAGTCGCTGCTGGAAACGTTTCAGCGCCAGAGCCTGTCGCGAGCCCGCATCGACCTGCGCCAGGGCGATGGCCGCGGCGATGCGTTGATCGACAGCATCGGCAGCGACACGGTCAGCACGGCCTACGTGCCGGGCGTCTCGGTTCCGGACAGTTCGTTCCGCATCGCCAGCGCGCCGGTCGAAGTGCCGATCCTGTTCTCGAAGAACGTCTGGGTCATGTCGATTCTGGCGGTCCTGGCGCTGATCCCGGGCCTGTTTCTCGGCTATGCCGGCGTGGTCGGCTGGGAACGCGCGCGCGCGCTGCTTCCCGGACGGCGCAAGACCACCGAATGGTACGACGAGGAAGCAGAACCCGGTGCGCCGCGCCGGCCGACCATCCGCGTCGACACGCCGCGGCCGGCCGCGCCGGCTGGTCATGCCTCCGGCGATGCCGATGCCGATGCCGCGGACCGCGACACGCTGGTCGAGCGCAACATCTTTCGCGCTTACGATATCCGTGGTGTGGTCGGCAAGACCTTGACGCGCGGCGTGGCCCGGCTGATCGGCCGCGCCGTCGGCAGCGAGGCGCAACACCGCGGCTTGCGCGAAATCGTCGTCGCACGCGACGGTCGCCTGTCCGGGCCGGACCTTTCCGCGGCACTGATCGAGGGCCTGCGCGCCTCCGGCTGCGACGTCATCGACATCGGTGCTGCGCCCACCCCGGTGCTGTATTTCGCCACCTTTCACCTCAACACCGGCTCCGGCGTCATGGTCACCGGCAGCCACAATCCGCCGGACTACAACGGCTTCAAGATCGTGCTCGGCGGCGAGAC
>Ga0068860_100007319_pt1 | contig 11036 bp, 10 predicted proteins | sample KBSSwiS32_FD_66597 | JGI IMG/M metagenome (GOLD analysis project Ga0068860, IMG submission 66597) | Switchgrass rhizosphere microbial communities from Kellogg Biological Station, Michigan, USA - KBS Switchgrass S3-2 | ecosystem: Host-associated > Plants > Roots > Rhizosphere > Soil ... | reverse complement strand
TGCGCTGCCGGCACCGCCTGCGCGCAAGGCGCGAAGCCGTTCAAGCTGACGCTGAATTTCCTCGCCGGCGGGCCGCAAGCCGGCTTCATGTACGCGAAGCAGCTCGGCCTCTATGAGAAAGCGGGTCTCGACGTGACGATCGAGGAAGGCCGAGGCTCGGGAACGACGGCGCAGATGGTCGCCACCGGCCAGACCGACATCGGGTTCGCCGACGCGCCGGCGGCGATGCAGCTGCGCGCAAAGAACGCGCCGGTGAAGATCATCACGCCGATCCTGCAGACCAACGGCTTCGCGATCATCACGCTCGAAGACAGCGGCATCAGGAAGCCGTCCGACCTGGTCGGCAAGCGCGTCGCGGTGCAGGCCGGCACGGCGCAGACGACGCTGCTCGACGCGATCCTGAAGGCGAACAACATCGACCCGGCGAAGTTCACCGCGATCAACATCGACCCGTCGGCGTTCGTCGGCGTGCTGATCGAAAAGAAGGTCGACGCGATCCTCGGCGGCGCCGATTTCCAGTCGGTGCAGATCCGCGATCGCGGCATCAAGGTGAACGACATCTTCTACCGCGACGTCGGCGTGCCCACCGTGGGGCTGTCGCTGATCGCGCGCGACGACAAGATCGCGGCCGACCCCGAAACGTACCGGAAATTCGTCGCCGCGAGCCTCGAGGGTTGGGACGCGGCGCGCAAGAACCCGACGGCTGCCTCGGAAGCCGTCGTGAAGATGTTCCCGACGGCCACGAAGGAGCAGATCCAGAAGCAGCTCGAAGTCGACCTGAAGCTGATCTGCGCGCCCGGCGCAACGGCGCTCGGCCGCGTGCCCGACGCGAACTGGGCGCTGACCTACGACCTGCTGACGCAATATCTGCAGCTGCCGAAGGACAAGCCGGTCGGCGACTACTACACGACGAGCCTGCTGCCGGCGAATCCGCCGAAGTGCCCTTGAGCATGAGCGGCGCTGCGGGGCCCGCCATGAGCGCCGCCGGGCCGTCCCAAGGCGCGAATCGCTCCCCCTCGGGGGGCAGCGCAGCCGCGAATGCGGCGAGCGTGGGGGCAGTCCTTGGCGCGTCGATCGAAGGCCGCGGGATCACGAAGCGCTTTCCGGGCAGACACAAGACGTTCACGGCGATCGAGGACGTCACGTTCACGATCAATGCCGGCGAGTTCGTGTCGTTGATCGGTCCCTCGGGCTGCGGCAAGAGCACGCTGATGCTGATCGCCGCGGGACTCACGCTGCCGACCGAGGGCGAGATCATCGTCGGCGGGCGCAGGCTCGAGGCGCCGATCACCGACGTCGGCATCGTCTTCCAGGATCACCTGCTGCTCGACTTCCGCACGGCGATCGACAACATCCTGCTGCAGCACCAGGTGCGCGGCCTGCCGCTCGACAAGGGACGCGAGGACACGCTCGCGCTGATGCAGAAGATCGGCATCGCTCACGCGAGCGACCGCTATCCGCGGCAGCTCTCCGGCGGCATGCGCCAGCGCGTGTCGATTGCGCGCGCGCTGATCCACCAGCCGTCGCTGCTCCTGATGGACGAGCCGCTCGGCGCGCTCGACGCGATCACGCGCACGCAGATCCGCCACGACCTCGAGCTCCTGTGGCTCGAAACGCGCAAGACCGTGCTCTTCATCACGCACAGCGTCGAGGAAGCGGTCGGGTTGTCGGATCGCGTGCTGGTGATGTCGCCGAACCCGGGTCGCATCGTCGAGGAGATCGTGATCGACCTGCCGCGCCCGCGGCCGGCGCACCTCGGCGAATATCCGACGTTCAACGCGTACGCCGAGCGCATCCACGACGCGTTCCGCCGCCTGGGCGTGATCAAGTACTGATGAAGAGGATTCTCGTCACCGGCGGCTGCGGCTTTCTCGGCGCCGCCCTGGTGGCGCGGGCGCGCGCCGCCGGTCACACCGTCGTGACTGCGGATCTGCTGCCGGGCGCAGACCGTGCGCTCGACGCGAGTGACACGGCGGCGACTGCCGCGGTGATCGCGGAGGTGCGGCCCGGCGTCATCGTGCACCTGGCGGCCGGGCTCACCGACGCCGGTGAGCGCGATCCGGTCGGAACGACGCGCCTCAACGCGCTCGGCACCGCCGCGGTCTTCGCAGCTGCGGAAACTGCACGCGCCGAACGCGTGATCTACGCGACGTCGATCTCCGCCGTGGGGCCGACGACCGAGCCGACGCGCGACGACGCGCGGCTCAATCCCGGCAACGTCTACGGCGCCACCAAGGCGTTCTGCGAGCATCTCGCGGCGGCGATGTCGACGCGACCCGGCGCGCCGGCGTATCTGGGCCTGCGTTTTGGTTACGTCTACGGTCCCGGCCGCGTGCGCGGCTGGCGCGACGTGCAGTCGATCATCGAGCGCGCGCGCGCCGGCGAGCGGCGCTTCACGTATCCCGACTATCCGGACCCGCTCGACTGGACGTGGATCGACGATGCGGCCGAGGTGTTGCTGCGCGCAGCCGAGAGGCCGCTGCCGCGCAATGCGGTGGCCAACGTGGTCGGCGACAAGCGGCACGTGCGCGATGCAGTCGCGCATCTGCGCAAGCGCATTCCCGACCTCGACGTCGAAGGCGTCGCTGCCACGACGCCGCCTGCAGCCTGGGGACTCGTCAACGACGGCTTGCTGCGGCTGCTCGGCTACGTGCCGGCGACCACGCTGGAGCAGGGCATCGACCGGATGCTCGACGCCGGCGAAGTTGCCTAGCGCGCGCCCACTGCGTAGAGCGTTCCGTTGACGCTTTGCCAGACGGCATTGTCGGCGTAGGCCGCGGGCTGTCCGGTGGATGGGCTGCCGTCGGTGGCGAGGCGGCCGACGAGCGCGCCGTCATCGCGATTCAGCAGATGCACGTAGCCCTCGATGTCGACGACGCCGACGTAGTCGCCGATCAGTTGCGGCCCCGACGGCGCGCGTCCGACCAGCTTGTCCTGCTTCCACACCGAGCCGCCGGTCGCCTTGTCGAGCGCGTGGATCGCGCCGCGATCGTCGGTGACGTAGAGGTAACGGTTGTCGGTGACGATGCCGGACAGGCTCGACACGTCGCGCGACCAGAGCATCGTGCCGCGGACGAGCTCGAAGCACGCGACCCGGCCCTGGTAGGCCGCGGCGCACACCTGCCGATCGTCGATGACGGGCAGGCTCGTGATATCGGCGATGCGCTCGAGCTCGGTGGCGCCTTTCGGCGTGGCGACGCTGCCTTCCCAGCCGACGTTGCCGGTGGCGACGTCGATCGCGAGCAGCTTGCCGCCGGCGGTTCCGGTGAACAGCCCACCGCGGACGACGACGCCGCCAGCGGTGTTGCGCACGATCAGCGGCGGGTTGGCGCGCTGGAACACCCACTTGGTCTTGCCGTCGGCGGCTTGCAGCGCGTAGATCCGTCCGTCGCCCGACCAGACGATCACCAGGTTCTCGCTGATCAACGGCGGCGTATAGATCTCACTCGACACGCGCGATTGCCACAGCGCCTTGCCGTTGGCGTCGAACGCGTATACGTCGCCCTTGTCGTTACCGACCGCGACGAGCGCCTGGTCGGCGCCCACGCCGGCGGCAAGCTTCGAGCTCGCCGTGACGCGCCAGCCGCTTTGACCGTTCGCGGGATTGACGCGCACGATCGCGCCGTCGGTTGCGGCCGCGAAAATGGCGGGGCGAGTGATCGCCGGAGATAGTCCCGGCTGCGCGCGACCGACCGAGCTCGACCAGACGATGCGCGGCGTCACCGTGGCCTTGTATTCGGGCAAAGGCGGAATCTTCTTGCCGCCGAACAACCAGCCGAACGACGGCGCGGGGATCTGCGGTATCCATGACGACAACGTCGAGCATCCTGCCAGCAGGCAGAGCGCGAGCGCGATTCCGCCGAAGCTCGCGATGCGCACGACAGGCGCGGGCGCCGCGCCGGAAGAATCCGTTGCGATCATTGCTTGGCGGGTGCCGCAGGCGTCGCCGGCGTTGCGGGGGCGGGAGCCGCCGGTGAAACGGAAGGTGAGGGCGCTGCTGGAGCGACCTTGGCGGGCGCCGTCGTCGCTGCCGACGGTGGCTTGGCCGCGGCAGTTGCCGCCGCTGCATCGGCGGGCGCCATCGGCCCACCCAGCGCATCCTGCTTGACCTGCACGTACTGATGGTACGCGGTCTTCGCGTCGAGCTTGGCGATCGCGACCTGGTACGCGGCGCGCGCTTCGGCGGATTTGCCTGCTGCCGCGAGCACGTCGCCGCGCAAGTCGGCGTAGAGACCGACGAACGCATCGTCGGTCTTCGCATCGAGCGTGCGCAGCGCGTCGTCGTACTGGCCGTCGTCCAGCTGGATCGAGGCGAGGCGATAGCGGGCAACCTGCTTTTGCACGTCGTCGGTTCCCCGGTCGATCACCCATTGCAGTTGCGCCTTGGCGCCGGCCTTGTCGCCGCTGTCGTAGAGCAGCTTGGCAACGATCATCGCGCCGCCCGACGCGTATCCGGTGCCCGCGAAATGGTCGGCGAGGCCGGTCAGCGCTTCCTTGGCCTTCGGCAGGTCGTTCGCGCGCGCGGCGTTGGTGATGGCCACGTAGAGCACCGACGCCTGCTCCGACTGCGAGTGCTTCCACCAGCGCCACCCCTGCACGGCGACGATGCCGATGCAAACCGCGATGCCGACGATGGTGATGTAGTTGCCCCATTGCGTCCACCACGCCTTGAGGTCCTCAAGCTGGTCCTGCTCTTCGAGATCGTAAACAGCCATCGTCTTCCCTTGGTTGTGGGCCGGCGCGAAACGCGCGCGGCCAAGTGTTCAGTCGTTGCCCGCGCGATCCGCCGCGAATCGTTGCGCGAGCGCGTCGAGCGGCACGGCGACCTGCTCGCCGGCGGCACGAAGCGGTTTCACCGCTACGCTTGCGGCCGCGACTTCGTCGTCGCCGATCAACAGCGCGTAGCGCGCACCTGACGCGTCCGCGCGTTTCATCTGCGACTTGAAGCTGCCGCCGCCGGCATTGACGATGACGTCGTGACCGGCGTCGCGCAGCGCTTCCGCTGCACGCCACGCGAGCGTCGCGGCGCCATCGCCGGCGTGCACCACATACGCGAGCGCCCCGACAGCATCTTCCTTCGCGGACGATTCCAGCATCAGCACCAGGCGCTCGGCGCCGATCGCGAAACCGCAGGCCGGCGCGGGCTTGCCGCCCAGCTGCTCGAACAGGCCGTCGTAACGGCCGCCGCCGGCCACCGTGCCTTGCGCGCCCAGTCGATCGGTGATGAACTCGAACACCGTCCGATTGTAGTAGTCGAGTCCGCGCACGAGGCGCGGATCGACGCGGAATGCGATGCCTTGCGCAGCGAGCAGCCGCTGCAACTCGTCGAAGTGCGCGCGCGACGCGTCGCCCAGCCGGTCGACGAGGTTCGGCGCGTCGGCGATCACGCCGGCGAGCGCCGGATTCTTGCTGTCGAGAATGCGCAGCGGATTGGTGTGCAGCCGGCGCTTCGCGTCGGCGTCGAGCATCGCTTCGTGGCGCGTGAAGTGCTCGATCAGCAACGCGCGATGCGCGCGGCGCTCGGCGGCGTCGCCAATGGAATTGAGCGCGAGCGTGATGCCGTCGGCGATGCCGAGCGCTTTCCACAGCCGTGCGAGCATCACGATCTGCTCGGCGTCGACGTCGGGTCCGGCGAATCCGAGCGCCTCGACGTCGAACTGATGGAACTGGCGATAGCGACCTCGCTGCGGCCGCTCGTGGCGAAACATCGGGCCCATCGTCCAGACCCGCTGCCCGCGCTCGTAGATCAGGTTGTGCTCGATCGCCGCGCGAACGATGCCGGCAGTGGCCTCGGGGCGCAGCGTCAGCGATTCGCCGTTCAGCCGGTCGTCGAACGTGTACATCTCGTGCTCGACGACATCGGTGACTTCGCCGATCGCGCGAACGAAGAGCGGCGTCGATTCGACCAGCGGCACGCGCAGGTTGCGATAGCCGTAGCGTCGAAAGACGTCGCGCACCGTGTCCTCGAGGCGCTCCCAGCGCGCGGCCTCGTCGGGCAGCACGTCGTTCATGCCGCGCACCGCCTGCAGCGCTTTCGGCGCCGTGCGGCGCGCCGATTCGGACTCGGTGTCGACGGGCACGGGCGCGCTCACGTCAGGGCCTTGACGGCGATCGTCTTCGATCGCGGCGAGAGGTGCGCGGCGCGCGCTTCCCCGCCGTAGGTGGCGCGCACGTAGTCTTCGACGATCCGCTGGAAATCCTCGGCGATGCGCTCGCCCTTGAGCGTCACCGTCTTCTCGCCGTCGACGTACACCGGTGCGACGGGCGTTTCGCCCGTGCCGGGAAGCGAGATGCCGATGTTCGCGAGCTTCGATTCGCCCGGGCCGTTGACGACGCAGCCCATCACGGCGACCTCCATCGCTTCGACGCCGGGATAGTGCTCGCGCCAAACCGGCATCTGGGCGCGCAGGTACGACTGGATCCGCTCGGCGAGCTCCTGGAACACCGTGCTGGTCGTGCGCCCGCAACCGGGGCACGCAGTGACCATCGGCGTGAACGAGCGCAGGCCCATCGTCTGCAGGATTTCCTGCGCGACGCGCACTTCCTGCGTGCGATCGCCGCCGGGTTCGGGCGTGAGCGACACGCGGATCGTGTCGCCGATGCCCTGTTGCAACAGCACGGCCATCGCGGCCGTCGAGGCGACGATGCCCTTCGAGCCCATGCCCGCCTCGGTGAGGCCGAGATGCAGCGGATAGTCGGCGCGTCGCGCGAGCTCGCGATAGACCGCGATCAGGTCCTGCACCGCCGAGACCTTGCAGGACAGGATGATGCGATCTCCGGCCAGGCCGAGCGCCTCGGCGCGCCGCGCGCTCTCCAATGCGGAGACGACGAGCGCCTCGCGCATCACGGCATCGGCGGGCAGCGGATCGCGCCGCGCGGCGTTGTCGTCCATCATCCGCGCGAGCAGGTCGGCGTCGAGGCTGCCCCAGTTGACGCCGATGCGCACGGGCTTCTCCCAGCGCATCGCCTGCTCGATCATCACCGCGAATTGCTGATCGTGCTTCGCGCCCTTGCCGACGTTGCCGGGGTTGATCCGATACTTGGCGAGCGCCTCGGCGCACGACGGATGCTCGGTGAGCAGCTTGTGCCCGTTGTAGTGGAAGTCGCCGATCAGCGGTACGTCGCACCCCGCCGCGGCGAGCGCGTCGCGAATCCTGGGTACCGCGGCCGCGGCCGCCGCGGTGTTGACGGTCACGCGCACGAGCTCCGATCCTGCTTCGGCGAGCGAGCGCACCTGCGCGACCGTGGATGCGACGTCGGCGGTGTCGGTGTTGGTCATCGATTGCACGACGATCGGTGCGCCGCTGCCGATGCGTACGCCGCCGACAACGGCGGTGCGACTCTCGCGGCGTTCGATCGCGCTCATTCGCGGCCTCCTTGCGCCAACGTGCAATGAGTTACGAGGTCGAGTCGGCCGCCGTCAATCGCGCTCCGACGCGCCCTTCGGGCCTTCGCTCGACCCTCGGTCTCGCGCGTCGCGCTCATTCCAGCACCAATCTTGCGACGTTCCGGCTCGTGAACGCCGGCAAGTCGACCGGCTGGCCGCGGAACGTCAGCGTGACGTCGTTGGCGTTACCGATGATGAGGTCGAACGGCGGGCTGCCGGTGACCGTGCGCGACTGTCCCGCGGGAACGATTTGCGAGAAGATCACGCGCCCGCCGCCGTCCTTCACCTCGGTCCACGACGATTTGCGATAGCTGAGCACCAGCGTCGCTTCCGCGACGGCTTCGGGGGGCGGCGCGGTCACGCTTGCTTCGTTCGCGGCAGATCCCGTGCTCGCCGCGGGCGCTCCAGCCGGCGGGGCATTCCCGGGGGCGGGAGCATTCGCTACCGGATTGGCAATCCGCGTCTCTGTGGTGCCCGCGGCGGGAGACGGGGGTGCCGGCGCAGGCACCGCAGGCGCGCCGCTTTCCGGCGCTGCTTGCCGGGTGAACGGATGCGGCCAATCGTTGAACCCGCGCGTGAATTCGTACACGACCGCAACACCGATGATCGCGACCAGGACCAGCGGGATCGCCCAGCGCGTCCAGCTCGGCTTCGCGCGCTCGATCGTCGGCAATTCGCCGATCGTCGGCGCAGTCGGTTGCAGCGCCGGAGAATCGAGCGCCGGCGCGTCCGAATCGGCGAGCGCCGCAAGCGCGACCGCGGGGTCGATGTGGACGAGGCGCGCGTAGTTGCGCACGAACCCGCGCACGAAGGTGCGTCCGGGCAGTCGCGCGAAGTCGTCGGCCTCGAGCGCCACCACTTGTCGCGGCGCGAGCTTGAGCTGCTGCGCGGCCGCGTCGATCGACAGACCGGCGGCTTCTCGCGCCTGACGCAGCAACGCACCCGCCGTGCGCGGGTTGCCTGCCGGAGGCGCCTGTGCCGGGACGGTGGCGATCGTGTCGGGATTCTGGCTCGTCACTCGCAATTCCCCGTGACGATGGCCTTGGTCTCGTCGGCGTCGGGATAGCGGTTGCGCAGCTGCGCGACGTACGATGCCTCCGCCTGCCGATCGCCGAGCTTGCGCTCGACGCACATCCCGAGATAGAGCGCGACCGGCGGCAGGATCGCCTGGCGCATCGACTTCAACCAGCGGCGCGCTTCCTCGGCGCGCGCTTCGCGATACGCAATCTGCGCAAGTCCGAGCAGCGCAGCGTCGTTGTTGGCGGCGAGCGTCACCGCCTGGCGATAGAAACCATCGGCAGCGCGGATGTCACCGTAGGACGCGGCGCAGCGCCCCGCGTTGACCAGCGGCACCTCGGGCGTCTTGTACAGCGGATTGCGGAACGCCGCCTCGAATTCGGGAATCGATTCGCGCGCGCGGCCGTGCGTGCACAGGTACCAGCCCCAGTTCTGGCGGATTTCCGGATCCTGCGGCGCGAGCGACAGCGCTTGCCGGAAACTCTGCTCGGCCTTCGGGTCTTCGCCGAGCACCGAATAGACGAGGCCGTAGATGTTGTACGTCTTCGCGTAGTTCGGATAGAGCTTCACCGATTCGGCGAGCTCCTCGAGCGCGATGTCCATCTGTCCGCGCTCGTAGTAGCCGGCGGCGAGCTCGGTGTGCAGCTCGGCACGCCGCTGCGGGCTCACCTCGGCCGGCTTCGGCGCGGGCGGCGGGTCGGGCATCGAGGTCGGCGCGGCGGGCTCCTTCGACGCGCAGGCGGCGAGCAGGGCGGCGAAAGCGAACGGCAGCGCGCGGCAGCAGGCGTTGAGGCGGATCATCGCGTATGGGTTGATTTCGCGTCAGCTCAGTGCGACACCGGCGCCGCGACGACGCGCGGCAGCCGTGAGCGGCGCTTGGTGCGATCGGCCACCTGGCCGGCGAGCTGGCCGCAGGCGGCGGCGATGTCGTCGCCCCGGGTCTTGCGGATCGTCGTGACCTTGCCGGCGTTCATCAGGATGCGTTGAAAGGCGACGATTCGCGCGCGCGGGCTGGTGGTGAACTCGGTGCCCGGGAACGGGTTGAACGGAATCAGGTTGAACTTGCACGGCACGTCGCGCGTCAGCTCCACGAGCTCGTGCGCGTGCGCCGGCTGATCGTTGACGCCGTCGAGCATCACGTATTCGAAGGTGATGAAATCGCGCGGCGCGCGCTCGAGATAGCGCAGGCACGCGGCGAGCAGCTCGGCGATCGGATATTTCCGGTTGATCGGCACGAGCCGGTCGCGCAGCGCATCGTTGCCCGCGTGCAGGCTCACCGCGAGCGCCACCGGACAGGCGTCGCGCAGCCGATCGATCGCCGGCACGATGCCCGACGTCGACAACGTGACGCGCCGTCGCGACAGGCCGTATGCGTCGTCGTCGAGGAACAGCGACAGCGCGCTCACCACGTGGTCGAAATTGGCCAGCGGCTCGCCCATCCCCATCATCACGACGTTGGTGATGGGGGCCCTCTTGGCGCTGCGCGCCGTCCCCCCGAGGGGGAGGAGTTCGCGCTCGGGGCGGCCCGTCGCGCTCACCGGCGCGCGGCCGTGCTCGATCCATGGCGCATTCACTCCATCTGCGAGCAGCGCGCGGTTGGCGTGCCAAAGCTGGCCGACGATCTCGGCCACCGTGAGGTTGCGATTGAACCCCTGCTTGCCGGTGGAGCAGAACGCGCAGTCGAGTGCGCAGCCCGCCTGCGACGAAATGCACAGCGTGCCGCGGTCATCCTCCGGAATGTAAACGGTCTCCACCGCGTTACCGTTGCCGACGTCGAGCAGCCACTTGCGCGTGCCGTCGGCGGCAGTGGTGTCGCGCAGCACCGTAGGGCCGACGATGTTCGCCGCTTCGGCAAGGCGCGCACGTGTGGGTTTCGCGAGGTCGCTCATCGCGGCGATGTCGCCCTCGAGCCGCTGGTGCAGCCAATGCGCTACCTGCTTCGCGCGAAACGGCTTTTCCCCCTGTTCGGCGAAGAACCGGGCGAGACCCGCGGTATCGAGATCGAGCAGGTTGATCATCGTTCCGCTGCGAATTGCGTGCAGCCGGCGGGTGGCTTCCTCAGCGCGAAAAAATCGCGAGCGACGGAAAGAAATAGGCGATCTCGACCTTCGCCGTGTCCGGTGCGTCGGAGCCGTGCACCGCGTTGGCGTCGATCGACGCGGCGAAATCCGCGCGGATCGTGCCCTTGTCGGCCTTCTTCGGATCGGTGGCGCCCATCAGCTCGCGGTTTTTGGCAATCGCGCTCTCGCCTTCGAGCACCTGGACCATGACCGGCCCGGAAATCATGAAATCGACCAGGTCGCGAAAGAACGGCCGCTCGCGATGGACCGCGTAAAAGCCTTCGGCCTCGGGCCGCGACAGCCAGCGCATCTGCGCGGCGACGACGCGTAGGCCCGCGCTCTCGAAGCGGGCGAGAATCTGGCCGATCGCGTTCTTGGCGACGGCATCGGGCTTGATGATGGAGAGCGTGCGCTCGACGGGCATTACCGACTCCGACAGAATAAATGCGAGGAAATTCAAAATTATAACACGTGGCACCCGGTGGCCGACACGGTGCCGCCGACCCGCGCCGCGCGCCGCCGCAGGCCAAAAGAAACGGGCGCCGAGAGCGCCCGTTTCCTGGGGATTTTCG
>Ga0068860_100007309_pt1 | contig 11043 bp, 14 predicted proteins | sample KBSSwiS32_FD_66597 | JGI IMG/M metagenome (GOLD analysis project Ga0068860, IMG submission 66597) | Switchgrass rhizosphere microbial communities from Kellogg Biological Station, Michigan, USA - KBS Switchgrass S3-2 | ecosystem: Host-associated > Plants > Roots > Rhizosphere > Soil ... | reverse complement strand
ACAGTCACCGGCCCGGTTTCCTCTTATCCACAAGGGATTCCGGTGTTCGTGACCCAACCGTGACCCTGGCGCTGGGGGCTGTCCCGGGCCCCGGGTCACCGCGTCTCGCGACGGTCGCTGCGCGACCTCCTCGACGACCGTAACCACCACCGCGCGGACCGCAGCCAGACCTCCCGCGGCAACCCACGACCACGAGCGACCACCAGCCCCGACTCACCACGTCTCGCGACGGTCGCTGCGCGACCTCCTCAACCACCGATGGGCCCGGGCGAGGGTCAGACACTCGGTTGTCGGGTTGCCGCACCCAAGCACCCGCCTGGGGCGAAGGTCCCGACAACCGGTGACGCGCGACCGCATCGCTGGGGTTCGGCGCGAGGAAGAGTGGAGGTGTGAAGGAGTGGTACGTGGACCTGGTGCAGGAGGTGTCCACGCGGATCTGCTTGCACTGCGGTCAACCGCTGGCCTTCGTCGACCACGTCGGCTGGGTGGCGGTCGAGGGCGACGACTACGACATGTGTGAGGGCGACCCCTACGGCAACCACCTGCCGGGGCCGAGCCTCGACGAACCGGAGGACTGATCGCGTGGACGCATCGGTGCGGCTCTACTGGATCCCGGTCGGTGCCGGGCAGCACGCGGTGCGCAACAGCACGAGCGTGTTCGAGCGCATCGACGCACACCGCCACCACCGGCCCCGGCGCACGCTCTACCACGCCGCCCTCGAGGTGCAGCTGGGCGCGGATCACTGGACCGTCGAGATGGCGCCCGCCTGGGCCGGGCCTGGGCGGGAGCACGGGGTCACCACCACCGGACCGGTGGGGATCCGCCGGCTCGGCTCGTCGCGGTTCTTCCGCTACGAGGTACGGATCTGGCGCGACGGATCGGTCCCCGACCTGGGGTACGCCGTCGGGGGCGCGCTGCATGTGCCGACCGACCCGGTCCGCACCCGCCGGCTGCTCGCGGCGGGCGCGCGGGTGCCGAGCCTGACCTGGGGCCGCGACGAGCTCGGCCTCGGCGACATGTGGAACTCCAACTCGCTCGTCGCCTGGCTGCTGGCGACCAGCGGTCACGATGTCGACTCGCTGGCACCGCCCGGCGGCGGTCGGGCGCCCGGCTGGTCGGCCGGCCTCGAGCTCGCCCGGCGAGGAGCCTCGACGTCCCCCTAGGGTGGTGCCGATGGGGGACCCGACGCTGACCGTGCTGGTCCTGCTCGGGTCGGCCGCCGTGGCGGCCGGGTTCGTCGACGCGGTCGTCGGTGGCGGCGGCCTGATCCAGCTGCCGGCCCTGCTGCTCGGGCTGCCTCACGCGGCACCCATGGAGATCCTGGCCACCAACAAGCTGGCCTCGATCTGCGGGACCAGCGTCAGCTCGGCGACCTACTACCGCCGGATCCGCCCCGACCCGCGCACCTTCGGGCCGATGATGGTGCTCGCCTTCGCGGGCTCGTTCACGGGGGCCGCGGCCGCGAGCCAGATCCCGCGCTCGGCGTTCGAGCCGATCGTCCTGGTCGCGCTGGTGGTGGTGGGCGGCTACGTGCTGCTCAAGCCGAGCCTGGGCGGGGAGACGGCGCTGCGCTACGCCGGCCACCGGCACCTCGCCGCCGCGCTCGCTGTCGGCTTCGTGATCGGCTTCTACGACGGGGCGCTCGGCCCGGGCACGGGCAGCTTCCTGGTCTTCTCGCTCGTCGGCCTGCTCGGCTACTCCTTCCTCGAGGCCTCGGCCAAGGCCCGACTGGCCAACTGGGCGACCAACCTCGGCGCCCTCGCCCTCTTCGTCCCGCAGGGCGCGGTGCTCTGGAAGGTCGGCCTGGTGATGGGCGGCTGCAACCTGGTCGGGAGCTATGTCGGCGCGCGGGTCGCCGTCTCGCGCGGTGCGCGGTTCGTGCGGATCTTCTTCATCGTCGTCGTGAGCGGGTTCGTGGTGCGGATCGGTGGCCAGGTGCTCGGGCTGTGGTGACGACCTACCTCACGATCGCGCGCGACGCCGAGGCGAGCATCGAGGTGAAGCGCTCGCGGTTCGTGTGCACGCTCCGGCGCGTCGAGGACGAGGCGGCCGCGCGGGCCCTGGTCGAGGGGCTCCGCAGGGAGCACTGGGACGCGCGGCACCACTGCTCGGCGTTCGTCCTCGGAGTGCCGCCGATGTGCGTCGAGCGCTCATCCGACGACGGCGAGCCGGCCGGCACCGCCGGCGCGCCGATGCTGGAGGTGCTTCGCGGCCGCGGCGTCAGCGACGTGGCCGCGGTGGTGAGCCGATGGTTCGGCGGGACGCTGCTCGGCGCCGGCGGGCTGGCACGCGCGTACGCCGAGGCGGTGCGGGCCGCGCTCGATGTCGCGGGCACGCTCTCGCGCACGCTGGTGCGCGAGCACCTGGTCCTCCTCGAGCACGCCGCCGCGGGCCGGGTGGAGACCGAGCTCCGTGCCCGGGGTGTCGAGGTGCTCGGCGCGACCTACGGCAGCCAGGTCGAGCTCCTGCTCGCGGTGCCGCCGGAGGAGGAGGGCCGGCTGGCGGCGACGCTGGCCGAGCTCACCGGCGGCACCGCCGAATCTGCGGTGACCGGGCAACGCTGGGTGGATAGCCTCGGGCCATGAGCATTCCGGTGGCCGTCGCCGACCTGGCCAGGGCTCTGCAGCAGTTCGGTGCGGGTTACCTGCTCACCACGACCGGCGGGACCGTCAAGGTCGTCACCGTCGAGCCCACGCTCACCGACGGCGCGCTCCGCGTCGCGGGGCCGGGCCGCGGGACGCTCGCCAACGTCGCCGAGAACGCCGCGGTCACGCTGGTGTTTGCGCCACCCGAGCCACGCGGCTTCACGCTGCTCGTCGACGGCACGGGCGAGGTCGATGGTGACGACGTCCGAGTCACCCCCACCGGTGCCGTCCTGCACCGGCCCGCGATGCATGCGGATGGGCCGCCGGCTCCGCTCTCGGCCGGCGAGGCCGCCGACAGCTGCGCCAACGACTGCGCGCCCGTGGCGGGGCCGCGGTGACGCCGCTGTGGGCGGTGGCCTTCATCGATCTTCCGGAGGGGAGCTACGAGGACGGCGCGAGGTTCTGGTCGGCGGTCACCGGCTACACCCTGGGCCCACAGCGAGGCCCCGACCAGCAGTTCGCGACCCTGGTGCCCCCGGACGGTCTCGACTTCCTACGGCTGCAGCGGCTGGCCGACGGACCGCGGATCCACCTCGACGTGCACGTCGACGACCCGGTCGTGGCGGCGGACGAGGCGGTGCGGCTGGGCGCGACCACGGAGCCCTCGCCGTTCGATGACGTCGCCATCATGCGGTCGCCGGGCGGCTTCGTCTTCTGCTTCGTCCGGGAGGGCGCAGGCCGGCGTCCGGCGCCTCGGACGTGGCCGGACGGTCACACGTCGTACGTCGACCAGGTCTGTCTCGACGTCCCGCCGAGCCGCTACGACGAGGAGCTGGCCTTCTGGTCGGCGCTCACGGGCTGGCGGCGCCGTGACCCGAGCCCGGGGTCGGAGTTCGGGCGGGTGACGCCTCCTCGGGACCAGCCGCTCCAGCTGCTGGTGCAGCGGCTCGACGACGAGCAGGAGGCGGTGACCGCCCACCTCGACTGGGCGACCTCCGACCGCGAGGCCGAGGTCGCCGCCCATGTCGCGGCCGGCGCCCAGGTGCAGGGCCGCTTCGAGCACTGGACCGTGCTGCGCGACCCGGCCGGCATGACCTACTGCGTGACCAGACGTCGACCGGAGGAAGGGCCCGAGTGAGCGACGAGATCACCAACCTGTGCCAGTTCCTCGAGGAGCAGCGGGCCGTCTTCCGCCGCAAGGCCGGCGGCCTCGACCGCGACCGGCTGCAGCAGACGCTGAGCCCGTCGGACCTGACGCTGGGCGGGATGGTGAAGCACCTCGCCTTCGTCGAGGACTGGTGGTTCGGGCGCAACCTGCTCGGCGAGCAGGACCCGCTCTGGGCCGCGGTCGACTGGGATGCCGACGACGACTGGGACTGGCACTCGGCCGCCGACGACACGCCCGAGCAGCTCTGGTCGCTGTGGGAGGCAGCGGTCACCCGGTCGCGCGCCGCGGTGGACGCCGACCCGCGGCCCGAGCGCGAGGCCGCGCGGCGGCGCCGCAGCGGCGAGCCGATCACGCTGCGCTGGATCCTCGCGCACATGGTGGAGGAGTACGCGCGCCACAACGGGCACGCCGACCTGATCCGGCAGTCGATCGACGGCCAGGTGGGAGACGGGTGACCATCCGCCCGATGACCGAGGAGGACTGGCCGCAGGTCTGGCCGTTCTTCAACGAGATCGTGCAGGCCGGCGAGACCTACGCCTACCCGCCGGACCTCACCTCCGACCAGGCCCGGGAGCTGTGGACCATGCGACCGCCCGGCGAGACCGTCGTCCTCGAGGACCGGCTGCCAGGCGTCGGCGCGAGCATCCTCGGCAGCGCGACGATGGGCCCCAACCGGCCCGGACGAGGCAGCCACGTCGGCACCGCGTCGTTCATGGTCGCCCCGGCGGCCCGGGGCCGCGGCGTGGGCCGCCGGCTGGGGGAGTACGTCGTGGGGTGGCACCGCGACCACGGCTTCCGGGCGATCCAGTTCAACGCCGTGGTCGAGACCAACACCGCCGCCGTGCACCTGTGGCAGGAGCTCGGCTTCCGGATCGTCGGCACCGTGCCGGCGGCGTTCGACTCGGCCACGCACGGGCTGGTCGGGCTGCACGTCATGCACCTCGCCCTGGACTGAGGGCGGCGCTAGGCGGTGGCGAACCCGGGCAGGTACTCGGTCATGATCGCGCGGAACGGCGCCTCGGCCTCCAGCTGGCTGAGCACCCCGATGCCGCCGAGCCAGGTCCGGTGGATGAGGAGGTACTGCGGGGGCAGGTTGAGCTTCATCGCGACCGTGTAGCTCGGGTCGCGGGGGTTGTTGATCCGGTTGAACTGGGTGCGCATCCACTCACGGCTGAAGCGGAACCGCTCCACCTTCGTCGGCTCGACGAACGGGCCGAGGTAGTCCAGCAGGAGGTCGGGGTCGATCCTGGTGCGCTCCTTGATGAACCCCTCGTCGCGCAGCCCCTGCTCCAGGGCCTCGCGGTCCTCCAGCGCCGCGATCCGGATCAGGCGGCCCATCGCCTCGGGCAGCCCCTTGGTCTCGAGCCGCGCGACCGCGCCGTAGTCGAGGATCCCGAGCCGCCCCGGACTGCCGTCCGGGTGGGGGATGACCCGGAAGTTCCCGGGGTGCGGGTCGGCGTGCAGCATCCCGGTGCGCGCGGGGCCGTCGAAGAGGAAGCGGACGAAGAGCTCGGCGTAGTGGTCGCGCTCCTCCTGGGTGCCGTTGCGGATGACCGCGGCCAGCGAGGCGGGGCTCTCCAGCCACTCGGTGACCAGGACCTCGTGTCCCTGGGCCACGACGTCGGGGATGACGATGTCGGGATCACCGCGGAACGCCTCCGCGAAGCTCGCCTGCGCCTGCGCCTCGAGCTCGTAGTCGAGCTCGTCGACCGCGCGCGCCTGCATCTCCTCGATCAGTGGCTTGAGGTCGACACCGGGTACGAGCGGGGCAATGGTCCGCCCGAGCCGGGCCAGCTGGCGCAGGTCGGACTTGAGGGCCTCGCCGGCGCCGGGGTACTGCACCTTGACCGCTACGTCGCGGCCGTCGTGCCAGCGCCCCTTGTGCACCTGGCCGATGGAGGCCGCGGCGGTCGGCCCGCCGTCGAGCCAGACCAGCCGCTCGGCCCAGTCGGGCCCGAGGCTCTTCGTGAGCTGGTCGCGCACGGTCTGGGTCGGCATCGGCGGCGCGGCGTCCTGCAGCCGGGTCAGCTGCTCCCGGTAGGGGCCGGCCATCTCCTCGGGCAGCGCCGCCTCCAGGACGCTGAGGGCCTGGCCGAACTTCATCGCGCCGCCCTTGAGCTCGCCGAGCGTCCGGAACAGCTGCTCGGCGGTCCGCTGCTGGATCTCGGTCATCACCGTCTCGGCCGACGCACCGCCGAGACGCTTGCCGAGCCCGATCGCGCTGCGACCCGCGTAGCCCAGCGGCAGGGCTGCCAACCGCGCGGTGCGGGCGGCGGCCTTGCGGGGCAGGTCGCGGTCGGGCATGGCGCCATTCTCCCCTTGAGGGGTACAGACCACGTGACCGAGGCCTCTGGACAGGTGGTGCAAACAGCAACCACACTGCCCAAGCGCACCTCGGACCGGTGTGAGGGCACCACCGGCGGCTCGGGCCTCACGGACAAGTTCTTGGTCGGTGCGCGACGGGCGGGGGCCCGTATAGGGGGGACACAGATGAGCAGTACCTATGACGACGTCGCCGTCGACCCGGCATTCGACCCGGGCGCCGTGCAGACCAGCGACGCGATAGCCGACTCGCTCGGGCCCGACCACGGCCTCGGCGCGGACCCGATCATGGACGGCGTGGCGCGCCTGCTGGAGCTGGCCGCGCAGAACGCCGACGAGGTCGTGGCCGAGGCCCACGAGGACGCCGAGCAGATCAAGGCGCTGGCTCGAGCCCAGGGCGACCAGCTGCAGGCGAAGTCGCGCTCGGAGGGTGAGCGGCTGCTGGCCCGGGCGCGGGAGGAGGCCGAGCAGATCAAGGCCGCTGCGGAGGCCGCGGCCGCCGCCGAGACGGAGCGGCTGCACGCCGCGGCCGTGGCCGAGGCCGAGGAGCTCGTCGGGGCCGCCCGCGACGAGGCCGCGCAGCTCAAGGCAGGAGCCGAGGAGAACGCCGGGAGGCTCTGGACGCAGACGCGCGACCAGACCGAGCAGGCCGAGCGAGCCGCCCGCGAGGAGGCGGAGCGGCTGCTTGCCGAGGCCCGCGCCGAGGCCGAGCGGGTGTCTGCGAAGGCCCGCGACGAAGGCATCCGGGTGAAGGCCTTCGCCCGGTCCGAGGCCGATGCGCTGCTGGAGGCGGCCCGCTCGACCTTCGAGCAGGGCCAAGCCGACGCCGAGGCGCTGCTCGAGCAGGCCCGGGCCGACGCTGCGCAGCTCACCGCGGACGCGGAGGTCGAGGCGGACGCGATCCGCGAGGCGGCGCGCGCCGAGGCGCAGCGGGTGCGGACGGCGATGACCGAGTCGCGAGCCCGGATCGACGAGGACATCGCGCGGCTGCGCCAGGCGCGGCGTGAGCGCCATGAGCGCGTCCGGGCCCACCTCGACGTACTGTTGTCCGAGGTTGAGACCACCGACGCCGACTGACGCCGGGCCTCGGCCGACAAATGCGCGACAGTGGAGCCCAAGAGGGTCACACTGGCCGCAGGGAAATCGGCGGGCGGCTCGGCAGGTGCCGGGGTGCGCTCGGGCCGGCAGGCCCATGAGAGGGGCATAGATGGACGGCACGTACGGCGACCGGAGCGTGGCGACGGACCCGAACCCGCAGCGAGGCCCCGACGAGACGTCGACCACGGGCGCCGCGCGCCTGATGGAGCTCGCGGCGCACAACGCGGACCAGCTGCTCACGGAGGCCAAGGCCGAGGCCGAGCGGGTGACCTCGGAGGCCAAGGCCGAGGCCGAACGGGTGACCTCGGCGGCCCGGGCCGAGGCCGACCGCCTGGTGGGGGAGGCCCGGATGGAGGCCGAGCGGGTCCGCGCGGAGACCGAGAAGTCGCGCGGCCAGGCCACCCAGGAGATCGCGGGGCTTCGTCAGACCGAGCGTGAGCACCGCGAGCGGATGCAGGCCCACCTGCAGGAGATGCTCGCGAAGGTCGAAGCCAACTCCATCGGCTGACCCACTCCGCCGACGATTCGTCTGCGGGGCTCAGCGGGGAACTACCCGTCAGCGCGCAGACGAATCGGGCCGCGGCTACTTGACCTCGCGGACCTCCTGCGGCCAGCCGCACGCGATGGCGATCTTCCCGGCCCAGACGCGGGCCTGCTCCACGTCATCCACATCGACGATCGTGATGCCGCCGAGGTACTCCTTGGTCTCGGCGTACGGCCCGTCGGTGAACAGCAGCGTCCCGCTCGTCGCGTCCGCGCTGAAGGCCTCGTCGAGCTCCTCGACGAGGCCTCCGGCGAAGACGTAGTCCCCCGCCGCCTTGATCTCCTCCACGACCGCCCTGGCCAGCGGGCCGCGACCTTCGAACCACTCCGCGGGGTGGTCACCCACCCACTGCTGGTTGAAGTAGATCGCGTACTTCGGCATGGCTGCTCCTCTGGTCGGGCGGACCCGATGTCCGCCTCCACCTACGCTACGAAGAGCACCCGGCCGATACGACAGCGGTCAGGCGGGGAACTTCACTCCGGTGTTGGCGTGGCAGCGGTAGCCGAAGGGGTTCTTCGCGAGGTACTGCTGGTGGTGGTCCTCGGCGTAGAAGTACGGCGTCTCGCTGGCCGGCCGGATCTCGGTGGTGATCTCGCCCAGCCGGCGCTTGGTCAGCTCGGCGCCGTAGACCGCGGTCAGCTCGCGCGCGAGCTGCTCCTGCTCGGGCGTGGTGAAGTAGATCGCGGAGCGGTACTGCGTGCCGACGTCGTTGCCCTGCCGGAACCCCTGGGTCGGGTCGTGGACCTCGAAGAAGGTCTTCACCAGGTCGGCGTAGGAGACGACCTTGGGGTCGAAGACGATCCGCACGGCCTCGGTGTGGTTGGTGCGGCCGCTGCAGACCTCCTCGTACGACGGGTTCGCGGTCGTGCCGCCGGCGTAGCCGACCGAGGTCGACCAGACGCCGGGGGTCTTCCAGTAGATCTCCTCGGCTCCCCAGAAGCAGCCCAGCCCGAAGATCGCGACCTCGAAGCCCTCGGGAACCTCGTCGGTGACGATCGGGGCGTCGAGCACGTAGTGCCGGGCCGCGATCGGGAACATCCGCTCGGAGCGGCCGGGCAGGGTCTGCTCGGGCTCGACGAGCGTGGCGTTGTGACGGGAGAAGATGGACACGGGCTCTCCTTCTTGTTCTGCGGGCCCAAGGGTCGGTCCCTGCACAGTGTCCAACACCCCCCGCCAGCGTTACGTTCCCGGTCACAGCGACCGCACAGGCGGCTCCGGGCGGGCAACCAGCCACCGCCGGTGGACTACGCCTCATGACCGAACACGACGAAAACAACGACCTCGAGGACCACGACCGCGGCCTGACCTTCGACCTCACCCACACCCGCCACCGCCGGGCCTTCCTCGGCCTCGTCGGTGCCGGTGCGGCAACCGTCGGCGGGGCGGTCCTGCTCGGTGGTGGGGGCAGCGCGGCCGCGGACGCGGTCAGCGAGATCCCCAGCGAGACCAGCGGGCCGTATCCGGGGGATGGCTCGAACGGCCCCGATGCGCTGACCGAGTCCGGGATCGTGCGCTCCGACATCCGCCGCAGCTTCGGCATCTCCACCACCAAGGCGCTCGGGCAGCCGTTCGAGTTCAAGCTGAGGCTGGTCGACACCGCGGACCTGAGCCCGCTGGCCGGCTACGCGGTCTACGCCTGGCACTGCAACCGCGACGGGGAGTACTCGATGTACTCCTCCGCGATCGTCGGCGAGAACTACCTGCGCGGCGTCCAGGTCACCAACGCCCGGGGCGCGGTGCACTTCAAGAGCATCTTCCCCGCCTGCTACTCAGGCCGCTGGCCCCACATCCACTTCGAGGTCTACCGCACCCTCGCCGAGGCCACCGGCGGCGGCACCCCGGTCGTCATCTCCCAGCTCGCGCTGCCTCGGACGACCTGTGCGCACGTCTACGCGAAGGTCGCGGGCTACGAGCAGTCGGTCACCAACCTCAATCGGGTCTCGATCAGCTCCGACCTGGTCTTCGGCGACGACGGCGGCGTGCGCCAGCTCGCGAAGATCAAGGGCAGCATCAAGAAGGGGCTGCGCGCCAAGCTCCGGGTGCCGGTCGACGTGTGAGCGGGTCCTGCTGGCCTCCCCGCTTGTCGGCGGCCGCCTCCCCGGTCCGGGTGGCGGTGACCTGTCAACGCGGTGGACGCCGGAACACGTTGAGGACCCACCCGCCCCCCTGCGTGTCCTCGCCGACACGCCGAGGGGCGGTGGCCGGTCAACGCCTCGAGGCAGCTCACTGGTTGAGGGGTCACCGCTGCCCTGGCCGCCGCGGCTGCACCGGCAACGCTGGTTGGGTTACCGCACGGATACGCTCGCCGGATGACCCAGGAGCACCGGGAGAAGAGCGGCTTCGAGACGCGTGCGATCCACGCGGGCTGGGAGCCGGACCCGACGACCGGGGCGGTGATCCCGCCCATCTTCGCGACCTCGACCTACAAGCAGGACGGTGTCGGCGGCCTGCGCGGCGGCTACGAGTACAGCCGCTCGGCCAATCCGACCCGCACCGCGCTGGAGCTCACGATCGCGGCGCTCGAGGAGGGGGAGCGCGGTTTCGCGTTCGCCTCGGGGCTGGCCGCGGAGGACACCATCGTGCGCGGGCTGCTCAACCCGGGCGACCACGTGGTGTTGCCCAACGACGCCTACGGCGGCACCCACCGGCTCTTCGACAAGGTGGTGCAGCGCTGGGGCGTCGGGCACACGCCCGTCGCGCTCTCCGACCTCGACGCGGTGGCGGCCGCGATCCGCCCCGAGACCAGGCTGGTCTGGGTCGAGACGCCCACCAACCCGTTGCTGGGCATCGCCGACATCGCCGCCTTGGCCAGCCTCGCGCACGAGGCCGGCGTCCTGCTCGCGGTCGACAACACGTTCGCGACGCCCTACCTCCAGCGGCCGCTCACCCTGGGCGCCGACATCGTCGTGCACTCGACGACCAAGTACGCCGGCGGCCACTCCGACGTCGTGGGAGGCGCGGTCGTCGTGCGCGACCTCGACCTGGCGGAGAAGGTGGGCTACCACCAGAACGCCATGGGCGCGGTCGCCGGACCCTTCGACGCCTGGCTCACCCTGCGCGGGCTCAAGACGCTCGCGGTCCGGATGGAGCGGCACTGCGACAACGCCGAGCGGGTCGTGGAGTTCCTGAGCAGCGACGACCGGGTCGAGGAGGTCTTCTACCCCGGCCTGGCCGAGCACCCGGGCCACGAGGTCGCCCGGGGTCAGATGGCGCGCTTCGGCGGGATGGTGTCCTTCCGGTCCAAGGGGGGCGAGGAGCGGGCGCTGCAGGTCTGCGACCGGGCCGCGGTGTTCACGCTGGCCGAGTCCCTCGGCGGCATCGAGTC
>Ga0068860_100007308_pt1 | contig 11044 bp, 9 predicted proteins | sample KBSSwiS32_FD_66597 | JGI IMG/M metagenome (GOLD analysis project Ga0068860, IMG submission 66597) | Switchgrass rhizosphere microbial communities from Kellogg Biological Station, Michigan, USA - KBS Switchgrass S3-2 | ecosystem: Host-associated > Plants > Roots > Rhizosphere > Soil ... | reverse complement strand
CGGATTTCTTTATTTACGGCTTGAATTAACCTATCTAACTCATCCTCCGTTTCCTTTGACAGTAATTGATCTTCTTCCGATTCTATAATTTCAATTCTTGATTTAATTGCCTCGTTCTTCTCTTTGAATTTTTCGAATGCCCGCTTTCCGAGCTCCCTGTATACAGTCATGCCGGTAATGTCTTCCAAAAGCTTGCCCCGTTCATCTTTTTTTGATTTTAGAAATCTTGCAAATTCGCCCTGTGAGAGCAATATTGATTTGATGAACTGGTCGTAGGTTAAACCAATTAATTCAGTGTTCCTTTTGGTGACTTCTTTTTTTCCTGAAAGTATTAGCTTATTTGTCGGAATATCAATCAGCTCCATATCAGTTGCCCTGAGACCTCCTCTTTTATTTGTAGCTATAGCCCATTTTGAGCGGAAGATTCCCTGGCTGCAACTATAATCCACTTCCACAAAAGAATCTGTTTCGTTCATCGTGATTATGGAGCCTGATTTTTCGATAAAGCCTGTAGAGATAGTATCCGATTCGAAGCGTGGTATTTTATTGAATAATGCTAACGTGATGGCATCGAGTATCGTAGACTTCCCTGAACCGGTAGCTCCTGTAATGGCAAACAATCCGGCTTTAGAGAGGGGCGGTAATTGAAAATTGATTTCCCATTCAGACCTGAGGCAATTAATATTTTTAATCTTGATTTTTAGAATCTTCATCGCTAGTTTTTCTCAACAATTTCACTTAGCAGCTCATCAAAGGCTTCAATTATTAAATTTTTTTTGTCTTCTTCGACATCCCCTGTTTCCAGCTTCTTTAACAGGATTTCTTTGGGAGTTAAATCTTCAATGTTCCTGGTTTCTGCATCGAGTTGATAAAGACCGTTTGTTCTATTTGTGAATTTGAATTTATAAGTTAAGATCTCCGCTTCCTCACTTTGAAATTCTGTAATGAATTTATGAAGATCTGCAGTGAGTGAAGGGTTGTGATCTTTTTCAATTATCTCTAATTCCAAAAAGCCCTTAAGTTTTTTATCATCCTTAAAAGCTCTTATACTTTCCTGTACTTCTGTAAAGCTTCCGGAAAATCTGCGAAGTGTTCTTGCTGCTGGTATTTCATGAACCAGTACCTGTTGAATGCAATTGTTTGAGACATTTAGTTCCAAAACAATTTTTTTATCATTCTTCTCGCTAAAACTCAATGGAATGGGCGAGCCTGAGTACCTGATGGTTTCGCTATTACCAACTCTTTGAGGTTTGTGAATATGTCCCAAAGCAATGTATTTACAGGTTTTGGGAAAATCATTGGCACTAAACATTTCCAGACCTCCGCGTTGAATGTCTCTTTCACTATCAGAGGTTGTAACACCAGAAGTAAATAAATGTCCCATCAGGATCACCGTGACATTCTCTCCGTATTTTACAGATGCATAATTTACTACTGTATCAAAATAAGCTTTCATCCCCAAAAACTTCTGTTCGACTCTATTCTTATAGGTTTCGCTTTCCATTGCGGTTCTAATGTCCGAATCACGCAGGTAAGGAATAGCACAAACAACACATTCTATTTTGCCGTTTTTATTTTTCAGTTCAATGATACTTTCATCAATTGATGAGGGAACGCTTGCTGCAATATCTATATTCAGCATTGCCAGAATATCTTTTGGGCCATTCAAAACCGCTGCAGAATCGTGGTTGCCAGCGGTAATGATAACCTTGCATTTAACATGAATAAGCTGCCTCAGAAATGAATAATAAAGATGACGCGCTTCAGATGCAGGGTTGGCATGGTCAAAAATATCTCCCGAAATTAGAAGCACTTCAATTTCCCTTTCCTTAATGAGATTTATAAGCCATTCGAAAAAGATTTTATGGTCTTCAGATAGATCTTTTTTATGAAGTTTAATTCCTAAGTGCCAGTCAGCCGTATGGAGGATTCTCATGCTGCAAAAATATGTCTGAATTAGGATTATTAGGATTAAATGATTTTAGGATTTTGCTTGATGTACTCGTTATTTTCAGGATGGTTGACATTATATATTCTTTTAAATTCTAAACTTTTGCACCAAAATTTATCAATAATCCAAACGGTAAGTTATAGGCCTCGCAATAATTCATCGCCTGAGCCAAATGCACTTCTTCTAATTTAATAGTAGCGTTTAACTCTACCATTACAAATTCTTCTACAAAAAAAATCAACCCTTCCTGTTCCAATATCAACTCCTTCATAAAAAATTGTCATCTCCATTTCGCGTGTAAAACCCGATACCTGTTTTTGCATTTCAATTGACAAAGCTCTTTGGTAAATTACTACCTGAAAACCCTGCCCGTCCGGTCAGGCGGGCATTACCTAATGTGGAATGAACCTTCATTGCTCAGCCAATTATTTTATGTGTCAGTTCTTCGTATTTCATTTCTTTTGGTTTTAATCTTTCATCCTAAAAATCCTGCTTCAGACAACTAATTCAGACACCCGCGATCCTGTTTTTATATTCAGTCAATGCTTCTGATAACCTTTCTTTTGCAGTAGTATCGCCTGGTACATTGTGTGATGGATGAATAAAAAGTTTTACCCCTCTGTCGGCTAGTATTTCAGCAACGGTTGTAACGGTCATCCATACGGCCGTTACAAAGGCAATAGTAGAAACAGGTCCAACTTTATCAACATGATTTTTTAAAGGAACTGATGCATCTTCAATAGGCACACAAGTGTCTACAACAAGATCGGCGAGATCAAAAATATTCTTACCACTGCTGTGCCGGGTTTGCTTTCCCTCGGCTTCTTTGGCAGAACCGAATACGATTACTTTCATTCCTTGTTTTTTAGCCTCCAAAGCGACGTCAATATTTACTGCATTAATGCCCGTGTGTGAAAACAGCCACATGCAATCGCGGGTGTCGAAATTGTATCCTTTCATAATTTCGGTACCGTATCCTTCTACTCTTTCGAGGAAAACAAAATTGTGAACACTCATCCCTCCAACAATATTGGTAAAGAAAGTAAGCGGCAACTCGATCATGGGGTGAAAACCAACAAAGCCTCCAATGCGTGGATACATTTCTTCTATGGGAATGGTCGCATGTCCGCAACCAAAGGTATGAACCCAGCGGCCGGCTTCAATGGTATCTGCCATCAGTGAAGCGGCTCGTTGAATATTTTCCAATTGTGTGTTTTCAATTTTATCCATTATGGAACGGGCATTTTGCAACCATGTTTTTGCCAGCATATATAATGTAGTTTAGTTGTTTGTAATCTTTTTTATATTTTCAGTTTTGAGGTTATTGTTTGTTTTATCAGGATTAAAAGCACAAGCATACAAATAATACAGGCGAGCAATAATATGGGCAGGCTGCTGATTGAATACCTGTTTGCAATGATACCAAACAAATAGTTTAGAAGGGTATTACCGGTTAATGCAATCACCAGGGCTATGCTAAAAGCTGTTCCGGATAAGGTGGCGTACAGTTGCCCTATATACCCGAGTATTACCGGGAAACCTGCAGCGAAACCGGCGCCAATTATAATAAGGGCCATAAATGTCGTGCCATAGGAGGCCGTATAGATTAGTATTAAACTACCCGTGGCTATTAACAACAGGGAGATAAATAAAACAAGCAAGGAGGATATCTTTTTTAGCAGCGCACCCAATAATAACCGCGTAATGGTTAACCCAACAATACTAAATGACAGGGCATATAAAGCTTTTTCGGGTGACACCTTTAAGCGCCCCTGGAGATAGGTTGTTGTCCAGTTGTTTATTAACCCTTCCACGCCACTCTCAAAAAAAAGGAAAAAACTGGTAAGCAATAATACCGGCTCTTTTAAAAGTTTTAACCCTGCTTTTAGTGGAAGCCCCTGTGCCTGTTTAGGTTGAGGAAACCGAATAAGAAAAATATAGATTGCACCAAGGAGCATAAAAAGACCAATAGCAGAAATAATAGCCGGGTACGGGAAATGTTTTGATAAAATGCCGAGTAATAAAGGCGTTCCCAGCGCACCAATTCCAAATGAAACCCCGAGCAGGCTTAAGTTGGCTCCTTTATTCTCTTTGCTGATGTCGGCAACTAATGCGTTGCCACCACCATTCAAAATGCCGCCGCCAATACCGATACCGAAGATGCATATTTGCAAAATGAGAAATGACCTGGTGAGGACCAAACCTTCAAGAGAGAAAACTGATAAGACAACACTGGCTATGAGTAATATTTTATAACCATACCTGTCCACAACGGGACCGAATATTAATGAACCTGCCAGTATCCCGATGGGCAGAAGGGAAACGAGTTTACCCGCATTCAAATCACTTATTGTAAACTTAGCCGTAAGTAAGGGCAAAATAGATCCCAGTGTAATCAGTATTATGCCAAATAATAAAAGCGCAATACAGGCAGCAGCAAAAACCTTGTTATGTTGGTACATGGTAATAGTTTATTCTTTCAATGCGAGATACGCCGCTCCGTAAAGCCCTGCTTCATTACCCAATGCAGAGCCTTGCAATTCTACCTGTGAGATGCTGATAGGCTGTGCCCATTTTTTTGCTTCGCCATAAATAGCATCAAGGAATTTAAGCGCCGGGCCAAATACACCTCCGCCGAAAATTATTTTTTCAGGGTTAAATAAACTCACCAGGTTAGCTACCGCCATGCCCCAATATTCTATTGCGCTATTGATCACCTTTATTGCCAGCGTATCCTGTTGGTCAAAAGCATCAAAGACATCTTTGGCCGTAAGTGTATCACGGTTCTTATTAGCCAATATACCTGGCTCATATAAATCGTTTTTCAGCCATTCTTTTGCAACCCGGGCAATTCCTTCTCCGGAGGCACTATATTCAAAACACCCACATTGAATAAATTTTTTATCAAAAGGTTTTTCCAAACTCATCCAGCCGATAGCTCCGCCAATATCATGCGCTCCCCGCAAAACTTCATTGTTAACAAGGATACCCGCGCCAATGCCGGTTCCGACAGAAAGAAAAATTGCATCCCTGCAGCCTGTTGCATTTCCTTTCCATACTTCGCCGAGTATGTAACAGGCGCGATCACTATCGATTTTAATTTTCACATTCCTGTCTGACAAGCCATTTTGCAATTCATCAAAGAGCGGGTAATCATCCCATCCCGGAATATTGGGCGCCCACACTTTTTTTGTTTTTGAATAACTTATCCCGGGTACACAAATACCCAGCGAAGTGACCCGTATATTTTTTTCAATCGCTGTTGTCAACATTTGATTGGCCCTTAATAAAATAAGATCAGCAACATCCCGGCCCTTTCGTTTTTCTAATGGCTGCGTTTCAGCTATAATTATATTTCCTTCATCACTTATTAATGCGGCGGCAAGTTTTGTTCCGCCAAGGTCGAGGGCAATAACAGGCATATAAAGAATTGAATGATCAAGATAAGCAGAAACAGTTTAAGGTGATTAAGGTTTAATTGGTACTAATCTGAGCTTGTTTACTTTCAGATTTATAGTCTAAAATGTTGATATATAAATAATTTTTGTTATTTTCCTTTTTATCCTGGTTACATTATAAGAACAGAGGCATTCTTCTTATTAATTAAAGTTTCGGCAATAAATGCTTCTGCACCTTCCCCAATGCCGTTCTTGGAAACTTATCTATTGTGATAAATGCTCCTGGAATTTTAAAGGACGCAAAAGTTTTCTTACACTTTTCTTTAATGGCTGCGGCATCATAATTTTCACCGGGAACAATATAAGCCACCGGTATTTCGCCTTTTATTTTATGTGGCATGCCAACTACGACGGCTTCAGCAACGCCTTCCTGTTCCAGTAAAAATTCTTCAATCTCTCTCGGGTAAATATTAAAGCCACCACTAATGATCAAATCACTTTTTCTGCCCCTTAAAGTAAAATAACCATCTTCCGAAACCACCCCGATATCACCTGTTTTAAAATAGCCATCAGCAAATGCATCCAGTGTGGCTTGTTCCCTTTTCCAGTATCCGGCGAATACATTAGGCCCCTTGATGTATACTTCTCCTTCTTCATTGATGCCAGCTTCTTTACCGCCGGGCAATACTATTTTTGCTGAAATGCCTGGTAATGGAAAACCGACCGTACCCGCCCTTCTTTCACCGGTATAAGGATTACTTATATTCATGAGTGTCTCCGTCATTCCATATCGTTCCAATATTATATGTCCGTATTTTTTTTCAAATGCGTCCATTACCTGTTCCGGTAAAGGTGCTGAGCCGCAAACAAATAACCGCACAAATGAACCTATTTGCTTTCCCACTGCATCAGGCTGATTGAGCAAGCGAATATAAATAGTAGGCACTCCAAAAAACAAGCTGGGTTTAAAAGACAGGAATTCATCTGCTGCTTTTTGGTGCTCAAAACGTACCAGCAATTTCATGGTACAGCCACTCATCAGCCAGCAATGCAATCCATTACCTAACGCATGCACATGAAATAAAGGCAGGGATAAAAGAAAACGGTCATTTTCAGTTATCTGCCAGCAGGTAACTAAGTTTACCCCGTTTGCAATAAAATTATTATGTGTAAGAATGGCTCCTTTGGAGGCTCCGGTTGTACCGCTGGTATAAGCTATCGCAGCCACACTATCCCCGGTTGTGTTGATTGTAACTGATTTTTGAGATTGATTTTTTACATTATCAACCAATTCATTTAGCTGCCATGAAGAAAAGCCGCCTGGCACTTCACCATCTGCCACCAATGCTCTTGGCTCCGCATCTGATAATATATGCGTGATCTCTCTTTCTTTATATAAAATATTAACAGGCACAAAAATGACACCTGTTTTTGCACAGGCAATAAACAGGTCGATCATTTCTACACAATTCTCCAGGTAAACACATATACGGTCTCCGGCTACAAATCCTTCCGATAATAATAAATTGGCCATGCGGTTACTCCGCATATCTATATCACCAAACGTAAAAGTTTCGTTGCCAAATTCTAAGGCCGTTTTATTTTTTTTGCCCGCCAGTGATAAATCAAAAAGATGAACCAGGTTCATTTTTATTTTATTAAATGATTACACGATCCGATACCTATCGGATTTCATGCATGAATTACACGATCCGATAGCTATCGGATTAAGAGCGAAATTCTGCATTCATTCGTGTAATTCCAGTTTTAAAATTCGTGTTATAAACAGTTTGAACAGCGCTACTTTACCTGCTCATTGTCAATTTTCAAAGAAACGGCACAAATAATTAATGAAAATACACCCAGTGAAATAAAGGCGGCTGAAAAATTTCCTGTCCAGTCTGTAATCTTTCCAACAAGTGGGGCTCCCGCTAAAATAAAAACAATGCCCAGCACATTTACCAAACCCATAGCGGCTCCGGCCCGGCCGGGAAATATAGAACCGGCCCTGTTGAACAGGGCGGCATAAGGGAATCCGCATCCGATACCTAATAATACAATGGCAATAATATCTACAACCAATAAATGAGTAAATACTGCAAGCATAAAACACCCTACGACATTTAAGAGTAAGCTCATAATCAATAATTTTCGTACACCGATTTGTGTTACGAGCCTGCCTCCCAGGGGTCTTGTAAAAATGCCGAGTAATAATACCAGCGAAGCGATAAAACTAATGAGCAGTTTATTGCTTAGGGAAAAATTTTCTTTCAGCATGGTGGTAATCCATGAACCAATTACTATAACCAGGCCAAACGAAGCCATTTGAACCAGTCCCAATAGCCATAGCTGTCGATGAGCAAGCATTTTTAATAAAGAGCTATGTGGATGTTCTTTAACAGGTGGTTTGGGAGCAAAAAATAACCACGCAATCAAAATTATTACGGCTACCGTTGCCGTAGAGAAAAAAGCGGGAGGCCACCCTTTAAATATCCCGGCTATTTGGGGTACGGTAAAAATTACAAAACCGGAGCCTAATAAGATACTTGCTCCATAATAGCCCTGGTATAGAAATAATTTTTGTGATGATATTGATTGATAAATATATCTTGCTCCTGCTATAACACAGGTTCCTGTTCCTAAACCAACAAAAAGTTTCCAAAACAACAAGTGATAATAGCTGCCGGAAAAAGCTATACCGAAATTGCCAATACATACTATAAAGAGGGCGATTGCCATCACTATTTTGGTGCCAAATTTATCTGCGAGGATCCCACCGGGTATCTGCATAATGGCATGTGTTAAAAATACAGCAGTAGTCAAAAAGCCAAACATAGCTTTGGTAAAAGGCACATCAGGTGAATCAAAACTTTTCAGTAACCATTCTCTTAACGGGGCGTGATTAGTATAATTGGCTGAAAAAGCAAATCCTGCAAGGCATGCACACCAAAGTGCTGTCCTTTGTTGTTTACTATTTAATCCCCTGATATCCTGCATAGGATTTTTTAAGTACTTCTTTAATTATTTTTGACTTGATCGATGGCAATTGTGTTATTCCGCCATGATCTGGAACAATAACAGGCATACATACAATTGATTGGTTAAGATAAGCAGAAACCTGATAAAGTGCTGACAACAGAAACAATAATTCATCTCCCCACAGCATGATTGGCCGCACTCGCTGGAAAAACGTATATAATATAGTGTTATTTTCGAAGCCTTCCACACCTTTGTACTATGCGGACCACTACCCAAGCCTTGGTTCGTGTCTTACGAACCATATATTAGATCTTCTTCAGTAGTTGAAGACTACAGACAGCACCGGAAAGAAGCTGATGCAAAGACGTAATTTCATTATAGTGACGTGATTGTTTAATAAGATCAGGCCTCAACGTTCACACCTTCATAAATTTCTGAGATCAAAATTTTTTCATCAATCACTTTAATGTGAATGATGTCTTCAAGGGAATTATATTCTTCCAATTCCCAATGCTTGTTTTTATTTAATCGGAACACTTCAATATGTATGCTTTCAGAATCTGCCAGTATGTATTCTTGTAAAGCAGGTATCTCGCGGTACAATTTGAACTTTTCACCGCGGTCATAATTTTTTGTTGATTTCGAAAGCACTTCAATAATTGCAGACGGATTTAAAACATTATACTGATCATTATTAAGTGTAAGTATTTCTCCGCAAATAATGGAAATATCAGGATAGGTAAACAAAGTGTTTGATTGTATATGAATACGCTGATCACTGTTATAAGGCTTGCATTTTTTGCCCTTTAATTTATTTGACAAAGTGACAAAGAGGTTTCCGCTAATAGTATTATGCGACACTTTTGCACCGGACATAGCAAATACCTCTCCCTTGTAATATTCATGTTTTTCTATTGAAGCATTTTCCATCTCAAGATATGCTTCAATGGAAATTTTTTCTTTGTTGTACGCGACAGCCGGTTCCTTTACTTCCATCAGATAAAAATACAAAATTCGTGTGGCATTTCCCGGTAGTGGGATGGGAACGCCGGTGATGGAGTTAAAACCCTAACTACGAAATAACACTGTTCAAATCAGTATCTCTCACATTTTTTACTCTATTCCAGCCAGCCTGTAAAACGTTGCTTATTTCGCCATCGGGCCCATGTTGGTTAACCGTTACAAACTGGCCTCCATAATTCAAAAGTGTGCGTTGTCTTTATCTAAAACATTCGCAACTGGAACAATATTATTATCCAAAGTACCATTTGAGGTTAATGCGTTTGATTGATATCAATCAGCCGAAGATAAATTGAAACAACGCCTTTCGTTGTTATAGATTGTATGTGTTAAGAATCAAGGGATCAAAAATATAGTTTCTTAATATAATCCCATCCTCGTCCAGGTATACAGAAGTTACTTTGGCGCAACCCTGTAAATCTCTTGCGCTACAACCCTGGTAGCCCTATTTTTTACCAAAGACATTTTTTACAGCTTCAAGATATTTTGTGCCTGTTTTTTTATCTGGCAATAAATAACTTCCTTCTGTCCATTCATTCCATGCATTAAGGACTACAACTTTTGGCTGATGATCATATTTATGGAGGAATTGTTTTGCTTTTAGCAAAGCAGATTGAAAAGCCCGGGGTGTGTTATCACCATTAAATACCGGCGTCCACGGATAACCTTTAAATGTATCAAACTTATCCGATTGAACTAACCTTGGCGTTACATCCCAACCCATGGTAACATTTGGAAAATAAGTTATCCCCTGTAATTTTTCACTAAAGGATTTCCAATAGGTTGTATTTGCATCAATCGCTTTTTGATAATTTGCTGTGGGCCAGCCTGCCTTCGACAAGTCGTAAGCGTATAAAAAATTATAGGAGGTAACACTTGAAGCATGTAAAGCTTTTAAAGCATCTGCAGTACTAACGGAAGAATCTAAAGCTTCATGAAGCGCATCATCGGTTAATCCCTGGTCAATACAATTTAAATACAATCCAGGGAAACCGGCTTTTTTTACCTTTTCTTCAAACAGGTTCATGGCTTCCGCGGCCTTTTCCAACGTCTTAAAACTCCTGATAAAATTAACCGATTCAAAAATGGAGAAATAAGGCTTGCCATCAATTTTCCAATAATTGGATTTCCTGAAATAGTTTTCTATGATGTAACCTGTTATTGTATCCCAGGTTTCAAAACTTACTTTTCCATCGGTTAATTTCTGTTGAAAATTTGTATAAGGTGTGGGATGAATATTTGCCCAGTTATGATTTGCCCACATTAATGCAAACTTCATCCTCGTATTGTTCGGCGCTTTAAGAAAACCTTTTTCCAAACCTTCCTGCAAATATCTCCCGGTATTTTCATACCAATACCAATCATAAATAAATACATCAATACCATGATCAGCGGCAAGATCGATTTCCTTTGCAGCCCACTTAGGGTCAGCCTCATTAAAATATCCCCATGCAGGAATTTTAGGTTGCTGATGACCCTTAAACCTTGGCTTTGCCGCTTTTACAAGGTCCCACTCTGTCCATCCTTTGCCATGCCACTTTTCATTGATAGAATCTACGTGATAGTTAGGAAAATAATATACAGCCACTTCATATTTTTTGGGGCTTGATGATTGTGCGCAGACAAAAATATTAAATAGTATAAGCAAAAGGATAAATAGGCCTTTTGTTAAATTATTGCTATGCATATATGAAGA
>Ga0068860_100007301_pt1 | contig 11052 bp, 10 predicted proteins | sample KBSSwiS32_FD_66597 | JGI IMG/M metagenome (GOLD analysis project Ga0068860, IMG submission 66597) | Switchgrass rhizosphere microbial communities from Kellogg Biological Station, Michigan, USA - KBS Switchgrass S3-2 | ecosystem: Host-associated > Plants > Roots > Rhizosphere > Soil ... | reverse complement strand
CGCCATCGGCACCGACGGACCGAACGCCGCGTCGACCACCTCGCGAACGCGCGCGACATGCTCGTCGCCGATCGTCATCGTGTCGGCGACGCTGAACCACAGTCCGGCGTCACGGACGAACGTCGGCAGCGTCCGGAGCGCCTCGCCCACGTCATCCCAGGTCACGCCCATCGCCTCGGGCCGGATGTCGACGCCGGCCCGCGCCAGGTCGGCCGCCATCCGCTCGGGCTCGTTGTCCTGGAGGACCGAGCCCGCGACGATCCCCAGCCCGACCGGCTGGCCGTGGATGAAGTGGCGCCCGGTGATCCGTTCGAGGTTGTAGAAGACGAAATGGTCGACGCCCTCGATGTGGCGCGGGACCCAGCCCGAATCATGGAACGTCGTGCCGCCCCAGCGATGGGCGAGGACCAGGGCCCGGATCCCGGCCTCCGTGCCGTCGTGGATCTCGTCCAGCGCGTCGACCACGGAGCCCATCACGGCCGCCGCGTCCGCGATGAGGGCCGGGTCGAACGGCCACTTCGGCTCCGTCCGGCCGAGCCGGTCAGCGAGCTCCCAGTCGCGGCGGGCAGTGTGGTAGCACAGGACGTCGCCGACGCCGCTCCGATTGAGCATGCGTGGGGCCGACCCGATCACGTCGAAGTCGATGTAGACCGCCTCCGGGATCGCCCATCCGAGGTACCGCACGCGGCCTCGGTCACGGACCCCGGAGCGGTGGCCGAACGGGGCGTTGACGGTCGTCGCGGTCGGCACCTGGAAGAGGGGGAGACCCTTGCGCCAGGCGAAGAACTTGGCGACGTCGAGCGCCTGACCGCCACCGAGCCCGATGATCGCGGCACAGGGCGAGAGGGCGTCAGCGGCCATCTCCAGCTCCGCGAGCTCGAGCGTGGTGACGAGGTGAACACCCGCCAGGTGTTCGCTCAGCTGCGCCTCGAAGCGCGGCCAGAGATCGGCCATCGTGACGACGAGCCACGGACGGTGGACGAAGTTCGGCAGCTCGCCGATCAGCTCCCGGCCGAAGACCGTCGTGAAGCCCCCCGGCGGGAGGACCGTGGCATCCGGGTTCGCCCGGGTGCGCGGATGCCCCGGCGTGTCCGGCCCGGTCACGCGGACACCGGCTCGGCGGATCCGTCGCCGCCGGACCCGCCGGACCCGCCGGACCCGCCGTCGGCCGACGCCGTATCGGCCGGCACGACGTTCAGATCGTCGAATCCCAGCCGCACGCGTCGATCTCCTTCCGTGAGGGTGAGGCGCCGGCTCCCACCCACGTCCACGCGCATCTCCCGGCCGGCGACCCGGATGCGAAGCTGCGCCGTCGGACCTTCGAAGATCACCCGCTCGACCTCTCCCTCGACGACGTTCCGGTACTCCGCGCCGTCGTCGTCGACGACCGCCAGGTCCTCGGGCCGCAGGTACGCGACAACGGCGTCGCCGACCGCGACCGGCAGGCGGCTCCGACAGGAGAGCGTCAGCTCCCCGCTCCGGATCCGGAACCGGTGCTCGCCCGACTGGCCACTCGTGCCGGACACCGGCTCGAGCGCGACGACGGTCCCTGGCAACGCGTTGTTCGCTCCGATGAACTCCGCGACGAACCCCGTCCGCGGCCGAAGGTAGATCTCGGTCTGGCTGCCGATCTGCTCGACCCGCCCGCCGTTCATGACGACGATCCGGTCGGAGATCGCGAACGCCTCCGACTGGTCGTGGGTCACGTAGATCGAGGTCTTGCCGGTCCGTCGCTGGAGCTCGCGGATCGCGAACTTGAGGCTCTCCCGGAGGTTCTTGTCGAGCGCCGACAACGGCTCGTCGAACAGCAGGACCCGCGGATCCGTGGCGAGGACCCGGGCGAGGGCCACGCGCTGCTGCTGACCGCCCGAGAGCTGGCTCGGCGTCCGGGCGCCGTACCCGGTCAGGTCGACCATGGCCAGCATCTCCTCGACGCGACTCGCGATCGCCGCTTTCCGCGCACCCTTCACGGACAGGCCGAAACCGACGTTTTCGGCGACCGACAGGTGCGGGAACAGCGCCGGCGTCTGGAACACGAACCCGATGTTGCGCGCTCGAGGCGGCAGGAAGGTCACGTCCTGGTCGTCGAACCAGACCCGGCCGCCGGTCGGCTCCACCAGCCCGGCGATCATCCTCAGGGTCGTCGTCTTGCCGCAGCCCGACGGGCCGAGGAGCGTGACGAACTCGCCGTCGGCGACCTCGAGGTCGAACTCGTGGACCGCGACGGTCGTGCCGAAGTGCTTCGTGATCGAGGCCAACCGGACGGTCGACATCAGAGCAGGTACGTCCCCTTGAGATGGCGAGCCCCGAACAGGCGGAAGAAGAGCAGGACGGCCGCCAGCGAGATCAGCTGCATCGTGACCGCGAGGGCGGCCGTCGTCGGGGCGAGGCCCGCCGTCCGGATCTGGTTGAAGACCCGGAGCGGTGCGGTCGTGAGCCCGGGCGGATGGACGAACAGGGTCACGAGGTACTCGTTGAACACGATGATGAAGCACAGGAGCAGGCCGGCGCTGACGCCGGGCCCGATCAACGGCAGGACGATCCGTCGGTACGTCTGCCAGCGGGTCGCGCCGAGACAGGCCGATGCCTCTTCGAAGATCACGGGCAGGTCCTTCAGCGCGACGACGACCGGCGTCAGCATCAGCGGGAACGTGCCGAGCGCCATCGCGAGCACGAGGCCCCACATCGACGTCGTCAGGTGATAGGTGAAGTTGTAGGTGAGGACGAGGCTGATGCCGATGACCGCCCCCGGGACGTACAGGGGCAGGGTGAGGACCGAGAAGAGCAGGCGCTTTCCCGGGAACGAATGGCGAACGATCGCGTAGGCCGCCGGGAGGCTGACGAGGGTGTTGATGAGGAGCGTCAGGCCCGAGATCTTCAGGCTCCAGAGGAGGTTGTCGCCGAACGTGTCGAGGACGTAACCGTAGTTGGTGACGACGCCCGCCTCGCCCGGCCGTGTCGTGAAGGAGAAGCCGACGAGGGCGAGGAACGGCAGGATGAAGACGACGAGGACCGCCCAGATGTAGGCGTGGCTCAGGGCGTCCCAGAGGCGCCGCGAGCTGAGGCGCGGACGTCGGGCGGCCGCGGGCGGCCTCGATCCGGCGGGGAGCGGGCTCGCCGGCAGGGCGGGCGACGACCTCATTCGACCAGGGCTCCGCGCGAGTAGCGCAGCGACAGATAGGTGACCACGAACGCGACGCCGAGCAGGACGACGCCCATCGCGGTCGACAGGCCGTAATCGGTCTGCACGACACCGCGCTGGTAGACGGTCCACGCGAGGGCCCGCTGCTCGTTCGCGGAGCCGAGCAGGAGCGGTTCGGCGAAGGTCCCGATGCTCCAGCCGAAGACCGTCAGGGCTCCAGCCACGGTCCCCGCCCGGGTCAGCGGCAGGACGATGCGCCGGAACGTCTGCCATGGCCGCGCGCCGAGGCAGGCGGCCGCCTCCTCGAGCGTCGGGTCGACATTGCCGAGTGCGGTCCCGATGTTCAGGACCATGAACGGAAACGTGAAGATCGACATCGCGAACACGACGGACGGCAGGCTGAACAGCGCGTCGGTGCTGGCGATCCCGAGCGCCTGGAGGACCGGCGTCGCGGGTCCGCCGGGGAGCAGGATGAACCGCATCCCGAAGGCGATGTACAGGGCGCCGAACATCGGGAACACCATCAGCGCCCGGACCGGGGTTCGATAGCGCACCTTGCGGACGAAGATGTAGGCGAACGGGAACCCGAAGATGAGGTCGACGATCGTCGCCAGGAGCGCCAGCTGGAGCGTCACGAGCAGGTTCGGCAGGTACCTGCCGCCGATCAGTGCGTAGTTCGCCAGCGTCGCGATCGGTCCGCCGGGCGAGAGGAAGGATGAGCCTTCGGTGAAGCTCATCTGGACGATGAAGACGAGTGGGTAGTACAGGAACAGGAGCGCCAGGAGGATCGCGGGCAGGAGCAGCGCGAGGGTCCGCAGCCGGCGCGCCGCGTCGCCGCGCCCGAGCACCGCGAGCGGTGCCGGACGGAGCGGCGCGATCGATCGGGTCTGGCCGGTCATCGGCGGGCTGCCTGGGTCCGAGGGGATGGGGCGACCTCTCGCGCTGGGGCGCGAGAGGTCGCCGTGTCGATGGGCGAGATCGGGATCAGCCTACTGCCCGATCTTGGATCCGTAGTAGTCCTGCCAGATCTTGGCCGACGCGTTGTACGCGTCCCAGTCGATCGGCTTGAACTGGGTCTTGATCTGGTCGAGGGTCGGGTAGTACTTGGCGTAGTCGGCTTTGAACCAATCCGGCACGTGGGACACGTAGTCGGGGCCCAGGAACCCCTCGCTCAGCTCGCTCCACTGGCCGTGGTTGATCGGCCAGTCGTTCGGGAACTGGACCTCGGGGCTCAGGCGCCAGTTGATGAAGATCTGGGCGAGAACCGGGTGCGGCGCACCCTTCGGGATCCACAGATAGCCGTTGGCCGGATAGATCGTCGACGGAACCAGCAGGGTGGCGTCCTTGTTGCCGCCGAAGTACTCGAGCCGGGCGGTTGCGTTCCAGAAGGAGAACGCGTCGATGGCGCCGGACTCGAAGAGCTGCTGCATCGTCGGCTGGTCGGAGGTGTACTTGGCGACGTTCGGGCCGATGTTCGCGATCGCCCAGTCGACGACCTCCTTCATCTGGTCCGCGTTCGTGTAGTCCTTGCCCATCTCGGACGCGAGGCCGAGGAAGAACCCTCCGGCCGTGATGTCGCCCGGGGCGGGCAGCGTGACCTTGCCCTTCAGCGCGGGATTGGCGAGGTCCTTGAGGCTCTTGATGAACGGCGCCTTCGCCTGGTTGTAGACCACGCCCGGGTAGGACGTGGACTGGAAGGCGATCGACGTCGGCGCGTGCTGGAGCTGGTCGAGCACGAGCTTCTGGTTCGGGATCAGGTCGCTCGGCAGGAAGTCCGCGGTCAGGCCCTGGGCCTTTCCGTCGGCCCAGTAGTTCTCCTCGACGGCCATCACGTCGTACGGGGCCGGGTTGCCGCCCTTGGACGCGGCGGCGAGCTTGGTCAGGTACTCGCTCGGTGCCTGGCTGCCGTCGTAGGTCAGCTTGATGTCGACGCCGTAGGTCGCCTTCACGTACTTCTGGAACTGGTCGACGAGCACCGCGTTGGCGGAGTAGGTCCAGTTTCCGACGACGACCCCGGCCTCCTTCGTGATCTCGGCCTTGATCTCGTCGTCGGTCATGTCCTTGTTCACGATCGCGACGTGCTTCGTCCCGGCCGCCGTGCTCGCGCCGGCCGCCGTGCTCGCGCCGGCACCCGTGCTCGCGCCGGCCCCGCCGGTCCCGGTGCTGGGCGGTGGGGTGCTCGAGGTCCCGCAGGCCCCGACGATGAACATCGCCGAGAAGATCAGCGTTCCGAGCGTCCACAGGGGCGCCGCCCGCTTGCTTCGCTGCATCAGATGAACCCTCCTCTCGGGCCGCCGCGGCCCTGCGTGTCCCACGCCCCGAACGTGGCATGGATCCGGTCCCGGATGTGCTCGACGATGGCATCGCTGACGGGCCGGGCGTCGGCGATCGTGTACGGCAGGTCCGCGTGGCGGACGTACCAGGCCAGGCGCCGCATCGCCGTCGCGGCGTCGTCCCAATCGATCCCCATCGACTCGGGCCGGATGTCCACGCCGGCGCGATCGAGCGCCGACAGGATCATCTCCGGCTCGTTGTCCTGGAGGACCGCGCCGACGTAGGTGCCAAGCCCGACGGCCTGGCCATGGATGAAATGGCGACCGGTCTGGTGCTCGAGGCCGTACAGGAAGGCGTGGTCGACGCCGTCCATGTGACGGTTGTTCCAGCCGGCGGCGTGGTAGGCGGCGCCACCCCAGCGGTGGGCCAGCATCAACGTCCGGATGCCCCGGTCGCTGACGTCGTGGATCTCGTCGAGGTCGCCGAGCACGGCCTCGAGCCAGCCACGTGCCTCGCTCACCAGCCGCTCGTCATAAGGCCATCGGCGTTCCTCCCTGCCCGAGTCGTGGGCCAGCTTCCAGTCGTGATGCGCGGTGTGGATGCAGAGGACGTCGCCGACCCCGCTCCGGTTGAGCAGGGCCGGCGCAGAGCGGATGACCTCGAAATCGACGTAGACCGCCTCCGGCACCGCCCAGCCGATCGCCGCCACGCCGTCGCCCCGGCGGAGCGCGGCGCGGTGGGCGAACGGAGCGTTCGTGGTCATCGCCGTCGGCGCCTGGAAGAGCGGCCGGTTACGCCGCCAGGCGAAATACTTCGCGACGTCCGATGCCTGGCCACCGCCGAGTCCGATCACGCTCGCGAATGCCGGCAGATCGTCGACGGCGGCCTCGAGGACCGCGACGTCGAGATCCTCGACGAAGTGGACGCCGGCGAGGTGCGAGTCGAAGAGATGTTCGAAGCGCGGCCACAGGTCGGCCATCGTGACCACGAGATAGGGGCGATGGACGAAGTTCGGCAGCTCGCCGAGGAGCTCGCGGCCGAACACGGTCGGAAAGCCCGGGTCCGTCATGGGCGCCGCCGTGACCGGTGCCGTCGCCGCAACGGTCATCGGGCGGTCCAGCCGCCGTCGATGAGGAGCGTGTGGCCGGTGACGAGCGACGCGGCCGGCGAGGCGAGGAAGACGACCGCGCCGGCGACCTCGACCGGCTCGCCGATCCGGTGGAGGCCGGCGATCCGCTCGAGGACCTCGGCCTCGAAGACCGGGTCGGCCAGGGCGGCCGCCGTGCCGGGGGTCCGGATGAAGGTCGGGGCGACGGCGTTGACCGTGATCCCGTGGCGGCCCCACTCGACGGCCAGGCAGCGGGTCATGTGGGCGACGGCCGCCTTCGACATGCAGTAGACCGACTCGGTCGGCAGGGCGACGAACCCGGCCTGCGAGCTCAGGCTGATGATCCGCCCGAAGCCCTGCCGGATCATGACCCGGCCGGCGGCCTGGCTGGCGAAGAAGACGCCCTTGACGTTGACGCCCATCGTCAGGTCGAAGTTGGACTCGATGACATCCTCGGCCGGAGCCTCCGGGCTGGCCCCGGCGTTGTTGACGAGGATGTCCAATCGCCCGAGGCGTTCGACGACCTCGTCCACGGCGGTCGCGATCTGGCCCAGGTCGAGGACGTCCATCCGGACGGCCAGGCCCCGCCGGCCCATCGATTCGATCTCGCCGACGAGATCGCCCGCCGTCGCGGGATCGCGCACCCCGAGGGCGACGTCAGCCCCGGCGTGGGCGAGGGCGAGAGCGATCGCCCGGCCGAGACCGCGTGACGCGCCGGTGACGAGCGCCGTCCGCCCGTCCAGGTCGAACCGCGGAAACTGGTCCACCGCTCCTCCGCCGCGCCGTCTCGTCCGCGATGGGACCGATTCGTCCCACCCGTCCCACTCGTCCCGCGCTGGGGCTTAACGATAACGCTTGACGTTTGCGCGACAACGGAACGATAGTCCGCACTGTCAAGTGGTCGCAGGACGAGGTCGGATGAAGCCTGCCGGCAGCACGATCACGTTGCGCGATGTCGCGGGCCGGGCGGGCGTCTCGATCACGACGGTCTCGCGCATCCTCAACGGTCGCGAGACCGGCGTCGCGATCCGCGATGAGACCCGCGCCCGGATCATCGCGGCCGCGGCCGATCTCGGCTACAAGCCCAATCTCCTCGCCCGAGCCTTGCGCGGCAGCCGGAGCTCGCTGCTCGGCGTCATCGTCCGGGACATCTCGGACCCGTTCCACACCCAGGTCCTGCGCGGGGTCAACGCGGTGGCCCGTGACCGCGGCTACCGGCTGTTCCTCGGTCATCTCGACTGGCAGCCCGACGTCGCGGCGATCTACGGCTCGATGTTCGAGCAGTCCCATGCCGACGGCATCCTCGTCATGGGCGACATCGCCGGCGGCGACGCGACGCTCGACGACCTGGCCAACCATCACGAGCATGTCGTCGGCGTCAGCGACCGGGTGGGGCCGCGGCGTGTGCCCGGGGTCTATGTCGACAACGAGGCCGGGACGCTCCTCGCCCTCGACCACCTGTGGGGCCTCGGGCACCGCAGCATCATCTGCGTGGCGGACGAGCGGATGGCCGACGGCCCGCTGCGCGCCGCGGTGTACGAGCGCTACATGCGCGAGCACGGCGAGGGTGAGCGGGCACGGGTCTATTTCACGACCCAGCCGGACCCCGAGCCGAGCTACCACCTCGGCCGGGAGCTGTTCGCCCATCTCGATCGACCGAGCCGTCCGACGGCGGTGTTCGCGGCCTCCGACACGATCGCGATCGGCCTGCTCCAGGCCGCGTTCCAGGCACGGGTCGTCGTCCCGGACCAGCTCTCGATCGTGGGTTTCGACGACATCGACAGCGCGTCGTTCACGATCCCGCCGCTGACGACGGTCAGCCAGTCGGGAGTCGAGATGGGCCGGACCGCGGCGCACATGCTCCTCGACATGATCGAGTCGACCGACGCCGACCGGGCGGTCCCGGACGTCGTGGTTGCCCCGTCCCTGGTCGTCCGCCAGTCGACGGCACCCCGGGCCGATGGCGTCGCGGAGCTCCGCCTCGGACCTCGGTGAGCCGGCCACAGGTCAGCTCTCGCAGATCCGCGCCCCCTACGCGACTGCGTTCGTCGCGCAGGGGCGACGCTGGGAAGGCGCCGCCGAGGACCGCAAGCGAGCGCACTCGGACGTGCGTGAGCGCGGACCGGAGGCGGCAACGCGCCCAGCGTCGTTCCTGCGCGACAGCTCTAACTGGAGGGTGGTGGGGCGATTGCGACGCCTGCAGCCACGATCGGCAAGGTCGGGGCGGTGTTGCCCTCGTGCGGTTCGAGGGTCACCGCGATCACCGCGCCCGGCGGCGTCGTCGCCGCGCGAGTCGTGAAGCTGCCGATCCCGTTGCTGTCGACAGGGAAGCCACCGACGGCGACCGGCGCCTCGCTGCCGACGATCACCCACGTCTCGTAGACCTGGCTGCCCGACGTGGCCGGGAGGTCGCGCATCGCGAGGACGACGGAACCGTCCGGCCGGACCGCCGCGATGCCGCTGGCGGTTGAGTCCTTGCCGGCGCTCAGGATCACGGTCTTCGAGCCCGCCTGGCCGGCAACCTGGATCACCGAGGCGACCGCCCGATCGAAGCGCTGCGCGGCGTCGAGCTGCTGTTGGAGGTTGAGACCCCAGGCACCGACGGCCACGATCGCGACCACGGCGGCGATCCGGAGGACCCAGTCGAGACGGGTGGTCCGGGCGCGACGTCGTTCCTCGCGCTGGGCTCGCTCGGCGGGCGTCGGAAATGCCGTCGGGGCCGTCGGCGCCGCCGGGGCGGACAGCGCAGGTGGCGCCGGCGGTGTCGCAGCGGGCGTGACCCGCGGGTGCGCGGCGAGGTCGGCGGCGGCCGCGGCCATGATCCGAGCACCAAGCGCGGCGGGCGGCTCGACGAGCTCGAGGTCGCCGAGCTCCACCAACGCCGGCACGACCTCCCCGAACGCCGCGAACTCGGGGTGCGGCTCGGTGCAGGTCGCGAGGTGGTCGCGCACGGCGTCCTCCTCGGACCGCTCGAGCGCCCCGAGGACATAGCCGGCCGCCAGATCGCGGGCCTGCTCGTGGGTCATCCGCGGCTCGGTCATGCGCCGTCCCCCGCAAATGGGTCGGTGAAGCCGGCCTCGTCGCCGACGAGGGCGCGCCGAAGCGCGAGCAACCCCAGGCGGACACGACTCTTCACGGTGCCGAGTGGCGTGCCCGTCCGGTCCGAGATCTCCTGCTGGGTCAGGCCGCCCCAGTACGCGAGCTCGATCGCCTCGCGCTGGACCGTCGAGAGCGTCTCCATCGCGGCCGCGATCTCCGCGCGGTCGAGGCCGGCTGCCACGTCCTGCCAGATGTCCGGCACCTGGAGGGCGGGCGGCGGGACGTCCTCGCGCTCGGGCAGCTCGGTCGTCGGGCGACGGCGGCGGACGGCATCGACGGCGCGGTGGTGGACGATCGAGAGGACCCAGGTCTTGACGCTGCCGCGGCCCTCCACGTAGCGGCCCGCGTTGCGCCAGACGCCGAGGAAGGCGTCCTGAACGACGTCCTCGGCGAGCGAGGCGTCGGACGTGATGCGCAATGCGATGGAATAGGCCATGGTCTTGTACCGGTCGTAGAGGTCCTGGAGGGCGTCGAGCTGTCCGGCTGTGACGAGTGCGAGGACTGCCCGATCGGCATCGTCGGCGGGCGATGCCGTGCGTCCACGAAGGCCGGACTGGCTCTCGTTCACGGGTGAATGCGCAGGGCCTGCCGGTTTGGTTCACCCGGCGCGGCTGGCTGGTCGAAGAACAGGTGGTCCACCGCGCGGGCGATCCGCTCGGCGACCTCGTCCTCGGGCGCCGTGGCGTCGAAGACGCGGAATCTCCCCGGCTCGTGGACGGCCATCTCGAGGAAGCCGCTCCGGACACGACGGTGGAAGTCGACATCGAAACCGGTCTCGAACCGGGTCCGGTCGTCCGGCGCCTTGCGGGCGAGGCCGATCTCGACCGGCAGATCGAGGAGCAGCGTCAGGTCGGGCTGGAGGCCGCCGGTGGCGATGTCCTCGAGCCGGGCGAGCTCGCCGAGATCCAGGCCGCCGCCATATCCCTGGTACGCGCGGGTCGAGTCCGCGAACCGGGCACAGATCACCGTGGTCCCGGCGACGAGCGACGGCTCGATCACCTCCTCGACGAGCTGACGGCGGGCCGCATTGAACAGGAGCGCATCGGCGAGCGGGTCGATCGGCGTCGCCGACGGCGCGAGCAAGAGGTCGCGGATCCGTTCCCCGAGGCGGGTCCCGCCCGGCTCCCGGGTTCCGCGGACGGCGATGCCCCGCGCATGGAGGGTCGCCTCGAGGCGCGACGCCTGGGTCGTCTTGCCGGCACCCTCCGGTCCTTCGATCGTGATGAACCGACCGCGACCGGCCTGGACAGGGTGTGTCACGGGTCGAGTGTACGGTGCGGTTCGCGGATCGCGCCGCTCGCGGTCGGCGGCCGGACCCGGTCACGAGTGCCGATCATCCATCCCGCCGGGTGGGGCGTACCCTCGGGCGACATGGGACGTCCCAAGCCTGCTCGCCTGCTCGTCGCCGCCCTGACCGTGGCGGCGGGCC
>Ga0068860_100007298_pt1 | contig 11054 bp, 12 predicted proteins | sample KBSSwiS32_FD_66597 | JGI IMG/M metagenome (GOLD analysis project Ga0068860, IMG submission 66597) | Switchgrass rhizosphere microbial communities from Kellogg Biological Station, Michigan, USA - KBS Switchgrass S3-2 | ecosystem: Host-associated > Plants > Roots > Rhizosphere > Soil ... | reverse complement strand
ATCATGGAAAGAAGTGTCTTTTGATGATAGTAAATGGCCATCTATGAAATTGCCCGTCCTCTGGGAGGAGCAGGGTTTAGATGACCTGGACGGTATTGTATGGTTTCGTAAAACAGTAAATATTCCTGCTGCTGATGCGGGTAAACCTGCAGAAATTTCTTTGGCCATGATTGACGATAACGATGAAAGTTATATGAATGGCGTAAAGATTGGCAGCACAAATAGCTACAACACCAAACGCATATACCACGTTCCTGCGGGTGTTTTAAAAGAAGGTAAAAATGTAATTGCCGTAAGAGTGGAGGATACCGGCGGGGGCGGTGGCATTTGGGGTGATTCCGCTGATCTTACATTGGCGATTGATAAGAAGATACAATCATTAAAAGGTGAATGGACCTTCCAGGTACAGTCTATGCTTAATAACGGATCATTTGCTGACCCAAACAGTTTCCCTTCTTTACTCTATAATGCGATGATTAACCCCCTTATTCAGTTTCCCATTAAAGGTGCGACCTGGTACCAGGGAGAAAATAATGCATCCCGTGCATTTCAATACAGGAAAGCTTTTCCTTTAATGATTACCGACTGGAGAAAACACTGGAAAGAAGGCGATTTCCCATTTTATTTTGTTCAGCTGGCTGGCTACAATTCAGGTAACGGCAATAGTAAAAATGGCAGTACATGGGCAGAACTGAGAGAAGCGCAGGCACTTACCTTATCATTGCCTAATACAGGAATGGCAGTAACATTGGATATTGGAGAAGAGAAGGATATTCATCCGAAAAATAAGCAGGATGTGGGAATGCGCCTGGCAGCTGTGGCACTTAATAAGACATATGGAAAAGAGAATGTTTATAATGGCCCTCAATATCAGTCCATGAAAGTAGAGGGCAATAAAGTGATCCTTACTTTTAATAAAACCGGTGGCGATTTATATACAAGCGATCTGTATGGATATTTAAAAGGATTTGAAGTAGCAGGATCTGACAAACGGTTTTATTATGCCAAAGCTTTTATCCAGGACGATCATGTAGTTGTTATTTGTGATAGGGTACCCCAGCCTGTAGCCGTGCATTATGCGTGGGCCGACTACCCCGGGGATGCCAATCTTTATAATAAGCAGGGCCTCCCGGCAGAACCATTTCGTACCGATAGCTGGAAGGGGATAACGGAGGAAGCGAAATATGCAATAGTCAAATAAACCGGCTCACAAAACGGTTTATCATCTACTGCCGGTTATTAAGGAAATAATTTTTTATCTTTTTTGGGTTGGATTTGTTGCATAAGCCTAAAGCTATATAATGTGGGCGAAGCCTGATAAATTTGATGTTTGTTATTGAGGGGCAACCATGATTATTTCTTTCTTATATAAGTGAAATCATAACTCGTGGTCCATGTTTTTCCGTCATCGGCAGATGTTTCATTAAACTGCCTTACCTGGTTGGGGCCTTCATTGTAAAAAATAAACCTGCCAATATTCCGGTGACCTTGTGCATCTTTGAATTCGAATACAAAACGCATAGCGCTGTCTTTATATTCGCCATTTACAAATTCCTGTATGCCCGCTGCATAGGACCCTGCCCATGCCTGTTTCCATTTATTGGTTACCGGGTCAATATAATTGATGCTTTTACCAGTGCTTGCCGTGCTTGTCCAGTTTTCTAATAATGCACAGCCTCCTGAAATTATTTGAACCGTACTTTGACCCGCCAGGGTTTTTGTCCCGGTCGGGTATACATCCCAATCACCTGCCCAGAAATCAAATTCCCTGGCATGCGGATCTGCCATACAAGGGAAAGTAATACCGTATATTTTTTCCCTGAGCTTCTTAAACGATGGATCGCTGCGCAGTATATTAAATTCTTTGAGCGAATCCATTTCTGATAAATTGATGTAACCGGCGCTGATAGCGCTGTCCAGATCGGCAATAGCTTTTTGATTTTCGTTTTTCAAAGCGTGAAGCCTTGCCATCCGGGATAGTGCCGATGCTTTTACAGGTGGCATGGGGTTATAAGCCAATGCTTTTTGAAAGTCCTCCAGGGCTTCATCATTAATGCCTAAATTAAAATTAGAAAAGCCGAGCCTGTTCCAGGCAATGCTGTTATGTGATGTATCTTTTAGAACAGATTCATACATTTTTTTTGCATTTTTCCAGTCCTGTGCATAATATAAAGAATCGGCAATTTTAATTAAATCCCGGGCGGTTTTTTTCATTGCATTTTGGGCTATTGCCGAAGAGATGCTGGTTAAAAGAAGGAATACAAAACAACCGATACCTTTAAGTAATTTATAGTTCATTTTTTTATTTGATTTAAATTCAAAATTTTTGAAAAGGAAATTAAAAAGTAAGATAAATCACTTTATAGAAGGCTGATAGGTGAAAACTGACATTTTTATCGCTTGCCTGATTAACCGGCCCCGTTAACTTATAATTCTTTGTTGTATCATTGGAAATCACAATTGAATATACATATGAATAAGCTTATTTTCATTACATTTTTATTGTCCTGCAACAGCATTTCAACACCTGGCTTCGAAGAAGAGAAGAAAGAGATTCTTCAATTGGAAGCAAAACAAAGGGAGTATCATTTTACAAAAAATGCAAAGGCTTTTACAGGTATGTTCTCGGAAGATTTTTTATCCATTAATAAAGGAGCAATTAACAAACCCTCCCGAAAAAGCAGTTATGAAATGTTCGACGAATATTTTAAAAGTGCAGAGTTTGTAAAATGGGATGATAATAAAGCGCCTGTTATACGTTTTTCAAATGATGGTTCTGTTGCCTATGTTGCTGTAGATAAAGTGGTCATTGTAAAAATGCTAAATGGAACCAGGAAAGAGATCATGGACACGACAAATTTTGCCTGGCTTACGGTTTATAAAAAATACGAAAATGAATGGAAAATAGATTGTGTTACCTCTACAAATAAATAACAGGCAGTGGGCTGGATTATGATAAACATATTTCATTTTTAGTTATTATCTTCATTCCTGTGATAAATTTTTTAAATGTAATCGATACAAAATAATTTTTATACGTGGATAAAATTTATAAACCAACAGATAATGTTCCTTCATTCTATCAACCTTATATGGACTGTGTGCCCAATGATGGAAATCTTCTTCAGCACCTAAAAGACATTCTTGCGGAGACGGAAGAACTTATTTCCGGCCTGTCTGAAGAAAAGCTTCTCTACAGTTATAGTAAGGATAAATGGACAATTAAGGATATAATAGTTCACCTGGGCGATTGTGAAAGGGTAATTATTTATAGAGCGATGCGAATTGCACGGGGCGATAAAACCAATTTACCAGGTTTTGATGAGAACCTTCTTGCATCAAATGCCAATGCTAACGCCAGGAACGTTGAGGGCATTTTAAAGGAGCTGTCCGTTTTACGCGCAGCAACCATTGTTTTCTTAGAAACACTCGATGAAGAATCTTTAGAAAGAACAGGCACTGCAAATGGTTATCCGTTGTCTGCCAGGCTGCTGGTTAATCATATTTATGGTCATCATAGGCATCATCTTAATATTATCAGGGAAAAGTACGTTTAAAATGTGTTATCGAAAACTCAGCAGGAAATTATGAACCGGGGAACCGATACCGACTGGCATTTTTATATTATGATTGTAGTGTCCTTACTGCCTATTTCTTATTGTGAGTAGAATCGTACTAGGTAAGCCTGAATTTATACTTAAAAGAAAGACAACACTTTTTTTATCTTTTACAGTGGTGGTTATAGGAATGCTGCTTGGTAAATATGGTGCAAAAGTGGGTTTGCCCTGGTGGGTTTATTACCCCGTACCTATGTTTATGACCGTATTACAACCTCCTTTTATTCTTAAATTTGATCGCCCGAAAACAATATTATATTTAGCTATGAGTGTCGTGGGTGCCCCCCAGATTCATGAATCTTTTTCTTTCCTTTTGGGATGGAGGGAGTACATGCTATTTTGGAATATTCCATCTATGGGAGAATTAATCTATTGAAACAGATCAATATTAAACATGGCTCATTTGATAACCTGTCTGTTCGGTTGTGCAAGGCGAATCGTCTTTACAAAAACATTATTTAACAATTGGCTTCCTCGCAGAGTTCCCTAGTTGGGAATGGAACAAATGAAGATTGTACCCAACGGCCCTGCTCTAATCTGAAACAGAAGAATTTGCCATTAGGCCTTTTTTGTTTGCATTTACAATCGCCTGATATGGGAGCTTCTTCAATTTCATCAGGAAAAATAATTTCTTTTGGGATTGCTTTTTTAGATGTGGTTTTTATCGCCACCCCCTTTTTTGATTTTACTTTTTTTGCTGTTTTTTTTGAATCAGCTTTTTTTGAATCAGTTTTTTTTGGCGCAGCCTTTTTTACTGCCGATTTTTTTACTGCCATAATTATTGATTTAAATGAAGCGTATTACGATAATGAAACTGTAATGCATTTGTGTCATGAAAAATATTACTGATGTCAAAAACCAGGGGTTTGTGTCCCCCAACTTTATTCGCATCCAGTCGCACTATTTTTTCAATATTAAATTTGTCTTCTGGGGTTTGGGGGTTTGTAGGAAAAACCACTGGCATAAACGCCACGCCAGTCATTTTTTTATTTCTTTTAAGCAGCTTCAAATAAAAATGACCCTTATCTTTTTTCAACGTAAGCATTGTTTCAAACGCAATTAAACTATCATCTTCATTAATGATCCCAAAATAGCAAGGTGTAATACCAATTGTATTCCCACTTCCATGGTGCTTAACTGAAAAAAAGACGGCAGCCTGTATTGGGAAGTCAAAAGATTTTCCCGTTTTCTTATTAGTCCCGGAATAGATAAATTCATATTTAAGTAAGTACAGGTCCTGGGAATAACCCTCTACTTCTCTATAAGAAACAAACGGAATTTTAGTGCTGTCATTCAGTTCTGTATATTCCAGCAGGTGATCTTTTTCAATATATTTCTCACTAAAGGAAGAAATATACACTTCTACATTATTTGCCTTTTGTACAACCGGGTTTCCATTATAAGTGACAGCTCCAAGCCCCGGGATTTCTTTAAAAAAATTCCTGTTTACATCATTTTTGAAAGTGAATAGTATTTTTTGTTCCATACAGGATGACAATGCAGCAATAAGTGCAAACATTATCACTAATATTTTTTTACAGCTTAACATTATTCATATTATTATAAGTGGCCCCAATATAAAAGCGATTGATATCATTATTGGGATGTAGAGGATAGCGAAACATGGTATGAATGATTTCCTGCAACCCAAAAACTCTTCCCGTTTTGGTACGTAACGATCCCAGCACCCCGGCGTCAACAGCATAACCAGCACCCAAAAATATTTTAAAATTATAGTTCGAGGTGTTAAATGCAGGAGTCAGCTGCCCCCTTTTGTTCTTCAGGGTTGAATCTTCAACATTATAATCAGGAAGATTTATTCCAATGAGATTCGATAGCTCGTATAATAATGGCGAATAGCCTGTGAACTGGTCAAAACTCAATTCAGCACTATTGAAATTTTTATGATTGTGAATATAAACACCGAAGCCGCCTGTCCACCAGCGATCAAAGTTATCTGCCAGTGGAAGAAAATCGAAAGGTTGTGCGCCATCATTATAATAATTGATGGTGAAATCGGGTGCGGAAAAGGAAACAGAACCTACTATCTGGTTGCGCCGGTGGTTGTTCAAAATAAAATTGGTAGATAAATATGCAGCATATTTCGTATTGCTGGCGATGTTATAGAAGGGGCCGGTATTTAAGGTTTTAAAAAACTTTGTATATGCAAGGTCTTTGCCCCACGCACCTCCGACGCTAAATGAATTTGTAAAGTCTATCTGTATGTCTCCTGTTAGAGGATTCAGGTTTGCACCAAGGGTTTTCGTATATACAGATATTGAAGGGCCATAATTAACGGTAAAATTCTTTTTATAAATGCCATTGGCTATAAATGCAGCATACAACCGTAAGGCCGGAAAGCGTTGAGAGGGGCCATAAGTAAAATTGAGATTACAGCCAAAATTGAAATAGCCTTTGTAATTCCAGTTGGGTTGTGCAAATAAAGATTTGCCAGGCATACAAATAATAACCATGAAAAAAACCCTGCTAAAGTTTTTCATTTTTTTAAAATGATTGCATAAATATAATTCATGGTATCTAATTCCGGAACGACTTTTAAACAATTATTCATGTGATTCATAGACCCGGTTCTTCAGTTTATCCGGATTTGATTTCTTAAATATGCACTTCTTCATTTCTTTGAAAAATATTTGACAGATGTGTACGTACCGGTTGATTAAATAGCTATGAAGAATTATCCGGAATATGCTTCAAACTAAAAATAGGGGAACAGAAAATGGAAGTTTGCCAACGGGTAGATTTTCTGCAGGATTGCATCTTATATTTGCAACAACACATTTCTTATGGCGCTTAAATCTATACTTGTGGTTGCTGTTTTATTTTTTTCCTCCATACTCAATGCGCAGGAAAAACCTGTAGTCAATGCCGACAGGCCAGATCAAACAGATGGCGCTTACACTATTGAAAAAGGATACCTGCAACTGGAAAATGGTTTTTTTTTGCAACATGAAGCGGAGAGTACAACATTTGGCCTGGCAAATGTTTTATTGAGACTCGGGGTGTGTAAAAATCTGGAGCTGCGGTTAAGCGGTCTGCTGGTAAATGAGAAAGAAAAAACAATTCCTTCCAGCACCGGCATACAATCCTCTGAGGTTGGTTTTAAATTAGACTTACTTAAGCAGCAGAAGATCATACCGGCTATTTCTCTGGCGAGTTCTGTCACCCTGCCATTCTTGTTTAGCAAGCCCTTTAAAACAGGCCTTATACAAAACACCACAAAATTTTTATTCAGCAACGATCTTAATAAAGCAACCCAGCTCGGATATAATACCGGAGTCATCACTATTAAGCACGCAAAGCCCATATGGTTTTATACAATAAGCTCTGGTAGAGTATTGAATAAGGAGTTGGGATGTTTTATTGAAAGCTATTCATTTTTTCAATCAACGGCAAAACCTGATTTTAATTTTGATGGTGGAATTTCCTATTCCTTCAGCGATTTATTTGTGGCAGACATGGCTACAGGATTTTCTGCGAGCAATTCAAAATCTTGTTTTATTACGATGGGCTTTGCCTGGTTATTTCCCGGGAAGATTTTTTAATACTATTATAAAGTTGCTAATATTTCACCCAGTGCAACAATATCTCTTTCAGTATTGTATAAATGCGTCGACACCCGGATTGCGTCACCCCGTATTGAAACAAAAACTTTCCTTTCCTGTAGCTTCTCTAATAAATGAGCTCTGCTAAGAGTCTGTGGTAGTAAAAAGCCAAACAAATGATTCGTTCTGTAATTTTCATCTTCTATCCAAAAATTCTTTTCTTTTAATAATCGCACAAGTGGCTGTATCAGATTACTGCAGTAATCCTGAATTAAGTTTACTTTCCAGTCAATTATCTGTTCTAATGCAGCCCCGAGCATTGGTGTGAGAATGAAGTTACTGAATTCGCCCGCATTATATCTTGCTGCCCCGGGCTTATATTCGTCAATATAGGAGGTCAGGCGGGTAAAATCATTGGCGTTGGATTTATTCATCCAGGTATCTTCCAAAGGAACACCCCGGTTAAAATATTCACTGAAATAACCAAAGCCAATAGAATATGGACCTAATAACCATTTGTATGCTGCACAAACCAAAGCGTCAATGCGGTATGCTGTTACATCAATGGGGAGCGCGCCAACGGATTGAGTTCCGTCAACAATAAATACGGCATTAACTTCCTTACACCGTTCGCCAATTTTTTGCAAATCAAACCTGGTTCCATCAGTCCATTGTATGGATGATATAATAACTACAGCGGTGTCTATATTGATGCTTTCCAGTATTTTGTCATTCCAGATCCTGCCTCTTCCCTGCAAGCTGTTTGGCGGCGAAATTACTTTTAACTCCTTATCATTTTTTTTGCACCAATTTAAAATTGTGTAATAGTCACTGGGAAATTCTTCCGCAACCGTTATTGCATATTTCCCGTTATTAACAGGTAAATTATTTACGACAGATTTAAGTCCATAAGAACAGGAAGGAATGAGGGCAATTTGCTGAGGCGCCGCGTTAATAAGGCTTCCCAACTTTATACGGGTCTCTTCTGCTTCATTAAAAAAATCATCGGATTTAATGGATGATGGATCTCTCTTCCTGCTTATTCCTTTAATCCCGGCTTCTTCAACTGACTTTAAAAGAGGCGACATATAAGCACCATTCAAATAAACGATATCTCCTGGAAGTTGAAATAAATGTTTTTGACACGATAGCATTCCTGGATTTATTTTTATTTTTATTATTATTGCTGCTTTCTATTCATCTCTTCCTGTTTTAAATCCGGCTTTCAAATAATCAATTATCGCTTTGGAATTGTACTGGCAGAAGGATTTGCGTTGCTAATGGTAAAATGTTTATTGGATATCTCTGTACTGCCTGCTGATTTATAATTTTGTTCCAGGTTACTTTATATTATTCACAGGGGCTCGGTGTTTTCTTTTAACTTTAAAGTTTTCGAAAGACTGTCGTAGGAATTTTCTTAAACCCAATAATGAACTGAACAGGTCAGTTAAAATTTAGAAATCCAATCCCTTTCCTCCAATTGCTTCAAGTACTGCTCCCTCTGGTTTTCCGTCTATTAAAGGCATCGCCTTTGAAATCAGTTCCTTGCAACCTTCAATTTTTAGGGAGTTATCATGGTCTTCTTTTGTATCCCATATTTCAGTTACAAACACATTGTCTTCATCTTTTGCATCCCTGTAAATAATATAGTGATGACAGCCTTTCGCAATTGAAACCAATTTAGCTGCCTGTAGTAAAATGGAAATGAGTTCTTCTCTTTTTCCTTTCTGAGCTTTAAATTTTCCGTAGAATGCGTATTTATTCACTTGAATGATAATTTACTATTCCGCCGGATATTTGCGACATAAAATTTTGAATACATGGGCTTACTTTTCTCTTTCAACTGAAATACTGCATTCACCAATTAACGCAGCCAATGCCCCCACTGCGGCAAATACCGGTGCCAGCACAGCGCCCACTACACCGATGGTTAAGGGAAACGACATGATTTCTTTTCCCGTTTTATCGTGAATGGTTATTTTTCGCACATTTCCTTCCTCAACAATATCCTTTATTTTTTTTAATAACTGTTCTCCGTTAATGGTAAACGTTTCCTTAAATGTTTTTGCCATAATAATTACCTCCTGTTTTCAGTATTTTAAATACTACAAAGTTCAGCATTTTACGGAATTAAATAATAATATGGGAAACTATTCTTTGCGGGCTTTATTATTTTATTGTACAGTTAATACAAACTGTTCCTGTGCAATGTTTCCGTCCTTATCGGTGATGGTAAAGATCCATTTTTCGGTTCCAGCCTGGTTCCGCGTTGTAAAAGTTACATCCTTATCATAATGCTGCTGTTCACTGCCTGTTATGGGTAATGTCTGTAACGTTGTTGTTGTGGTGGCGCCGTCATATGCATACGATACATTGTAGCTAATCATATCATCTTCCTTTTTTTCCCCAATGATCCCCACCGTTATGGCTTCATTTTTCCCCACAGTAGCGTCAGCTGAAGTATAGCCAGCAGCGGTTTTTAAACTGGTATCAGGAGGGATGTGTTCGTCTTTCTTGCAGCTTCCTGATATAAGGCCAAAGGCAGCAATAAGCATAATCATTTTTGTATAATTTCTCATCGTTTTCATTATAATTAATTTAAGATTTTTTAATTGTTTTTGTAAAAGGAATAGTAACAGAGGCATAAATATTTCGCCCCATGTTATAAATGTCAAAATATTTAAAGCGCGATAAATGATCGAAATAAGCTTTGTCTAAAAGATTGTCACCGGCGAGCGTGATTTTAATATTCTTCTTTGCCGTGTTAATGTTCCAGGAAAAGGAAGCATGTAACAACCAGTAGCTTGCAGTTGAGGTTTCGAAATCTCCGGGATGGTCCTGTGAGAATACAAAATCGGCACCCACTTTACAGCTAAAGTTTACTGCCGGCTTAACAATAATATCCTCAACTATTTTATCAGCCGGAATGAAAGGCAGGTATTTTCCTGAAGCCAGTTTGCCTCTTACAGTACTGAATGAAGATGTTGATTCCACCTTTTTCCAGGGCTTAATACGGATAGTGATCTCTGAACCGTAAAGGTTTGAATCGCCCTGGAGAAAACGGTAAATGTCAAACCCATAGAGTTGGGTACCCGTCGGTGACAAATAAATAAAATTTCCAAACATGTTCAGGTATACCGCACAATAAAAGTCAATCACCGGGCTTTCATAATTTACATTGATCTCTGTGTTAAGATTTTGCTCAACTTTCATTTTTGGATTTCCTATCTCGTAGCGAAATGTTCCTTCATGCAAGCCATTTGATGAAAGCTCGGCAAGGTTTGGCGACCGGTATCCTGTGCTGGCATTTAGCTTGATATTCCAGTTCGAGAGGGTATTGATAGATATACCAGCATTGCCATTAACAGAGGTGTACCATTTTGTGAATGGATAGATTTCACCGCTGGAATAATCCATGTTGGCAGTATGCTTTGTTGAGAGACGCCTTTGATTTATACTCACCCCTGCTTCGAAGTCGATTAACTGCCACTTCTTTTTGATATAAGCTGAGCCAGACGTTTCAAAAAGATTTGCATCAGGAATAATTACCCTCGATCCATAATTGGTGTTAACCTGGTATTGTGACTCGTTGCCTAAAACCAGTTCTGTGTTTTCCCCAATTTCTTTAAACCATTTTGCATTGTAAGTAAACGTGTTCAGGAACATATTAAGGCTTATATGATTACCTCCTTCATTTTCCAGCCTCAGGTTAGAATGAACCCCCCCGTTGATTTCAAGTCTTGAATTTTTCAATAGCAAAGTGTTTTCAGATGACAATATGTTGAACAAGACAGCATGGTAGGGGCCATCGAGGGTGCGGCTAAAGCGGCCGTCCACGGGTTTTCGGTCTGTGTTATCTTTCATTATAAAACCA
>Ga0068860_100007297_pt1 | contig 11054 bp, 9 predicted proteins | sample KBSSwiS32_FD_66597 | JGI IMG/M metagenome (GOLD analysis project Ga0068860, IMG submission 66597) | Switchgrass rhizosphere microbial communities from Kellogg Biological Station, Michigan, USA - KBS Switchgrass S3-2 | ecosystem: Host-associated > Plants > Roots > Rhizosphere > Soil ... | reverse complement strand
GCAACCGCCGGACTTTGATCGGCCCGACGATCTGGTTGGCAATCAGGATGTCGCGGATCCCGGCGTCGGCCATCACCTCGGCTTCGCCCAGCTTGGCGCAGGTGATCCCGATCGCGCCCGCCGCCAACTGCAATAGCGCGAGCTCCGGCGTCTTGTGCGCCTTCGTGTGTGGCCGCCAGCCGACGCCGCGCGCGCGGCAGGCGGCAACGATCCGCGCGATGTTGGCGTCCATGACGTCGAGATCCACCAGGAGAGCCGGGGTATCCAGCGCCGACTTGCTCTCGCCGACCAGGCTGTTCACGGGTGCGGTTCGGGTATCCATGGCATCTTCCTAGGAATGGACGTGCGGACGATGCAGCCCGGCGGCCCAGTAGGCGTGCTCGACCAGGCGCAGCGTTTCGAGATTGTCGGCGGGGTTGGTCTCGAACGGCGCGCCGGTTTCCAGGCAGTCGACGAAATGCGCGATGACGCCATCGAAGCTCGCCTGATAGCCGCGGTCGGAATCGTAGCGCTCGGTGCGCGGGCTGGCGCCGTGCAGTTGCAGCTCGGACCCTTCGAACGTCGCGCTTGCCTTGCTCCCGACGAGCTCGAGGCGATCCGGAGGACGCGCGGGATAACCGGGCGCCGCCAGGGAGCCGGTGACCTCGACCGGCGCGCCGGATGCCGTTTCGAGAAGCACCGTCGCCATCGTCTCGCCGACGACGTCGGGAACCGTGCGCATCGCGCGCGCGGCGACCACACGCAATTCGCCGCACAGAAAACGCATCACGTCGAGATGGTGGATCAGCACCTCGGCAAGGATCAGTCGCTCTTCGTGCTGCGTATAGGGCTCGCGCTCGAGCAGCGGCCGGCGACCGCTCGCGTCCGGCAACAATCCGGACGTCATCGTCGCCATGCGCGCGAGCTGCAGCTCGCCCAGATCGCCCGCGGCGACCCATCGCTTCAACTCGCGATACCACGGCCGGAACCGCCAGTTCTCGTGCGCCATCAGCCGCGACTTGCCTTCCACCCGGCGAACGAGCGCCTCCGACTCGGCGAGCGTGGGCGTCATCGGCTTCTGGCAGAGGACGTCGATGCCGCGCGCCGCGGCGGCGTCGACCCAGGCGGCGTGAGTTGCCCGCGGCGAAATGACGTCGAGCGCATCGATCGTCTCGGCCGCGAACATCGAATCGGCATCGCGATAAACCTTGGCGATCGCGAACTCTTCGGCACGCTTGGCGGCCTTGACGGCGTCGGGGTCGCAGACCGCCACCAGGCGCACCCGCTTACCCAGATTTCGCCACGCCACCAAGTGGTACCAACTGATCATCCCGGCGCCGGCGATTGCAACCTTCAACGGTCTTGATGGCATGGTGATCGCAGTATCGTTCAGACGTCGAAGCCGAAGAGACGATGCGGATTGTGCGCTAGCACGAGCGCCCGGTCGCCGGCATCCGGCAGCCACCGCGACAACGGCGCGAGCACGTCGGCATAGTGTGGGCGCCGCGGCACGTTGATGAAAGGCCAATCCGAGCCCCAGAGGCAGCCCTGCACGCCGAAGGCCTTCAACAACTCATCGACGTAGGGATCGAGATCCTCGAACCCCGCGAGCATCCGCGAGACACGAAACGGTGAGGAGAGCTTGACCGTGGCGATGCTTTCGCGCCCCAGCGCCAGCACGGCCTGGAACCCTGGATGGCGCGTCCCGACGCCTATGTCGCGCACGCCGAAATGATCGACCAGCACGCGCACGCCGCTCGTTCGCAATATCGCGGCGGCAGCCGGCCACTGATCGTCATCCGCGTAGACCTGCGCAAACCACCCCAGCGCTTTCAGTCGCTGCAACAGCCGTGGCGTTTCGGGTCGCGACAGCGCGAGGGGATCGTAGCTTGGAAGGTTGAACCGGACGCCGACCACACCTGCGGCGGCGAGATCCTCCAGCGAGCGATCGCTCGCGTTCGGGTCGACGACCGCGATCGCCTTGAACCGGCCGGGACACGCCTTCATTGCGTCGAGATTCGCCCCGTTGTCGGTGCCGTAGCCGCTCAGCTGCACGAGCACGCCGTTGCTCACGCCATGTTGATCGAGCACTGCGCAGAATCCCTCGCGCGTGCCGAACTCATCCGGCCGCGGCCGGTAGCCCTGCGTGCCGGTGAAAGGGAAGCGCTGCGGGTCGATGATGTGCGCGTGACAATCGACGATGCGCTCGGTGTCCGCCACGGTCTTGCCTCCGTTCTACGCGATGGACATCGTCGTGGAAGGATCGAACAAATGAATCGCGGCCGTATCGAGGGCGAGGTCGAGCCGGTCGCCTCGGCGCAACGCGGTGTCCCGTCCGATACGCGCGATCACTTCCGTGTTGGAGCCTTCGAACGTCGCCATCAGCAAGGTTTCCGCCCCCAGCGGCTCGACGGCGACCACGCGCGCCGGCAACTGCGCGAATTGTATCGGCCCTCCGGGCGGCGCCACTTCGTAGAGGTCTTCCGGCCGCACGCCGACGATCACGTTGCCGGCGGCCCCGCTGGCGAGCGCCGGCAGTGTGCGCAGCGGCAGCTCGAGATTCCCCCCGGACAACTGCGCCACGACGCGGCCCTCCTTCTGCACGATTCGCGCCGACAGCAGATTCATCGGCGGGTTGCCGAGGAAGCGCGCGACGAACGTGTCCGCGGGATTTCGGTAGACGTCGAGCGGCCGTCCGATCTGCACCACCCTCCCCTGGTTCATGATGCAGATGCGGTCGCCCATGGTCATCGCCTCGACCTGGTCGTGCGTCACGTAGATCGACGTCGTGCCGATCTCCTGCTGTTGCTTGATCAGCTCGTTGCGCGTGCTGACCCGCAGCGCCGCATCGAGATTGGACAGCGGCTCGTCGAACAGGAACACCTTCGGATCGCGCACGATCGCGCGCCCGAGCGCGACACGCTGGCGCTGTCCGCCGGAAAGCGCGTGCGGCTTGCGCGCCAGCAATTCGGTCAGCTCGAGCTTGCCGGCCGCGGCGCGCACGCGGCGCTCGATTTCGGCCTGCTCGATGTCCCGCCGGCGCAACCCGAACGCGAGGTTGTCGTACACGCTCATGTGCGGATACAGCGCATACGACTGGAACACCATCGCAATGTCGCGCGCCTTCGCGGGAACCTGGTTGACGATCGAACCGTCGATCGACACCGTGCCGGACGTGATCGGCTCCAACCCCGCGATCATCCGCAACACCGTCGACTTGCCACAGCCCGACGGCCCGAGCAGCACCATGAACTCGCGGTCCGCCACGCTGAAGCTGACCTCGTGCACCGCCGGCGCGGTCCCTCCAGGGTACCGCTTGGACAATCCATCGACGGTTACGATCGCCACGTTCGCATCACTTTCGCCGGCATCTAGCGGACCGCGCCGGCGGTCATGCCCTTGATCATCGTTTCGGAGAAGAACGCGTAGATGACGACCACCGGCAGCATCGCGATCATCAGGCCGGTCGCGGCCATCCCGACGTCGAGCTGGTGGCTGCCCGTGAAGTGCATCAGCCCGAGCGGCAGCGTGCGCTTGTTGTCGTCGGTCAGCAGCACCACGGCGAACAGGAACTCGTTCCACAGCACGATGAAGTTGAGCGTCACCGTGGTGAAGATCGCCGGCGCGCCGATCGGCATCGTCACGCGCCAGAAGATCTCGAAATCGGAATAGCCGTCCATTCGCGCGGCGTCGAACAGGTCCTGCGGAATCTGCGCGAAGAACCCTTCGAGGATGTAGACGGTGATAGCGATGTGCGTGGCCACGTAGACGAGAATGAGTCCGGTCAGCGTGTTGTACAGGTGAATGTCGAGCAGGATCTGGAAGAGCGCGAGGATCACCAGTTGCGGCGGCAACACCAGTCCGGTGAGGATGGCGAAGCGCACCAGCCGGTTGCCGCGAAAGGTGTAACGGGCGAGGCAATGTGCGGCCATCGCGCCGACCACGGTCACCAGCAATACGGCGATGACGACGACGATCGTGCTGTTCCAGAAATACGTGCCGTAGTTCGACTTGGTCCAGGCGTCGGCGAACTTCTCCCAATGGACGGGCGACGGGAAGCCGTAGGGATTCTTGAATATCTCGGTCGTGGTGCGCAGCGACATCATCGCCACCCACAGCAACGGGCCGCCCGTCACGACGGTATAGATCACGACGAACAGAACGAGCGGCAGGCGGCGCACCTGCGCGAAACCCGATCCCGTGGTAAGCGTCATCGGGCCCACGCTAGAACTCGAGCTTGTCGCGCTGGCGAAAGACGCGCGTGATGATGGCGATGAACGCCAGGATGATGATGAACCACAGCACTGCGATCGCCGACGGATAGCCCAGATCGAACGTGTTCCACTCGAAGGCGCGCTTGTAGACGTAGGTCGACACCGTTTCCGTCGCCCACAACGGTCCGCCGCCGGTCATCACCCAGATCAGGTCGAAGACCATCATCTTGCCGATGAACGACAGCACCGTCAGGTTGACGACCGTCGTGCGCAGCATCGGGACGATGATGTAGACGAGCTTGGCGAGCCAGCCGCAGTTGTCGAGCTCCGCCGCGCCGAGCACCTCGCCGGGCAGCGCGTGCAATGCGGCCAGGAACACGATCATGTTGAAGCCGAGCCATTTCCACTCGTGCGCGGCGAGCACCGACCACAAGGCCGTCGATGGTTGCCCCAGCCACGACTGCTCCCACCCGCCGAGGCCAAGCCAGCGCAGCGTCGCGTTGGCGAGGCCCCAATCGTAGTCGTACATCCACACCCAGATGATGCCGACCACGACGTAGGACATCAGCACCGGCGTGAACCACACGACGCGCAGCAGCGGCGCGAGCGGCGCGCGGGCGAACAGGACGAGCGCCAGCAGCAGCCCGCCGATCACGTCCACGATCGTCGCGACGATCGTGAACAGCGCGGTGTTCGTCACCGCCTTCCAGAACGTCGGATCCGCGAACAGCAGCGCCGTGAAGTTGCCGAACCCGACGAAGTCGACGACGCCCTGCGGCTTGATCGTGAAGAAGGCGTTGTAGAACGTGCGGATCACCGGATAGATCGTGAATCCGGCGTAAATCAACAACGCGGGCGCGAGAAACGCCGCGAGGATGCCAAGGCTCGCGCGCCGCGCGTCGATCGTGCTGGAACCCGGATCGCGCAGCGCGCGCGCGGCGCGAGCGAACACCTCAGCTCTTGTAGCAGGCCTTGTTCATCATCTGCACCGTCTGATCGACGGAGATCAGGCCACCGGGGAACCCGGAGTTCAGCACCTGGGCGAAGGCGTCCTTGCATTCGCCCTTGACCATGTCGCGCGGCTGGCCGACGAAGTATTTCTTGCCTTTCTGGCGCTCCATCAGCTCGGTGAAGTACGCGGCGTGCGGGCCGGTGAACTGCTTGACGTCGGCCTTGATGCCGGTTTGCAGATAGACCGTCTCGATCCACATCTTGCCCATCTCCGGCGTGGACATCGCGTCGAGGAATTCGCCGGCAAGCTTCTTGTTCTTGCTCGCCGCGTTGATCGCGAAGCTCGCCCCGACGGTGGACGTCTTGCAATCGTTGCAGGCACCGCCGTTCATCGCCGGAAACTGCATGATGCCCAGCGGGAACGTCGGCGGCTGTCCGCCCTTGTCCTCGGGCACGAACGCGCGCCCCGTGTAGAAGCTGCCCATCGGCAGCATCAGCGCGCCGGGCTTGCTGTAGAAGTAGTAGTGCGATTCACCGAGCTTCAACGTCATGAAGTTCTTCGGGTACGCGCCGGCGTCGGCGAGCTCCTTGACCCACTTCAACACCTCGACCACGCGCGGATCGGCGAAGGAGAGCTTGCCGGTGAAGAGCTTCTCGTAGTCGTCCGGCCCGAGCTTGCGCAACAGCGCCTCGACGGTGATGTAGGCGCCTGGATACGGCCGGTCGCCGACGCCTTGCGAGATGGGCGTCATCCCGGCCGCGCGCGCCTTCTTGACGAGATCGAGGAACTGCGCCTGCGTGAACTGGTTGCTCGCCGGCAGTGCTACGCCGAGCTTCTGCAGCATGTCCTTGTTGTAGTAGAGCTCGACCGTGTAGGCCTCCTGCGCGACGCCATAGGTCTTGCCGTTATGCGTCCACACCTTGCGCGCCCATGGCTCGATGTTGTTCCAGTTCACGAGGTCATCGAGCGGCGTGACGTAACCGGCGGTGATGTACTCGGTCTGGTCGGGCTCGACGTAGAAGACGTCCGGTCCCTGTCCCGCCGGCAGCGCGGTCTTCAGCGCCGCGTTCAGCGGATTCTTTTCGTACCAGGTGATCTTGACCTTGGTGCCGGGATGCGATTTCTCGAAATTCTTGACCGCCTGCTCGCGAAACGCCACCTTCGCCGGCTCGTCCGCCTCGTGACTCCACACCTCGATCGTCACGCCCTGCGCGTTCGCTCCGGGTGCCGCACCGATCAACAAGGCGAGCGCAATCAGCCCCGCGGCCGTCACGCCGCGCATCGACAGAGACGCATGCATTGGTTGGCTCCTTCTACGATTGTCGCCAAGGCTCGAATCGCCCTGAGCGTTTGTGTACGGAAGCTCGCCTTCCGAGATCAACCGGAAAATCGTCGCCCGCCGCTCCCGATTGGCGACGATAGTAGTACAAAGAACACCTGTCCACCATTCCTTCACAATCCGCGGCATTGCAAAAGGCCGATCGGCTGTCAGGGTCGCGGCGCCGGGCGCGTATTCAGGAACACCGAATACAGCGATGTCGTGCCGCAAATAAACAGGCGGTTGAGCTTCGGGCCGCCGAAGCAGACATTGGCTACGGTTTCCGGAATCACCACCTTGCCGAGCAGCGCGCCATCGCTCGCGTTGCAATGCACGCCGTCGCCGGCCGAAAGCCAAAGGTTGCCGTGTACGTCGACGCGAAAGCCGTCGTACAAGCCCACCGGACAGGTGGCGAGCACCTCGCCGCCCGTGATCGAGCTGCCGTCGGCGGATACCTTGAAGCGCCGCACATGGTGCGGCCCGTTCACCTGGTGCGTCAGCCCCGTGTCGGCGACATAAAGCAGGGATTCGTCGGGCGAGAACGCCAGTCCGTTGGGTTGCACGAAGTCCGAGGCCACGACAGCGACGCGCCCGCTCGAAGGGTCGATGCGGTAGACGTTGCACGCGCCGATCTCGGTCTGCGCCGCGTCGCCTTCATAGTCGGAGTCGATGCCGTAGCTCGGGTCGGTGAACCAGATGCTGCCGTCGCTCTTGACCACCACGTCGTTGGGCGAATTGAACCGCTTGCCATCGTGCCGGTCGGCCAGCACGGTCCGCCGGCCATCGAATTCGGTGCGCGACACGCACCGGCTGCGGTGTTCGCACGAGACCAAACGGCCCTGCAGGTCGACGGTGTGGCCGTTGCTGTTCATCGACGGTTGGCGAAACACCGAGACGGAGCCATCCGTCTCGTCCCAACGAAGCATGCGGTCGTTGGGAATGTCCGACCAGACCAGGTAGCGCCCGGCCGCGAACCACGCCGGTCCCTCGGCCCACCGGCACCCGGTGTAAAGCTTCTCCACCTGCACGTATTGGTACGTCAGCTTCCGAAAGCGCGGGTCGATGACTTCGAAACTCGACGTGCGTTCGAGATGCATGCTTTGGTGCTCCCTAGTCAGAATGCCGCCGACCGCGGCCATAGATCAGCAGCATCGCAACGATCACGACGCCGTAGATCACGTGCCGTCCGTATTCCTCGATCTGCATCACCGACAGCATCGACTGCAGCAGCGTGATCAGGATGACGCCGGCCACCGTGCCAAGGTAGTTGCCGCGCCCGCCGAGGATCGAGGTGCCGCCGAGGACTACCGCCGCAATCGCCGGCAGCAGGTAAGGATCGCCCATTGCCTGCGCCGCCTTGCTGGCATAGCCGGCGAGCAGCACGCCGCCGAAGGCCGAAAGGCCGCCCGAGATTGCGAACGCCGTCATCACGACCAAGCGGGTACGCGCACCCGAGAGGTACGCGGCGCGCTCGCGGTTGCCGATTGCATACACCGCGCGCCCGAACGTCGTCCGCGTCAGCAGGAAGACGGCCATGCCGCCGACGGCGGCCCACACCAGAAGCGCATTCGGAATGCCGAGCACGCTGTCGCCGGTGGCGAGAAAGCGCATCGCCGGCGACGATGAATCCTGCGGCGAGAAGCCTCCGGTGTGCACGACCATCAGTCCTTGTGCGACCGCGTTCACGGCGAGTGTGACGACCATCGACGGGATGCGCAGGAACGCCACGCCGCAACCGCTGACGAGTCCCAGCGCAACACCACACGCGATGCCCACCGGAATGGCGATCGCCTGGCCGAAAGCGCCCCAACCCGTGGCTGCCGTCGCCATCATTCCGCCGACGGCGACGACCCACGGCACCGACAGGTCGATCTGGCCGAGCAGGATCACGATCATCATTCCGGTGGCGATGACACCGAGGAACGACGCCACCTTCAACTGTTGGAGCAGGTAATCCGGCGAGAGGAAACTGCTTGAATAGAGGCTGCCGATCAGCAGCACCGCGACGATGCAGCCGAACGCCGACGCGATCGCCGGATCGACGTGCCGACGCACGCTGGCGTTGCGGTCGCTCGGAGCAGGCGCCTCAGCCATACAAGTCGAGCCGGTTGCGGATGCGCAGCAGCCGCGCCGCGCCGAGGCAGATCGCGGCCATCAGCACCAGGCCCTGGAACAGCGGTTGCCAAAGAGGTTCGACGTTGAACACGAACAGCAAATCGCCGATGGTGCGGAACATGAGCGCACCGAAGATGGCGCCGATCGCGCTACCCGAACCGCCGAACAGCGACACGCCGCCCAGCACGACCGCTGCAATCGAATACAGCGTGTACGTGCTGCCGTTCGCCGCCGACGCTTCGCCTGAATACGTGATGCACGTGAGAAAGAGACCGGCCACCGCCGCAAGCAGTCCCGATAGCGTGTACGCGACAAACTTGGCGCGCCGGATCGGAACCCCGGACATATAAGCCGCGACCTCGGACGATCCGATCGCGTAGGCCGCGCGGCCGATGGCCGAGCGTCGAAAGGGCAGCCACACGATCAGCACCAGCGCCAGCAAAAGCCCGAGGCTCGCCGGTACGCCGCCCGGCAGCTGCCCGGTAAGCGCATCGGCCAGAGTGCTGTCGACGTCGCCGCCGGGAACGCGCCGCAGCGCGAGCGCCGCGCCGTAGTAGATCGAACCGGTGGCGATGGTGGTGACGATCGGCTGCAGCCGCCCGTAGATCACGATGAGTCCGTTGATCGCCCCGCACAGGCAACCCACGAGCAACACCCCCAACACGCCAAGGGCCGTCATCAGCGGCGAGCCGACCACGATGCTCGATGCCAGGCAGTTGGCGAGCACCATCACCATTCCTACGGACAGGTCGATGCCCGATGTCAGCACCACCAGCGTTTGCGCCATCGCGACAATCGCGAGCAGCACGCCCTTGTTGGCGGCGGTCGTCGCGACGTTGGCGTTGAGGCCCGCCGGATGGTTCGCCGCGTAGATGGAAAACATGACGGCAAAGCCCGCGAAGGCGAGCAGCGTGCTCTTGTGCTCGCGAAGCCAGAAGGACCAGTCGCCGGTCATGCCAGGAGGCTCCTAGGTTGCACGCTGCGTGGCGGCGTTCTCGTCCTGGGCGCCGATGTTGAGCGCGTTGCTGATCAACGCGTGCTCGGTGATCTGTGCGCCGACGAGCTCTCGCTTGATCGCGCCGTCATACATCACCAGCACGCGGTCGCAGCAGCCGACGAGCTCGTCGTAATCGGTCGAGTAAAAGAGGATCGCCGCGCCGGCAACGGCCAGTTGGCGCAGGAGCTGGTAGATCTCCTGCTTGGTGCCGACATCGATGCCGCGGGTCGGATCGTTGAGCAACAGGATGCGCGGCGCCATCAGCAACCACTTGCCGATGACGAGCTTCTGCTGGTTTCCTCCCGAAAGCGAGCCGGCGGCCAGATCGGTGCCGTCGGTGCGCACCGCCAGCAGCCGCACGATCCGCTCCACCGCCGCGCGTTCGGCTGCCGCATTGACGACACCCCAGCGCGACAAGTTGCCGAGCGCGGCGAAAGAAAGGTTGTCGCGCACCGACATCGGCAGCATCAGACCCTCGGTCTTCCGATCCTCCGGGATCAGCGCCATGCCGATGTCGCCACGCTTCGCGGCATGCGGACCGGTGATGGCGACGGCTCGGCCATCGATGCGCACCTCGCCCGTCGCGCCGCGCAGCACGCCGAAGAGCGCCAGCAGCAACTCGCGCTGGCCCTGACCATCGAGGCCACCGAGGCCGATCACCTCGCCGGCCTTCAGTTGCAGGCAAATATCGCTCAGCTTGTCGGTCCAGCAGAGGCCTTGTACTTCGAGCAGCAGCGGCGAATCGCTTGCGACGTGCGCGGTGCGCGGCGGGAAGACGGCGTTGTACTCCCGACCGATCATCAGCTCGACAACCTCGTTGTCCGTCCTGGTCCCGGCGGCAAACGTCGCGACGCTGCGGCCGTTGCAAAACACCGTGCAGTCGTCGGCGAGCTCGACGATCTCGTGCATCCGATGGGAGATGTAGACGAGCGCGAGGCCTTCCGCGCGCAATCGCTTCAGGACCGCATAGATCTTCGTCACATCGGCCGCGGTCAGTGCCGACGTCGCCTCGTCGAGGATCAGGATGCGTGGCTTGCGAGCGAGAGCCTTGGCGATCTCGACCATTTGCCGTCTCGACAGCGACAGGTCCTTCACCAACGCCGATGGATGGATATCCTCGGCCCCAGCGCGCGTCAGCGCGTCTTCGGCCATCCGTCGTTGCGCCCGGCGGTCGATCAATCCGAAGCGACAGGGCGGGTTGCTGATCGCGATGTTGTCGGCCACCGAGAGATCCGGAATGAGCGACAGTTCCTGGAAGATGCAGGCGATGCCGCTCGCGTGGGCGGCGGCCGGCGACGCGAACGACACCGGTCTCCCTTCGAGCAGCATGCTGCCCTCGTCGGGCGTCACGACGCCGGCCATGATCTTGATCAACGTCGACTTGCCGGCGCCATTCTCGCCGAGCACTGCGTGGATGCGGCCGGCCTCGATCACCAGCTCGGCGTCCTGCAGCGCGCGCACGCCGCCGTAGCGCTTGGA
>Ga0068860_100007293_pt1 | contig 11058 bp, 14 predicted proteins | sample KBSSwiS32_FD_66597 | JGI IMG/M metagenome (GOLD analysis project Ga0068860, IMG submission 66597) | Switchgrass rhizosphere microbial communities from Kellogg Biological Station, Michigan, USA - KBS Switchgrass S3-2 | ecosystem: Host-associated > Plants > Roots > Rhizosphere > Soil ... | reverse complement strand
ACTACCTCGTCTCGCCCGTGTACAACGCCGGCGCACTGGAGGCCCTGACCCGCGGCGCGGCCAAGGCCGGGCGCGGCATCGCCGAGATCGATCGCCCGCAGCTGATCGTGTGCTCGCTCGACACCGACCGGGCCAAAGCCCTCGGCAACTCCCGCCTTCTCGTCACCCAGTACCTCGGCCAGCAGCCGCACATCATGAAGGCGTCCGGCGTGCCGCAAGAGCTGCTCGACGAGATCGGCACGGTGCTGACGTGGCCGGCAACGCACGATCAGGTCGTCGCCGCGAGCCGGATGGTGCCCGACGAGATCGTCCAGATGATCACGGCCAGCGGAGAACCCGACGAGGTTCGAGCCAAGGTCGGTGAGTACGTCGCGACCGGTTGTACGTGCCCCATTCTGTATCCTTTGGCCGACGATGTCCGATTGATGATCGACACGTTCGCGGGGGGAATTTGAACCCTCGCTCGGCACACCGATCGAAGGGTTCAATGACCACCAGCAGCTACTTCCGACGCTTTGGCGCGTGTCTCGCAGTCTTGACCGGGCTGGGTCTGGCCTCGTGCACGAGCGACTCGGACGACTCCGAACCAACGGTCGCCCAGACCATCTTCGTGGTCTCCGACGGCACGCCGCAGAGCGAGCTGCTCACCGAAATCTATGCCCAGTCGCTGGAGAAGGGCGGCTTCCGGGTGTCGCGGCGCGATCCCGTCGCCGATCTGGACGCGGGCTACGCGTTGTTGAAGGCCGGCACGGTCGACCTGTTCGTTGCCCACACCGGCGAACTGCTCGACTACCTCGCCGCCCACGAGCCCGCCGCGGCGAGCACCTCGACCACGGGTGCGCCGACGACGACCGTCTTCGACGCGACGAGCACCACCGGCGCGAGCGACTCAACCGAGAGCACGACCAGAGGAACGACCGAGGGCACGACGCGGGGTCTGCGCGCCAATCCGAACTCGGCGACGACGACGACCGAAGCCCAACCTGTCGAGACCCTGAACTCGTCCGACATCCCCACCGACGAGACCGCGACGACGGTGTTCGACCCGACCGCGACAACCGTGCCGGCGCCTGGCACCGCGGCGGCGGAGAGCATCAACGGTCAGAGCAACCTGATCGGCCAGATTCTCCCCGACACACTGCAGATCGGCACGGCATCCGACGCCGAGGACAAGTCGGTGATCGCCTGCAATGCGGCGATCTCGACGGCAGGCGCGCTGGTCACCCTCAGCGACGTCGCACGTGGCGCCGGCAACCTCACGCTCGCCGCAGCGAAGGACTTCGAGACGACCGACGCGACCTTCGGCCTGGCCGGGTTCGAGAAGGTCTACGGCGACGTCAGCTTCAAGGAGATCAAGGTTCTCGAAGACGCCAAGATCGGGGAGTCGATCAGCTCGCCGACAACGACGATCGACACATCGGTGTCCACAACGGTGGCCCCTACCACGACCGAGGCAGCCACCACGACCGTGGTCGGTCCGGCGCCGACGACCACGCCCGCGGCGACCACGACGACGACGATCCCCGCCGATCTGCTTCCCGATTCCGACTGCAGCGCCACCAACAGCCTCGACATCAATCTGCCCAATGACGCGGTGATCATGGACGACGACAAGAACTGGATCGAGACAAATGGCGTCATCCCGGTGCTCACCGCCTCCGCGTTCACCCCCGGGGTGCAGCCGCTGATCGATCAGGTCAGCCAGGGGCTCACCACCAACGATCTGCGCCTGATGCTCTCGACGATGAACAAAGAACCGTCGTCGCCGGCGGCGATGGCCAGCCGGTACATCTCCGCGAAGAGCTCGTCCGGCTCATGATCGAAGTCCGGGGGCTCATCAAGCGGTTCGGGAGAACGGTCGCCGTCAACGACCTGAGCTTCGATGTCCGCCCCGGTCGAGTCACCGGCTTTCTCGGTCCGAACGGCTCGGGCAAGAGCACCTCGATGCGCTGCATGCTCGCCCTCGACCGGCCCGATGCCGGCACGGCGACGTTTGCCGGGCGCCGCTACGAATCGATACACAAGCCGCTGTTCGAGGTCGGCGCGCTGCTCGACGCCGGCTACGTACATCCCGGCCGCCACGGACGCAACCACCTGCGCATGATCGCCGCATCGAACGGCATCAAGGACGCCCGCGTCGACGAGGTGCTCGCTCTCGTCGGGATGAGCGATGTCGCCAGGCGCCGGGTGGGCACGTACTCGCTGGGCATGAAGCAGCGACTCGGGCTCGCCGGCGTCCTGCTCGGCGATCCCGACATCATCGTTCTCGACGAGCCGGCCAACGGCCTCGATCCCGAGGGCATCCGCTGGATCCGCGACGTGCTCGTCCATCTCGCGACCCAGGGAAAGACCGTTCTCGTCAGCAGCCATCTGCTCAGCGAGATGGCGCAGATGGCCGACGACCTCGTCGTGATCGGCATGGGCCGCCTGATCGACACGGGTACCGTCGCCGAGTTCGTCAACCGCAACGCGCGCCAATGGGTCCGCGTGCGCAGCCCGCAGATCGCGATGCTCGCCGACCAGCTCCGCGCCGGCGGGGCCCAGGTGACGCTGATCGATCCGACCGGGATCGACGTCGTCGGGCCCTCGGCAGCCGAGATCGGCGAGCTCGCCGGTCGGCATCAGGCAACGTTGCACGAACTCTCGCCCCAGCAGGGCTCGTTGGAGGAGGCGTTCCTCGAAGCGACCGCAGGTGTGGTCGAGTACCGATCGGGCGGACCGGTTCTCGACACGTTCGCCAGCGGGGGCGCACCCGCGCCGCTCCCGCCACCGCAACCCCCTGTCGGAGGTCTGCCGTGAACGATGTCGTGCGGAGTGAATGGATCAAGATGCGCACCGTGCGCGTCAACTTCGTGCTCGGAATTGCGGCCGGCGCGTTTCCGATCATCGTCGTCGTGCTCATCTCATCGCTCACGTCGGATCTGGCCGAGGCCGGCGACGATCTCGTCGGCGCCGTGACCGGCACGATGCTCGTCACCGCGCTGCTGCTCGGCGTCATCGGCGCCCTCAACCTGACCAGCGAGTACAGCCACAATACGATCCGCACGAGCTTTGCCGCGGTGCCGCAACGACGCAACATGCTGGTTGCCAAGGCCGGCGTCAGCTTCGTCGCCTGCGTGGTCTACGCGGCGGTGATCGAGTTGATCACCTTCGGGCTCGGGTCGGCGATCCTCAACGGTCGCGACGCCGATGTCGAACTCAGTGGTCGCGACAAGGCGGCGATGGTCGGGCTGGTCGCGCTGGTCGGCCTGCTCGTCCTGCTCGGTTTCGGATTGGGCATGATCATCCGCAACTCACCGGCGACGATCACCACGTTCATCCTGTGGCCGCTGCTGCTGGAGAGCATCATCCACGGCGTGCTCAGCGCGGCAGGAGTCGACAACCCCACCCCGTGGCTGCCATATCAGTCGGCGTTCACGATGGCCAAGCCAGACCCGGACCCCGGCGATCCGGGACGGCTTCGCGCCGGCCTCTTTCTCGCCCTCATCGTTCTCGCCCTGCTCGTCATCGGCATCGCGGTCAACGAAAGGCGCGACGCGTAGCGTTGCGTCAGCGCGACCGCAGCTCGAGCCGGTCGCGCAGCTTGATTGTGTAACGGCGGTCGTGCTGGTCGATCCAGCCGAGGCGGATGAAGCTGGCGATCGCCTTGTTCACCCGCTCGCGCGACGCGCCGACCATCCCGGCCAGCTCCTCCTGGGTGACCGGTAGGAGGAACGAGTCACGGCCGTCGGCCAGCTCGAGCAACCGCTTCGCGGTCCGCCCGGTGACGTCGAGAAAGACGGAGTCGGCGAGCGCTTCGTTGGTGTCGCGCAGGCGGAGGGCAAGGAGCCGGGTGACCCCCCACAGCAACGCCGGGTTGGCTTTGAACATGTCGAGCACCGCGGCGTAGGGGATGGCAAGCACCCGCGACATCTCCAGAGCACGGGCGTTGGCCGACCGCGCGCCGTTGTCGAGCATGCCCATCTCGCCGAACAGATCGCCCTGAGTCATCAGCCCGACCATCGTCTCCCGGTTGTCGAGCGGGTTGGCGATCGCGACCGCGACCCGCCCGCTGAGGACGATATAAAGCGCGTCCGGTTCGTCGCCCTCATGGAACAACACGTCGCCGCGAACGAGGTCTCGCTCCGTTGCCGTCTTGAGCACTCCGAGCAACTCCTCACGGCTCGCGTCGGCGAAGAATTCGCTCTGGGCGAGGACATCGTCGTGAGCCATGGCAAGCGCGACGGTACTACCGTCTGTCCCATGTCGCGCTACAAGGACGAGATTGTGTGGACCATCGTGGTCGCCGGTGGAGCGTCGCAGCGGTTCGGTCGTCCCAAGCAGTACGAACCGCTGGGAGCCACGCGGGTCATCGATCTCTCGGTCGCCGTTGCCCGTGCTGCGTCCGACGGCGTCGTCGTCGTGGTTCCGGCGAGCGACGTCGTCGCAGAGGGCGGAACCGCAGGTGGGAGCACCCGCAGCGAGTCGGTTCGCAACGGGCTCGCCGCTGTGCCCAGCGACGCGTCGATCATCTGTGTCCACGACGCGGCCCGGCCCTTCGCGACCGCCGATCTCTTCGACGCGGTGATCGACGCCGTGGTCGGCGGTGCCGACTGCGCGGTCCCAGGCATCGTCGTCACCGACACGATCAAGGTCGTCGACGCGAACGGGATGGTCGTGTCGACGCCAGATCGTGAGACCCTGCGCGCGGTGCAGACCCCACAGGCATTTCGCGCCGCCGCCCTTCGCGCTTCGCACCAGTCGCGGGCCGACGGCACCGACGACGCCGCGCTCGTGGAAGCCCGCGGCGGCCGCGTCGTCGTCGTCCCGGGCAGCGACGACAACCGCAAGATCACCGTGCCGGCGGATCTGGAGTGGGCCCGGGGCAGGCTCGAACGGGCCTCGGTCGCGGGTTCCAGACGATGAGTGCTGCCGGGCTGCCCATCGTCCGCGTCGGTCAGGGTTTCGACATCCACCGCTTCAGCGATGACGCGGCGCGTCCACTCGTCCTCGGCGGCGTGACGTTCCCCGGCGAGCGCGGCCTGCAGGGGCACAGCGACGCCGACGCGATCGCCCACGCGGTCACCGATGCCTTGCTCGGCGCGGCCGGTCTCGGCGACATCGGCGAGCATTTTCCCGATACAGACGCGAGGTGGAAGGGTGCGGATTCGATCGAGTTGTTGCGTCGCGCCGCCGGTTTGGTCGCCGATGCTGGTTGGATGATCGGCAACGTCGACTGCTCGGTGGTGTGCGAGCAGCCGAGGTTGGCGCCACGGCGAGCCGAGATGCAGCAGCGTCTCAGCGAAGCAGCCGGGGCACCCGTCACAGTCAAAGGTCGCCGCGCCGAACGTCTCGGCGCACTCGGCCGCGGTGAGGGGATCGCGTGTTGGGCTGTCGCGGTCATCCAGCGACACGAGATGTAAGGAACGGACAATGGCGCCACGTGGTGCATCACCCTCAGGCGGTCGCGGCCGTCCGGCCGGTCGGTCCAGCGGGCGCGCCGCGCCCGCGAGCGGCGGCCGGGGCTCGCCGGCCGCCGGCGGTCGCCCCGGACGCCCGCAGCAATCGGGACAGCCCCGCGCCGCGTCGGGTGGCAGCCGCCAGTTCAACTCGCGCGGTGCGGGACGCACCGGCCGGATCGCTCGCCCAGGCGAGCCGGCGCGCAAGCCGGAAAAGACGCTCGGCGGCGAGCAGGTGGAGGGCCGTCAGGCCGTCCGCGAACTGCTGATCGCGGGCAGGCGCAAGGTCAAGGAGATCTGGATCGCGTCCGACCTCGACGTCAACGAAGTCGTCGACGACATCGTCGCGCTGGCCCGCAACGAGCGCGTTCAGGTCCTCGAGGTCAGCCGGCGCAAGCTCGATGCCGTCGCCCGCAGCGAGGCGCCGCAGGGCGTCATCGCCTTCGCCAATGCTCTCCCGGAAGCCGAGTTCAGCGACTTCCTCAAGCGGCAAACGGGCAAGGCGCCGTTCCTCGTCGCTGTCGACGGCGTCACCGACCCCGGCAACCTCGGCGCCCTGCTGCGCTGCTGCGACGGTGCGGGCGTCGATGGTGTCATCCTGCCTCGCCATCGCGCGGTGCACGTCACCCCGACCGCGGCCAAGTCCGCCGCCGGCGCGGTCGAGCACGTGCCGATGGCGGTCGTCGGTGGCCTGCCCGCCGCGCTGGCGCGCGTCAAGGACGCCGGCATCTGGGTCGTCGGCCTCGACGACGCATCGGATCGCAGCCTGTTCGAGCTCGGTGACCTCGCCACCGAAGGCATCTGCCTGGTCCTCGGCGCAGAGGGCGCCGGCCTGTCGCGCCTGACCCGCGAGCGCTGCGACGTCATCGTCAGCATCCCCATGCGCGGCCGGCTGTCGTCGCTCAACGTGTCCGCCGCCGCGGCCCTGGCGACCTATGAGATCGCCCGCGCCCGCATCACCGGTTGAACCCGCCCGCGTTTCAGGACGGTGGGATGATCGCCCAGCCGCGGCGCTCCAGCTCGTTGGCCAGGACTTCGGCGGGGATGCCGCGCAACAGCGCGGTTCGCTCGGACTCGATCCGCTGCTGAGCCTTGATCGCCTTCGGATCGTCGAACACCGCTGCTGTCCCGGACTCGCCGGACTCGACCTGGGCGACGAGCCGGTCGATCATCTCCGCGGCCTCGCCGACGGTGAACCGCCCGCGAGCCTGGCGCTGGGTGAACGCGTAACGGTGGCGTGCGGTGGCGAAGTCGTATCCCTCCGCTTCGAGCAATGACAGCAGGTAGGCAATCTGCTTCTGCGATGCGGGTGGTCCCGACTGCGGCCCGAAGCTCATCGCGCCAGTGTGTCGTCCCGGACAACGGTTCACACCCTGCGCACGATGCCTCCCCCGATCTCAAGCGCGAGCGCATCCGTGCGCGGTGTGCGGTGTGGTGAACTGTTGCAGGTCGATCAAAGGACGCCCGTGTTCCCCCAGACGCTGCTCTACCGCCCAACCCTGACTCGACTGATCCTCAGCGTCACACTGCTGTGCGCGTCGCTGGCGTGGGGAGGCTGGGTTTTCCTGCATTCGGTCGGCGATCCGCATCGTGCCGAGCGGATCGCGATGGCGATCCTCGACAGCTCGGACGCGCGCGACGAGATCGCGGCACCGTTCACCGACCAGATCGTCAACTACGCACCCCTGGACGCGGCAAGCCAGGCCAAGCTGCGCAGCATCGTTTCCGACGTGCTCGCCGATCCGCGCATCGTCGACAACTTCGTCAACGCGTTTGGATCCGCGCAGGCCAACGCGCTGGGCATCGGTGACGAGCGCCCGGCGACCATCGACGTCGGGCAGATGGTGGAGATCGTCCGCGAGCACGTCGCCGAGCAGTTCCCCGAACTCGCCGCGCAGATCCCGACGACGACCGAGAAGATCGAGATACCGGAGGTCAAGACGACCGCGATCGGCGACATCCGCGACATCGCCAACACGTGGACGATCTGGTTGGCCTTGCTCTCGTTGGGATCGTTGGTGGCGTTGATGATCTTCGGCGACCGCCGCATGGTTCTGCGCTCGTTCGGGTTCTGGGCCATCCTGACCGGAGCGTTCTGGGCGATCGGACCACGCCTGGTCCCGGTGCTGGCTCGCAGCTACGCACCCCAAGCCGACGGCGTCGTCAAGGCGACGATCGATGCCGTCGCGCCGCAGATCACGACGACCGCGACGATCCTGGTGATCTGCGGAGTGCTGGCCTTCGTCGCTCGCGCGGTGTTCTTCGGGCGTGACTACGCCCAGCGCGTGGCCGGCGCCGCGCCCGGCGCACAGGTCGCGCCCGCGTACGCCAGCGGCACCTACCAGCCAGCCCCCGGCTATGCCACCGCCGTGCAGCCGGTCACCAACGGATACGGCTACCAGCCGACGCCCGCCGCCCAGCCCTATGCACCGGCCGCGACCCCGCCGAACTGGCTGCCCGAGCCGACGGGACAGGTGCCCTGGTCGACGGTCGGGCCAACGCCCACAGATCCCGTGCCCGTGCAGCGGCCTTGGCCGGCGAACATCCCGCAACCGGCGCCGATCCTGCTCCGTCCGCTCGACCTGCCCTCGAGTGATTCGCTGTTCTCGCTCACCCACCCCGACGGCGTCGAGGACCGCGACTAGCGGTGTTCCCCGGAACGTCGTCAGGGGCGAAACTCGTCAAGGACAACACGCCGCAGGTGTTGCGGGCGACGGTAACCCGCAACAGGACGGTGTCGTCTTCCTGCGAGGTGAGGGTCTGCTTGCGGAAGATCGGGCCGAGGTCGGGATCGTCGATCATCCGCCGCACGATGCAATGCTGGGCCGAGTTCGTACGGGCAAAGGATTGCTGGACGAGCGCCCACGGGATCTCGTCGAGCTGGACCGAGGTCTCGGTGTCGAGGCCGTTGGCGCGTGGGCCGCAGTGCGATCGTCGGGAGGGAGTGTGTCGGCGTAGTCCGCCTCGATCCGCATCGCGTCGGCCTCGACCACCGACCGGGTCACGAGGTCGTCCGCTCCACCGAGCTCGATGTCGAAGTGCTGGGCCTGCAGGGCGTGGGTCAGTTCGTGGACGAGCACGACCTGCACCGCCGGCGTCAGCGCATCGCCGCGCACGAACACGGCCTATGGATCAGTGGACACTTCGTGAACACGAGACCGAGCATTCGCGGCTACCAGCATTGCGAGTCGTCAGCTGCCTCTGAGCTGGGGGCACTGATGGAGCCGGGTGCGAGGATCGAACTCGCCACCTCATGATTACAAGTCAGCGAAATGCGGCCTGAACTGGCCTTTCTTGGCTCATATGGGAATCCTCGGCGCAGCGCGACCAGCTACGGAACCGAGCACCGTACCCAATCGTTCCCAACTTGAAGCACGCCGACCGGCCGACTGCAAGAGTGGCGGCAACTCGTGCCATCTGCGCGTCAGGGGAGACTGCGCGATCGCCCATGAAGGATGACCGCACGTCCCGTACCGACGAATGCGAGACGTGCGGCGCCCAACGGCGTCGCGAGCATTTATTCGGCGGATGAAGGTTCCTTGTCTACGCCCATCGCGCAGTGGCGGTTGGCGGTGGTCAGCGAGAGTCGCCACCGCGGGGTTGGGGGCGGCTCGATTTGGTTAGGCGGCGGAGGGGTGCCCAGTCTGCGCGTGATCCGCAACCCAGTCGGCGAGCGCCACCAGATAGGCGTACTGCTCGAAGGTGGATTCGATGTCGTCCGTCAGTGCAACGCGGGCCAACGTGGGAAGGCCCACGTCGATCGCATTCCTCCGGTCGCGGTGGGCGTAGAAGCGTTCCGCACGGAAGCCGAGTGCCTGGACGACCTCCTGCACCTCCGTTCGGCGCGCCAGCTCCTTCCAGCTCCGCAGGTACTCGCGGGCATCATCGGTCAGCGCGCGTTCCGCCGCCTCACGGAGTTCCCGTTCAGTGCGCGCCCAGTTCGTAATTCTTGGAATCCGCTCGCCGTCGACAGCTCGGATCTCGACGTCGACACAGGCGAGCCGGCGATGCTGCTTGGTTCGGAGGCGGGCGAGGCGTTTGGCTTTCTTGGTGGTGGTCATCCGGCCATCATGAGCCGAGGGTGCGCGATTGAGGGGCGTCCCACGATGATCGGCGCTGCGGGGGCAGGCAGGCGCTGCCGCCTGTCGTGGCGGCTCAACGATTCGTCACCCGCCGGCCACCGCCCGAACGCGTCCCATCCCGCGGCAGCGTACGACAGTTCGCTCAACCGGCGCGTCCGCGACACTGGTGACCGTGGCCGCACCTGAGTGGAATCGAGCGGGATATGACATGGCACGCGGCGACCGCTGGCTTTATGCGTTCGCTGGCGCCGGCAGCGCCACTGTCAAGATCGGATTAGTGCTTCGAGAGGACCGGCTGGTGCCGCGGCTACGCGAGGTACAACGCTTCACTTGTCAGGCCGATCTTCGGCAGGTAGCCGCGTCGATTCTTCACGGTGTCAACCACCCAGAGGCCGAACACATTGAGTCCGTCGTCCGCCACTGGTTGTGCGGCGGAGCGGGCTTCGCGCACAGTGGTCTCGTCGACTGGCTGGTGGTCCCGGACCCACCGCCCGAAGACTGGCAATCACTGCTCGACTCGGCTGTTCGCGCGGCGACGGTCTTCGGCCGCTGAGTCCCGGTCAGCTCGCAATGAGTCTTAGTGGGTTGGGTCGACGGTGGCTGCGTCGGACACGGCGATGCCACACCCCTGCGCGACGATGCCCGCATGACCAAACTCAACGACCTCCCATTCTCCGACCTTGTTGCGATACTCGGCTATATCCACAGTCCCGAGGGGATCGCCGAACTCAACATCCGGATGACTTCAACGGAAGCCTCCAACGCCACGGACAACGTGGCGGAAGAGATGGCGCGACGCCTGCGCCAAATCTCGTCCGGTAGTCCGTTCTGAAGTCGGCCGCTGGCGACGCTGCCTGCCGAGCCAATGTCGGTCCTGTGGCGCTCTTGGGTCACCACGACATCAGATGTTCGCTGTCATGCTGTGCCTATGGCCGAGCCACAACAATCGACACAGAACGAACCAACGACCTCTGTTGTCGACGAGCTCGGATCACCAGCTACGTGCGATGCCAGCCAAGTGGCCTCAAGCGGCGATCCGGCAGACCTCCGGGAACACCCGGTCGCAAGATGGGCCTCTGTCGCAATCACGTTCCTACTTGGCTTGGCGTTCGCATTGTCGGTCATCGCCGTGTTTGTGCCCTCGTGGCTCACCAATGAACAGAGCGGCCCCAAGATTCCGGCTCGAACCACCAACAACGAAGTCCAGGTTGCTCAGCTCGAACTCGACGTGATTTCGGAGGCCTCGCAGGAACGAAGATCGGGCAGAGACTCCGGATTCAAACTTGCGGCTGGACTGGCTGCGCTAGCGGCCGGCGTCCTTGCCTGGGCCAAGCACGAGCAGTCGAGGAACGACGGAAAGCGCGCCGATCGCGAGGAGAAGCGGAAGCGGGCAGAAGACCTCCGCTTGGCGGAAGCGGCCACAAATGCCAAACAGCAATACGAGCTGAGTGAACGGCGAGCAGACCGCGAACAGTTCAACAAGAGATTCGCCGACGCGGTGGCCATGATCGGCCACGAGTCGCCCGAGATCCAGCAGG
>Ga0068860_100007287_pt1 | contig 11063 bp, 8 predicted proteins | sample KBSSwiS32_FD_66597 | JGI IMG/M metagenome (GOLD analysis project Ga0068860, IMG submission 66597) | Switchgrass rhizosphere microbial communities from Kellogg Biological Station, Michigan, USA - KBS Switchgrass S3-2 | ecosystem: Host-associated > Plants > Roots > Rhizosphere > Soil ... | reverse complement strand
ATACTCATGGCTGGCATTGGGGCGACTTCACCTTCGCGCTGATCTGGATCCTGGAAACGCCACCATTGGAATATGGCGGAATGTTGCAGTGCATTCCACACACCAATTGGGACAAATCAAATCCCAGAATTCATGAATACCTGTGCGCAAACACCATCACCACTTATCCCTTCGTGTCCGGGGACATTTATTTCCTTCGGACGGACACCACACTACATCGAACAGTACCGCTGAATCGTGACGCCACCCGAATCATCATCAACCTGACCTGGGCCAGCGCCAAGGATTTAACCCGTACACTAAAAGAGGACGATCGCTGGTGGGCAGAAGAGGATGTTGCGGCCGCCGTCCAGGAAAAACCGAAAGAAATGGCCGTGGAAAAAGCCGCTGGAAATTGATTAACGCAGCCTAATGAAAGAGAACTTCAATGACATATCAATCCGCTCGGCGATTTGAGGAAGTCGATAATCCTGAAGTGCGCAAGAGGATGAACTTTGACGGCGATGAGACGAAAGATTATCTCAATAGTCTCATTGAAAGGATCGTCGCGGATCGCGCCGTCGAACATCCTTTTTTGAATTGGTACACAACTAACAAGTTGACCAAGAGCCAGGAACGCAAGCTCTTCCTGGAGTGTTTCTATTTCTTCCAGTACCTCCCCTTCTACATCGCAGGCATGGCAATGGCCACCAGGAGTTATGATGTTCTTCGCGAACTCATTCTGAATGTGTATGACGAAGTGGGAGGCGATGTCCTGCACGCCGATCTATACCGTGAGTTTCTACACCGCATCGGCATCTCGGACGAAGAGATTGCAGCTTATAAATGTTTGCCGACAACCACCGCGCTTAATGACGGTATCCGAAAGCTCTACACGGAAATGCCTATCAATAAATCATTAGGCGCGTTATATGCGGATGAAACTATGTCGGCCATCATGACCGGTAAGCTGGGAGAAGGACTCAAGAACCAGGGATATGATGAACACATCAGGTACTTCTGGATTCTTCATACCGAGGTCGAGGTGGGTCACAGCAACTCTGTTTTCAATGCCATCTTTCCTTACGTGCAAGAAGAAAAGACCAAGCAGTTGTTTGAAGAGGGGCTGACAGAGTTTCTGGATCTGGTTGAAGTCTACTGGGATGGCGTTCAAGCGCTGTTGCAGGAAGACAAGGCTTCGACCGCGTCAGCCTAGCCGGTCTCGCCGACTATTGTGTGTGCTTATTAATGTGTCTCTTGTGTATCTCCGAGTCATCTGTGCGCGGAGATACGAGTGCGAGGGAGTCTGATGAGTTCTGCTTTTTCACCTGAACCTGTCAAAGACAATCCGGCAGAGGAGGTCTTCGTCTTTCCGGTTTCTTTTGCCCAGGAACGACTCTGGTTGCTGGACCAATTGGAGCCGGATCGCGCGGTTTACAACATCCCCTCCGCAGTCACACTTCCAGGTAGCGTAAATGCGGACGTATTGCGGCGAGCCCTGAATGAAATTGTGAAGCGGCATGAAGTGCTGCGCACCAAATTCATGAGTGTCGATGGCGAGCCGTCTCAGGTAATCCTGCCCAGCTTGAACTTCGAATTACCAGTGCAGGACTTGCGCAACATGTCCGCCGAACAACGGCAGGCGGAAGTAGCACGGCTCACTGAAGCAGAAGCACGGCGGCCATTTGATTTGGGCCAGGGACCACTGCTGCGAGCGCAACTGCTGCGCGTGACCAACGAGCAGAATATGTTGTTGCTAACCATGCACCACATCATCTCGGACGGCTGGTCAGTAGGAATATTCTTCCGCGAGTTGTCGCTGTTATATGAAGCGGCCTATCAGGGACGGCGCTCGCCATTGCCTGAGTTGCCGATTCAGTATGCTGATTATGCGCAATGGCAGCGAGAACGGCTGAGTGGGGTGAAGTTGGTTGAGTTGTTGGGTTACTGGCGCAAACAGTTGGCGGGCGCTCCGGTTGTGTTGGAGTTGCCGTTGGATAAAGTACGGCCGGCGGTGCAGAGTTTTCGCGGCGAGGTGCGGACGTTTCAGTTGGGAGTGGAGTTGACGCGGCGGCTGCGCGAATTGAGTCAGCGGCGTGGTGTGACGTTGTTCATGACATTGCTGGCAGCCTTCAAGGTGTTGTTGTATCGCTACACCGGAGAAGAAGACCTGGTAGTGGGCACGCCGATAGCGGGCCGAAACCGTGCGGAGATCGAAGGGCTGATCGGATTCTTTACCAACTCGCTGGTACTGCGTACGAAGCTGAGTGGGAGTCCGAACTTCGTGGAGTTGCTGCAGCGAGTGCGGGAAGTGACCCTCGGAGCATACGAACATCAGGATCTGCCGTTTGAGAAGCTGGTGGAGGAGTTACAACCGGAACGCAGCTTGAGTCACAACCCGCTGTTTCAAGTATTCTTCAGCCTCCAAAATAATCCGACGTTAGCGACTGTAGGCAGTGACAAGGAAGCAGTCGAGAAGGCATTGCGAGAAATGCCGGAGCTCAATACGGGTAGCGCAAAGTTTGATCTCGCGCTGATGATGTCGGAAATGGGTGAGCAGTTAATAGGTGGCTTTGAATACAACACCGATTTGTTTGAAGCGGTCACGATCGCGCGCATGGAAGGACACTACCGGCGCCTGTTGGATGCCATCCTGGCTGATCCGGAGCGATCCATAACACAGTTGCCGCTGCTCAGTGACAACGAGGAACTCCAACTGCGGCAGTGGAATGAAACAAATTTTGAGTATCGCGAGGTCGGAGCTTGTTTGCATGAATTGTTTGCGGCTCAAGCACAGCGCACGCCAAAACGAATAGCGGTGATAGCCGGCGAGCAGCAATGGACCTACGCAGAACTGGATGAACGCTCGAATCAGATAGCGCGGCGCCTGCAACAACTTGGCGTCGGCATTGAAGAGCGAGTAGGGATCTGTGTGCAACGCTCGTTGGAGATGACAGCCGGTATGCTGGGCGTGCTCAAGGCGGGAGCCACCTACGTGCCGCTGGATCCCGCTTATCCGCAGGAAAGAATCAAACTGATGATACGTGATGCGGATGTGCGCGTGGTGTTGACTCAATCGTGGCTCGCGGAGCAGATGCCCGAAGGCATGGCACAAGTAGTTTATCTGGATAAAGACTGGGAGGCGGAAACTCAGGACAAGTACCAACCTCCTGAGGTAAGTCCGGACAATCTGGTTTATGTTATTTACACTTCAGGTTCAACCGGCATTCCCAAGGGCGTTGCCCTGAGTCATCGTGCTGTTGCGAATCTCATTCTCTGGCAAATCAAGGATTCCAAACTTGCCGAAGAAGCGAAGACGGCCCAGTTTCATTCGTTTAGTTTCGACGTTTCCTGCCAGGAGATGTTCAGCACGTGGGGTTCGGGCGGGAGTTTGGTCCTCATCACTGAAGCAGATCGAAGAGACGTCAATCAACTGATCGAAAATCTTTCCGCGAATGGCGTCGAGAGATTGTTTCTTCCACCGGTTGCGCTGCAACAACTTGCCGAAGCGCCTGTTGATCGAACGCTTCCAAAAACTCTGAAACATGTAATTGCGGCCGGCGAACAACTGCAAATAACTCAGCCGCTCCTCAAACTTTTCCGACGACTGAAAAACTGTGCTCTGCATAATCAGTATGGGCCAAGCGAGAGTCATATCGTTACAGAATTTGCTTTACCATTTTCTCCTGACGACTGGCCCACGTTTCCACCAATCGGCCGCCCGATTGCCAACACACAGATGCATCTCTTAGATGAACATCTACAGCAGGTTCCCGTCGGCGTGCCAGGCCAGTTATATATCGGTGGAGTTTGCCTTGCTCGTGGATATCTGAACCGTCCGGATATGACCGCCGATCGATTTATCCCCGATCACTTAAGCAATCAACCGGGAGCGCGGCTTTATCGGACCGGGGATCTTGCTCGCTATCAGGCGGACGGTAATATCGAGTTTCTCGGCCGCATTGACAATCAAGTGAAGGTCAGAGGATTTCGCATAGAACCGGGCGAGATTGAAGCAACATTGCGACGACATCCATCTGTGCAAGAGGCCGTAGTCGTTGTCCGCGGCCAGGCAGACAAGCGGTTGGTTGCGTATCTTATTTCCGATCGCGATCCACCGCCTTCAACTACGGAATTGATCCGCTTCCTGGGTGAAACGCTTCCGGCGTACATGATTCCATCGATTTTTGTGTTTCTTGACTCATTGCCGCTGACACCAAGTGGCAAGGTGGACAGGCGATCTCTACCGGCCCCCGATCAACAGCGTCCGGCCCTGGAGCATGTGTTTGTGGCGCCTCGCACGCCTGTAGAACAAAGCCTGGCGGAGATATGGACCAGTGTTCTCGGATTACAGCAGGTGGGTATTAACGACAACTTTTTCGAGTTAGGTGGGCACTCATTGCTTGCGACTCAGACTGTTTCGCGTGTGCGCTTAGTGTTCGAAGTGGAAATGCCGTTGCGCTGTATCTTTGAGTCGCCGACTATCGCGCTGCTTGCATTGGAAATTACCTCTTTGAAACTGAAGGACACAGACAATGGCGAGCTGGACCTACTGTTGACTGAAGTGGAACAACTTTCAGACGAAGAAGCGCGAGCCTTTCTGAGTGCGGGTACCTAATCGCAAGCTCATCCCCTCGAGCAAAGACCGGCATTCTCAAACACCGAATGAGAAACGTCCGAATTTACGTGTTGATGGTGGGTACGCCACTCCTTGGAGTGGCCCTCGTCCTATACCTGGGCCAACACCTACAACCTCAATCGTATATCGGCGGTGCGTGGAATGTCGAAATAGATGCGGCCGCTCTTAGCAGTTCGCCATGCGCGGAGCTGCTCACAACTCTAAACCAGCCGGCCTTGAACATTTCACAATCGGGAAGGTACTTGCTGGTTCGACTAAACAATCGAGCAGCGACAACTGTTGAGGGGCAAATTAGCGGAACAACACTCAGAGCAGGTCAGGCATCCGGATTTGAAGCCAGATCCACTTGTAATGGAAAGAACGCAATCGAGTTTACAGCGGGGCTGAGCAAAGCAATGCCGGGGCAAGTTCAGTTGAACGGTGAGTTGCGGCTAGCAGGATGTGCAGGATGTGCCCCGGTTGCTTTCAAAGCAATTCGTTAAGGTACCAATGCTGAAGCTGAGTCTATTACTAATACAGCTGGGGACGATCCTTCTTAGTGCACGACTCGTCGGATTGTTGTTCAAGCGTATCAATCAGCCCCAGGTTGTGGGTGAAATGGTCGCCGGAATCCTGCTTGGACCTTCGTTCCTCGGCTGGTTGTCGCCGCCAACAATGGCTGCTCTTTTTCCGCCGGAAAGTTTGGGGTTCCTCAACGCATTGGGCCAGGTGGGATTGTTGGTGTTCATCTTTCTGGTCGGACTCAAAGTGGATGTGAAGTTATTGCGAACGTTGGGCCATACTGCCGTCCTCACCAGTCACGTCAGCATCGTATTACCGTTTTTTCTCGGGACGTTACTTGCACTTTATCTCTATCCCCGGCTGTCGGACGAGAGCGTAACGTTTGCCGGCTTTGGACTGTTCATGGGCGCAGCGATGAGTGTTACCGCGTTCCCGGTGCTGGCTCGTATTCTTGCCGAACGTCGTTTGCTTGGGACGAAACTGGGAACAGTCGCGATCGTCTGCGCGGCAGTTGACGACGTGACGGCATGGATCATTCTCGCGTTTATCGTGGTCCTGGTGCGTACATCCGCGCAGCACGGCTCTATCCTGGTAAACTTAATACTCATCATCGCTTTCGCGCTGATAATGATTTTCGGCCTCAGACGTTTGCTGGCGCGACTCGAAATCCAATATCGGCTGCAAGAAAAATTCACGCAGAATATGATCGCATTCGTACTGCTTCTCGTTCTGGCCTCCGCCTCGATAACTGAATGGCTGGGAATTCACACACTCTTCGGGGCTTTTCTCGTCGGCGTCATCATGCCTAAGGAGCGTAACTTTGTTCGCGATCTCACTGAAAAACTTGAAGGTCTGCCGGTCATTCTGCTCCTGCCGCTTTTCTTCACTGCAACTGGTTTGCGAACGAGGATTGAATTGATCAGTGGCGCCGAGATGTGGTTTTACTGTGCTCTGATCATCATTGTCGCCACTGCTGGTAAGCTCGGCGGTTCAATGCTCTCATCGCGTATTTCAGGCATGACTTGGCGAGAGGCGGGTTCGCTGGGAATTCTCATGAACACCCGCGGGTTAATGGAATTGGTGATCCTGAATATAGGGTTCGATATCGGAGTTATTTCACCGGCGCTATTTTCAATGATGGTATTGATGGCGATAGTTACAACGTTCATGACCTCGCCAGTGCTCGAGCTGGTTTATCGTGATCAGCCGGCCACTAAAGAAACAATGATTGTCAACGAGCAGCTTGCGTGATTGCGAATCAACTTTACTGGAGGACTAAATGGCGGCGTACCTGGTAGTGCAGATCGACGTTAAAGATCAAAGCGAGTTTGAAAAGTATAAAGTAATGGCGGCGCCGGCGATTTCCGCTTACGGCGGCAAGTACCTGGTGCGTGGTGGTGCGATAACAGTGTTGGAGGGCGACTGGAAACCAGAGCGTTTTGTCATCGTTGAGTTTGAAAGCGCTGAAAGAGCAAGGCAATGGTGGAATTCCAAAGAATACGAGGAAGCGAAAAATTTGCGACAACGGATCGCAACTACTCGAATGATTCTGGTTGAAGGAGCTTCGTAAGCCTCCAACCTGCCTTTATACTGCTTACCTCCTCAAAGTAAACATATGTTGCACCGGAGTGGTTGCCTTAAAGAGCGCTGGCAATTTCGATGTGATGATGCTGTGATCTCGATTGCGGCGACGGCAAATTGCTCTACGATCGCGGCCACAACAGTCGGAAAAAGTCTTTACCTATTGAATTCTGAGGGCACGGAGCTTTGGAAAAGATCCTCACTCGATCACGAGGGATGGAGTACGGCTATTTCTCCTTATGGCACCGCAATCGCCGTTGGCACAGCGTGCAAAAATCCTGCTGATGGAAATGTTTACATATTCAACTCACAAGGCGATCTGCTTCTCGCTGAGAAACTGAACTCGCCAGTCTGGTCACTAAGCTTTTCGCACGATGGAACCACGTTGGCTGCGAATTGCTGGAATGGAAAAGCTTATAAGTTCGTTAAAGACTGTTGCACCTATCGCCTGAGATCTGTTTACGATTCACACTCGCCCGGCGGCCTGTACGGAATTAAACTCGCCAAAGACGGTCAAGCTGCTTATCTCTGCGCTTACGATTCCGCGATCATTGTGCTTGACGAAAACTGGCAAGAAAGCAAGCGCTACGATTGCACTAATGGCGCCTACAACATCGCTTTGGCTGAAGATGTGGAAACACTAGCCGCGGGCTTGAGACAGGGAAAGTTACTCAGGATCGATCTCAAGCACGACACCACCGATGAATTGAAGGTGTTGGGATGTGAAAGGCCGGTATGTGGTGTTTCGATGTCAGCCGATGGAGGACTCCTGGTTTGTGGCAGCTTTGACGGCTGGGTCTACCTGATCAATTACACCGGTATACCGCTCGGCAAACTCGAAACCAGTGGAGAAGTTTGGTCGGTAGCTTCGTCAGACGATGCGGCCCGTCTCTGTATTGCTTCTGGTGATCACATTGTCCGGTTTCTCGATAACGTTTGCAGCGTTGCGCCGCAGAAAGAAATGTCAGTATTCGAGCATGCATTGGATTCAATTAATCCAGTTGAGCTTAAGTCCGCGTTGGAAAGGTTGGTGAAGCTCTATTCTCAATATGGTGTCTACGAATATGGCTACTTGCGTTTACAAACAATAAAGGAGGGGCACAACGGCGAGGCTTCAAACTTGTTTGATAAGACGTGCAATCAGTTATTGCGCAATGCGCTTACATTCTCCGAGAACAACTATTGGGCGCATTACGAACTCGGAATCGTGGCCCAAAAGGAGGAGCGACATCGCGACGCGATATTTCACTTTCAACAAGCAGCGCGAGATTCAGCCTTTACCTCAAAGGCCATGATAAATTGCGCCGCCTCCTTTTCCGCCGAGAAGCTTTCTACAGCGACGGCGGCGTGCTATCGCCGAGCACGCCAACAGCAAATCGACAGTGATACGAAGCAAGTGCTTTACAACCTCGGTAATTCTTACGAAGAGATCAACCAGTGGGATGGTGCGATCAGTCACTTCCAGCTACTGGCCTCGTGGGATATTAGCTATAGAGACATTTGGGATCGTCTGGAAAGATTGATTTCTATTGCCGAACAATCTCAACAACCCGTTGACCAGATGCGCTCTGATTTTGCTGGTCTGACTATCGGCCTGATTGGTCCTAACGCGCCGAAACACGATCTGGCAGACGAGCTTAAAAGCGTCATGCAGGCGAGAACGGCAGAAGTCCTGATTCGACCCAGTGAACGCGAGCGCGTGGCTCATATAATTCAAGAGCTGAGAGCCAACGAGCGGTTTTGTCGCGGAATTACTGGAACCCGCCTCAACTACGATCAAGAGTTGTTTTTAAAATACGACTACGCCTTACCCGAAGACGAGACAAAGAAGTTTCTCGAGACTGTCAATCTTCTGTATCTGCTAGGCGATTCAATTCCGGCTGTTACCCTCGATATCGGCTCCGCCACCGGGCGCTACCCGACGTTGATGAGGTGGCTCGGTGCGAAATCATACGGGTTGGATCTCGAGCCCAAAGCAATCAAGTATGCGATGACGAAGATGGAAGACCCGGAGTTCCCAAAATACGTTATCGCTGACGCACGACACCTGCCATTCAAGTCAGCCCGGTTTAATCTGATCATTTGTATGATGGGTACATTTTCACACGTTCCTCGTGAGGATCAACAGTCGACACTGGACCAGGTGTTCGACGCTCTTTTACCGGGAGGCCATGTGGCGATTTCCACCTGGGACATGGATTGTAGTCATCTGTCATATTTATCTATTTACAATGAAAGGCAGAAGGATCTCATTCGTCAAAACTCTCCCAGCCTCGAAAGAATGCACGAGTTATTGACAGCAGCAGGTTTTCAGGAGGTGCAGATTCGCCCGTTTTGCATGCTGCCGCAAATTGCAGTTTACGATTTAGGGATAGAAAATCTTCGCACGGCCGATATCCAACTTGCAGCTCAAGCTGATTTGGCTGTGAGATCTCTTTATCCTGAAAAACATGGAGAGATGTTTATAGCGTTCGCACAAAAGTTGAGGAGTTAGTCATGGCTGAGGAAACCAAACCCATCGTCTCGAAAGAAGAGATCTTCGATAAGCTCGACATACGGCTTGGCCGTGTTCTTTCAATTGAACCAGCCGAGGGGCCGCCAAAACCAGCCTATGTGATTAAAGCGGACTTTGGGAAGTTTGGCGTCAGAACGTCAGTGGGCCGGTTTACTAAACATAGTCAGGAGGAGTTGGTTGGCAAACTTATCCTCGGAGTTTTGAATTTTGCGCCAAGGCAAGTGGGAGCAACAGTATCGGAATTTCTCTGTCTGGGCGTGCAGTATCCCAAGGCCGACAGCGGAGAGGCGACCATAGTAACTCCTCTCGCCAATGCAAAAATCGGCAGCAAACTGTTCTAGCGTAAAAATGCAAGGCCAGTAGTTGTGACGCAATTCTGGATGTCGATGCTGAAGCAATAAAATCGCTGTGGGTGCCACCCGTTGAAACAGTTGAGGTTCCGCTTCCCGTTTCGATGCACACCGGGCAGATCATAATGCTGACGAAGATGCTGACCTGCTCAGATCTGCGCTTCTATGGTTTCGAAGAGGGTGTACCGGTGGAGCGTTGGCGTTCTCCTTTGTCCGATTTGCCTTAAGCCTCCGAAGTCCTCAAAAATCGTCAACTGTTTCTATGGCTGAAATAGTGAGTAACAACGAAAGTCTTACCGCCATGTTCGAGCAAGCTCTTGCTGCCGACACCACGGCGCAGGGCAGTTGGCAGGTAACAGAAGGAGGCCCGTGGCTTTGGCAGCATGACGGAGTTCGGATTAGCAACGGCGGTGAGTGGTCAGCTTTGAAATGGAAGGGATGGGGCGACCTCAAATCGCCGGCGCTGCGCAAATTTGTCATTGAGGCCACGGTAAGCGGAAAGGCCGAAGCCGCAGGATTGAGTTTTGGTCCTTATAAGGATTTTCTGGCCAGACTCGATACCCCCAACAGCCCTCGGCACCTTCAGTTGGAGATTGATGCAGATGTGGGTTGCTGGGAGTTTCGGGTAGACGGCCAATTGATGAATCGCAGTTGGTGGGATGCAAAAGTCCGCAGTGTTGAGGACTTGCTGAATGGAACCCTGACGCTCAAGGCAAAGAACGCGGAGACCGTCCTGTTTCAGAATCTGAGTCTGCATCCGCTGCTGGCAGTGTGCCGGCTGTCTGTGATCATGACTTGCTTTCGCTTTGTTCAACGGCTCAGGCTGGCACTGCGCAATTGGTGCCATCAGGATCTGCCTTCCAGCGCTTTTGAAGTGCTGATAGTGAATCCGGAAAGTCCGGATGGTACACACGAACTCTTGGCAGCCGTAGCGCGCGGCTTTCCGCACATTCGCGTACGCGAAATAGCGGTCGGCGCAGATTTGCACACCAATAAGGGCGCGATGATCAATCGAGCGTTCGAGGCGAGCCGTGGTGAATGGATCTGGTTGACAGATGCCGACTGCCTGTTCGCGACTGGCTCTGCTGCTAGGGTGCTGCAGCAAGTGCAGGGACAGGAACAACATTTATTCTATGGTCAACGTCGTCGCTTATTCCCTGCACAAACTGATGCTTTGTTAGCGGGACGCGCGGACGGATTGCATGATTTTGCTCAACTTGCTAATGAGCCAAATTTGCGTAGGGAGAACGGACCGTGGGGTTTTACGCAGATTGTTCACCGCCGGGTTTTTGAGCAAATAATGTATAGCGAGGGTGTGAATCATTACGCTCGTACTGACGATATCTTTGTCGATGACTGCAGAAAGCATCAGATCAGTCCGAAACAAGTCGAAGGCCTGTTTTGCCTGCACATTGAACACCCGTTTGCGTGGTACGGAACCAAATACTTCTTGTGACTATGGTTTTTGCAAAAGGGTCCTAAATCCCGCCCACAGCAG
>Ga0068860_100007279_pt1 | contig 11070 bp, 16 predicted proteins | sample KBSSwiS32_FD_66597 | JGI IMG/M metagenome (GOLD analysis project Ga0068860, IMG submission 66597) | Switchgrass rhizosphere microbial communities from Kellogg Biological Station, Michigan, USA - KBS Switchgrass S3-2 | ecosystem: Host-associated > Plants > Roots > Rhizosphere > Soil ... | reverse complement strand
ATATCCTTCAATCGAGATTCGAGGAAGGACTGGAGATCAGCATACGGGTCGACCCTGGCAACCTGAACCGGAAGGTATTACCCTTCTCTTTGCAGTTGCTGGTCGAGAACGCCATTAAGCATAATGCCGTCTCCTACAAAAATCCGTTGGCCATTGCCATTTACGACCTCGGTGACGTGCTGATCGTCGAGAACGATTTCAGACCAAGACTCACCCTCGACAGCCATTCCGGAACCGGTCTCTACAACCTGGACCGGCGCTATCGGCTGGTTTCAGATAAAAAGATCCTGATCACCCGGGATAGCTCTAAATTTAAAGTTGAAATCCCTTTTTTGACATGAGAGTATTGATCATAGAAGACGAAAGAAAAGCAGCCAACGAATTAAGGTCCCTGGTACAGAACCTGCGGCCAGGCTGGGACCTGGTCGATATCATCCCCTCCGTCAGCGAGGCAGTCGACTGGCTGATAGAAAATAAGATGCCCGACCTTATCTTCAGCGATATCCAGCTGGCAGATGCCGTCTGCTTCCAGATCTTTGAATCGGTGAAAGTCGATTGTCCCATTATTTTCTGTACAGCCTATGATGAATACGCTATAAAAGCTTTCGAGACCAACGGTATCGACTATCTGCTTAAGCCGGTGGATAAGATCAAACTGGAAAGGGCATTGACAAAACTCGACAGCCTGCGAAAGATGTTCAACCCCGGCACGGGCAGCCCTTCCGGTATTCCGTATGCCGATATCAGCAAGGTCATCGGACAACTATCACCGCCAGCCAATAAGACGATACTCGTGCACCACAAGGAAAAGATCATCCCTGTAAAATATTCCGATGTGGCCTACTTCTACTATGGACAGGGTGTGGTAATGATCAAACTAAGCAACGGCGGCACTCATCATATCCCTCAGACCATCGATGAAATTGAAATGGGGGCCGATACCCATCTTTTTTACCGGGCCAACAGACAATTCCTCATCAACAGGAATGCTATCCGAAATATCGAGAAATTCTTCGCGAGAAAGCTCGTAGTAATAATGACTGTCGATACGCCCGAGCCACTCATCGTCAGCAAGGCGAAAGCAGCGGATTTCCTGAACTGGCTGGAGAAAGGAAACTGATCCGGCGGACCACCGACCGAATCCGCCGGTCCGCTTTGATGCTCTCTTTGCCCGTCTGACCGGGTTTTGCTCCGCAGTTCTTCCCGCGAAATTCCATTTTTACAGGATAATACCTTAAAAAGAAATTATCATGAGAAATGGAAGACATACCATCGCGATCATTATTTTCCTGGCCCTGCTGATCACGGCAGAGATCATCTGGAGCTGGCGTCGGGACAAGAAGGCCTATGGTCTGAAAGACACGCTTGCCAATCTTGTTATCCTGGTTGGCTTTCAACTGTCCAAATACCTGTTTGCCGGTTATCAGTTGTTTATCTTACAGGGAGCTTCCAAAATCGCACCGGTACATCTGCCGGCTACGATCTGGACATTTGTGGCCTGTTTTCTGCTGGCCGACTTCACTTACTACTGGTTTCACCGGCTTTCCCATCAATGGCATCCTCTCTGGGCCTTTCATCTCATCCACCATTCGAGTCCCTATATCAATCTGACCACGTCTTACCGTCTCAACTGGCTGAGCGCGGTGATCAGCCCATTCTTCTTTCTTCCGCTGGCCCTAACCGGTTTTCCTCCTCCCTTTATTGCCCTTAGCTATGGGCTCAACCTGTTGTACCAGTTCTTTATGCATACGGAGGCCATCGGGAAATGGGGGAGATTGGAGGGCATAATCGACACTCCCTCTGCGCATCGCGTACACCATGGGAGAAACCCTATCTATATCGACAAAAACTTTGGCGGCGTACTAATGATCTGGGACAGGCTTTTCAAAACCTATCAACCGGAAACAGAAAAATCCGATTATGGTATCAGCACTGGTTTTATTGGTAACAACCCGTTTCGGCTCGTCTTCAAAGGTTTTATAGATCTCTTCACCGGTAAATTAAACTCAAAAGGATAAAGTATATGACAAAAATGATCCCTCTCCTGGCCCTTATATCCGCGTTGCTGATCACAGAAGGCGCCGACGCCCAGGTTATCGTGATAACCCCAGCACCCAGGCCTCCTGTTACGAGGACCAGGCGTCCGCCGCGCAGGAACTTGCCCCCGTTCGTACCCAGCGTCAATGTCTTTGTGGGTTATGGGTTTCCCGATCTCGACAGAAATTACCTCCCCGATTTTTACGGATACAGCAGGGGCAATAGTTCGCAATCGGGTGTCATTACAGGCTCCGTGAATTATCAGTTCAGCAGGAAGATGAGTATCGGGGTGATGGTGGCTCATGGCGCCGTCAGCGCGCATTATTATGACTATTATTCGTCCACTCCCGACTTTACCGGCCGGCTGGAGGCCTGGAGTTTCATGATCACCCTGGTAAGATATATTCCCGTCAGCGCTACGGTGACCCCTTATATCAGGACCGCCATTGGGGTCAATAGCTGGCAGCAACAGTATACAGATCCTACTGGCAACAAAGTGGCCGTGACAACCCCTGACCTGCCTGATCTGGCCCGCCAGTTCGGGCTTGGGGTGCGGTTGCGTTTATCGCAGTGGACGGGGCTGTTTGTCGAAGCAGGATATGGCAGGTATATCCTGAACAGCGGGCTTTCGGTAAAATTCTAGCAAATGCCCGTTTCGGCAGGCGATCTGCCCGTTTTATGGCCTTTCACCAGATTTCATTCATCGGCTGACGTCAAATTTGTATTCGAAAACAATAAAAATACTCGTTATGAAAAGAATGTTTTTCCCTGTACTGGTCACAGGCCTGTTACTCAGCCTGGCCACATTGAGAACTAATGCCCAGGTAATTGTCCGTCCGGCTATCGTAGTAAGGCCAGTCGTTCGCCCTGCTGTAGTAGTGAGACCGGCCTTCAGGCCTCCGGTCGTAGTGGTAAGACGGCCCCCGGTCATTGTGTTAAGACGCCCTCCGGTCGTTACCGTTGTGAGACCGGTGCGCCCTGTTGTCGTCTACAGATAAACCGGAAGACAAATTCCTCGATTCCAAATAAGTAAAATTTATAAAAATGTCAACAAGATCAGTCAATAGTAAAATCTCCTTTTCAATCGCGTTTTTGATCCTGAGTTTCCTGTTTTCAACCCTTGCAGCAAATGCTCAGTCTGCCCAGCCGGCCCAGTCAGGGCAGCCGGCCAGATCGGCAGACAGCACAAGAACACCTGAGGGACGAGCGGCCGCCCTCACGACAAAAATGAAGACGGAATTGTCCCTTACGGATGATCAGTACCCATCTGTACAAGCTATCAATCTGAAATATGCGCTGAAGAATGAGCAGATCTTTAAAGGCTCCGATGGAAAATTCGCGAAATACAGGGCACTCAAATCATCCCAGAAAGAAAAAAGCAAGGAGATGAAAGCCATTCTTACCAGCGACCAGTTTAAGAAGTATGAGGCCATGATGGAAGAAATGAAAAATAATGCCATGGAGCAGTATAAAGGGAGACCGAGTACCGGCAATTAACCGGTATGTGGTTCTTCCTGCTATGACTGTCTTAGAGACTATTATAATCAACAGCATCATGGGCTACTTAACTGGAGAATAGCGCTTGATTTAGCTGAAATCGCAAGTAATAAGAATGTTCTGATGGACTTTTCGTCACCACATTGGGCCGCTTATATAGATGAAATATTATTAGTAACACTTCAACACAAACTTGGAGGTAAAAGGGAAATATTTGCTGGAGTTCATGGAATTGTAACTAACAAGTCCGTTTACATTCTTACACATACCTTCTGGAATGACGTAAAAATTGAAACAATGCGACCGAGCGATCTTTTTTTGACATTCATTCCGCCTTTTTATAAATTGATCTTCCACCCTCGCAAAATACAAAGGCCAGGAGTTTCCTGGCCTTATAATAAATACATATCAATAAACCTGTCAGTATTGTTCCTGCTTTTCATCAAACTGCTTCTTCGCTGCTTCAAATTGATCCTTTACAATCGCCATAAGACGATCAGAAACGATTTCAGCTATTTCCTGAGGGCTCATTCCTCGCTCTATTTCCGACCTCCTTTCAGGAGTTTTGCGAAATGCCGACAAAACATCACGATCCCTAAGATTGCTCTGATTCATTTTTTGATTAAAAGAGAGGGTATTCATCATGCTTACGGTTTGAAATAGTTACTAAAAAAGTGCTGATTAAACTCTGGTCTAAAATAGTGCTTTCTTTTGATCCAGACAAGACCGTCGCCTTTGGAGATTACCGCTACATCGACTGGGCCACCCACACTTTCCTCCGCAAAGGTAATCCTTCTTTTTAAATAAGTCAAGTAAATAAGGCTTTCGGCCATTTCTGCAAGGTCCTCTTTTGAAAGAGTGCTTACAGCATCTAGCAGAGGCTGAATGTGATTCTCCCTTTTGATCCGGGCGTTCATAGCTCTATATTCGTTGACCAGAATATCTATATTCAAAGCCTGTATCTGAGCGGCAAGTTGAGGATTGCTGTTACCCACAATACCTAATATTTCATTGTTATATTTAGCAAAAAGCGCACTAAAATTATTCAAATATATGTTGTCCAGGGTTGGATCTACGCCGGTAAGAATAGTGTCTATTACATCGGTTTGAGCAAAAGGGCATATGGCGGCATTATTCATGTCTGAAATGCTTGCTATCCTGCCGTCGTCTCTGAAAAATCTCAATCGATCGTTCACAACGTGAGATCGTAGGTTTCCTTATCAATCTCACCCATGCCGAACCGTATCTTTAGATCCTTTAGCTTCTTTTCAAGCTGTCCTGGCGAGATTTGAGCGAAGCATCACTGTTCGACACATTATTTTGATGCTCCTTATGCGTCTAAATACCATAACAGGCACAGTTGTAAACCTTGAGGATGACTACCTCTGTTTTATATTTTGCGTTTCCTGAGCAGGGAATTCATCAGGTAGAGAAAATCGCAGACTTATTTTACCGCAACAGACTATCTTTCTGAAACCAATGATATTTATCATCATGGTACATATGGTACTCAATACCTGAAATCTTGTTGTCACTTGGATTCCATTTGAAAGTATATTTCCCTATGTGAAGCTTAGTTCTCAGATTATGAAGAAGTTCCGCATCTGATAGCTTATGCTGAGAAGTGTATTTGGCGTCATCAAGCAAATCATATATACTACTCATGTCAACTTTTATATTGATAATGCTTTGCTTTTCATCAGCTACAACACAGAGTGTATCATTTTGCCATAATTGCCAATCGTGATGAAACGAGGCAAGCTCTTGCATAAGGTCCTCATATATAATTGGATTTATCTCTAATATGACACTGGGATCATTCAGTAGTGTTAGCGTAGATGGATACGTAGCGTACAATTTACGATGGGCATCGATCTTCGACATTTGTACCTTAGAAGAATCGTATTGAGCAATTACCGTCCTCGAGTAATCGTAAAGTTCATTATAAGTATACACTAAACCACTTTGAATGTTCGTCAGCCGCACACTAGCTGCCTTGACTTCCTTGACGTCCTGCTGCGCATTCGCGATTGAAAAACCGAGATACACACCAACCAACGTCGTTATGATAGAAAAAACATACTGAAAGGCCGTAGCATGCGCCTGCCTAAAGTTGACAAAAATACGATGTGACGCCAGTAATAGACCTCCGAGAGTTATTATAAGACTGATTGCTATATAGTAGGCTTCTTCTAGCAGAAGATACGACACACCAAAAATAAAAAGAATAATAAAGACCCAAGACCACGGAATAGGTTCAAATTTAATTTCATACTTTGATAGCACCCGTCGGCGGAGATCTCGTATTATTTTAATCATTTGCGCTCATTTAATGATACACAATATATCAAAATATTACTTTTCTTCTTTTAGAGAGAGACTATTATAAAACAGTTAAACCCGCTTTACAAACACCGTAGTCCCAGTTGGTCTCGTGCCGTTTAAGGAGCAGAGACAAAAAATACTTAGTAGCGTTCGCACAACTTTAGGAAATCGGTTGCTTGACTCGCTAGGTGAATACTGCGACGAGCGCTTGGTTGGGCAGGTCTTTTAAAGGAATTTCGTGGTCCGATTGCCAGCCCCAATAAATGACATCACCCCCCTTGTTCCGGCGGATCATCTCCCGGGCCGCCGACCAGGGGTTGCAGTAGACGTGTTTCAGCTTATAATCATAGGTGAAAACGATCGTGATCAACTCATCGGTTTCGTCCGTATCATGGAACTTCGCCCGGGAAAACCGGTTATTATTAGCACTACCTTTCGCGTGGGTCTTTACCTGGATCTTCTTGTCCCCGATCTTGATATCCCAATAGCGCTGATTGATGGGGGCGTACTCCCCCTCAAACATCGTTTTGACAAACCATTCGCCAAACTCGCCGTTCAGGTCTTTTTTGCTATTGAGTACCTTGCTCTGTCGAAGAACGGCCATCGCAGCCACTAAATTTTGCAACGCTACCCGAATGACCCCATAGTCTTCCATATCCGTTAATTTAGTTTTGTTCGAATAAGCTTTTACTGCTTTGCCGCAAACACCTCCCCTAAGTCTCCAATCCGGTTGGGAGCGGAAACTGATGGAACTTCTTCTTTTTGCCCATTATGGGTGTAGAGGAATTGCGGATGATGGTTAAACCAATCCGTGGCATGGACGGCTTCATGAATAATGGTATTAACGATCGAGTTTCTACTGCGATTGAGGTTGTCGTAATTGATCCCGATATTGGTCAATGTACTCGCGTTGGCTTTTGAATGAAGCCCCAGACGTGCTTTCTTAGGCACCCACCGAACGACTTCTATCACCTTCATGGCCTTCAGTTCCGCCGAGATCTGCTTGGCAGTAAAGGTGGTATTAGCAATACTCGTCATGGTATCGATTGCCTGGTAGAAGGAGGGATTGGCCAGGATCCGATTGGCTTCAGTCACCGCTTCAATGATTTTTTGCCTGTTGCCACCATAATGGAGTTGGGGATACTGTGCGGACGATTGCAAGGCAAGCAGTGATAGGAAGACAAGGAGGGTGTATTTCATATTGTTAATTTGAAGCAAATTACCGCACTGAAAAGTTACTTTTCACCGTGAAATCACCCTTTTTTACTCTTCATTTGCGTAAAAAACTGATGTGTAAGTTATAAGCCAAATCCATCATAATTAGGCGCCAATTACCATCAATCTCTTCGCTAAAAGCCTGTAATTCAACCATGGTTTGGTTAGATAATTTTCCCTTATAGGGTACTTATAAGCAAAAGCTTCGAATTTTAATCTTCGGAGCTTTTTTTATGAATTATAAGTTAGGAGCCATTAATTGTTACCTTAAATCCCTCACTAACCATTATAACATTGGTTAGATTTATTTCCTCAAAAGAAGGTTCACTGTAAATATCTGTACAGCCTTAAAACCCATAAGCCTGTCCGTCATATTTCCGATCAAGCCCTCGAACGTCTGCTTGCCTATTCCTGGCCCGGCAATATCCGCGAACTGGAAAATCTTATCCAGCGCAGCGTGCTCCTCGCTAAAGGCGAAGTACTTGAAGATATTCCCTTACCCTGTGAGACCAATGAACCTGCGAATGGCAGCGATCTTCAACTCCGTACTATTCGAGAGAACGAACGAACCCATATCCTCGCCGTCCTCCAAAAATGCGGGGGCCGTATCCGGGGGAGTGGTGGCGCCGCCGAGATCCTTGGAGTGCCGCCAACCACCCTGGCCTCCAAAATGCAGAAATTGGGAATAAAACGCTCGCACTTTTAGCCCTAAGCGTGTATTCGACATCGCGATATGCGGGCCGCCCGATACACGCATATATTCTACTACTAATGGGATTGGGGATCGTCTAAGATAAAGCGTATATTTAGTAATATAATATATATAACATGCAAATACGTTGTTTTGGCTTGCTGGCCCTGCTTATATGCTCGATGGGCAGATCATCTGCGCAGGAGACGATCTTGCATACAGGCACCGAGCTTTCTTTTTTGGATACTATTTATAGTAAGATACAGCGCCTGTATGTGGAAGAAAACCAGCTCTCAAAATTGACCCGAACGGGCATCGAAGCTACGCTCAGTGGATTGGATCCCTATTCTGCATATATCACCGCTGAAGACGCAAAGGAATATAAAACGATCTTAAGTGGAAGGTTCGGCGGCACGGGTCTGGTAATAAGGTCGGTAAATAACCAGACCACGGTGCGCCAGATCTTTAAAGGATACCCCGCGGATAAAGCAGGCTTGATGGTAGGCGACGTGCTGCTCGAAATAGACGGAAAGCCATTAAAGGACAAAACACTCGATGAGGTGTTCCCGCTTTTGCGCGGTGCTCCGGGTTCGGAGGTGAAGATAACGGTCCGGCATCCCGGGAAAAATAGCGCTGAGATAAAAACGCTGAAGCGGGAAGAAGTTGCCTTGACCAGCGTGCCTTATCATGGGATGTTAAAAGGAGGAATCGGTTATATCCTGCTTACTTCCGAAACCAGGAACTGTAGTGGTGACGTAAGAAAAGCATTGCTGGATCTGAAAAGCCACGAAGACCTTAAGGGCATCGTACTCGATTTGCGTTATAATTCCGGTGGGATCGTCAGCGAGGCGGTGAAGATCGTCAACCTGTTCATCGAAAAAGGGAAGCCTATCGTCAGGGAAAAGGCGAGGTTTTACGATACAACCTTCTATGCAGCAGCCGATCCTGTCGATACGAAAACGCCGCTTGCCCTCCTGGTGAACGGCGCCACTATTTCAGCCGCTGAGATCATTTCCGGATCGCTTCAAGACCATGACCGGGCAGTGGTCATCGGCAGTAAGACTTTCGGAAAGGGATTGGTGCAACAGTTGTACGATCTGCCGACCGGAGAAATTCTGAAGCTCACGGTTGCCTATTATTATACCCCCAGCGGGCGCTGTATTCAAAGCAGACAATATTCCGTAAAAAAAGAAGGTGTTTTTATCCCTGATTCGCTGAAAAAATATTTCACAACAGCTAATGGAAGGAAAGTATCCGATCATGATGGAATCAGTCCGGATCTGCCATTGCCCGAACAACACCTCCCTTTAGTTGCCAAAGAGCTAATTGAAAATGAGGCCAACAATAATTTAGTAGCCGCCTTCGCCACCGATTACTGTATTCAACACCCAACGATTGCACCGGCGGCGACTTTTACGATCAGCGATGCGGAATATAGCCAGTTTGTTGATTTTCTAAAGGCTAATAATTTTTCGTACACCACGGCTTCTGAAAAAAAGATCGGGGAGCTGAAGGTTGCCGCCCTTCAAGACGGTATCTGGGACGATATCCAGCCGGGTTTCCTGGCTATACAAGATCAGCTAAAGAAGCAACGGGACAAGGACCTATTCCGATTCAAAGATCAGATCAAGGAATTGCTGGAGGAAGAAATTGTCTTTCAGCGGTACTACGATTGGGGACGCCGAGAGAATAGTTTGAAAAATGATCCGGGTGTGGCGAAAGCGGCGGAGGTGTTTGCAAAGAGATTGAATAAATGACAAGCCTGAATAGAATTCAAGAGCAGGTGATTAAACTGGCTCATAATCAATTTCTCGTTTGAAGCAATAGATTGTCTTGGATTTCCTGCTTTTCTTCCAATAGGGTACTTGTCGAGATCATTGCCTGGAACGCCAAACATCAAAAAGTCCACCCCGAAGTTGTTGCCTTCACCGGGCAAATCACAAAGGATAAGCCGGGAGTAATGGAACACATTCGCGAAAGCCTAAAAAATCAAGATTCGGGGCTTTTTTATTGGTATAATTTTAATGACTTCGCCGAATACAAGAGTTACAGCTCAATTCCATTATATCTACGATATGGAGATAGATAAGGAAGGAAATATATTGCTGCCGGACGCAGACCGCATTCTTAAGGTAAGTCCGGCAGGCGAAATGTCGACCATTGAATCCGGTAGGTATTTAATGACGGGCTCAGTCACGTCTTTTACGGCCGGCTTGGCCTGCCTGTTCGATAAGTCTGTGGATAGGCTGGCCTTGGTAATCATAGATATATAGCCGCACCTCCACAACCTTTCCTTCCCTAAAAGTGAATTGCTCATTGAGAAGGATGTTTCCATCGCTGTTGGCGATCGCCGCTTTGCTGATCGCAAACACCTTGTCCTCGTCAGCATATACATTCAAAAGATCAAAGTGTTTGAAATCATAAAACTCTCTCACCTTGGGATAGAACTGTTCAAATGCTTTCATTCCCCGATAAGTACCGCCGAACGGCAGGGAAGAAGGTTCGTAAACTACCATCGAATCACTTGCCCTCTCCGGATAGTCCGTCAATTGCTTCTTTTGACCGATCATTTCGAGTACAAATGCTTTGTTCCCGGCCGTATTTTCTTTATGCATAATACCTGATTTGCAGCTGCTCACTATTCCAACCAGGACGGTGAAGACCAGCCAAGTTTGTATTTTCATACAGAAAAGCTTCAAAATATATGCCACCTCCACCCTATCTCCTTTAAACAAATATCAACCCCAGATACGCCGCTACTTCACGGTATTTCATGTTCTCTACACGGTTCAGATAAAATACCAAACGGCATTTTTCGGACAATGCAGCCATGGCCTGAGTCAGAAGTTCTTGCAATTCCGCGTGTTCCACTTTATCGGATGCATTTGCAGTGCCCAATTTGTCCATTAACGGCAGCAGTGGCCTGCGCCGTTTTTGCCGCAGGCATTCATGGTATACAATAGCGTACAAGTATGCCTGCACTGAACTATCCTTCAACACCAGGAAGGCATAGGCGTGCAGCCGCTTGTAAAAGGTAAAAAATACCTGTTCAAAAGCAGACTGGTCGCCCTGCTGTAACGCTTGTGTAAATTCCTTGCCTGTCAATGTCACTGATATATATGAGCACAAAAGTGGCGCTTACCCCTACACGAAACGAAAATATTTTTAACTGGCAATCAATCACTTGCAAATCCAGTTCGGGATTGGGCCAAGGCGCATATAGGGCACTGCAACGTTTTCGCTGAAACTGGTCGGGGAACTCGAACACCCATTGTGCCACGAAAATTGAAAGCCATCTCCAGATG
>Ga0068860_100007277_pt1 | contig 11072 bp, 9 predicted proteins | sample KBSSwiS32_FD_66597 | JGI IMG/M metagenome (GOLD analysis project Ga0068860, IMG submission 66597) | Switchgrass rhizosphere microbial communities from Kellogg Biological Station, Michigan, USA - KBS Switchgrass S3-2 | ecosystem: Host-associated > Plants > Roots > Rhizosphere > Soil ... | reverse complement strand
GGAAACCACGCACTCATAGAAGGCGTGCCCGGCGTCGCCAAAACTCTTCTCGTTCGAACGCTGGCACAGGTTCTGGGCTGCGAATTTGCGCGAATCCAGTTCACTCCGGACCTGATGCCGGCCGATATTACAGGAACCAATGTCTTTAACCTCCAGCGAAGTGAGTTTTCACTTATCAAAGGCCCTATCTTTACCGCATTCCTTCTTGCGGACGAAATCAATCGAGCTCCGGCAAAAACGCAGTCCGCGCTTCTGCAGGCAATGCAAGAGCGCGTCGTGACAATCGACCGCGAAACCTATTCCCTGCCATCGAACTTCACAGTGTTTGCCACCCAGAACCCGATCGAATACGAAGGAACGTACCCCTTGCCGGAGGCGCAGAAGGACCGTTTCATGCTCAAAATCACGATGAAAGCGCCGGATCGTGCGGAGGAACTGACACTCGCTGCACGTACGATGACAAACGAAGCTCCCGAAACGCTGCTTGCGCGCGGCGAGGTGCGGCCCGTCATTCGTTCCGACGAACTGGCCGGCCTGAGAGCTGCGCTGGCCCAAATTGTCATGCGTGAAGAACTGACGGCTTATCTTGTCGACATCGTTCGGGCCACCCGTCAGCATGAAAGCATCTTCGTCGGCGCAGGTCCGCGCGCAACGCAGTCCCTGATGATGGCCGCTCGTGCCAATGCCGTCATCTCCGAACGGGACTTTGTCACCCCGGATGATGTGAAGCTGATGGCGCAACCAGTCCTGGAGCACCGCCTGATTCTTCGGCCGGAATTTGAAATCGAAGGTCTGACTGTTGGCGAAGTGATTCAGCAAATTCTTCAGCAGGTTGCCGTACCTCGTTAAGGACGTGCGATGATCGCTCCTCGGTCGAGACTGATCTGGACTGCATCCGCGAGCTTGCCGCTGGCTTTGTTGGGCGTGGTCGCACCGGCGGCAGGGCCGATATGTCTGGCTCTCGCCAGTGTCGTTGTTCTCGTCGCCGCCGCAGATGCAGTATCGGCTGGACACACTCTCGACGGAATAGGAATCGAGCTGCCGGCTGTTGTGCGAATGTCCAAGGACCGCAAGACCGCGCTCGAGGTGCGCGTCAGGAACGAGCGAAGCCGCCACAAACACCTCCGCATCGCCCTGGGGCTTCCGATCGAAGTTCAGGCCGAAGTCGACGAAGTCAATGTGCTGCTTCCTGAAGAGTCAGTCTGGTCAAGTTTGTCCTGGAGCTGCATGCCCAAAAAGAGAGGTCGCTACCGGATCAAAGCTGCGTACGTTGAGGGGATCTCGCTTCTCGGTTTCTGGGTGAAACGGCGACAGATTTCAGTGCAATCGGAAATACGCGTTTATCCCAATCTTTTGGGCGAAAGAAAAAAGCTTGCCGCGCTGTTCCTTAACCGCAGCACTGTCGGGTTACATGCACAAAGGCAGATCGGCAAGGGCCGCGATTTCGAAAAGCTTCGGGAATATTCCCCAGGCGATGGCTTTGACGAAATTCACTGGAAAGCGACGGCCCGGCGCGCCAAACCCATTACTAAAGTGTTTCAGATCGAGCGGACTCAGGAAGTTTATGTGCTTATCGATGCCTCCCGCCTGTCGTCGAGACTGACGAAGCCGGGTGTTCCCGACAGTTCCATTCTCGAGCGTCTCGTCACAGCCGCGCTCGTCCTCGGCATGGCCGCCGAGCGCCAGGGAGACTTATTTGGCCTTTTGTCATTTACCGACAAGGTCGAGAGGTTCGTGCGGGCTCGAAACGGAAAATCGCACTACAACACATGCCGCGATGCTCTTTATACGCTTCAGCCGCAAACCGTGACGCCAGACTACGACGAGCTTTTCACCTTTATTCGCCTGAGACTGCGAAGACGCGCACTGGTAATTTGTCTGACTTCGCTCGATGACCCAAGCCTCGCGGAGACTTTTGCGAAAAGCATCGAGCTTATTCGCAAGCAACATCTCGTCCTCGTCAACATGGTGCGCCAGCCTGACACGGCGCAACTGTTCACAGAATCCGCTCCTGAATCAACCGACGATCTGTATCGAAAACTGGGCGGACATCTGAGATGGCACAAGCTGAGACAACTGGAGAAAGTCCTTCAACGGCGAGGCGTCCGGCTCTCACAGGTGGAGCATGAGCGACTCAGTGTCGAACTGGTTTCACAGTACCTCAATGTGAAGCAGAGGCAATTGTTATGATCATCGATCTCCAGCGCTTCATTCACACCGAACGTCCTGTGTGGAACGAACTCGAGTCTGTGCTTAACAGGCTTGAAGCGGACCCGAACTTAAAACTGAGCCTCGAGGAAGCGCAGCGATTTCACGAACTCTACGAGCGCGCCACTGCGAGCCTGGCAAAGCTCACCACGTTCTCCTCAGAGCCGGCAACGCGACAGTATCTTGAAAATCTCGTCGCAAGGGCGTACGGCGAAGTGCACGAAACAAGGGAAAAGCGGCGCAAGCTCCAGCCCCTACTCTGGCTGCGGCAAACGTTGCCCCGGACGTTTCGACGGCAGATCCAGGCATTCTATCTGGCGCTGGCAATCACGCTGGCGGGCTGCGCCTTCGGGACCGTAGCAACACTGGTCGACCCGGACTCGCGTCATGTGACGATGCCGTTTGGGCATGATCGCCTCAAACCCAGCCAGCGCGTGGCAGAGGAAGAAAAAAGGACGAAGGATCGCCTTACAGGCAATCGCACGTTTTTCTCGTCCCAGCTCATGACGCATAACACTCAGGTGTCGATCTTTACACTTGCGCTGGGGACGACGTGGGGAATTGGTACGATCCTCATCCTTTTCTCCAATGGCATCAGTTTGGGCGCGATTGCGACCGACTACGTCACCGATGGTCAGGCCAGATTTCTGCTCGGGTGGCTCCTTCCGCACGGCGTCATCGAAATCCCCGCCATTCTTGTCGCCGGTCAAGCCGGATTCGTCTTGGCGCGCGGTCTGATTGGGTGGGGCGACCGCACGACGCTTAGCGGCCGCCTGCGCGCGATCTCTGGGGATCTGGTAACGCTGTCCATTGGCTTCGCGCTGATGTTGGTATGGGCCGGCTTTGTGGAGTCGTTTCTATCGCAGTACCACGAACCCGTGGTTCCGTACGAAGCGAAGATCGCCTTTGGCGTGCTCGAATTGATCGCATTGATTCTTTACCTCGGCAGGTCGGGAAGAACATGAAGGGCAACACACTTCCCATTCGCACTCCAGAAGGCATCGTTTTTTCACAAACGCTTGCGGGACCCGTCATGAGATTTTTTGCGTGGTTGATCGACAGTCTGGCAGTAATGGCCCTCATGAGCGTTATTGCCGGAGCTCTCAGAGCGTTCGAGCCCGTCAGTCCCGGCATGGTCAATGCGGTTCTCACGATTGCCTTTTTTGTATTGAATCTGGGCTACAGCATCTTTCTCGAATGGATATGGCGGGGCCAGACAGTGGGCAAAAAGCTGCTCGGGCTTCGAGTCGTCGATGCCGAGGGAATGCGACTGCAGTTCGACCAGGTTGTGACGCGGAACCTGCTCCGCCTGGTCGATCTGCTTCCGATCGCATATCTTGTCGGAGGTCTTTCCTGCTGGTTAAGCCCGAAATGCCAAAGGCTTGGTGATATCGCCGCAAATACGATTGTCATCAGAATCCCCGTCGTTACGGAACCCGACCTGGATCAATTGCTAACCGGCAAGTTCAACTCGTTACGGCAATACGCTCATCTCGCGGCCCGATTGCGGCAGCGTGTCACGCCCGCCGAAGCGGGAATCGCTCTTCAGGCTCTGGTACGCCGGGACGAATTTGATGCCGTCGCACGTCTCGAACTGTTTGAACAGCTCGCTTCTTATTTTCAGAAAAAGGTCCCGTTTCCTGAGGACGCTATCGATGGCGTGTCTTCAGAGCAGTACATCCGCAACGTTGTTGATGTGGTGTATCGAACAACCGCGAAGGCGTGACACGGGCAGCGAATCGGGTCGCAGGCATTCTGACTCAAAACTCACGACTCAAAACTCAAAACGCCAAGGGCTGGAGCGCCAGCCCTTGACTCCACTTCACTGCGGCCACTGAATGAACGGCGGCTTCGGCGTCTTATCCTTATCGAGAAATGTCGGCGAGGCTGTGCCGACGCCACCCGGCATTTGCTTGACATAGGCGTAGACCGCCTTCAAATCGTCGTCCGTCATTGCGCGAACGTTAAACCAGGGCATTGGCGGACGGGTCATCAGCGCCTTGGCGTAGGTAAGCCACTGGGCTTCCGTCATCTTGCTGAGGGTGAGCCTGAGGTTCGTGGGATACGTCGTGCCCCACGCCCCGCGATAGCCGAGCGTATCGCCCTTCAATCTGTCCGTTTCCGCGGCCTTGCCTCCGGCATTCGCATATCCTGCCGTATGGCAGTCATTGCAACCACCGATTTCGACCATGTACCGCCCACGTTCAACCTGTGAGGTTGCCCCTCCAGTCTGGCGGGTACCTTGTCCGTTCAATGCCTGATAGCCGATAACGCACAGCAGCCCAGCACTAAAGAGGGCTCCCTGGTAGAGTTTCACAATTGCCTCCCTTGTTCTCCGAAAATTGGCCCCTACATTAACAATTAGAGCCGCGCGATAGAAAACAATTTCGAGAGTTGGTACTTCTTTGATCTGCGCGGTCGTCGCAGCTCAAGGGGCTGCAGGTGTCGTTCGGTGTAAATTCGTCTGCAGGTCAATCAGGGCCTGCTGGCTCACTCTGACGAGACCTTGCTGGGGCCGATCGAGGTCATTGATCAGCGCCAGGACCGCAGAGAATGCCAACGCAAGAGTGAGGATCGCCAGCGGACTTCGCCGGCCGGAAATTCCGGCGCGAAAACCCAACATTCCCATCGCCAGCGCCGCCAGGGAATACAAAGCCACCCAGATCGCGCCATAAATGCGATTGGAAGTTACGGCATTCAACCGCTTTGCGTGCAGGTTCATAATCTCGATAAGCGCGCCCGTAAGAGCCGCCCGCTCGGGCGGAGTCGTTTCTGATCCCGAGGACGCGACATTCGATAAGAAGCTTTCGTGGATTTGTTCGGAACGCTTGATGGCGTTTGCCTGTTCACGGGGTTCGAGCACTCCCCGCAAGCGAACGTCAACGTACTCCAGCAGCAACGATCGCAGCGCGCTACGTCGTGGTTCAGGCAGCAATTGCACGCGCACGTCGGCGGCCCTGATGGCATTGGCTTCATCCACGACAAACTGCTTGCGCGCGTCGTAACGGGATGACGCCATGCCGAAGGTGAATGCCAGCATGAATGCCAGCAGGCCGAGGGTGGATCCGACCATTGAATCGATCGGGGCCTCGCGCTCCTTATCGGATTTGCGCGCCCGAATGACACCAACGCGATAGCCGATCTCAATCGAGAGCAGAATAAGGCCCACAGTTAGAAGGAACACGAGCCAGATTGGAAACGAATCGAAAGTAAATGTGCCGGTCATCAGTTTTTTCTTTCCTGGAACGGGGAGATCTGGGGACAGCCTCCGAATTCGAACCGACAGAATCTTCAGTCTGCGTAGATTTCTCGGTTCGAATTCGGAGGCTGTCCCCAGATCTCCCCCTATTGTGACGGCTGTTCCGTATTCCGGTCTAATTTCTTTGACGCACTGGCTCGGCTCGTGCACTCTGGTCGGAGATTGGATAATGTTCGGTTTTGCTTCAGCAATCCGGAGGTTCTAATGAAACGCTCCCTCGTATGGACCACATTCCTGCTCTTGTCCGTCCTGCTTACAGCGCAGTTATACGTTGCTCAGCAACAGCCTGCCGCCGCCACTCTGGGCCTCGATCAGAAGGTTCCTGTGGAGCCTGCGATAACGGTCGGAACACTTCCGAACGGGTTGCGATACTACATCAGAGCAAACAAACAGCCGCTCAATCGCGCAGAACTGCGCCTGGTGGTCAAGGCGGGCTCCATACTCGAGGAGGATGACCAGCAGGGCCTGGCCCACTTTGTGGAACATATGAGTTTCAACGGGACGAAGAATTTCCCGGGTGAAGAAGTGGTGAAATTCCTTCAATCCACCGGAATGAGGTTCGGCGCCGACGTGAACGCGAGTACGGGTTTCGACGAAACGGTCTACACGCTGACTGTTCCCACCGATAAGCCGGACATTCTGGAAAAGTCATTCCTGGTTCTGGAAGACTGGGCACACAACGTTTCGTTCAATCCTGCGGAAGTGGACAAGGAACGTGGCGTCATCATGGAGGAGTGGCGCCTTCGGCGAGGCGCCGGCGCTCGGACGAACGACAAGTTGTTCCCTCTCCTGCTCGAGGGCTCGCGCTACGCCGACCGAATCCCGATCGGCAAAACCGATGTCATTCAAAACTTCAAGATCGACCGCCTCAAGCAGTTCTATACCGACTGGTACCGTCCGGATCTGATGGCGGTGGTCGCCGTCGGCGACTTTGACAAGGCGGCAATCGAAGCGACCATCAAGGCGCATTTCGGCCCGATTCCCGCAGCCCCGCCGACGGCAAAGGAACGTAAGGTCTACGACATTCCCGATCATGACGGTGCGATCTTTGCCATCCTTGCCGACAAGGAAATGACCACGACCAGCGTCGAATTGGACAATGTGCTGCCAAGATCTCCGCAGGGAACAATTGGCGCTTACCGCCAGGACATCGTGGACGGTCTGTTCTCAAGCATGCTTTCCGCGCGGTTCTCCGAAATCACCCAGAAACCCGGTGCTCCTTTTGTGGCGGCGTTTGCCGGCCGCGGTCAGTTCATTGCGAAAACTAAGGACACAGCTTCGCTCCAGGCCATCGTGAAGGATGGCGGCGTCCCAACGGGCATGCAGGCGCTTCTCGCGGAGGCAAAACGTGTCGAACAGTTTGGGTTTACCGCTACTGAACTGGAGCGGGAGAAGCAAAACCAGTTGCGTTCCTACGAGCGCATGGTGACGCAGAAGGAGACCCGAACCTCCGCCAGCCATGCTGCAGAACTCATTCGCAATTTCCTCGACGGGGAGTCTCTGCCTGGTGCGGATCTGGAATACGCATTACAGCAGCGTTTTCTGCCACAGATCACGCTTACCGAAGCCAACGCGTTATCCAAGGAGTGGTTTGGCGGCGCCAATAACCGGCTGGTCGTTGTGACCGGCCCGGAAAAAGAGGGCTTCCCACTGCCGACGGAATCCCAATTGACTGCGCTGATCAAGAGCGCCGGTGACACATCGCTCACTGCTTACGTTGACACGGTCGGCTCGCAAGCCTTGATGGACACTCCGCCTACGCCCGGCACGATTGTGAAGACCACAACCCGAGATCCGGGGATCACCGAGTGGGAGCTCTCGAACGGCGTGAAAGTGGTGCTCAAGCCCACGGATTTCAAGCCGGATGAGGTCGTCTTCCAGGCTTTCAGCCCGGGCGGCACTTCACTGGTGAGCGACGCCGACTACCCGGCGGTCAGTTCGGCGACTGGAGCAGTCACCGCAGGCGGCGTCGGCAAGTTCAACGCCATCGACCTGAGAAAAGTCCTCACGGGAAAAGTCGCTTCGGCCTCGCCTTCTATCGGAGAGCTGCAGGAAGGAATGGGCGGCAGCGCGTCAAAGAAGGATCTGGAAACGATGTTCCAGCTGATTTACCTGAGGTTCACCGCGCCGCGCATGGACAAAGAAGCGTTTGACGCACAGATGATCCAGGCGAAGACGATACTTGCCAATCAGGCGCTCTCTCCAGAGTTTGCGTTTTCGAAGATGATCAACGAAACGATTTACCAGAATCATCCGAGGCGACGTCAAACGACCGTCGAGACGGTCGATCAGTGGAACCTGGAAAAATCATTGGCGTTCTACAAGGACCGCTTTGCCGACGCCAGCGACTTCACGTTCATCTTTGTTGGGGATCTGGACCTGGCGGCACTCAAGCCCTTTGCCGAAAGGTATCTGGCCTCACTACCTTCCACGCGGCGCACCGAGAATTGGAAAGACGTCGGCGTTCGCTATCCCCGCGGTGTGATCGAGAAGACCGTCGAGAAGGGCATCGAACCCAAGAGCCAGGTAGCCATTTTCTTCAGCGGGCCGTTCGAGTGGAATCAGATGAACCGCATTGAAATCGGCGCCATGGGCCAGGTGCTGCAGGAACGCCTCCGCGAGGCCATTCGCGAGGAACTGGGCGGGACTTACAGCATCTCGTCCGGCGGAAGCGGCGCCAAGATTCCACGCCCGGAATACACGTTTACCATCCAGTTCGGGTGCGATCCTCAACGCGTTGCAGATCTCGTGAAGCGGGTGTACCAGGAGGTCGAAAAGCTCAAAACAGACGGCCCGACTGCCCAGGAAACCACCAACATCAAAGCTCAATTGCAACGCACGTTTGAAACCAACAGCAGGCAGAACGGGTTTGTCTTAAGCCAGCTTCTCGGGAAGTACCAATTCAACGAAGACCCAGCCGACGTTTGGGCCCTCCCGAACTACTACAACAAACTGGACAGCGCGGGCATACAGCGGGCTGCGATGACCTACCTCGACATGAATAACCGCGTGCAGGTTACCCTGCTGCCGGAAAAGAAGTAGGTCTTTGCTGCGCGACTGTGTTTCGACAAGAATGCTACCGCTATTTTGCAGCCGGTGTCCGCGGCAGATGCAGCGACATTAACGTCAGCTCGCTGTCGATTTTGCTGAACCAATGCGGCACACCTTCAGGAACCAGCACGAAGTCACCTTTGGCGAGTCGTTTGGAGGTTCCGCCTTCGACTCCGCTACCCGTCGAGTTGTCGCCATTGCGGGTGGGGTTCGTGAGCCGGCCTCCCGTGACAATCGTTCCGCTTCCATCAATGACGTAGAACAGCTCCGCCTCTTTGTCGTGAATCGCCGCATTCTGTGCAATGTTGACGCGATGCTCCATGCTCACGTTGTACGGAGCTAACTGAAGGAACGTTTGATTTCCGTTGCGATCCTTTGGCTGCTTGGCCACGATCGCAGCGAGCTCTGCTGCAGTCACCTGACCACCCTGCAGAGGCGCGGGCGCCGCATTCTGTGCCGGAGGCTGTTGAGCCCAGATCGTTAGCGAGACCAGCGCGACCAGTGTGAGGGTCAAGATCGTTATTCGCATTCGTAATCTCCTTTCGAGACCCGAATCGTATATCACGTCTTCGAGATCCATCCAGATGCGAGTAAAACTCCTCACGCAATTTGCTATGCTCATCGGGCGGCTACGGCCGCCAGGAGCTTCGATCATGCGCAGATTGATTTTGCCGGCCATTGCACTGATTTCGTTTTCATTTGCGGTGTTTCCCCAGGCTGCAGGGTGGAACGATCCGTTCCCGCCGCATCGTGTAATGGACAACTTTTACTATGTCGGAACAAAAGAACTGGCGTCGTTCCTCATCACCACACCAGACGGTCTCATCCTGATGAACAGCAACTATGAGGCTTCTGTTCCGGTGATTCAGGCATCAGTTAAAGAGTTGGGTTTTGATTTCAAAAATATCAAGATCCTCATTGCCGGACACGCGCATCCGGACCACGTTGAGGGAGACGCTCTTGTGAAGCAGTTGACCGGCGCGCAGGTTGTTGTCGGGCGCAAGGAAGTGGAAGCTGTTCAGAAGATTCGCCCCGGCGGTAAAGAGCATCCGATAGACCGGCTTGTGGACGAGGGTGACACAGTGACGCTCGGAGGCACCACTCTGACCGCGCATGAAATGCCGGGGCATACACGCGGATGCCTGGCGTGGTCCCTGAACCTGAAGGAAGGCGGCAAGACCTACTACGCGTTTATCGAATGCAGCCTCAATGGGCAGTTTCTTCAATCCCTCGATCAATACCCGGGCATCGTCGATGACTTCCGCGCTACATACAAGAAAGCTCGAACTTTTCCGGTCGAAGTATTCCTCAGCTCCCATGCGTCGTTCTACGGCCTGGCCGATAAGTACGCAAAGTTGAAGGCGCGTAAGGATGGAGATCCGAATCCGTTTGTTGACCCGAAGGGATACCTGACTCATGTGGACGACTTCGAAAAGACCTTCGAAACCGCGCTAACGCGGCAGCAGCAGGCGCCAGCGCGCGGGAGAGGCCAATAGCGCCGAAATCGCTTGAGGAAAACTCCGATGATCTGGCCATCCGGCTAGTTCGACTCAAGACAGCGAGAGCGCCATTCACTGCGGGTCAATATAAACACTATGGAAGACAACCTTCGATTGCTTTGCGTTCTCGCGCATCCCGATGACGAATCTCTCGGCATGGGCGGAACGCTTGCCAAATATGCGCGTGAAGGCATTCATACTCACCTTGTAACGGCGACGCGCGGCGAGCGTGGCCGGTTTGGAGACGCGCCGGTTCGCCCGGAACTTCGCGTGGTGGGTGAGACTCGCGAAGCAGAACTTCGCGCGGCCGCCAAAGAATTGGGAATCCGCAGTGTGGATTTCCTGGATTACATCGATGGTGATTTGGATCGCGCCAACCCACATGAGGTGCAGGGAAAGATTGCAGCTCACATTCGCCGGATCCGTCCCCATGTTGTCGCGACTTTTGGACCTGAAGGAGCCTATGGTCATCCCGATCACATCGCAATCTCTCAATTTGCAGGTGCTGCGATCGCTCTCGCGGCGGATTCCCTCTGGAATGAGTCCGGCGATCCTGCGCATCGCGTCTCCAAGTTTTATTACATCGCGTGGACCAAAGCGAAATGGGACGCTTACCAGGCAGCGCTGAAGAAGCTGGTTTCCAATGTTGACGGGGTGGAGCGACAGGTCGTTCCATGGGCAGACTGGGCGATCACGACCGTCATCGAGACGCCCGGAGTCTGGCCCGTCGTTTGGCGTGCCGTCTCATGCCATCGCACTCAGATGTCGGTGTACGTGAAACTCGAACACCTTCCCGAAGACCATCATCGGGCGCTGTGGGAACGGCAGGAATACTATCGCGTCTTCAGTTCGGTTAACGGAGGTCGGAAGACTGAAACCGATCTCTTCGAAGGCCTGCGTCCAGGAAAGGACGACGCCCATGGATGACCTCCGTCACCGTAAAGCGCCCGTGCAGATCGACCCGGAAGAGTTTCGTGCCATGGGGCATAAACTGGTGGATCGTATTGCAAGTCACTTTGAAACTCTTGCCTCGCAGCGCGTGACTTCGGGAGAAT
>Ga0068860_100007276_pt1 | contig 11072 bp, 10 predicted proteins | sample KBSSwiS32_FD_66597 | JGI IMG/M metagenome (GOLD analysis project Ga0068860, IMG submission 66597) | Switchgrass rhizosphere microbial communities from Kellogg Biological Station, Michigan, USA - KBS Switchgrass S3-2 | ecosystem: Host-associated > Plants > Roots > Rhizosphere > Soil ... | reverse complement strand
GACATGACCGCTGAGGAAGCACTGGACATTGCGCGTGTCGCAACGCCTCTGCCGACGGCAGGCATCGCCGAGGGACAGGCCGGCGGCTGGCGCAACGGACAGAAAGTAGCGGTGACGCCGGACGATACCGGCAAGGTTCCGGTAATCGGCGAGCTGGCAACACTCAACGTCGAGGAGATCGCTATTCGCCGGAACGACCCCCGGGTGGGTGAGATCGTCGTGCATTTCCCGCGCGCGGGGTTTGTGATCACGGCGGGTTGATCTCAGCCGCCTTCCCCGATTCGGGAAAGGTGTCGCGCGCAGCGCGACGCAAGGGACGGGAGCAGGCGATGCTGCGAAGTTAGCTCGCGCACTTGTGCCCTCTCGCCCCACCGCCCCCTTCGCCGCGCTGCGCGCGGCACTTCCCCCGTGACGACCCCGTTCCGGGGGAAGAGAGCAGCATGAAGGGGAAGAGGTCACGGTGGCGGCGTCTTGTCCTTGAACAGGCAGAGATCGCGCTCGACGCAGCGTGGGCAGGCGGGCTTGCGGGCCATGCAGGTGTAACGACCGTGCAGGATCAGCAGATGATGTGCGTGGTGCATGTAGTGCGCCGGCGTGCGGCGGACCAGCCCGTCCTCGACAGCACGCACATCCTTGCCCGGAGCGAGACCGGTGCGATTGGCAACACGGAAGATGTGCGTGTCGACCGCCATGGTGTGCTCGCCGAACGCGACGTTGAGCACGACATTCGCAGTCTTGCGCCCGACGCCGGGCAGCGCCTCAAGTGCATCGCGATCCGTCGGCACCTTGCCGCCGTGCTTCTCGACCAGCAACTTCGACAGGGCGATCACGTTCTTGGCCTTGTTGCGATAGAGGCCGATGGTCCGGATATGCTCGATCAGCTTCTTCTCGCCGAGCGCCACCATGGCGGCCGGATTGTCCACCTCGCCGAACAGCTCCTTGGTGGCACGGTTGACGCCAGCGTCGGTTGCCTGGGCCGAGAGCACCACGGCAACCAGCAAAGTGTAGGGGTTGATGAAGGCGAGCTCGCTCTTCGGGTCCGGCCGCTCGACCTCGAGCCGCCGGTAGAACTCCTCGACGTCGGCCAGCTTCATGCTGCGTGGCTTCGCCATTTCACTTCCCCCGTTACCGGTGCCAGCGGACGCGCGACAAGGACACCGGCCGCCCCTATGATTAGGTCATGACTCTGCCGTCCGAAAGCACTCCCAAGACCGATGCGCCGGTGCTGTTTGATGCGGTGCTGATGCCGCATCGCAGCCTTTCGCCGCATGGCTTTCAGTGGCTGATCACGGCACTGATCTGCGCCAACCTGCTGATCGGCATCCCGCTGTGGCTGATCGGCGCCTGGCCCGTGGTCGGTTTCATGGGCCTGGACGTGCTGCTGGTCTACTGGCTGTTCAGCTTGAGCTATCGCAGCGGACGGTTGCGCGAAACCCTCACCCTCACCGAGCGCAGCCTGCAGGTGCGCCGCATCTCGCCGGAAGGCGACATGAAATCGTGGCAGCTCGATCCCTATTGGCTGCGGGTGGAGATGGATGATCCGCCCCAGCATGAGAGCCGCCTCACCCTGATCTCGCGCAGCGTGCGCCTGATCATCGGCCGCTTCCTCGTGCCGGAGGAACGGCTCGAGGTCGCGCAAGCCCTGCGTACGGCGGTGACCGATCTGCGACAGCGCCGCTTCGCCCATCACTGGGATCCCAAGTAGCGCCTCAGTCGAGACCAAGCACGTCCTTCATGCCGTAGAGACCGGCTGGCCGGCCTTGCAGCCAGCGCGCCGCGGTCATGGCACCATGCGCATAGATCTCGCGGCTGAACGCACGATGCGTGAGTTCAAGTCGCTCGCCGGTGCCGGCGAACATCACGGTGTGAAAGCCGACCTCGTCGCCGCCGCGCAGGGTGGCGAAACCGATCTCGCCAGCAGGCCGCGCACCGGTGTGACCGTCACGACTCTTGCGCCAGACCTCCTCCAGCTTGACCTGCCGCCCGGCCGCAGCCGAGCGGCCGAGCGCCAGCGCCGTGCCCGAGGGCGCGTCGATCTTGTGCCGATGGTGCATCTCGAGGATGTCAATGTCGTAGGCCGGGTCGAGCATGCGCGCCGTGCGCTCGACCAGCGCCTGCAGGATATTGACGCCGAGCGACATGTTGGCCGCCCACATGATCGGCACTTTGCTCGCGGCCTCATCAATCGAGCGCGCCTGCTCGGGCGACAGGCCGGTGGTGCCGATCACCATTGCCACGCCGTTGGCGGCACAGAGCCCGGCATGCGCCACCGTCGCCGCGGGGATCGTGAAGTCGATGGCGACATCGGCGCCGGTCAGCGCCTTGGCCGGCTCGGCGACAATGGCGACTCCGAGACGATCGATACCGGCCAGCTCGCCGGCATCACGGCCGAGCGCATTGCTGCCGGCAGCTTCCGCGGCGCCGACGACGGCAGCGCCATCGGTGCGCTGCGCCTGGCGCACCAGCATCTGGCCCATGCGCCCGCCGGCGCCCATGATCGCGAGCTTCATCCCTGTCTCCCCGGTATCGCGAGCGACTCTAGCGTGCGCAATGACATCCGGCCACGTGGTCGTCGACCATGCCGGCCGCCTGCATGAAGGCGTAGCAGATGCTTGGACCGACGAAGCGGAAGCCGAGCTTCGCCAGCGCCTTCGACATCGCTTCGCTTTCCCGGGTCCGTGCCGGGATCTGCTTCAGCGCCCTCGGGCGATTGACCCTGGGCTTGCCGCCGACGAAGGACCACAGGAACTCGACCGGCGATTCTCGCGCGGACAACGCCAGCCACGCCTTCGCATTGCTGACGCTGGCCTCTATTTTCCCGCGGTGACGGATGATACCGGGATCGGCGAGCAGCCGCTCGAGCTTCTTCGGCGTGTAGCGCGCGATCCGCGCGGGATCGAAGCCGTCATAGACCTTGCGGTAGTGCTCGCGCTTGCGCAGCACGGTGATCCACGACAGGCCGGCCTGGCATCCTTCGAGGATCAGAAGCTCGAACAGCTTGTGCGGTTCGCGATGGGGGCGGCCCCATTCCTTGTCGTGATAGGCGAGATAAAGCGGATCCTCGCCGACCCAGCCGCAACGCGGCGGCCCGTCGGCGAAAGTGACGATGTTACTGCGTGCCGGCATGCATGCCTCCCGGATGAGCGACGCATAGCGCACAATGGGCAGACGGTCGAACGTGGCATAATGCGCCGCTCGCGCGAGGGACGACCATGGCATTCGATTGGCGGAGATTGATTGGTCGGCGTTCCGGCGACTCAAAGCCACCGCCGTCTCTCACGCGTGAAGCCAGGCACTTCAAGCCGCCCTGGCGGCCTGAGGAAGAGGTTATGGCCAATCTCGCGGTCGGCAATCTTCGCGAGATGCTTCTGCAGCTCCTGAACGAGAAGGAGCGCGGGGTTCATGCCGAGACCTTGATGGTTGTGGTGGGCGCACTGGCCGGCCACGCAACGGCATTGGCCGCCCATTTCCTCAAAGGCAAACCTGGCCGCACGATGCTTTTGTCCGTCACAAAGGCGGACGGCACCAACTATTATTTCGGTGATGGACTCAATCGCTTCCTCGCGCCGGAAGACCCGACCATCCCTTCGCTATGGGGGCTGATTGCACCCGCCGCAATCGAGGCCGGCGTTCCGCCGGCCGAGCTCCCCGAGCCGGGCAGCATGTTCGGTTATGTCACGCAAAGCATCGGAACCGGCGAGTTCGGCAAGGTGCGAGCGCCGGGAGATCATCCGCCGCACTGGTCGCCACGCGAATGTCTGGATGCCTTCTGGCCGCTCGCCCGGGAGGTGCTCGCGTCAACCAGGTCGCCGATGGGCGAAAAGCCCAGCGTGCCGGTCGAGCACTGGCCGGTGGTGGTCGCTCTCGTCGCCCGGCAATTCATTGGCATGACGAGGTCTGTGCTCGATCCACGTTTGTCGCTCCAGTTCCTTATGGAGTCGGCAATCGCCATGTCGAAGGTCGATCCCAAGGCGATTCCACAGGAGCGGCCGAAGGCTGAGCCGGCGGCGAGCTGATATTCAGACGGCGACTCAGTCGTCGCCGTTGAACATCTCCTTCACCTTGGAGAAGAACCCGTCGGAGTTGGGGCTGGTCGAGGAGCCGTTGCTCGCGGCCTTCTCGAATTCCTTGAGCAGATCCTTTTGCTTCTGCGTCAAATTCACCGGCGTCTCGACCGAGGTCTCGATGTACATGTCGCCCTTCTGGGTGGAGCGCACGATCGGCATGCCCTTGCCGCGCAGGCGGAACTGGTGGCCGCTCTGGGTACCGGAGGGAATGTTGATGCGCGCCATCTTGCCGTCCAAGGTCGGTACCTCGACATGGCCGCCCAATGCGGCCTGCACCATGCTGATCGGCACGCGGCAGTAGATATCGGCACCCTCGCGCTCGAACAGCTCGTGCTTGCGCACCGAGAGGAAGACATAGAGATCGCCCGGCGGGCCGCCACGGGCTCCGGCCTCGCCTTCGCCTGTGAGGCGGATGCGGGTGCCGTCCTCGACTCCGGCAGGAATGCGAACGTTCAGCGTCTTGTCCTTGCGCACACGTCCCTGACCCGCACAGGAGCGGCACGGCTTCTCGATTACCTGGCCCTGGCCGTGGCACGAGGGGCAGGTGCGCTCGACCGTGAAGAAACCCTGCTGCATGCGCAGCCGGCCGCGGCCATGGCAGGTGCTGCATGAGACCGGCTTGGAGCCGGCCTCGGCGCCGCTGCCCTTGCAGGCTTGGCAGGACACTGAGCTCGGCACGCGCACCGTTGCCTCGGTGCCCTCGTAGGCCTGCTCGAGCGTGATATCGAGATTGTAGCGCAGGTCCTGGCCACGCCCGGGTCCCTGCGGCCGGCTCCCGCGTTGACCACCACGGCCGAACATCTCCTCGAAGATGTCGGCGAAGTTGGCGCCGAAATCGAAACCACCGCCATTGCCCTGGCCGCCGTTCTCGAAGGCCTGGGCGCCGAAGCGGTCGTAGGTCTGCCGCTTCTCGCTGTCCTTGAGCACGTCGTAGGCGTGATTGATTTCCTTGAACTTCTTTTCCGCGTCCTTGTTGCCCTCATTGCGGTCGGGATGATGCTGCATGGCCAGCTTGCGGTAGGCTTTCTTGATGTCCTCCGCGCTGGCGCTGCGCTGCACGCCCAGCAGCTCGTAGTAGTCCTGGGTCATCGAGCGGTTCCCGTCCCTCCGGCTCGCCGCAGCGGTCCGGCCTCTCCCCTGAAAAGAAAACCGCCGCTGCGGTCAGGCGTGAGGGCCAGTTCCGTAACGGCGGGGTACATCATAGCAGAACGGGACCTAGCCCGCTTTCTTGTTCTTCTGGTCGGAGACGTCCTCGAAGTCGGCGTCGACGACCTTCTCGTCCTTGTTGGCAGCACCGCCGGCCGAGGTACCGCCGCCCGCTGCGCCGGCCGCAGCGGCACTCGCCGCATCGGCCTGCTGCGTCTTGTACATCGCCTCGCCGAGCTTCATCGCCGCCTGGGCCAGCGCGTTGCTCTTGGCCTTGATCTCCTCGACGTTCTCGCCGGCGGTCACGCCCTTGAGATCCGCGACTGCAGTCTCGATCGCACCCTTCTCTTCTGCGCCAACCTTGTCGCCGAACTCCTGAAGCTGCTTCTCCGTCTGATGGATCATCGCCTCGGCCTGGTTGCGGGCATCGACCAGCTCGCGCTTCTTCTTGTCGTCGGCCGCATGCGCCTGGGCCTCGTCGACCATGCGCTTGATATCGGCGTCGCTGAGGCCGCCGGAGGCCTGGATACGGATCTGCTGTTCCTTGCCAGTGGCCTTGTCCTTGGCCGAAACCTGCACGATGCCGTTGGCATCGATGTCAAAGGTCACCTCGACCTGCGGCATGCCGCGCGGTGCCGGCGGGATGCCGATCAGGTCGAACTGTCCGAGCATCTTGTTGTCCGACGCCATCTCGCGCTCGCCCTGGAAGACCCGGATGGTGACCGCGGTCTGGTTGTCGTCAGCAGTCGAGAACACCTGGCTCTTCTTGGTCGGGATCGTGGTGTTGCGTTCGATCAGGCGGGTGAACACGCCACCGAGCGTCTCGATGCCCAGCGACAGCGGCGTCACGTCGAGCAGCAGGACATCCTTGACCTCGCCCTTGAGCACCGCGCCCTGCACGGCGGCACCGATCGCCACAACCTCGTCCGGGTTGACGTTACGGGCCGGATCCTTGCCGAAGAACTGCTTCACCGTCTCGATGACCTTGGGCATGCGGGTCATGCCGCCGACCAGGATCACCTCGTCGATCTGACCAGCCGAGACTCCGGCATCGCGCAGTGCGGCGCGGCAGGGCTCGAGCGTCTTCTGCACCAGATCATCGACCAGAGCTTCGAGCTTGGCGCGGGTCAGCTTCAGCACGAGATGCTTCGGCCCGCTGGCATCGGCGGTGATGAACGGCAGATTGATCTCGGTCTCCTTGCTGTTGGAGAGCTCGATCTTGGCCTTCTCGGCCGCCTCTTTGAGACGCTGCAGCGCGAGCTTGTCGCCGCGCAGGTCGATGCCGTTCTCTTTCTTGAACTCCTCGGCAAGGTAACCGATGACGCGCAAGTCGAAATCCTCGCCGCCGAGGAAGGTGTCACCATTGGTGGCCTTGACCTCGAACACGCCGTCGCCGAGCTCGAGCACGGACACATCGAAGGTGCCGCCGCCGAGGTCGTAAACCGCGATCAGGCCGGTCTTCTTCTTGTCCATGCCGTAAGCAAGCGCCGCCGCGGTCGGCTCGTTGATGATGCGCAGCACCTCGAGACCGGCGATCTTGCCGGCGTCCTTGGTCGCCTGGCGCTGGGCGTCGTTGAAGTAAGCAGGAACAGTGACCACGGCCTGGGTCACAGGCTCGCCGAGATAGGCCTCGGCAGTCTGCTTCATCTTCTCGAGAATGAAAGCCGAGATCTGGCTCGGGCTGTAGGGCTTGCCGTCGATTTCGACCCAGGCGTCGCCATTCTGCGCCTTGACGATCTTGTAGGGAACGAGGCTCAGCTCCTTCTGAACCATCGGATCGTCGAAACGGCGGCCGATCAGGCGTTTAACCGCATAGGTGGTCTTCAGCGGATTGGTGACGGCCTGGCGCTTGGCAGCCTGACCGACCAGGCGCTCACCTTTGTCGGTAAAGGCGACCATGGAAGGCGTTGTGCGTGCACCCTCCGAATTCTCGATGACCTTCGGGTCGCCGCCTTCCATGAGCGCGACGCAGGAATTTGTGGTGCCGAGGTCGATGCCGATGACTTTAGCCATGATGTACTCTCTTCTGTTGGGCGGAACCGCACGGCCCGTTACGGCGCCGGGGGGCCCCCCTTCGGGATCGGACTTGCTTACCGGCCGGGAGCAACCCGGCGGTCAACAGGGGTGATATAGGGAGCAGGGTGGCCGCTGCAACGGCCCGAAGAGCGCCGGCCAATGATTTTGCGAGGTTTTCGGCCGGGCCTCTCCGGTGAGCGCGCCGTCACGCGGCCCGCCCGGCCTGACCGCCGCATCTCGCCTTGAATCGGTACGGCCTTAGCTGCCGGCGCCCTCTGGCGGAGGCCCGCCTCCACCCGTGGTCGACCCCCCTTTCGAGACCGCCACCATGGCCGCGCGCAGCAGGCGCCCGTGGATCGTGTAGCCGGGCATCAGTTCCTGCACGACGGTACCGGCAGGCTTTCCGGGATCCTCGACCTCGATCATCGCCTGGTGCAGCTCAGGGTCGAAAGGCTTGCCCAAGGCGTCGACCTTGGTCACCCCGTGGCGCTCGAGGATGGCCGCCAGCTCGCGATGGGTCGCCTCCACGCCGACCACGACGTTACGCACGGCTGGATCGAGCTGATCGCGGTCAGCCGGCAGCGACTGCAGGGCACGGCCGAGATTGTCAGCAACGGACAGCACATCGCGGGCAAATCGGGTGACGGCAAATTTGCTCGCATCCTCGACCTCACGCTGCGCGCGCTTGCGGATATTCTGGCTTTCGGCCAACGCCCGCAGCATCCGGTCGTTCAGCTCGGCCTTGGCTGCCTCGAGCTCGGCTAGCCGCTGGGCCGCATCCTGGGCCTCGCCGGCAGCGGCGAAGTCAGCGGGATTTGGCGGGATCTCGAGATCGCTATCGTTGGCGAAAGCGAAGCCTTCCCTGTTGTCGTTCTTGGATGGATCGGACGCCATTCAGTACCTCGGCACGAGCGGTAGGGGCGGCACAGGCGCCGCCACATCAATTCGCCTGCGCATTTAGGTATGCAACACCGCCCGGTCAACCACAGGCGGCGCCAGCGGTTCCTCGCCGCAAGGGAGATACTGCACTGCCTCAATACTGAATCCGGGCCGTCATCGCGCCGTCGACAATCAGGTTGCTGCCGCTCACGAAGGAGGCGCGCTCGCTGGTGATCCAGACCACCGCATCCGCAACCTCCTGCGGCATTCCCATCCGGCCGGTCGGATTGCGGGCCAGGCTCTTTTTGTAGCGCTCGCTGCCGGCATCGCGCTGGCGGCCCCATGTGTTGCCGTCCTCGAGGATTGTGCCGGGCGACACCATGTTCACCCGGATGCGCTTTGGCGCCAGGTCGATCGCAAGACCTTTCACGTAGGGCACCAGCGCCGCCTTCACCGACCGATAGGGCGCGGCAGGACCGGCAACCTCAACCAGCGCCGTCGTTCCAATTACAGCGATTGCGCCCTGTCGCGCCGGATCTCCCGCCATGGCCTGCTCGATTGCCTGGCGTGCCGCATGCAGGGCATTGATCGTAGCCACGATGTCGACCTCGATGCTGCGGCGCCACCCCTCTTCCGTATCCTCGGTTCCAAGCGCACTCACATTGGCAACGAAGATGTCGACGCCACCCATCGCCGCAGCGCTGTCTCGCACCCACGACGCGAGCTTGGCCTGGTCCGTCACGTCGAGCACCTGGCCGCGGGCACTGTTGCTGCCGCGCGCCAGCTCGCGTTCGAGCGCCTCGATCCCTTTCGGGTTGCGGGCACAGAAGCCAACATTGGCGCCTTCCTCAACGAACGTGCGCACGATCGCGCGCCCGATGCTGCGGGTGCCACCGGTCACCAGCACACGCTTGCCCTTCAAGCCCAGATCCATCGCTGCTCTCCTCCCGAGATCCCCGACAGGAGCAAACCACGGGCGGCCTCGCCGGTCGATACGGCGACGCCGTAGCCAAGACAGGAGCGGGCGGACGGCAGGCCACGAGCATGCCGCAAACCGCCGGCCTCGAAACCGAGTTCCGGGCCGCCAGCTTGGGGCGACCAACCGGCCAGACTGCCTTGAACGGGCGGCCCGAATTCCTAAGTTGTTAGGCGAAATCGGCGCCCCGGGCGTCGATCGGGAGAGACGATGAATTTCTTTCGGACAGCCGTCCTGCTTGCGGCGATGACCGCGCTGTTTCTGACGGTCGGCTTTCTTCTCGGCGGTAAGACGGGTGTGCTGATCGCGCTGGTGGTTGCGCTCGGCATGAACCTCTTTGCCTACTGGAACAGCGACAAGATGGTGTTGCGCATGGCCAATGCGCAGGAGATCGGGCCGCAGGATGCGCCGCAGCTCTACGGTATCGTGCAGCAGCTTGCCCAGCGCGGCGGCCTGCCGATGCCGCGCGTCTACATCATCCACGAAGACCAGCCCAACGCCTTTGCCACCGGGCGCGATCCTGAGCATGCCGCGGTCGCAGCCACCACCGGCCTGCTGCAGAATCTCAGTCACGAGGAAATCACCGGTGTGATGGCGCACGAGCTCTCGCACGTGCAGCACCGCGACACGCTCACCATGACCATTGCCGCAACGATCTCCGGCGCTATTGGTATGCTGGCCCAATTCGGTCTGTTCTTCGGTGGTGGGCGCGATTCGGAAGGCCGTCCGACCAATCCGATCGTCGCCATCCTCGCCGCGATCTTTGCCCCTCTGGCAGCGTTCCTGGTGCAGACTGCAATCAGTCGCAGCCGCGAGTATGAGGCCGATCGCCGTGGTGCGGAGCTGTGCGGCCAGCCGCTATGGCTCGCCTCGGCTCTGGGGCGGCTCGATGCCGGCGTGCACCAGGTGCCCAACTATGCTGCCGAGGCCCATCCGGCGACGGCGCATCTCTACATCGCCAATCCGTTGTCCGGCGGAGGTTTGTCGAGCCTGTTCTCGACTCATCCGCCGATGGCCGAGCGCATTGCCCGGCTCGAGCGGATGGCGCAGGCGCAGGGACCCGTCTCCCGCTCGGGCTGGAGCACACAACCGTCGCCGACAGCGTCGTCCAGCCCGTGGCGGGCACCGGCATCGCGGCGCGGTCCGTGGGGCTAGACCGGCACCACAGTTCCACGGCCACGCGACGCTGTGATGAGACAATCGTCATCGACAAACTGACCGTCATCGCCTAACCGCGAGCCCTTGCCGGCAAGCTGCCGGGTCCAGGGGTTTCGCATGAGCAGCAATTCCTATCGGCTTCTGATCCTGCCCGGTGACGGAATCGGGCCGGAAGTCATGGCCGAGGTTCGTCGTGTTGCGGAGTGGTTTCGCGATCGGCGCAAGCTGCCGATCGAGCTATCGCAACGCCGCTTCGGCCTTGAGGCCTGGCAAGCCGACCGTACGCTCATGCCGGAGGAAACCTGGAGCGAGATCCAGCGTGCCGACGCCATCCTGTTCGGCGCCTCGGGCCTCAGCGAGACGCGCGATATCCCGCGCGAGGAGCGCCGCAAAGGCAGCCTGCTGCGCCTGCGCAAGGCACTCGATGTGTTTGCCAATCTGCGGCCAATCAAGGCCAACCCGGCACTGCTCGACGCCTCGAGCCTGCGGCGAGAGATCGTCGACGGTGTCGACATGGTTTTCGTGCGCGAGCTGACGGCCGGCGTCTATTTCGGCGAGCCGCGCGGCATCGAGATCCTGCCCGACGGCAGCCGCGTCGGCCTCAACACGCACCGCTACACGACTGCCGAGATCGCGCGCGTCGCGCGCGCAGCCTTCGAGCTGGCCCGCACCCGGCGCAACAAGGTTCACTCCGTCGAGAAGGGCAACGTGATGGAAGCCGGCCTCCTGTGGCGCGAGGTCGTGCAGGAAGTGCACGACGCCGACTACAAGGATGTCGCGCTGCACCACATGCTGGCCGACAATTGCGCCATGCAGCTGATCCGCGCACC
>Ga0068860_100007275_pt1 | contig 11073 bp, 13 predicted proteins | sample KBSSwiS32_FD_66597 | JGI IMG/M metagenome (GOLD analysis project Ga0068860, IMG submission 66597) | Switchgrass rhizosphere microbial communities from Kellogg Biological Station, Michigan, USA - KBS Switchgrass S3-2 | ecosystem: Host-associated > Plants > Roots > Rhizosphere > Soil ... | reverse complement strand
ACCCTGCGCACGATCTGGCCGTTCTATCTCGCCGCCTTCATCGTGCTCATGATCGTCACCTTCGTACCGCAGTTGTCGCTGTGGCTGCCGTCGCTATTGAAGTGATCATTGCGCGCCGGCACAGGCCGGCACGCCGCCGCGGCGAAATCCGCATGCATGGCGGGCCGTTGCCGGCGCTGCCGTCCGCGATGTCGCTGCTTCGATAGCTACCGGTGTCACCGCAGCGCTTGCCGGCCGTGCATCGGCGCGACGCAGCAGCGGACCGTTCCTGTCGATCCACCGCCGGACGATTTTCAGTAGAATCCCTCGCATGAGTCCAGGCCAGAGCAGCAAACCGGTCCGCCGCAGGAAGGCGGCCGCGAAGAGCACGGCCGCGGGCGCGGCGAAGAAGAGGGCGCCGGCCAAGCCGCTGCCCGGGGCCAAATGGAAGCCATCCGGAAGCAGCGGCCAGGCGACCATCAATGACATCGCCCGCCTGGCCGGCATTTCCAAGAAGACCGTGTCGCGCGTAATCAACCGCTCGCCGCTCGTGCGTCCGGATACGCGCGAGAAGGTCGAAGCGCTGATTCGCAAGCACGACTATGCGCCCGACCCGATGGCGCGCGGCCTGGCGTTTCGCAAGTCGTTCCTGATCGGCATGGTCTACGACAACCCGAACGCGGAATACGTCGTCAACATGCAGAACGGCGCGCTCGACAGCCTGCGCGGCTCGGGCTTCGAACTGGTCGTCCATCCGTGCGACAGCCGCAATCCCGACTATATCGACGGCGTGCGCGGGTTCGTCGTCCAGCAGCGCCTGCACGGCGTCATCCTCGTACCGCGCGTCTCGGAAGACCAGGCGCTGGTCGACGTCCTGCGCGAGACTGGCTGCCGTTACGCGCGCATCGGCGCGCTCGAACTCGACGATGCCGCGCACATGATCACGACCAACGACCGCGAAGGCGCAGTCGAGGTGGCCAAGTACCTCGAGACACTCGGTCATCGCCATATCGGACTGATTACCGGCCCGCGCCGCTACCTGTCGGCACGCGAGCGTGGCGGCGGTTTCCTCGAGACTCTCCGCGCGCTCGGCATCAAGGTCGCCGCCGACTGCATCGTCGAAGGCGGCTACACGTTCGAATCCGGCGTCGCCTGCGCCGAACGCCTGTTCGCCCTCGAGCCGCGCCCGACCGCGATCTTCACCCTCAACGACGAAATGGCCGCCGGCGTCTACAAGGCAGCCTACCGGCTCGGCATCCGCATTCCCGAACAGTTGTCGGTGGTCGGGTTCGACGACAGCCCGATCGCTTCGCGCCTGTGGCCTTCCCTGACCACCGTGCGCCTGCCGATCCGCGACATGGGACTGCGCGCCGCTGCGCTGCTGCTGCACGACCCGCGCATCATGCCGAACAAGGTGACGTTCATGCCGCACCTGGTCGCTCGCGAATCGTGCCTGCCGCCGCGATAGCCAGTGAACGGCCTCGGCCACGGCGTTGCTGGCCCACAATGACACCGGTTTCCACGAATCGTTTTGGGCGCTATCATGGCCGCCATGACGACTCCGAATTGCCCGTGCCCGCATGGTTCGGCTGCAGCGACGACACGCGGGCGTTCCTGTCGGTCCCGGCATACCACGACATGGGCGCCGAACGATTGCGTCACCTCGCGAGTACGCGGCCGCCGAGCGCCGTCGCGATGAAACCGCAGCCGCGCAAAGTTGCCGCCGATCCGGCCTATCGGCTGCCGGAACACGCGTCCCGACTCGAGGAATGAACATGTATACAAAGACTTACCATGCGACGCATCCCGGATCGATTCGAGGCGCGGACAACGACGCACTGCGCGACCGCTACCTGATCGACCGGCTGTTCGCCGCCGACCAGGTGGCGTTGAACTACACCCACTACGAACGCTTCGTCATCGGCGGCGCCGCGCCGCTGGCGCAGACGCTGTCGCTGCCGGCGCAGACCGAACCGGCATCGGCCAAGGGCAAGCCCTTCCTCGAGCGCCGCGAACTCGGTGTCGTCAATGTCGGCGAGGGCACGGGCGCGGTCAGCGTCGACGGCGAGCGCTACGTGCTGGATCCGAAGGACGGCCTGTACGTGCCGATGGGCAGCGGTGAGGTGACGTTCGCGTCCGCCGACGCGGCCACGCCGGCACGCTTCTACCTGGCCTCGACGCCAGCGCACGCGCGCTTCGCGGTCAAGCACATTTCAATCGGCCAGGCCGTGCCGCTGCAGCGCGGCGCGCTGGAAACGTCCAACGCCCGGACCATCTATCAGTACATCGTTCCGGCGACCTGCCCGTCGGCCCAGCTGTTGCTTGGCTTGACGATCCTCGAGCCGGGCAGCGTCTGGAACACGATGCCGCCGCATCTGCACGATCGCCGATCCGAAGTATACTTTTACTTCGGCCTCGGTCCGGACCAGCGAGTGATGCATTTCATGGGCGAGCCGGACGAGATGCGCCATCTGGTCGTGCGCAACGACGAGGCCGTCGTATCGCCGCCGTGGTCGATCCACATGGGCTCGGGCACGGCGAATTATTCGTTCATCTGGGCAATGGGCGGCGAGAATCTCGACTACACCGATATGAACCAGCTCGATATCTGCCAGTTGAAGTAGCTCCCTCGGAGATATGCCGATGTCATCCCCGTTTGACCTGACCGGCAGAGTCGCGGTCGTCACCGGCGCCAACACCGGACTCGGCCAGGCGATCGCGATCGCGCTCGCACAGGCCGGCGCCGATATCGCCGCGGTCGGCCGCAGCGCGCCGGTGGAGACGCTGGCCGCAGTGCAGGCGGCCGGACGCCGCGGCGTCTGGATCGAAGCGGACCTGGAGATTGCGGCCGGGCTCGAGGCGGTCGTCGCCGCGGCGGTGGCAAAGCTCGGCCAGATCGACATCCTGGTCAACAATGCCGGCACGATCCGCCGCAGCGACGCCCTCGACTTCAGCGAAGCGGACTGGGACGAGGTGATCGGCGTGAATCTGAAGACGCCGTTTTTCCTGGCGCAGGCCGCGGCACGCCGCTGGGCAGCCGACCGTCGCGGCGGCAAGATCATCAACATCGCCTCGATGTTGTCGTTTCAGGGCGGCGTTCGCGTTGCTTCGTACACGGCCAGCAAGAGCGGCCTGCTCGGCATCACCCGGCTGCTGGCGAACGAATGGGCGGCGCGCGGCATCAACGTCAATGCGATCGCGCCGGGCTATTTCGCCACGCGCAATACCGCGGCGTTGCGCGCGGACGAAGCACGCAACGCGGCGATCCTCGCCCGCATTCCGGCGGCGCGCTGGGGCGAACCCTCGGACCTCGGCGGCGCCGCCGTGTTTCTCGCAGCGCCGGCGTCGGACTACGTGCACGGCGCCGTGTTGCCGGTCGACGGCGGCTGGCTGGCGCGCTGAGCTTCGGCCGCCGCTTCGATCGGTCAATCGCCCGTCGCGGCGATCGCCTTGCGCAGTGCGGCGACGAAATCCGCATCGACGTCGCCGAGCTTGTCGGTGCGCGCAATGATGCGGCCGTCCGTATTGAGCAGCACGATCGCGGTCGAGTGATTGATCTCGCGATTGGCCAGCTTGCGGTACTGCACGCCGAGCACCGCGGCGAGCTTGCGCACCGATTGCGTGTCGGTGCGGGCCAGCGTCCAGCTGGCGCCATCGATCTTGCGCTGTCCGAACACTTCCTTCAGCCGCGTCGCCGTATCGCGTTCCGGGTCGAAGCTGACCAGCAACACCTGCAGGCGCGCCGCTTCGTCCGCGGTCAGCGCGTGTTGGGTCTTCTTCAGCGTGTCGATGATCAACGGACACACGTACGGGCACGAGGTGTAAAACATGCTGACCAGCTGCAGCGAACCGCGGCGGTCGGCCAGATGGAAATTCCGGCCGTCCTGATCGGTCAATGCCACCGGCAAACGATAGACCGAATCGCCGGGCAGGAGCCCAAGTGCCCCGAAGGCCATGGATGGCCGAGATGCGCCGCCGGGCAGGTCGGCGGATGGCGCGAGCGTCGGCAGCGCGAGGAGCAGCACCAGCAGTGCGGCGCGGACAAACGTCAGAACGGAAGCAGCAGGCATGGTCATTCGATTGATTTGGCGCAGCGAAAGCCGAGGTTCGCCGTCGTGTCGGCGGCCTTCAGCGAACTGAGCATCGCGATGCGCATCAACACCGCGTAATTGTCGCGATCACGCAGGTTCAACGCGCCGGCGCCGCAGAACTGCAAACGGTCCGGGTCGCCCTGGTCGCGGCTGTCGCTGGCGACGAGCAGTGCATTGAAGTCGTCGACCCACTCCCAGACCAGCCCATGCAGGTCACGTACGCCGTACAGATTCGCTTCGCCGCCGACCGGCGCGAGCGCCTTGCCGGATGGCTGCGAATACCACAGCAGGATCGCCTCGCGCCACGCCGGATCGCCGCGCGCATCGGCGCGCGTCGCGTCGGCGGCCGCGGCGAATTCCCATTCGTTCCAGGTCGGCAGGCGTGCGCCCTCGTTCTCGCAAAAAGCCTGCGCGGCGAACCAGCTGACCTGCGTCACCGGCTGGTCGGCGAGCGCGTCGTTGCCAAGCTGGTCGGCCGCCTGCCACTGCGACAGGAAGCGTGTCTCGGCAAACACCGATGCAACGCGATCACGTCGCCATTCCGGATGGCTGGCGACAAAGGCGAGAAACTCAGCATTGGTCACCGGTACCGAGCGCAGTCGAAACGGCTCGACCACGACGTCGGCGGCTTTGTCGTCGGCCGGCAGCACGCTCGAGAACGTGCCGCCCGGCACCGCCACGTAGTCCGCTGCCGCCGCGGTGCCGGCGAACAACGTCAGCACGCACAGCATCCGGCGGACCCGTTCCATTGCGCGGTGACGCTCCATGACGGCTTTCGTCAATCCTGCTCTGGCTCAGTGGGCCGGCGCTGCGGTTTTGGTGTCGCCCGCCGCGCGTTCCTTCGCAACTTCCTCGGCACTGACGCTGCCACCGGGATTGCCCCAGCTGTTCAGCACGTAGGTCACGATGTTGGCAACCTCGTCGTCGTTCAACTGGCTCATCGGCGGCATGACCGAGTTGTATTCCTTGCCGTTGACCGTGACCTTGCCGTTCAGGCCGTGCAGCAGGATCTTCACGGCGCGCTTCGGATCCGCCGCGATCAGGTCGGATTTCGCCAGCGGCGGGAACACGCCGGCGAGGCCCTCGCCGTTCGCCTGATGGCAGACCGAGCAGGTGCCGGTGAACAGCTGCTGGCCGGCCTTGATCTGGTCGTCCTTGGTCAACTTGCCGGCTTTGGCCGCGGCAGTGGCTTGGGTCACCGCGGCGAGGTTCGGCGCGGAACGGTCGCCGAGGTAGACCGCGTCGACTTCCTTGCCCGAGTAGATCGACTTGTCTTCCGGCCCGTCGACCTTGAGGATGGCCAGCGCGCCCTTGTTGAATGCTCGGAAGATCGAGTGGTCGACCAGCACGTAGCTGCCCGGCACGTCGGTGTGAAACTCGACCATCGCCGCGCCGCCGGCCGGGACCAGCGTCGTCTGCACGTTGTGCTGCTCGACCGTGCCGCCTTCCTGACGCACGGTGTCGAAGATCTCGCCGATGACGTGGAAGCTCGATACGAGGTTCGGTCCGCCGTTGCCGACGAACATGCGCACGTTCTGCTGCGTTTTCGCAGTCAGCGCCTTGTCTCCGGTCAATGAACCTTCGGCGCCGTTGAACAGCACGTAGGTCGGCTTTTCGTCGATTGCCCTCTCCATGTCGAACGGCTGGTGGCCTTTCTCGCGGTACTTGCCGGTCGTGTAGAAATCGCCTTGCATCACGTAGTACTCGTGGTCGACTGGCGCGAGGCCCTCGGGCGGCTCGATCAGGATCAGTCCGTACATGCCGTTGCCGACGTGCATGCCGACCGGCGCGGTCGCGCAGTGGTACACGTACAGGCCCTGGTTCAGCGCCTTGAACGAGAACTGCGATTCGTGGCCCGGCGCGGTAAAGCTCGACGCCGCGCCGCCGCCCGGCCCGGTCACACCGTGCAGGTCGATGTTGTGCGGCATCTTGTTGTTCGGGTTGTTCTTGAGATGGAACTCGACCGTGTCGCCCTGGCGGATGCGGATGAAACTGCCCGGCACGGTGCCGCCGAACGTCCAGAACGTGTAAGTCACGCCCTCGGAGATCGGCATTTCCTTTTCGACGACTTCGAGGTCGACGATGACCTTGGCCGGGAACTTGCGGTTGACCGGCGGCGGAACTAGCGGCGGACTGGTCAACACGGCGTGGATCGGCGCGCCCTGCGGCGGGCCGAAATCCCCGAGGGCTGCCGCGGCGCCGGCTGGTGCCGGATCCTTGGCGAAGGCCGCAGCCGCTGCAATCGAAAAGGCCGCAGCAACGACGGCCGCCATCGGTTTCAACACATTCATGGACATTCTCCCTGACGTTGATGGAGAAAATAGACCAGCTGCCCGCAGCTGGCATTGACCCAGGTCAGGCGAAAGTCAGGTTCTCAACGAAGCAGCAGCGCGGCGATGCCGCGCGGATCATGCGTCAAGGCGACGCTGGCAATGAACAAGAATACGCCGATGGCGCCGATGAAACTGAACGCTCGCACACGGCGCGTGCGGCCGCGGCGCAATGCGACCACGCCAAGCTCGATGTACACGACCAGCAGCAGCACCTTGACCGTCAGCCACGCATGGACGAACGGATACTGGTGCACGATGCTCACCAACATCAACGCTGCGGTCAGCAGCGTCGTATCGATCGCGATCGCGGCATAGCGCAGCAGCGCGTGGTTCGTCAGCGTCGATCCGGCAAGCATCATCGCGCCGCGCACGGCGAACAGACTGCCGGACAGCAGCACGCAGAGCACGTGCACGAACTTGATTTGCGGATAGAACTCGATCATTGCTTGTGCGACGCGGCGTGACGCAGCGAATCTCTCATCGCGATGCAGACCCCCGCCAATCGCCATGCTCAGTTTCCCGCGTCTGCCGAAACGCGGCCGGGCTGGACACGGGGACGAACCGCGATTCAGCCCGCTTCGGCAGCACGCGAACGGCGCTCCTCGTAGGCCTTGAGGTGCGCGTAGGCGACCTGCAGCAACGACGGCGCGGACGCCTGCGCCCCGGTCGCGCTTTGCCGCGCCAACAGGTCGCCGACGATATGATCGGCCTCGGTCGGACCATTGCGCTCGACATCGCGCAGCATCGATGCGGTCAGCGTCGATTTCGGCTGAGTCAGGATCGCCTGCATCCGAGCGACCGCATCGGCGCGCGGCGCATGGCCGTTCGCCGTGGCGATCGCGGCGCATTCGGCGAGCAGACCGGCAATCACGCGATCGCCGGCCGGTGCGGCGAGAATGTCGCCGATCGCCGCGCGCATCAGGCACGTAGCGCCGGCCAGGGTAGCCAGCGCGACCCACTTCTCCCACATCTCCTGGGTCGCCGCTTCGCTCGGCCGCGAGTCGAAGCGCGCACCGGCGAACGCCTCGGCAATGCGCCGAACGCGTTCGGACATGCCGCCATCGCGTTCGCCGAACGTCAGGCTGTGCGCCTCGTTCAGATGGACGACCGCGCCCCGCTCGTCGAGCGTCGCGGCGATGACGCACTGTCCGCCGAGCACGCACGCCCGACCAAAGCGGGCATCGAGCACGTCGAGATGACGCATGCCGTTCAGAACCGGCAGGATCGCGGTCCGCGGGCCGACCGCGGGCGCGAACGAGGCGATGGCGCCGTCGAGATCGTAGGCCTTGCAGCTCAACAGGACCAGATCGAACGGCGCGTCGATCCGGTCAGCCAGCACGGTGGCCGGTGCGGCAATTGCCGCCTCGCCGAACCGGCTGCGGATGACCAGACCGTCGCTTGCCAGCTGCGCCGCGCGGCCCGGGCGGACCAGGAACGTCACGTCGCGTCCCGCTTCGGCGAGGCGGCCGCCGAAGTAGCCGCCCGTAGCGCCGGCGCCGACAACCAGAATGCGCATGATCCGGACTCCTGTCGAAAACGGCCGGGTCAACGAGTGCCGTTGACAAGCGGTCCGATGCAACTACTCTGCGGGAAACCCGCGCACGGAGCAACCGCATGGGCGATTCGATCAAGATCAATACCGACGGACTGCACTGCATCGGCGCGTACCTCGCGCGGCCGCAGGGCGCGCCGAAGGGCGGCATCGTCGTCGTCCAGGAAATCTTCGGCGTCAACGCGCATATCCGCGACGTAGTCGACCATTTCGCTGCGCTCGGCTACACGGCGATTGCACCGGCCTTCTTCGACCACGTCGAAGCCGACGTCGAACTCGGCTACGGCGAGGAAAGCTCCAAGCACGGTCGCGCGCTGGTCGGCGAAATCGGCTTCGACACGGCGCTCGAGGACGTCGCCAGCGCGGCGGAAGCAATCCGCTCGTCGGGCAAGATCGGCGTCGTCGGCTATTGCTGGGGCGGCACCGTCGCGCTGCTGTCGGCGGCACGGCTCGGTTTTCCGGCGGTCAGCTATTACGGTGCGCGCAACGTGGCTTTCCTCGGCGAGCCGCTGCGCGCTGCGGTGCAGTTCCATTTCGGCGAGCGCGACGCGAGCATCCCGGCCGAAGCGGTCCAACGCCATCGCGCCACGTATCCGGACATGGAGGTCTTCACCTACCCGGCGGGCCATGCCTTCAATCGCGACGTCGACACCGGCCACTACGACGCCGCCAGCGCGCGGCTCGCGCTCGATCGGACCCTGGCGTTCTTCGCGCGAAACCTGCTGCCGTAGGCCGTGCCGCCACGCGACGGCTTCGTCCGCGGGCCAAAAACGTCGACGGCGTCGGGTTTTCAGCACGCGGCAACGCGCCGCGCTGTCCGTTCGCGCTATATTCGACGCAACGGGACCTGAGGGGGATTCGCGCGTGTCTTTCGAATACCTGCGCCGCAACGCAGCGGCGTCTTCGCGTCTGCTTGCCGCCGCCTTGCTGGCGATCGCGGGCGTGATGACCTCCGCGGACGCACGCCCGATCTACAAATGCACGCTCGCCGACGGCAAGACGGTCTTCAGCGACAGTCCGTGCAAGGAAACCGCATCGCAACAGGAACTGCAGATGCGCGGCGGCACGGCGGTGCCGGCCGCTGCTGCGGCAGCCGAAGCCGAGCCCGCGAAACCTCTCGATGAGCCGGGAACCTGCCCGTGGACGCCGCCTGACGGCGACGTGGCCGTCGAGCAGCCGCGCAAGATCGATCCCGAACTGCTGCCCCACGATGCCTCGGGCAAGCCGGTCGAGATCTTCGTCGGCAAACGCGGGCCGATGGCTGTCGCCGGCACCTGCTCGGCGATGGTGTCGGCCTGCTCGCAGAAGAGCGACGATCCGGCCGGGGCGATGGACGCCTGTTTCAAGTCCGCTCCACGTTGCTCGACCGAGCGCCCGTGGGACGAGGGACAGGCCTGCTGCCCGCAGACGTGCTGGCAGAAGTATTCCGATTTGCGCCGTCACTGTGTCGATGCGTCGAGTGCCTCGTACAAGGCGATGTTCGAGGCGCACTGTGTCCCCGGAACCGAACAGGCGCAGGCACAACCGAAACGCTGACCGGGCCCTGGAGGCGCTCGCCGACCGCACCGCACTGGCGCCCCTCCGCGCCGCCCCGGCTTGCTGCATCGGCCGCGCGCCTGCCGTTATAGTGGCGGGCATGCCGCAGCCGTCCGCCGCGTTCGAGCTCGATCCGCGTCTTGCCGCCGACACGCATCGTGTCGGCGATCTCGAGCTGTCGCGCGTGCTGCTGTTCGACGATGCGCGATTTCCGTGGCTCGTCCTCGTGCCGCGCCTGCCGGATCTGCGTGACCTGATCGATCTCGGCCACGACGATCAGCATCGGCTGCTCGACGAGATCAACGCCTGCGCGCACGTGCTGCACGCGCTCGACAAGCCGCACAAGCTCAACGTCGCCGCGCTTGGCAATGTCGTTGCGCAGCTGCACGTGCACGTCATCGCGCGCAACACGAACGATGCGGCCTGGCCGCGGCCGGTCTGGAACGTCGGCGAGCGCCTGCCGTTCGAAGCCGATGCCTTGCAGGCACGCCTTGCCGTGCTGCGTGCCGCGCTTCGGCTCCACGACGAATGAGCGCGCCGGTCGTCGAAGCGCTCGGCGATGACGCACTGCTGATCCGTCTCGGCGAGCGCATCGACGACGCCACCAACCGCGCAGCGCTCGATCTTGCTGCCGCATTGCGCAGCGCCGGTCTGCCCGGCATCGACGACGTCGCGCCGGCCTATGCCAGCATCTGCGTGCGCTATGACGTCGCCGCCTGGAGCATCGGCGATCCGGCGCCCAGCGCGTTCGATCGCATCGCCGCGCGATTGCAAGCCTGGCTCGCCGCCCCGCACGCAGCCGTCGAACCGGATCGGACCATGCAGACGCCGATCGAGATCCCGATCTGCTACGGCGGCGAATTCGGGCCGGATCTCGACGCGGTCGCCGCGCATGCGCGGCTCACCGCAGGGGAAGTCGCCTCGCGGCATGCGCAAGCCGAATATCGCGTCGCGATGCTCGGCTTCATGCCGGGCTTTGCGTACCTGCTCGGCCTCGACCCCGCGCTGCACATGGCGCGCCGCGCGAGTCCGCGCACGCGCGTGCCGGCCGGGTCGGTTGCAATCGGCGGCGGCCAGACCGGCATCTACCCGCGCGAACTGCCGGGAGGCTGGCAGCTGATCGGGCGTACGCCGCTGACTCTGTTCGACGCAGGACGCGCCGAGCCGGCGCTGCTGCAGCCGGGCCAGCGCGTGCGCTTTCGCCGCATCGACCCGGCCCAGTTCGCGGCGAGCGCGACATGAGCATTCGCGTGCTCGCGCCCGGCTGGCTGACCAGCGTGCAGGATTGCGGCCGTCCCGGTCACGCGAGCGTCGGCATCGGCCGGGCCGGTGCGATGGATCCGGTCGCGCTGCGCCTGGCCAATGCACTGGTCGGCAACGCGCCCGATGCGGCCGGCCTGGAGATGACGCTGCGCGGTCCGCGCCTGCGATTCGACGGCGGCGCGCTGATCGCGCTGACCGGCGCCGAGATCGAAGCGCGCTGCGGCATGCAGGCGATTCCCGCCTGGCGTCCGGTCTGGGTCGGCGGCGGCGAGATCGAATTCGGCGGCATGCGCCGCGGCGCGCGCGCCTATCTTGCCGT
>Ga0068860_100007271_pt1 | contig 11075 bp, 10 predicted proteins | sample KBSSwiS32_FD_66597 | JGI IMG/M metagenome (GOLD analysis project Ga0068860, IMG submission 66597) | Switchgrass rhizosphere microbial communities from Kellogg Biological Station, Michigan, USA - KBS Switchgrass S3-2 | ecosystem: Host-associated > Plants > Roots > Rhizosphere > Soil ... | reverse complement strand
GATTTGCAACACATCTTGCCAGCATGGATTTTGAAAAAAAATATCCATTAACGGCTGACAGCGCCCGAAAAAATGAGATTACTGATATTATCTCCCTGCCTGGCGGTTCTGTATGGGTGGAAGATACCAACAATGTTAAAAGGCTATTTGATGGAAGACTCACATATCGTAAGGGTTCCCACCTTTTATACATGCTCCGCTGGAAACTGGGTGACAGCATTTTTTTTAAAGGGATCCGAAAATATTTTAATGATAGTACCCTGAGTTACGGGTTTGCAAAAACTGATGACTTAAAAAGGAACCTTGAAGCAGTAAGCGGGATTAACCTGAAAGAATTTTTTGATGACTGGTTTTATGGTCAGGGATACCCATCCTATAATGTTCAATGGACACAAATAGGGTCTGACTATGTAAAAATTAAAATCAGCCAGGCAACCTCTCATCCTTCCGTAAGTTTTTTTGCACTGCCTGTTGCTTTGCAATTCAAAAATTCCAACCAACAAAAGACAGTGATTGTTGATAATAAATTCAATGGTGAAATATTTTTTAACAATATTGGATTTATTGCAGATACTGTAATTGTAGATCCCAACTACTGGCTTATTACAAAAAATAATACCTCCCAAAAAGTAAATGATCCTGTCAGCGGCGAAAATATCGTGCAGGTATTTCCCAACCCATTTACAAATAGTTTTAATGTGTACCTGCGAAACTTTAACCAGCAGAAGGGCGCTTTAAAAATATTTAATGCCCGGGGTCAGTTGCTGTTTCGAAAAAATATAGCAATTAATGGCTCTTTATTTACGATGGTAAATACACAATCTTTCCCCAGGGGGATCTATTTCCTGGAAATAGAGACAGCTAATGAAGTTAGGTTTGTTAAAAAGATTTTGAAACAATAATTGCAGAAGCCTATTATTGCATTCAATTATTTAAAACCTGTGGCAAGAAAAAAGAAACGCTCCTCCTCCAAATATCTTTTCAAAATATTTTTTTGGCTTCTTATCGCATGTATAGGCGCTTACTATGCAGTTAATTTCTTTATTATTCCTGCCGATGTTTTCTATCCCGGTTTTCAAATTGAAATACCGGCTGGTTATATGATACATGGTATTGATGTGAGCCGCTACCAAAGAACAATAAACTGGAAAGATGTAAAAGATATGAAGGAAGGAAATGTAAGGATTGGCTTTGCATTTATAAAAGCCACAGAAGGTATTAGTAATATAGATGAGCAGTTCAGGCGAAACTGGCTTAAAGCAGAGGAGCAGAACATTTGTAAGGGTGCTTACCATTTTTTTATTGCCGGTAAAAGTGGAAAAAAACAAGCCGATAATTTTATAGAAATAGTAAATTTAAAAAAGGGGGACCTGCCTCCCGTTCTTGATATTGAGCAGGCTTATGGTATAGCGGCGCCTGAAATAAAAAAGGAAATTGAAGAATGGCTCCTGGCTGTAGAAAAACAATACGGAATAAAACCTGTTATTTATACAAATATTGATTTTTATATAAATTATCTTCAAAACGATTTTGATGATTATCCAATATGGATAGCTCATTATTTGCAACCTCAAAAACCCAGGATTGAACGTGCCTGGAGTTTTTGGCAGCATAATGAAAGTGGCAGGGTGAATGGAATTAAAACTCCGGTCGACTTTAATGTCTTTTCAGGGGATAGCCTCGAATTCAGGAATATTCTTATTAAGTAATAAATACTGTTCTCACAAAATTAATTCTTGGCTATGAGTGAGATGGAGCCGGACATTAAAAATTTTTTATCAAAAGTCATGTCCTCACTTTCAATAGGCATGCTATGGTTACTCATAAATACAACAGCTGGAATTGGTTTTAATTATGCTTTTTTTGAAAAGAAACCCTCGCTGGGGAATTATATTTTCTATGCATGGTTTATAGTAAGCTTGTTTTTCCTTGTTTTATATTTTAGAAAAAAATGGAAATTTTGAATTGAGTATGTTCTAAGGAAGATTGGGCACGGGGTTAACATATATCTCAGAAGTCTCCAGGGAAGAAAATGCAATTAACTACTATGATCGGCAACTATAAACCATTGACCGTTTATCTTTTGAAATAACAAAGTAAAGTGCCCTCCAATATCTCCTATAGATCTTTTCAGGAACCATTTGCCAACAACGAAATAATAAATGGGGGACAATGATTTAAATTCCAGTAAATCGTACAAAAGTTTTCCCATTGAAGCAGTATCAGGATATCCCTTTTTGTAAATATCCAGGGTCTTCTGCCAGCCATGAGTAACTGATTTCCCGATAAATAATATGGAATCGCTGGTCCAATAGCCCTTCATAAAATCCTCAATATTGCCTGCATTCCAGGCCGTTTCCTGTGCGCTTAAGACTTTTCGAATCGCGACTTCATCCACCGACTGTGCAAAAGAACCCACGAAAGAAAAAATAATAATCGCAAGGATGAAAAGGATTTTCATAATGAATATTTTATACAACAAGGTAAAGATTAATTTAATTTTAAAGCGCCGGTATATTGCGGGCACGTGACCGTACACAATAACGGAAATTTATGAAATGAGCATATAATACCAGGGAAACGGCCGGGGCTAAAAACAGAAATTCATACGTATAAAAGAACTGCTTACAAATTAAAAAGATAAATCCGGCTGTAAATGCAAGCAAAGGCTTCATGCTTTTATGATGGCGCTGGTATCCATGAGTCAGGGCAAAACATCCAACTATAAATGCAATACCGATCATCAGCCATTCAAAAGGAAGATTATTCATAATATTAAGGCCGAATACCGGGAGTGAGGTTATAACTAAAGGAAGAATTGCACAATGTATAGCGCATACCACAGAAGTGACTATACCTAAAAAATCCAGGTTTACCCGCTTAATAAAATTAGTCATAAGTACAAAAATAGTAATTTTGCAACAACGATGCAATTATTTTAAAATTGTTATTTAGACGGTAAGTAATTTTGCATTTTATTGCCACTTTATCTGGATGAAAATTGGTAAACTTATTTCGTATGAAAAAAAAAATATTGTGGTTTGCAGGATTTTTTGTTTTACTGATGACGGCCTTTTACTTTTTACTTTTTTCGGGAACTGATTATTATAAAGTAAAGTTGCCTGTGCTCAATTATGTACCCGATTTTTCGTTTACAGGTCAGAATAGAAATACTGTTAACCAATATAGTGTCGATGGAAAAGTGTATGTAGCAGAATATTTCTTTACAACCTGTAAAGGCATTTGTCCAAAGATGAATGAGAACATGAAGACAATTTTTGAAAGATTTAAAAACGAAAGTGATTTTGCAATCCTTTCTCATACGTCCATGCCTGAAACGGATTCTGTTCCGCTGATGAAGGCCTATGAAGAAAGGATGCTTGGAAAGAACCCGGCGTTTGATGCGAAGTGGTATTTTGTTACGGGTACGAAAGACTCTTTGTACAAAATGGCCCAGGGCTACCTACTGGACAATGATAAAAATAACAGTATTAATGTAAAAGATCATTTTATTCATACCCAGTTTTTTTCACTAGTCGATAAGCAGCGAAGAGTACGGGGAATTTATGACGGCCTCAGGCATGACGAACTTGAACGCCTGCAAAAAGATATTCAAAAATTATTGAAAGAGCCGGTGGATAAAGGCGGCTTTAATCATTCACCATTTAATAATAACCCGGCATAGCCATTTATATGACTGGAAAAATAAAAGATATTTTAAAACAGAACCACTTAAGCATTACGGAAAGTCGGCAGAAAATTCTGGAACTTTTTTTGTCTAAGAATGGCGCCCTTTCCCATGCGGATATAGAACAGAAAACCGGGGAATCATTTGACAGGGTTACTGTGTACCGTACTTTACAAACTTTCGTTGAAAGTGGCATCATCCACCATATACCTACCACCGATAATTCAATCAAGTACGCGTTATGCAGAAATGATTGTGCACCGGGTCATCACCATGATAACCATGTTCATTTTATATGTGATGAATGTAGTAAAACTATTTGCCTTGATGATGTTACAATTCCTATAGTTAAGTTACCAAAGGGTTTCACGCCTCAGCATTCAGAAATGGTAGTAACGGGAATTTGCGGAGACTGCCGGTAAGTCTCAGAGAATAACCCCCAATTCGTGCAAAAAATTCATGTGTCTTATGCGTATTATTTACTCCCAAAAACCGTTTTCAAAATATCCGTCACCCTTGCTGCAGGATTTTTCCTGATACCAACTTCTTCCTGGGCCACATAGTAAAATATACCATCAAGTGCCTTGGTGGTTACATAACTGTTTATATCGGTATCGACCGGCTTCGAGGTAAATTTATTATAAGTATTGAAAACGTCCTTCCAGTATTTGGTAGCGTCTACCTTCTTTAGAGATTCTTCAATAACCGGGCGAAAAGCCGTGATCAGTTCGGGAGAAGTTGTTTTTCTTAAATACCCTGTAGCAGCGGTATCACTTCCTCTTAAAATATTGAGCGCATCGGTTACCGTCATCTTTTTTATAGCAGCTAAAAAAATAGGCGCAGCCGCTTTTGATGCATCCTCGGCTGCACGGTTCAGACTAAGTTCAGCATTGTCCACCATTTTTCCCATTCCAAGCATTCTCATTTTGCTTTCTACTGTGCGCACCTGCTCGGGCAATAATATTTTTACAGCAGCATCTTTAAAAAAGCCGTCCGTTGCAGATAACTTGTCACCGCTCTTCTGAGCGCCGATAGATAGTGCCTCTTTTAATCCCGAAACAATCTCGCTGCTGGATAATCCTGATGATTTACCAGTGGATGAAGATTTTTTTCCAAATAAAGATCCTGCTTTTTTAAACATCCCGTTAAGGGATGAATCTTTTTGCGCAAATAAAGAAATTGAAACAAGCAGAAAACAAAGTGAAGTAATAATTTTTTTCATAGGAATTTTTTTAAAGATAATTCCAAATGTAGAAAGTAATCGTTAATTGAGGAACGTTAAATTGTTAAATTGTAGGATAAATCCCCCCTTTCGGTCCTGGTAATTACCAGGGATGGGAGTTACATTTGAAATTTATAGCCAACACCTTTTACTGTGGTAATACAATCACCCCCAAGCTTTTGCCTGATTTTTCTTATGTGAACATCTATTGTGCGGTCGCCTACTATCACATCCGTTCCCCACACTTTATGCAGGATCTCATTTCTTAAAAAAACTTTTGAAGGTTTTGAGGTAAGTAACGCAAGTAATTCAAATTCTTTACGGGCCAGGGTAATCTCTTCATGGTTTGAAGTAACGATATATTTTTCGCGATCAATTACCAAATCACCTATTTGCAATACGCTGCCGGTTTCTTTAATAATTCTCCTGAAGAGGGCATTTACCCTGCTCGTTAAAACTTTTGGGCTTATTGGTTTTGTAATATAATCGTCACCACCGGTTTCAAGTCCTTTAATTTCAGTGCTGTCGTCGTTAAGTGCCGTTAAAAATATAATGATTGTGTTTTCAAAAGCTGGGAGTGTACGCAGTACTTTACACACTTCGAACCCGGTTTTACCCGGCATCATTACGTCAAGAATTATTAAATCGGGATTTTGAATTTTCGCCATCTCAATAGCTTCATTACCGTTCTTTGCTGTTATGACCTCATAACCTTCCGCCTGCAAATTAAAGCTTACGATCTCGAGTATATCGGGTTCATCGTCTGCAATTAATATGGTCCGGGGCTTCGTTTCTTGTACCATGTTTCACAAACCTATACCAAATAATTGTTACGTTAAGTTTGTTTACAATTTTTTAATATTGGGAAATTCTATTAAAAATATTAAAGTCCATCTCATTTTTTTTAAATCGTAGCCTTGTATATCATCCACTTCACAAAAAAAGGTTAATACATTTTAATATTCAGCGTTTTATTCCTTCAAATTCTAATGAAGGACAATACAATACGATAAATTTGCAACCATTAGAAGTATTTTTGCTTCTTTTATCTACTTAAATATTTATGAGGCTTATTTTTTACTTTCTTATACTGGCTTTTATACCACTTTTTTCTTTTGCCGGTGGCGATACTACCAACACTCCATTAAACAGGCAGGTGTTTCATGATAAAATAAAGGCAGAACAAAAAAGAGCGGACAAGGCTGACGGTCGACTTGACGGGTTGATAAAGGTTTCTTCAAATCCCGAAATAAATCTACAGGTTACGGATGCTATTTTCAGAAAGATTAATGTATTAAGAAATGATATTGAAAGCAATAGCCTATTGGCAACTAATAATGACAAAATAAGGTATTTGCGATTTGTGGAATTTCTGGTTAGGGACTTTACCAACAACTGGAGAGCTCGTAAAATCTCGCCGAATCTTGCCCCGATACTTGTGGATAATTTCAGGGAAATAATGGCGGTTAACCTTAAAGGCGAGACCATGGCAGCTCTCATTGACAAAACACCTTATGAAGTAGGATTGATTAATTCTGAAATATTTGAGGAAAATCCAGGCTATAAAGAGAGCAAGAAAATTTTGTTTCTAAAATTCTGCCGTCTCTATCCTGACAAGATACTTGCGTACATTGGGCCTTATGTTAACGAGTCCTTTGCCGATTCGCTGGTTATTGATGCATTCAATAACAATCCAAGCCAGCTATATTCCTATGCACAGTCTGCCAACAGCCGCCAGGGAAAACTGATAAGAAGAATTAATGATTCCCGCATCAAAACAGTTGTAAAGTTAAGTACATTGAACCGGGCTCTTTTTTATTTCCCCCTTCTTGATGACCTTATCAGTGGAAAACAAACTATAGAAAATATTTCAAGGTATGCCGGAAGTTCTGATAAAAACTATGATAGTGTAGGATATTATAAATTGCTGGTAAAAACCGAAATTGAATATTATGGCAGATTGATAAAAGCAGATACTCCGGTAGCTATGCTTGGCCCTAACGGTCTCATGGATATGCTTCAAATGAAAGCAGTACAGCATTTTATTGATCCCATCAATAACCTTCATGAAAACCCAAATCCTGCAATCCGTTTCAGGGCTATTGAGCCATTAAATGCACAGGACCTTTATTATATTATGGTATTTGGCGAAAATGATATTTATACTTCCAGCTATAAATATGCTTTTGATCGGATGGTACAGAAAATGGGTGCTGTTCCTCATGGAGATTCCCTTCTAATGTCCCTGAATTTTGATCATTTTAAAAAATTTATTAAAATGGCAGCGGGATATAATAAACTGGATATTTTTTTAAAAACGATGCCGGAAAGATCTGAAACTTTGATGCAGGCTTTTGTTTCAAATCTTGAAACAACCGGAACACTTGAAGATGCTGTGGATGTTGCCGATTCTTATGGCAGCATCAGCAATCCCGATCTGCAAAAATCGATGCTGCAGAATGTGGAGTTTAACGAGCAGCGATGCACAAGAGATAACAATGAACACGGGCGTAAGATTTACGATCTTTTAAAAATGATTTTTCTTTCTGCCGATGATAAAAACGGGATTGACCTTTCCAAAGAGATTGGTATACCGCCTGTTTATACAGTGAGCTATAATTATTTGGCAGACGATTCGGGCCGCATCATTGAACAGGTATTTTTTTATGGAGATAAGGATGGCAAAGAATCTTACAACAGTTATCTCACTTCGTTCCCGCACAGCGACTGGCAGATAACTCAAAAGAAAGAATGGACAGAAATCAAATCTAAAAAGGGCAAACCCATCTGGATATATGCTAATCTCCCGCTTGACAACGAAACCGATAAAGATGCGGATGCCCAGAAGCACCTTATAGATTACCTGGATGCCTATGGTTTGAAGCCAGGAATTGTTATACACCGGGGCCACAGTTACCATCTTCCATACACAATTAAGCAACTTCCCGCAAATGCAAAAATTATTATGCTGGGTTCCTGCGGAGGTTACAAAAATCTGAAATCGATTTTGACCTATGCTCCCGAAGCACACATTATCTCAACGAAACAAACCGGGGCACGGGATGTAAACAAGCCCATTATTGATGCGCTTGATAATACATTGCGCAACGGAAACAATATTGACTGGCGTCAAATGTGGGGAGGCCTTGAATCTTATTTTAACAAAGCCCCCAAAGATTTAAGAGAAACATTTGAAGATTATATTCCTCCTCAAAAAAATCTCGGCGCTTTGTTTATAAAAGCGTATAGCCGTAGCGGTGAGGTTGTAGAATAAAAATGCCATGAAACCACGAAAAGAACCGTATCTGCACCGGCAAATAGCTCTTGCGCCCCAATTCAACAGGAACTTAATGTTGGCGAAAAATATTTTAAAAATTCCGTGTGTTAGGGAATATTGTGGGGATATCGGGATAACGCATCTGCCACATCTCTAATCAAAAACGCCTGACTGAACATCCGGGTGAAGGGCTTGCGCACAATATCGTACACTTACCGGCCCTTTATCATATTGTCTTATTAGCAATTAAGTTTTCATTTAAATTTGCGCAATGCCCGAACAAAAAAAGCGTAAACAGCTCCTGGACTTTACTATATTAAAAAGGGTTTTTGCATTTACTTCCCCTTATAAAAAAAAGCTTTACCTCTCGATATTTCTTTCGGTCCTGCTTGCCGTGATTTCACCATTGCGCCCGTACCTCATCCAGTATACAGTGAATAATTTTATAAAAGACAGGGATACGTATTGGCTCATTCTTATCACCGTTATACAAATAGGGATGTTGCTTCTTGAAACCGGCCTCAGGTTTTATTTTGGATTCATAACTTCCTGGCTGGGGCAAACTGTTGTAAGGGATATGAGGGTAACTGTTTATAAAAAAATACTAAGCTACAATCTCTCTCAATTTGATAAAACACCGATCGGCACACTAACCACCCGAACTATTAATGATATCGAATCAGTGAATGATATATTTTCGGATGGCCTTATTCCTATTATATCCGATTTGTTGTCTATCATTTCTATTTTACTGTTCATGTTTTTTGTTGACTGGCGCCTGACACTAATAAGTCTTGCTCCCTTTCCGGTGCTGATAATTGCGACGTATTTATTTAAGGAAAGTGTAAATAAATCATTTATCAAAGTAAGAAATGCAGTGGCGGCACTTAATGCTTTTGTACAGGAGCACATTACAGGAATGAGCGTGGTGCAGGCTTTCGCCGTAGAGGATAAAGAGTTTAACAAATTTAAAGAGATCAATAAACAACATCGCAACGCCAACATTAAAGCAATACTGGCCTATTCTGTCTTTTTCCCGGTTGTGGAAATTGTTTTGGCATTCTCAACCGGATTGCTCGTTTGGTGGGGAGCTAACAATGCATTTAACGCAGGCGTGATTATTGCGTTTATCATGTACCTGAATTTATTATTCAGACCATTGCGGGTGATTGCAGATAAATTTAACGTATTGCAAATGGGCACTGTTGCCAGCGAAAGAATTTTTAAAGTTTTAGACAATGCAGATGTAACTCCCGAAACTCATAACGGCATTAGTAGCGGGCAGGTAATGGGTGACGTTGAATTCAAAAACGTTTGCTTTGCCTACACAAATGAGGAATATGTTTTAAAAGATATCTCGTTCAGTATTAAAGCAGGAGAAACCCTTGCAATTGTGGGACACACAGGTAGTGGTAAAACCTCCGTTATAAGCCTTCTTAACCGGCTCTATCATATTAATAAAGGAGAAATAAAAATTGATAATAAGAACATCGAAGCTTATGATGTTCTTTTTTTAAGAAGCAGGATTGCGGTTGTTCTCCAGGATGTTTTTTTGTTTAGTGGATCGGTTTACGATAATGTAACACTACGCAATACTTCCATTGAAAAAGGACAGGTAATTGAAGCGGCAAAAATGATAGGAGTACATGACTTTATCATGCAGTTGCCCGGTGGTTATGATTATAATGTGATGGAAAGAGGCGCAACACTTTCAATGGGGCAACGGCAGTTGTTGTCTTTCATAAGGGCACTGCTTTACAATCCATCTATATTAATTCTTGATGAAGCAACTTCTTCTATCGACAGTGAAAGTGAAATGTTGATTCAACATGCGATTGATGAATTAATTAAAGGCCGCACATCTATAGTAATTGCCCATCGCCTGTCTACTATCCGTAAGGCTAATAAAATCATGGTCCTTGACAGGGGAGAAATAAAAGAAACAGGAACTCACCAGGAATTAATGAGACACCAGGGCCATTATTACAAATTGCATAAGATGCAGTTTGAAGAACAGGAAAAACTGGTGTAATTAAAATAATAAGAAATAAGTAATTAAAAATAAGAAAGTTAAGGCAATGGTCAATCCCCTGATAATCTGGAACCGTCTGCTAAATGAAAGAGGTCAAATAGGTTAAAAAGGTCAATTTTCTAATTCCTTATTCCTTATTTAAAATCTCTTCCTCAAATCCCCGTTCCGGGCGCATTTGTGGAAATAACAAAACATCCTGTATAGATGGTTTATTGGTAAGCAGCATACAAAGCCTGTCTATCCCAATACCAATTCCGCTGGTGGGAGGCATGCCATATTCCAATGCACGTAAAAAATCATGGTCAACATACATTGCTTCATGATCACCACGCTCCATCAGTTTAGCCTGTTCCTCAAAACGATCCCTTTGCTCCAGCGGGTCGTTCAGTTCACTATACGCATTGGCAATTTCCTTGCCATTAACTATCAACTCAAACCGCTCTACAAGACCGGGTTTGCTGCGGTGCTTCTTAGTAAGCGGGCTCATTTCAACAGGGTAATCGATAATAAATGTGGGCTGAATAAAATGGGGTTCGCATTTTGCGGAAAATATTTCATCAATAAGTTTTCCCTTTCCCAGAGACGTATCTGCGTATATGCCTAACTGTTGGCAAACATCCCTCAAACCACTCTCGTCCTTACCCGAAATATCAAACCCTGTATATTCTTTAATTGCATCGTACATAGCCACTCTTCTGTAAGGCGCTTTAAAATCTATCTCTGCATTGCCGGATAAAACTTTGGTAGTATCATTTACAGCCATAGCAGCATTCTCCAGCAGTTGCTCGGTGGTATCCATCATCCACAGGTAGTCTTTGTAGGCAACATAAAATTCTAATATTGTAAACTCAGGATT
>Ga0068860_100007270_pt1 | contig 11075 bp, 8 predicted proteins | sample KBSSwiS32_FD_66597 | JGI IMG/M metagenome (GOLD analysis project Ga0068860, IMG submission 66597) | Switchgrass rhizosphere microbial communities from Kellogg Biological Station, Michigan, USA - KBS Switchgrass S3-2 | ecosystem: Host-associated > Plants > Roots > Rhizosphere > Soil ... | reverse complement strand
TTTTGAACTTCTGCCGCGTGGAAAAGGGGCTGGCGAACCATACAATCGCATCGTATCGCCTTGACCTGCAAAGGTTTAGTGAGGAACTTCCGGTTCCGGAGCGTGAGATCAACCCGCAGCAGCTGGCGGATTACATCGAGTCGCTCTATAGGGCTAAGTTTGCGCCCCGATCCATCGCCCGCCACGTGGCAACTCTTAGAAACTATTACCGCTTCCTTGCCCGCGAAGGCGAGGTCACCAGCGATCCGGGCGAGTTTCTGGTTTCGCCCAAGCAGTGGTCTACATTGCCGAAATACCTCAATCGCGAGGAGATCGAGAAACTGATTGCGGCGCCGGACGGCTCGAAGCCGCGAGACTTGCGGGATCGGGCGATGCTCGAACTGCTGTACGCCACCGGTCTACGCGTCTCCGAGCTATGCGGACTGGAACTGACCGCTATCGAACGGCGCATGGGTGTGCTGAAGGTGATCGGCAAGGGCAACAAGCAGAGAATGGTCCCGTTTGGAGAGCCGGCTGGAGTCGCTCTCGATCGTTACCTGGCCACGGGCCGTCCCGCGCTGCTCAAGGGCCGCGCCAGCAAGTACCTTTTCGTCACGGCCCGAGGCTCCGCGATGACGCGCCAGACCTTCTGGACGCTGCTGCGCAACCATGGGCATCGTGTAGGAATTTTCCGCCGGCTGACGCCCCATGTCGTCCGGCACAGTTTTGCCACGCATCTGGTGGAAGGCGGCGCGGATCTACGCAGCGTCCAGATCATGTTGGGACACGCCGACATCTCCACCACGCAGGTGTATACACACGTGGCCCGGCGCAGACTCCGCGAAGTTATCGACCAGCACCATCCCCGCGCATGACTACCCCGGCGCGGCGCGACGAAAAGGCGAGGACAGAATGAGCGACTACATGTTCATGCTGGAAAGCCACCTGACCGGGGAGCAATATCGGCTGGTGGGACAGATGCAGGCTGCCGCGGCCGCCACCGGCCTGAGCTTGTATCTAACCGGCGGAGCTATGCGCGATGTGCTGGGCGGCTTTCCGGTGCGCGACCTGGATTTCACGGTGGAAGGCAATCCCGCCAAGCTCGTCAAACTTCTGACTCAAAAGCACGGCGGCGTGGTACTCTCCAGCGACGAGACCAAGAAGTCCACACAGCTTCGATGCGAGGGTGGCGTTACCGTGGAGATCGCGATGGCGCGGTCGGAGCGATTTCCCAAGGCTGGCGGGAAGCCGATCATCGAGCCGTCCACTGTCTACGAAGATCTGCGCTGCCGTGATTTCACGGTGAACGCAGTGGCTCTGTCTCTCAATAAGGCGTCACTAGGTCTGCTGGTGGATCCGACAAATGGCGTCGGCGATATCGAACGGAAAGAGCTTCGGGCTGTTCATAATTATTCGTTTTACGACGATCCGTCGCGCATGCTGCGGCTGATCCGCTTCAAAGTGCGCCTGGGGTACAACATCGACGAGCGGACACGCCTTCAATATGAGAACGCCCGGGAAGCGGATATGCTCACGAAGGTCACCGCAGAGGCTCTCGGGCGCGAGTTGCGCAACATCGCAACCGAGCCGGATTCTCACGACCTTCTCGCGGCTCTCGAACAGGAAAAGCTGATCGAACTCTACTCTCCCGCACTGACCGGCGCCAAACTGAATCTGCCGACGTTTGCGAAGCTGCAAAAGGCACGGCACATGGTGCCCTTCGGAATCGAGTTCCGCATCAATACGTTGGCGTTATTCCTCTACGTTCTCTTTGAGAAGCTCAATACCAAGGAACGCAACGCGCTGATCGCCGCCGCGGAACTGACCAAAGTGGAAGCATCGGCCCCGGATAAGGTTGTCATTGCGGCCAAGAAGCTGGAGCGCGACCTCAAGAGTCCGAAGCTGCAAAAAGCATCCCAGCTCTATACGGTGCTTTCCAAGGCGCCCGGCGAACAGATGCTGTATCTGGCGGTGTTCTCCACCCAGCGGATCGTGCACGATCGAATTCGCAATTACTTCCAGAAGTACCTGCCGATGGCTCTTGAAGTCACCGATGAAGCGGTCGCAGCCGCCGGCGTCAAACCTGGCACGCCCAAGTTCCAGCGGGCTAAGGAAGAGATGATCCTGACGCGCCTGGATGCCCGGCCCAAGAAGGTTGCTCCGGCTCCTGAACCTCTTCCTCCTCCGCCGCCGATGTCGGGTTTTGTGCGCGGGTCGGGAATGCGGCAAGCACGCTCATAGTAAAGCCCAACGTAAGACAAACTGTCCGTTTGATACGCGACGGAATGTCTCCATCTCCGATCGCCATCCTGGCTTGGACCTTAGTACTGTGCTGACAACTGACGTCCCTCGATTGGTTTATCGGTCTTAGCAGGCTGCTGGACCGAATGGCGATTGAGTTGCCCTCTAGTGTTGAGTGAAGCTCCGCTCCCTCGCCCTGCTCGTGACCGGATACGGAACGTTGCTCGCCGCGCTCAGCCTGTTGGGCTTGGGCCAATCGGCTGGTAGCGATCCTATCCGGTTTGCGGGTTTCCTTGTGGCGGCGGCGCTGGCCGGTTTCCTGCAAATTCGGCTACGGGGGTTGGCCACCCGGTTGTCGGTTCGTTTTTTTGTTCTCCTGATCGGGCTGACGATATTGAGCTGGCCGGAGGTGGTCGTCATCGCCTGCGTCAGCGCGATGGTTGAAAGTCTGGTGTGGACCAGTCCACGTCCCGGCGCAATGACCGCGGCATTGCATGGCGCAGCTGCTGTACTAGCTACGTCTGCTGCCTATACGATTTATCACATTCCCCACACGGCATCGTCACCGCTGCTGATGGTTCTAGCGGCAATCGTATACTTCGCCGTGAATAGTCTCACGCACGACAAGCCCTGGAAGCCGTCCCTCTTCTGGACATTTCCGCACTATGTCGCCGGAGGAAGCGCTGCGGGACTTCTAACCATTGCCGACCGGCACAACGGCTGGGAGATCACCCTCCTAATCGTCCCCATGCTGTATTGGATGGTTCACGCGTACCGCCTCTACTTGGACCGTTTGGATGCGGAGCGCCGCGGGATTGAAGAACTGAGCGCCCTGCATTTTCGCACGATGGAATCGCTGGCAGGAGCCATTGAAGGCCGCGATCCTGAACACTGCCAGCACAAACGCAGCGTGTGGAGCGATGCACTTGAAATCGGCCGGCGCATGGGATTGTCCGATTCGGACTTGATGGCGCTGCGTACTGCAGTGTTGTTGCGCAACGTGGGTAAACTCGCTGTGCCCGAACACATATTATCCAAACCTGGACGGCTCACGAAGGCCGAGTTCGAGAAGCTGCAAATTCATCCGTCAGCCGGCGCCGAGATTATCGAGCAAGCCGGGTTTCCGTACCCCGCTGCGCCGATGGTGCGGTCGCAACGTGAAAAGTGGGACGGCACTGGATATCCTGCCGGTCTGCGCGGTGAGGAGATTCCGGTGGGAGCCCGTATTCTGGCGGCTGTCGATTGCCTGGAAGCGCTGGTTTCAACCCGCACTTACCGGCGGGCCTATACCCTTCAGGAAGGAATTCAACATATTCAGGCAGAAGCGGGGAAAAGCTTCGACCCGAAGGTCGTCGCTATCCTTGCGAGCCATTACCGCGGACTGGAGAGCCGCACGGATGATCCCAGCGAAGGTCCTGCGCGCTTCGCTTCTCCCATCGCCGCGGCGCGGCTGGAAGTGCAACAACTCCTCGCACTGAACCAGGACTTGGGCAATTCTTTGAGCCTGGACGAGACATTTTCAGTGCTGGCTCTTCACGTGAAGCAGCTGTGCCCGCACGATACGCTGGCGGTCTACATCCGTCGCGAAGATCAACTGGAGGCGGAGTATGCCAGCGGGGTCGATTGCCATCAGGTTGGCTCGGCGATCGTACCCTGGGGTGAAGGAATCTGCGGCCGGGTGGCCGCTTCCGCCACTCCGTCTTTGAATGAAGATCCCCTGAGTCATCCCGACCGGGTAAGCGTTGGCGGCGCGACCTCCTTGCGGTCGTCCCTGGTGATTCCCCTCGAAGGCTTCAGCGGCGTGGTCGGCGTATTGTGCCTGTATTCGCAAGCTTCGAACGCTTTTACGGAGGAACATCTGCGAATCCTTTCCGCCGTGACGACCAAGGTCGCCGTGTCGGTGGAGAACGCTCTGAAGTATCGGCAAGCGGAACGCTCCGCAGTGACGGATATGCTCACGGAGCTTCCCAACGCGCGCTCGCTGTTTCTACATCTGGATTCCGAGCTGTCGCGCGCCAAACGGACCGATCAACCCATCGCGGTGTTGGTTTGCGACCTGGATGGATTCAAGCAGATCAACGACCGGTTCGGTCATCTGGAAGGCAACCGCGTACTTCGGGCGGTCGCACGCGAGCTTCGATCGCACTGCCGCGAATATGACACCGTGGCCAGGCTGGGTGGCGACGAGTTCGTCATCGTCATGCCCGGACAGCAGCCCGATTCCGTCAACACCAAGGTTGAGCAGCTGGCCAGCGCCGTTTCTCGAGCCGGTTATGAGACTGTGGGCGAAGGCCTTCTCGGCATCAGCGTAGGTGTCGCATACTTTCCCGAAGACGGGGAGGATGCCGAAGCTCTTTTGGCCGTGGCCGACCAAAGGATGTACAGCGAAAAGCAGGGAACCAAATCCCGCGGCGCAGGCCCTTCCGGCGTGCTGGTGTAAGTCGCGCATTAGCTGCTAAAAAATTAGCTTGACAGGTTGCATCTGGCATGCTAAATACTTAGCATGCCTTCAAGCCGTGTGACACTGCTTGTAATCGCTATTGCCGCATTGGCCGTGATTGGCAATGGGCAAGGCCTGACTCGCCCGGAATTTGAGGTGGCCACGGTCAAGCCGGTGGACGTCTCAAAGCTAGGTAACGCGATCTCCATGAACCTCGGCTCCGTGCTGCGCGAAGAAGTCACGTTCGGCAACGCGACTTTGAACGACTGTATCCGGTTCGCATATAACATAGCTTCCGACGCGCAGATTTCTGGGCCGGACTGGATCAAGTCCAAGGAAGTTCTTTACGATATAGTCGCCAGGGGTACGCCTGGTGTGTCGCGCGAGCAGCTTCAGGCAATGACGCAGACGCTGCTGGCCGAGCGATTCAAACTGGTGACGCATCGAGAGCACAAAGAGATGTCATATTACGCGCTGGTGCCCGCCAAGAACGGGCCAAGAATCCAGCCAATAAGTGTTATTCCAGATGGTTTCCGGGGCACCACCTTCGGCGGACGCATCAACAGCATCATGCAAATGCCAGGGTTGGCCTACCTGCTTTCCCGCTTCGAGACAGAGCGGCCGATCATTGACAAAACCGGGCTCATCGGAATGTACGAAGTAAAGCTGCAGTGGACTCCTTCCTCGCAAGCCCAAAACGCCGAAACGGCTCCGGGGCCTTCCCTGTTCACGGCCGTCAACGAACAGCTCGGGCTAAAGCTGGAAGCGCGCAAGGGACCCGTGGAGATCCTCATCGTGGATCGCGCGGAGAGAATTCCGACAGAGAACTAGTCTGCTTCAGGCGTGCTGGTCTAGATCGTGGGCCGGGAGTCCTTCTTCCGAATCGTTCGCTTTACTTTAGTTGTGGCACTCGCGAAGTGCCATGCGCCGCGCACCAGGTCGCGAAGCGCATCGGCATCTATGAGTGACAATCGGATCAGTACAGCCGGATAGTCCTTGTAATGATCGATCAGGTAGTATATTTCGGGTGCTTCAGCGATCAGGTCCGTACGGCGATCGAAATCGATGCGAATCGCGAGCGTGCCAGGTTCGACGGATTTTTTGACCGGCATCCAGGCAAACAGTTTGCCGCGCGACTTAAAGGCTAGCGAGCCATGGGTTGTGGTCTCCTCCACGTCCGGCAGACTCAGCGCTATGTTCCGCAGGTCATCGACGGTGAGTTTTTTGCGCGGCATGAAGCTATAGCTTATTGCTCCGAGCCATTGTATCCCGATACTCTTATCTCGATGAAGAGTTATCGAAAAGAATTGTGGTTCGAGGTCCCTACGCGACGGGCGTTCGTCAACATTACGCGACAGGTCGAATCATGCCTCAAAGAAAGCGCTGTGAGTGAAGGACTGGTGCTGGTGAATGCCATGCACATCACCGCCAGCGTGTTCATCAACGACGACGAACGCGGTCTGCATCAGGACTATGACAAATGGCTGGAAGCGCTTGCGCCGCATGAGCCGACGTCGCAGTATCAGCACAATCGCACCGGCGAAGATAATGCCGACGCCCACATGAAGCGTCAGATCATGGGTCGCGAAGTAGTGGTAGCGATCACCGCCGGTAAGCTGGATTTCGGCCCCTGGGAGCAGATCTTCTACGGCGAGTTCGATGGCCGCAGGCGCAAGCGCGCGTTGGTCAAGATCATCGGCGAATAATCAGAACTCATACACGATTCCCGCCGACGGTAATATCGGGAACATGCTGAAGAAGTTCGGATACGTCCGACCGTTGGTGCTGTCATAAGCACCCGGCGTATCGAAGTCGCGATTGTGATGGTTAGTCAGATTCACCACCTCGGCGAATAGTGTCGCCTTGGATTTCTTGTGGACGTATGCCTTGTTCAAGCGCAGATCCGTACGCTCGTAGTTCGGAGCGCGCAAAGCATTTCGGTTCGACGCCAGAAAGTACGCCGTGCCGTCCTGACGATAGAAGCCCGGCAGGGGCATACCGCTACCGTAGGTGAAGCGCGCACTCACATTCACGGTGGGGCGCAAGCGGCGGCTGACATACGCATTGACCGTGTGCCGCTGATCGTAATCCGACGGAAAGCGCACGCCCAAATCGCCGTCGCTGATGACCGCGCGTCCATAGGCGTAGGAAATCCATCCGGTGAAGCCGTTGGCGGTTCGCCGCTGCAGAAAGACCTGTGCGCCTCGAGCGAAGCCGCGCTGCGAATTATGCAAGGGCGCGTTCGGTAGCGCGTTGAAGATGAGACCGCTGACAAGAAGGCGGGGATCGAGCAGAGGACGCGCCAGAAGATCGCGATCCTGCCGATCGTAGAATTCCACACGGATGCGCGTGCGCTCGTCCAACCCCTGTTCCACCGTCGCTTCATAGTGCGTCGCCCGTTCCGGCAGAATCGCGCCATGCGTGAATACGGAAAAGATCTGGTTTAGTTCCGGGAACTGGGCGTACTGTCCCCAGTCGAATTGCACGTGGGTTTTTGCCCATGGCACAAATGCAGCGCTGGCGTACGGAGACGTGACTTCCTCGGGGCTGGCGTTGAACTCGTCTCGTCTAACTCCTGCGGTGACGCGAATCCGGTCCGAAGCAAGGCCGTACGACTGTTGCACGTAGCCACCCGCATGACTTCCGGTACCGCGAAAAATATCCAGAGAAGGTGTCAGTATCGGCGTATAGACAAACTGCGAGGCGTTGCCGTCTTGGCGCTGGCGCCGAAACTCGCCGCCAAAGTCCAGCGTGTTTTTCGCGTTCGCCGACCATGCGACGCTCGCGTCGCCACGCCAGGTCCATTCTCCGTAGGCTTGCCGGTTGAGCAGGGCATTGTCCCGGTTTGCCACTTCGCCTCGCTCGCGTGACCAGGCCAAGTGATTCGTGATAAGCACGCGATTGTTGGGTGCGTAGCGCGATCCCAAGTTCAGCAGCGAGAATCGGAACCCGCTGGTCATCACGGAATTGACGCCGAGCTCATCGCGAAACTGAGTCCGATGCACGTCCGAAGCACCTTCCACATCGCTTAGAAAGACGGTGTGTTTGGAAGTCAGATCGTACGTTAGCCGAGCCTGTCCGTCGTTGAAGCCGAACGACATCGGTGCCTGATCGCCGAAATCGATCCGGTTGAGGATGTATTGCAGGTAGCTCTTACGGAACGCCACAAGCCACGACCCGCGTTTGTTCTTCCCAATGGGTCCCTCAAAGAGTCCACCCGCGTTCGAAAGGCTGGCCGTCAACCGGCCTTGAATTTCCTGCCGATTGCCGTCACGCGTATCCACCGCCAGGATTCCGGCGGTGCGATCGGAATACCGCACCGGCCATGCGCCCTCGAACAACGTCATGTCGTCGGTGGTGTCGCCGTTGAAGATAGTCAGCGATCCGTTGTCGGCTTCGCCATCGGTCGTATGGAAGGGCGAATGGAGCAGCACGCCGTCCAGGTATAAACCGATGCGGCGGAAAGGCGCTCCGCGGAGCGAGAACTCCGAGTCGAAATCGTTGTTCGACGTCACGCCCGGCAGGCTCTGCACGGCGCGCAAGGGATCGTCGGCCAGCACGCTCGCCAGATTTTTGCGCTCCTCGCCCTCGAGCGTGATCGCCGCGGAATTTGTCTCGGTAGCCACGGCGAACGCGCCCGCTGAGACCACCACGGTGTCCTTGCGCTGATCGGTCGAGGACGTCAGGACAACATCGAAACTCTTGGTTTCGCCCGCGGCTAAAGCAAACTCATTGCGGACGACATAGAAATCGACCGCCGCCGACTGAAGAACGTAGTTACCCGGAGGAACTGCGGGAATTCGGAAAGTTCCGTCGTCGGCGCTGACAGCCCGGAGGGGCATGCTCAATCCCGCGCCTGTGAGAGTAAGCTGGACTTGGCCCAGCGCTTCGTTGCCGCGCGAGCTGGCCACGCGCCCGCGCACTTCTCCGGCGTCGGTGTTGGCGTTATCTTGTGCGAATACGATCGGGGAAACAGCAATAAGGGCGGCGATCCAGCGGAGACCCATACGGGTCCATTATCACCTGATCGGTGGTTACTGAACGCTCAATTTGCAGACATTGAAACGATTTAATCGTTCATGTCGGCGTGTTCCACAAAGCAGCTGCGGAACGCGCGATCCAGGAGCTTCTCATTCAGCACCATCACCTGGCGTTGGAAGTGGATCACATCGATCGCATGGGAAATGACGTCGCGCGGGTGGCACCGTCGCAAGCGCTTGCTGCCGTCGATGTAGTGCTTCTGGACGAAATGCTCAGCCAATCCGGGCGGGCAATCCAGGCCGCGAGACTCGGCGTAGCGCTGGAAGATTGTGATGAACTCCTGGGCGTCCGGGCTACGCAGGAACATCTTGTATTGGATGCGCCGAAGAAAAGCCTCGTCGCCCAATTGATCCGGACGCAGATTGGTCGAAAAAATCAGAAACGCCTCGAACGGCACCGTCATTTTTCCGCCCGTTTCAAACGTCAGGTAGTCCACGCGCCTTTCCATGGGAACGATCCAGCGATTCAGGATTTCCGCCGGAGTCGCTCTCTGGCGGCCGAAGTCGTCGATCAAATAAATGCCGTTATTCGCCTTCAACTGGAAAGGGGCGTCGTACACTTTGGACACTCTATTAAAACTGAGATCCAGCATGTCGAGAGTAAGCTCGCCGCCGGTGATGATGAACGGACGCTTGCACTTGAACCAGCGGGCATCGAACGTGGCCCCAATGTCCAGCGCCGAAATCGCCGTCGCCGCGGGTTCGATCTTCTTGTGATAGATAGGATCGTAGAGCTGCACAATGTTGCCCTGGCATTCAATCGCGTAGGGCATGTAAATCGGATCCGTGTCGATGTGCAGGAAGGCTTCCGCCAATGCGGTTTTTCCATTGCCGGGTTGGCCGTAAATAAGGAACGATTTGTTCGAGTTCACCGCAGGGCCGAGCTGTTCGATAATGTCTTCGGCCACCACCAGGTGCGTAAACGCAGCGTCCAGCGCTTCCGGACTCAGCCAGTTCTCCGCCAGGCGCTGCTTCCGAACCATGTCGGCGTATTGTTCCAACGGCACCGGAACCGGGCCCGCGTACTGATTGGTTTCCAGGGCCTCCCGGCTGAGGTTCCGGCCGGTTTCGGTCAGGGCGAAGACTCCCGACGCGTTCCCCATCCCCAGCGATTTTTTAACGCCAATGAAATGTTGCCGCTTGAGGTTCTCAAGGTGCCCGTCGATCAGGCTGAACTGCAGTCCTAGCGCACCCGCCAGTTCGCGACCCAGCATCTCATTGTGGAAATAGAGATGTTTCAGGATGAGCTGCTCGATCGCCGAGGAAGAAATACCCAAGGCCTCGGCCGATTCTGGTACCTTCGGTGCTACAGCTTTAGATTCAATCGCATCCATAACAGGGATCACAGATAACACCTCCGGCGTTTGAGCTTTCCATCTATCGGCAAACAGGGCCTTAGTCTGTAGGTGTATAGCGTCTACCAAAATAAGACCCTGAAGGCCGGATATGGGGCAACGACCAGTCCTTGAGCCGGTGGGGGCAGATGTATAATACTCTCAGTCTGACTGCCCGCTAATCGAAAAAGGAAATCACTGTATATGAAGAAGTTCGTTTACGTGCTTGCCGTCGTGCTCTCCGTTGGCCTGCTGTGGGCCGGCGATGCATTCACGGGAACGTGGAAGCTGAATCCCGCGAAATCGAAATTTCCGAAAGGTTTTGAAACCAAGGAAATGACAGTGGTGATGGCGGAACAGGGCGCCAACATGGCGGTGACAGCGAAGGGCACGGGCGCCGACGGCAAGGCGATTTCCGTTAAATACAGCTTTCCGATGAACGGCGGACCCGTCAAGTACACCGAAGGCGGTCCGGCGCCCGGTACCACCGTTGTAAACAAGCGAATCGACGCAAATACTTTTGAATCCACCATAACGATCAACGGCAAAAACTCGCGGACCACCACGGCGGCCGTCAGCAAGGATGGCAAGACCTTCACCCTTACTCGGAAGGGCGCCGACGAGAAGGGTAATGCCATCGAAGGCATGGAATTCTACCAGCGGCAGTAGGCTGGCTACGAGGCGTCTGGTTTCAGCGCTACGCTAGAGCGCCTGAACTTCGTAAGCCATGCGAGCGCTCTTTTAGGCCATTCCTTCGACATGCACGGCCGTTCGACCAGCACGAAGTATGAACAACTGATCGCCAGCAACACCGATAGGTAGGCCAATGCCCGTGTGGCCAGGCGCAGCCCCGCCGCATCTCCGACAAACAGACTTGCGGTCAGCCGCAGAACTGGCGGGATCAGGACATAGTGAAAAAGGTAGATGCTATAACACATCCCACCTATGGTGACCAGCAGGCCGTTGGTGAATATACGGTTCATCAATACACCGCGAAACGCGGCGATGTAGACGGTAAGGGCCAAGAAGGGAAATGCCACC
>Ga0068860_100007268_pt1 | contig 11077 bp, 7 predicted proteins | sample KBSSwiS32_FD_66597 | JGI IMG/M metagenome (GOLD analysis project Ga0068860, IMG submission 66597) | Switchgrass rhizosphere microbial communities from Kellogg Biological Station, Michigan, USA - KBS Switchgrass S3-2 | ecosystem: Host-associated > Plants > Roots > Rhizosphere > Soil ... | reverse complement strand
ATTACCTGAAAGATTGTTCGTAATCTCGCTAACTTGATTTCTTGTAAACCTCATAGGATTGCTCCCAAATCTTGTTCTTCCTCCTGCGATTTGCCAATTCAGATTGCCCGATGCATCATGAATTGCGGGCGCATCAGGAGCAAATGCGAGGGCGTTGGTTAACTCAGAGTTAAAAGGAATATTGTTATTGTTATTTCCGAAGATAGCAGACAGATTAACATGAAAGCGTTGATTCGCTGATGATGAGGCGATATTTGTATGTAGTGAAATATTTTGATTTGCATACGAGCCAGGATAATTTGTGCCCTGTCTGTTCCATCCGCCTCCTATGAAATATTGTGTATTGGCATTGCCACCTGAAATATTCATCTGAGCGTTATAGAAAGAAGCAGGTTGGTCAACGAGCTCTTTTTGCCAGTCCGTGTACCTGGTCGTGTCCCAGACCCCATTCAAATCATAGGCTCGAGAGGTAGATGGTACGACTGTACCGTCATTGCGGTAAGCTTCTCTCCTCATTTCAAGATATTGCTGAGTATTTAAAAGATCTATTTTGCGAGTAATTCGACTAGATCCCATGTAATAATTGAGGTCAACTTTCATATTTCCGATCTTACCCTTCCTGGTCGTAATCAAAATGACTCCATTTGCTCCTCTTGCTCCATAGATAGCGGTAGCATCGGCATCTTTCAGCACCTCAATGCTTTCAATGTCTGCCGGATTAATGCTGCTGAAAGGACTCTGACCTGACCTGGTTAATCTTCCGGGTGCCAGATCCGTGCCTGAAGGCGTTTGTAAAACTCCTGATCCTATATCGGGATTTGTCAGGGTTTCAGAAATGAAAGGAACTCCATCAATGATATACAAAGGGTCGTTTGCTGAAAACAATGCACCAGCTGGAATAAAATTTTGTCCTCGTAATTGAACAACACTGTAAGCTCCTGGTACGCCCGTTGCCTGCGTGATTGATAATCCCGGAACTCTGCCTTGCAATGCCAGTAAAGGGTCCGCTACAGGCTGCTTACGAATGTCTTCACCATTTACAGTCGAAACGTTACCAACTGATAGACGTTGCTTCTCGGAATAGTAACCTTTATTCACTACTACGTCCCTCATAGATTCAGGTGCAACCACCATAGAAATAGCCAAGGCTGTCTTCCCCTTAAGGCTTACTACTTGTTGCTCATAGCCAACATAACTTAGAATAATTGTAGCGGATGATTCGACGTCGTGAAGCGAGAAATTACCATCGGCATCAGTTGTCGTCGCTATTTTAGTTCCTTTGACTGTTACATTTACCCCTTGAAGTGGTTCACCATTTTCGCTACTAACACGTCCATGAAAATCAGTGCGTGGTGGACTGTCCAGTTTCTTTTCTTCCTCCTTTTTCTTAATCACCACCGTTTTGTCAACAATCTCATAAGTGAATGGCTGACTTTTAAAACATATATCCAGCACCTCTTGTATCGTGCCATCACTCACCTGCACATCGACCGTGCCGGTTTTTTCCATCCACTCATCCTTATAAAAAAAAGAATATCCTGTCTGTTTTTTCAGCTCCGAAAAAATTTTTTCCAGCGAAGCGTTTTTTTCCGACAGGGTGATCTTCTGGGCGCGCCCCGCTGCACTTGCTGTCAGGCAGCCGGCGAGTAAAATAAAGGTGGTGATCCGCATTACACGAAGCGTTTTGGTTGACAGAAACTTTCGGGGTCCGCTTCTCATTGCCGGGCATACGAAAGCCTCACAAAGAGCCTTTAATACCATAACTTTGTTTTGTTTGGGTTTAACTAATAAGCAGTCTGTAGAAGGATTGTTACTAACGGGTAGGCCCAAGCGCCGGCCAGCGGTGTGACAGCACTACTGGCTTTTTCACGAGCCCACCATAAGAGCTATATTTATTTTGTCAAAATCACTTTCTTCCCGTCGATTTTAAAACGCACGTCGCTGAGCGCGAGAATCTTCATCACGTTGGATACATTGGTGTTCCGGCTCACACCACCGGAAAATGTTCCGGGGGGCGTGGACTGGTACTCCACATCGACATCGTACCATCTTGACACCTGCCGCATGATCTCACCAATACCTGATTTCTTGAAAACAAAGTTTCCATTTTTCCAGGCCATCACCTGTTCCATATCTGCTGCATTTGACAGCGTGATTTTGTTATCGTTGACCTGCGCCTGTTGCCCTGGCTTCAATAAAATCGACTGTGCATGACTGTTAATTTTCACGGCACCCTCCAGCAATGTCACTTTGATATTTTCTTCGTCGTCATACGCATTCACATTGAAGTGTGTGCCCAGCACCATGACCTGCATGTCTCCTTTGCTGACTATAAATGGCCGTGACGCATCATGCGTCACTTCAAAATAGGCTTCGCCCGTGATGGAGACTTTTCTTTCGCCGGTTGCAGAAAAACTAACGGGATAGGTAAGCGAAGAGGCAGCGTTTAGCCATACCCGTGAGCCGTCCGCGAGCGTCATATCCACTACCCTGCTTCCGCGTGGATTGGAGAGCGTATTATAGATAACGGTTGCCTGGTCGGATGCGGCAGTACGTTCGTACGTGATTTTGCCATCCGCCACTTTATTCAATTTTACGCGGCTCTCTGTGGCAAGCGTTCCATTCGCGACGCTGTCCAGAAAAACTTTTTGCCCCGATGCGAGCGTCACGGTTGCCCGGCTGGTTAAGGGAGCTTGCACATCGTGTTTGATGATTACGACAGGCTGTGCCGATGGTACCATTGTATGCGTGTATCTGAAATAAAAAACGGTTGACGTAATCACTACGGCCGCCGCTGCGACCATCCAGGGAAACCGCGATCGCCGGAGTGGCACGACGGCGCCATGGGCGGAACCCGCGTGCGCCGCGAATCCTAACCGGTCATGCACCATTTGAAGCACCCTGTCCGACTGACCTCTATCAACGGGCGTATGAATCAGCATGTCTGCAGCAAACCGCTCTTTCAATAGTTCCGAGAGCTCGCTTACATTTCCCCCGTCAAGATATTCCGAGATCACACGCCAGTCATCATCCGACCATTCGGATTTTTCGAGGAGCTCCCATATTTGATCGCTTGTAGCCAAAAGAGGTCTTTATAAGAGTAAACACCGGGGGTGGGAAAAAGGGTGAGTGTCGGGAGAGTGAATTTTCCTTATTCGACCAAAAGCCTTTCAGCGAGCTCATTTCTAATTCTTCTGTTACCAATATCAGTCAGCCTGTACCGGCCACCGCTTAAAACCACAACCTGCCTTTTTTGCGGCGAGCACAAATTTTGCAAAGAGCGGGTTGTCGAAGATGCAGAATGCCTTGCATATTGTCCTAATTCAGTCCGGTTAAATCCCCGCTCACCCGCGTAATGCAGCAAAATCAATACCTCCTCTTCAGCAGTCAGATCGGTCCTTTGCACAAGAATAACATCTTCAAATACGCCAACGCAGGGAACATCAAACTGTAGCAGTTCACGGATCGCTTTTGCAACTTCTTCCCTGTTACCATTCCAAAAAATTCTGAGTAATTCATTCATGCACCAGCGAACAGACTCGATGATATATTTGGCATCCATGTGATTTGGCGCGTAAGTTGGAGAAATGTGAACTGCGCCCCGCTGACTTCTAAACTTATAGATACTCGCGAGTATTTTTGAAAAATGTCCCACCTCTTTTCTGTCGAGATTGTGGGCGACCTGATCGTTTTCAAAATATTTTATACAGTCGTTATGATCTTTGGCGCGGTTGATCGTACCAGCGTCAAGATGGTAAAGTATCCGCGCGGTAATTTCTGCAAATTGGCCGCCGTCGAGTTCTGCCGGCTCCCAATCCCGTTGAATAAATCTCTTCTCTAAAGAAATAAATTCATCCACGAGTTGGGTCGCAAGCACCTCGTCGAACGGCGGTACTAATTTACGGATGAGGGTACTTTTTTCTATCAGGGCCATATCTATTCACTCTTGGTTTTTAGTTTTTGAATGAGTCCCAAGGCATACTTTTTCCCTTCATCTGTAAGGAACCATTTTGACGGAGACTCATTTGAATTTTCCTGCACCAGCGCTTTGGCCCCGGTCTTTTTGTTTCCCAAATCTCTCGAAACATTGTTGCCACGAATTTTGCCCTGTTGCCTGAAATGCATATTGAATGTCTCAGCAATTTCCCCCGCAGAAAGTTCCCCGGCGGACAGTCCGGTTGATGACAATTCTCCTTCGATCACGTATAGTAACCAGATCGCCTTGTCCAGTGTTGTCCATCCTTGCACCGGAGAACCATATTTGACCGGATCGTTTTTCAGGTCATAGGCCCTGCCTTTTTCCTGCCGGGATCTGCTATTTCCCCCTCTGCGTTTTTTGCCCGGTGATTTGATCTCGCTAATTTCCCCGTCTTCTGTGACGACAGATTGAAAAGAAGAAGAAGCGCCGTCTCCGAGCGCGCCTTTGGGTTGAATGAGTCCCTGAAACTGCTGTCCTATACTACTGGTAAGTGTAGCAACATCTTCCCGGGATCCGTCAATCTGGACCTCCAGCTCTTTGATTTTAAAACTGAATTTGAATTTTTGCATATTATTTAATTTTTGATTACAATTTTGCTGACCAGATGCATTTGCATCGTACGAATATGTCATCGGAAAGATTCATCTTCTATTTCGTCGATCTCGTTGTACGCCTGATTTTTTCTATACTCCGGTTTAGTATAAAAAATTTTCAAGTAGTCTTCAAATAGAAAAAGCCTGGTCCTTCCACCAGACCCGCCGGGAACGGTAAGAATCTTCAATTCCACCAAATCATTAATCAACCTGTTTGCCGTTGAATAATTCAGACCAGATGATTTCATCAGATCCTTCACGGTAATTATCGGGGAACGATATAAATCGTTCATCACTTCCATGGCTGTTTTCTGCCTGCTTTTAAATTGAGGCAATACCTCCTGCTCAATTTTGTGTTTGAGTGTCAGAATATTTTTAAAAGTTTCGATGCTGCTCTTTGCCGTCTCAATGATCCCAACCAGGAAGAATTTAAGCCACTGCGTCATATCATGATGGGTTCGCACCCGGTGCAAATTGTCATAGTAATACGTTCGGTGGTGTTCAAAAAAATCACTCAGGTAGAGCGCTGGCTTAGTCATCAGACCTTTATCAACCAAATAAAGGGTTATCAAAAGTCTGCCCATGCGACCATTTCCATCGAGAAAAGGATGAATTGTTTCAAACTGATAATGCATCATACCAATCCGGATAAGCGGCGGTGTATTGATCTGGTCACTATGCAGGAAATCTTCAAAGTCTCCCATTAGGTCTTCAATTTCTTCGTGATGCGGGGGAACGTACACTGCATCCCTGAGGGTTGCACCGATCCAGTTCTGGCTGCGGCGATATTCGCCCGGATTTTTCTTTTCACCTCGAACCCCCTGCATCAAAACATAATGAGTTTCTTTTATCAGCCGGGTGCAGATCGGCAATTCCTTTAATTTTTCGATTGAAAATTTAATTGCCTGTATGTAGTTGTGCACCTCGATCCAATCATTTCGTCTTTCCGGCTTGATATCTTCTTCTTTCACCAATACTTCTTCCATGTTCGTTTGAGTGCCTTCAATACGGCTGCTTGTCGTCGCTTCTTTCGCCATATGCATCCGAATGAAAAAGTCCACGTCAGGCACCAGCTGCGTGTATGCATTGAGTGATCCCAGCGTCCTATCCGCATCACTCAGCAGGGCAATGAGATCACCATCGTCCACTATCCAGTTGTACAATATTGGATTGGGGCGAAAGCTTTTGTATTGATACTGGAGAACGTATTCTCCGGAAACAAACTCGGATATTTTTCTATTCTCAATCATATCTGCAAATATATGACTTTTTATTTTCAAAAACACCCATAAATTGAAAATAAAACTCACTATGAATGCAGATGATCCAATTTATTGAATATTAAAGTATATATATTTCCGAAATAAAAGGTATTTATACAGCTGGGATTCAATCATATGCAAATCCTGGCTCGTAAGTGAGACCACTATGCAAGCCTGATGACGATTAATTGGGAATTACAGCGAGAAAGGTAAAAAGTCCCGAAATGACCAGCGCATCCGAGGGCCGCCGGAGGATGAATTCCCGAATGGATTCCGAGGCGCTTTTCATATGACTCTTTACCGTGTTCTTGGAAATGTGAAGCAATTCGGCCGTTTCTTCATAGGATTTTCCTTCGAGCTTGCAGAGTTCGAATACGCGGCGACGCTGCGGTGAAAGAGAATCGATCGCCTGTTGCAATAATTTCAGCTGGCGGTCGGCGAGTTCATAGTCTGTGGGGATGTAGGCAATTTCCGGGAGGCTGTCGACCGGCTGCGCGCTCAGCCTTCGCCTTGCCTGGCGGCGAAAGGCATTGAGTGATTTGTTGGAGGCAGTCACAAACAGCCAGCCGCCGATATTTTCCGGCTTGTGAATCGTTTCGCGTTTCTGCCAGAGCGCGAGGAAAGTTTCCTGGACAATGTCTTCGGCCGCAGCGGCGTCCTTGAGCACACTGAGTGCATTGCGGTAGACGGCTTCGTAATATAAATTGTAAATGGCATCAAATGCAGACAGGTCCCCCTCGGTCAGCCGGGTGCCAAGCAACGCGTCGGTATGGTTGGGTGTGGTAGTCAAGCAACGGATCAGAGCTACGAATTCAATAAATGCAATTACTTAGTATGAAATTAAGACAAGATTATAAAAATAAAAGCTGCCGCCAAGAAATTTGGTCATTATTATTTAAATTATAGTTGGGATTTCGTTCACCCTTTTTGAAGTGAAAAGTGTCGGCGCGGTTGACCAGGTGAGGATTTACCGGTAGCTAATTTATCATATCAGTGTATAACGGTGATGGGTAGGCCAGAATTGTTGTGATCGGCGTTTGAAGCTTTTGGCACAAATTAAATAAACGGAAGTCATTAGAAAAAGTGGATCCATCACACATCACCCGAATGATGATTGCATTTGTCTTTATGATAACAACTCGTAATGGTTTTCTGCAATTTGTTTTATAACGACTTCCAAGTATTTTTATCAAATAATTCAACGACCCTAAAAACCAAGGAAACTGACTTAAATTCGGGTATGAAAGCACTTTATTCGAACCCCTACCCCATTTAACCTCTTCATTCCGCGGATTTAATTTTTTAACGAATTATTGATGAATAAACTGGCTTGCCGGTTAATCTGGGTGGCGCCATTAAATTGGTCAGCAAAGCATCACTGGAAAAACCGGAACAGTAGATTGCCTTTGTATCGTACGAACTTGATAAGAAAGTCGTTCCCACCAAAGCATCCAGTCGCCCCTTCCCCAAATTAGCCCCGTAACTCAATTGAGGTTCAATGTTCCATGACTGGCTATTGCTGATCCCAAATCCGCTGTTACGGAAAGCGGGATTGTTTTGGTTTAGCGGGGGAAAGACGAACCTGGTGTAATGGCGGTTTGGTTTGCCTGCGAATGATTATAGCCAAACCTGCTCTTTATATCCAATCCTTTTATCAAATGATAACCAAGATTGAGATTGCCTGCTTAATATTCCGTGACCACATTAAATGTCCTCAAAGTAAAACTTAGTGGATTAAACCAAGTGTTCGCACCATTATACAGCGCCCAGTTGAGCTTCCCGTTTGCATCGTACAATGGCATTCCCGCCAGATATATCCGCATTTGTGGTGCCATCTTCGGGTTTATTAATCTGAAAAAACAACGCAAGTGAATCGAAAACGCGGCAGATGTTACCGCCAGGCAACAATTCAACGAAATAAATTTATGGGTATCCCTGATTCTGCGTTAAGTTGGGATCATACTTCAACTCTAACGCCGGAACGGGAAATAGTTGTTGCATACTTTGCCATTGAGGTTTCAATGCAGGCAAAACGGTGTTTGCCTGCCCCGTCCGGATCAAATCAAACCACCGGTGTCCCCATTCTGCAAAGAGTTCACATTTTCTCTCGCGGGCGACTGCGTCCAAAACCTCTGTCTGGGAAAGGTTCACCAGGGAATCTAAACCCGCTCTTGCCCTGATCAAATTCAAATCAGCAACCGCCCCCGCAAGATCCGAGTTTTGCCGGGCTTTTGCCTCGGCATGAATCAGGTATTGTTCTGCGAGCCTTAGCACCATATAGTACTCAGATACGTCACCGCCGGGCTCTGTCTCCGCAGAACCGATTTTGTACTTGTATGGAAAGTAATACGCTTTCCCTCTGTACACCGTGCTGTCGAACCAGGCTGACTTTCGCAAATCTGCAGAATCAAATTCATTCTGCAGTGAGGGATTCAAATAAAAGATTGGTGGTTTAGGTGTGTTAAAAACAAATCGATATCCTTCGGGCGTGGCGGTTCCAATACCACCGCTTGAATTGACCTGAAATTGTAAGATGGCCTCGGTGCTGTTTTTAAGAAAAACCTGGTTCAGGTCCTGTGTCAGACTAAATTGTCCGGATGAAATAATACTGTTGGAGGCTGCCTCCGCTTCCGGCCATCTCTCCTGGTACAGGTACACTCTCGCCAGCAGCGCCGTTGCGCCCCATTTATTGACGCGGATTTTTTCTCCACCGCCAACAGAATAATCGTCCGGAAGTTTTGACTGCGCGTCCGTGAGATCGTCCATGATCAGCTTATACACATCGGACTTACCCGACCTGGCGGCTGTTTGATTTTTCTGGTAATCCGTCGACGTGATAATAGGAACATCACCAAAAAGATTTACCAGACTGAAATATGATAATGCGCGGAAGAATTTTGCTTCACCCATCATTTCGTCTTTTGCAGACTGGTTAATTCCCGTCGAAGTGTTCAGGCCCGTTATAATCGCATTGGCTTGGTATATCGTGAAGTAGATGCCGCGCCAGAAATTGTTAAAAATATACCCGTTGTCGACCTGCAAATTGTTATTGTAAAATTGCATTAATTGGGCGTCCGCCTGGCTAAAACTGACCAACTCGTCCGCTGACAATCCCAAATATACGGTCATGCCGCCGCCTCCCCACTGATTGATCGATCCCCGATTAATCTGGCTGCTATACATTCCGGATAGTGCTGATTCGGCATCGGCGCTGTCTGCAAAAACCTGCGCAGTCGTGATGGCACTGTACGGGGGGTGGATAGACAATTGCTTCTTACAACCAGGAATGATGATACAAAGCAGCATGAAAAAGCGCGTTTGTAAAATCCCCCTGTCCATCATCTTTGTCAATTTTTTAAAAGATTTCATTGTGAGAATTTTAAGTGTCTCTTAAAAAGTAAATTGTATCCCGCAGGTAAAAATCCTGGAAGGCGGAAGAAATCCGACATTTGCCGCTTCAGGATCTAACCCTTTATATTTGCTGATCACAAAGAGGTTCTCTCCCCTAGCGTATATTCTCAGGTTACCCAGGCCGGATTTTTTGATGATTTTGTTGGGAACATCATACGTGAGCGATATGTTTCTAAGTCTTACGTATGACCCGTCCGTAACCGTGGCATCAGACTCCGAAAAAAAGTTGTCAGACTCCTGTGGGAGTGTTGTGAACCGGGCGTAGCGGGCATGATCCCCCGGTTTTTGCCAGCGATCGAGCACATCGCGCGACTGATTGGGTTCACTACTGAGGGTGCCGGGAGGTGCTGAAAATAATCCAACAGCGATCAGCTGCTTTCTGAATGCAAAGAATGCACTCACCTGAAATGATTTATAGGTAACAGTAGTGGTAAAACCGCCATCAAACGGAATCGCAAAATCCTGCGAAATCAGGTCACTGGCAGTATCATTCGTATTGGTGTTCAGGACACCGTCATGATTTTTATCGAGATACGTGTACTGGCCCGTTTGCGGGTCGACGCCCGTGTAATGAAGGTAATGAGAAATGCTCAATGACTTACCAAGGGCATATTGGCCGGCAAAGGAAGATAACGCGAGATTGGGAAATGAGACCAGCCTGTTCTTATTCGCCCCGATATTGAAGGACGTTGTCCATTGCCAGTCTTTCTTATCGATGATCTTGGCCGTCAGCGTGAATTCGACACCACTATTCTGAACAAGCGCATCCCAGTTTTGCGCTACATTATTAAAGCCTGTTAACGTTGGCAAAGGGTAGGTGATCAATTGATTGCCGCACCTGTTCCGGTACCAGGCCAATTCTGTGACGATACGGTCACGCAGGAAACCAAGGTTAACAGCCAACTCCAGTTTTTGATTAGACTGCCAACGAAGGGTGGGATTTGCAAATCCCAATGGAATGTAGGTGGGCATATTCTGATACGGCAACAGCGTGGCCGCTCCCCAGAGGCTTAAGTATTTGTAATCACCGATCTGATCGCTGCCGGTGATTCCATAGCTGCCCCTGAGCTTCGCAAAACTTACGAAAGCAAGATTGTTTTTCCACCAGTTATATTGCGAGGGGATCCAGGCAGCCCCGATTGCCCCAAAATTGCCAAACTGGTTGCCCGGCCCAAATCTGGATGAGCCATCCCGCCTGGCGGACAGATTCAAAATATACGCGTCGTTATAATTGAGATTGATTCTTGCGAAAATTGCATTGTACTTATATTGCCCGGAAACGTCGCTGGCGTTCTTTACTTTGGCGCTCGCTATCGAATTGAGCAAATTGTCATTCACATACCCGGAACCAAAAACTACATTTCCATCCTGCGACACTGCCTGGATAGATCCGCCAACCAGCGTACTGACATTGACTTTTCCCAGAGAAAGCTTATAGTCCAGCTGGGGTTCAACGATAGCATTATACCCGTTATTATTGCCAAACTCATTGGACCCGGTAGGACTGTAGTTCGGATTTTGAGAAATAATGGGCGTGAGATATTTCTGACTGACCGCAAAACTGGAATAACCCAATTGCGTTGAAAAAGTCAGCCCTTTGAGGATTTTATATTGCAGTGAAAACCGGCTGTTTTGGAAATTCGTCTTGGCTGTGTAGGGCTGGAATATGGATCCAAAACTCAGCAGCAGGTCCGGCACAGGCTGCCAGCCGTCAAAATTCAGAAAGCCGCGTTGATCGAAAACGGGCGGGGCATTCGGAGGCAACAGCACGGAGCCGGATACTTCCAACATATCAGACGTAACATATGAGTAGGCACTTGTCAAAGACAATT
>Ga0068860_100007262_pt1 | contig 11081 bp, 13 predicted proteins | sample KBSSwiS32_FD_66597 | JGI IMG/M metagenome (GOLD analysis project Ga0068860, IMG submission 66597) | Switchgrass rhizosphere microbial communities from Kellogg Biological Station, Michigan, USA - KBS Switchgrass S3-2 | ecosystem: Host-associated > Plants > Roots > Rhizosphere > Soil ... | reverse complement strand
GTTGAGCCCACCGTCTAGCCCGGCATAGAGCTCTACGCTTGACCTTTTAAGAAAGGCATATAATAATCCTACCGATGGCTCCACGGTGAACTGACGCAGGCTGTAATTGACCTGGGCGGGGTTCGAGGCCACATAACCGGTATAATTTGCCGACCACATCATAATAGAAGTTCTAAGCGTTAAAAACGGCAGTTTCCAGGCATTGTTGAAATCCCGACCGAGTTTTACCAGTGGTGTCGTATTCACCTTAAATTTTTCTCCTCCCGGGGAAGGCGGGAAAAGGCCCTGTACTACGAAAGTTAATTTGGTGACACCCACCGAAGCAAAGTTGTTGCTGCGACTATGGTTTTCAGGTTGATACCGGTACTCAGCCGGTTGCTTATTCATATCATCGATCACCGTCATCAGGCTTTCGCGGCCATAACTGGACTTCCTGATATCCTTATTTAACTGATAATCATTCGAATCTTGCAGCCACAGTAATTGGAATCGGTGAGGATACTCATAATACACATCTCCAGTTATCCGATCAATATAGGGAACAGGCCCGTTCAAATTCGTCAATTTAATCCTCCCAGTCGGTTGGCGGGTACCGATGGCATAGCGTTCTGTCACTCCATCCCGGTATTCGTATAGAATATAGTGTACGCCTTCGGATACAGCCCGGAAAAAAACAGTCATTAAACGGGGATTCCCAATCTCATAATAGCAAGGCAGGTCCTCTACGTCGGCCGTGCAATGGTTGTCTTCGTTAAGGACACCCCGCACGAAACGCTCCTGGCCCGGCACCCCAAATGCTTTGCAATTGGCAACCGTCAGCAAGATATTTTTTCTTCCCCAAGCATCCTTACTAAACCAAACTTTTTTGGTACAGTCATACCAGTTTTTTAGGCCGACATAACCGACGACCGTATCACCCTGCGGATACACAACATATCCTTTCCTAAATACTACCTGCTGGGCGTTGCCCTGCATCCAAGCGATGCAACCGATCGCCAGGATTAAAAACATTGACCATCTTAACATAGAATTGAAGGTTTAGATACATAATGAAAAAGATTTAAGTAGGATTAGGATATTGCTCTTTTTCAAGGTGCCGGATTATTGTACCCTTGCGAAAGTAGCCCGGTCGGGTACTTTGCCGGACGATAATTTCTCGACGATATCACTTACAGTCTGGTCGAGGTCATATTCCGGTTTCCAGCCCCAATCTCGCACGGCTATTTGATCAGCGATGCCTGCCGGCCAGGTAGCCGACAAAGCGGCAGGATCAGCTGGCCGGTGAATAATGGAGGCCTTCGGGTAATGTCTTCGAACAGCTTTTATCAATTCCTTCGGGGTAAAGCTGAATGCACTGACATTGTATGCCTTCCTCACCGTGATCTTGTTTTTGGGCGCCTCCATCAAGCGGAGGATCCCAGAGGCAGCGTCTGGCAGGTAAATAGCAGGAAGCCGGTATTGCTTTTTTAAAAGCAGCATATAGGGCTCCCCAGTTATCACCTTTTTAATCAGCTCCATGGGATACTGTAACATCCCGAGGGATAGATCATTACCTCCAATCACCGCCGGCAGCCGTAAGCTGCGGACGTCCAGTCCAAATAACTGGTGAAAATAACGGCACCAGCGCTCCCCCGCAGCCGAACTGATGCCGATTGCACTTAAAGGTTCCATAGGACAATTTTGATCACAGATCCTGCCTTGTCCCCCTTCTCCGAATACTGCCATCGTCGAGGCCCAAAATACCTGCTCAATCTTACATTCTAATGCCAGCTGGAGGACGGTCAGTAAAACCTTTGATTGCCGGTCAGCTACTTCATGCGGCAACATCCGCTGGCCAACGGCCTGCTCACCCGGCAGGAGATATACCTGGGTAATCTCCTGCATCGCCAAAAAGGTACGGACTCGCCATTTGTCCAAAAAGTCGATCCACTGGCCCTTCGGCGCATTAGCCATCGAAGACCCAGCAGCGAGATCCTCCACCAAAATCACATTTACACCCCCGTAGCGTTCAGCAAGCAACACTGTCAAAGCACGACCAAGCCGCCCCGCGCCCACCACCATTATCCGTGACGGCCTTTTCAACGACCTAGTACCCCTTTTAAGGCCGCTATGAACCTTTTTACGGCCGCTGCCTCCCCAATAGACACCCTGATGCATCCATTGGCAGCAAAGACCTCTCCCGTTCTGACCATAATACCCCGATCCAACATATCGCCGGCAAACGCCTCCCCTTCATAAGGTGATTGAAACAAAATGAAATTGCCATGACTATACCAATATTTAAGGCCAAGCAATTCAAAAGCATCATACAACCTCAGTCTCCCCTGCTCTACAACCTTTTTCACCTTGACGAGGTGCTTGGTATCCTGCAAGGCCGCCATCCCCGCCTCGGTGGTCAGGGTGTTTAATAAAAATGGACGTTCCAATTTGTAGAGATATCTGGCAATGGCAGGGGTTGAAAAAGCATACCCAAGCCGGATACCGGCAAGACCATAGGCTTTGCTAAAGGAATGCAACCCTATCACTGGTTTGCCGGCAGCGATATAATGCTCCGCCCTCGGCCAGCTGACATTGCTTTCCACGAAATCATGGTAGACCTCATCATACAAGATCACCAGGTGCGGCGGAATACCCGCCACCAGTTTATCCATCTGGGCCTTGGTGATCAGCGTCCCGGTAGGATTGTTAGGACTCGTAATAATGATCAGTCTTGTCCTTTCTGTAATAGCGTCTAAAATGCCGTCTATGTCCACTTCGAAAGTTTCGGGGTCCAGTGGCACGTCAATCACCTTTCCCCCCGGTGCCTTGATAAAATCTTTATAGGCAAGAAAAGTGGGAGTGGATATAATACTTTCATCCCCCGGTGTCAACAACCCCCTACAAACAAAGTCAAGGATCTCCATGCCACCATTTCCGGTTATAAACTGCTCAGGTACCATTCTACCTCCCATGTGTGCAGACAAAGCACAGCGCAGACTATAGTCTGATTGGAAATTGTATTCATTAACCAAATGAGCATGGGTTTTAATCGCCTTTACAGCGAGTCCCGAAGGCATCCAGCATTCATTGGACGATAGTTTGTCTATCCAATCCGAGGTATCGGTATTCTTCACTGCAGATCGTGTACTGCCGCCTTGATATCTTTCCAGGCTGTTGATATACTCGTTGATATATGTCGGAACTGATTCGATGATCATATTCAAAATGCTCAAAATTTTGTTTCAATAAAATGAATGTCTCCCGCCTTACAGATTACCCCTGGTAGCTTGCTCCCTTTCAATGGCTTCAAACAACGCCTTGAAATTGCCTTTTCCAAAACTTTTCGCTCCCTTGCGCTGGATGATCTCAAAAAACAACGTAGGCCGGTCTTCCACTGGTTTGCTGAAAATTTGCAGCAGATAGCCCTCATCATCCCTATCAACGAGGATACCCAACTCTTGCAAAGGCGCAAGGTCCTCGTCGATTTTGCCTATCCGGTCCAGCAAGGAAGTATAATAGTTGTCCGGTATCTCTAAAAATTCAATCCCATTTTTACGCAAGGTCCTGACCGTTTCAATGATATCGTTCGTCGCCAGCGCGATGTGCTGTACTCCTTCCCCATTGTAAAATTCAAGGTATTCTTCCACCTGGGATTTTTTCTTCCCCTCAGCAGGCTCATTGATCGGAAATTTAACAAAGCCATTGCCATTGCTCATGACCTTGCTCATCAAAGCAGAGTATTCAGTAGCGATATCTGTATCATCAAAGGATAAAATGTTGCGGAAGCCCATTACGTCCTGATAAAACTTCACCCAGGGTTCCATCTGGTGCCAGCCAACATTGGCAACACAATGATCGACATACAGTAACCCGGCCGGTTCAATTCGACGTTCGCTTTTCCACGGCCGGAAACCCGGCATGAAAACACCACTATAATTTCTTCGCTCAACAAAAATGTGAACCGTATCACCGTACAAATGAATACCACTAAGGACGACTTCCCCATCCTGATCCCGTAGTGGGGTCGGTTGCATATATTCCAAGGCGCCACGTTTAGTCGTTTGGCGGTAGGCATCGGTAGCATCGTCCACCCGTAAAGCCAATACCTTAACCCCATCACCGTGACGGTCCACATGCTCAGCTATGGCATGCGAGGGACGCAGGGCGGTAGTAAACATAAATGTTAACTTATTTTGCCGGACAACATAACTCACGGTCTCTTTATTACCTGTCTCCGGGCCACGATAGGCCAACGGTTCAAAGCCGAATGCAGAAAGATAGAAATGGGCGGCTTGCTTGGCATTGCCGACATAAAATTCAACATAGTCGGTGCCTTGTAAGGGAAGAAAATCAACTTCGTCAGTAGCTATAGGAAAATGGGCAGCCTTACTCGTTAGGAATGATGTGCTCATACATCTTCATTTTAAGTTTGGAAAAAAAATGCGGAAGTGCTCAAGAAAATCTCTTAAGAAATTATCTGGCGTCAGTAGCGAGGGATTCTACCAAAAAGACGTAGTTGATACGTTTATCTGCAAATAATTTAAATGGATGGTCGGGTCGCATAGTTAGGATGGTTTAATAAAAATAGAAATTTGTTTTAAAAAAACAATACAAATGTAATATATATCGTTAAAAAACTATCCGTTTGACGGATAGTTTTCTTTAAATGCTTTTTCTTGGTGACCACCAAATTTCCCTTATGTATTCATAATCAATTGGCTGTATAAAGATGGCGATCTAATTAAGCCGCAAAAGTCAAATTACTCAATGAATTTTATTGGACAGCCTAACTTCCTGCCCTACCCAATGAACGACCCATGAAAATATTGAAAATGGTGATTTTTGGTAAAATCTTGGACGAAGAACTAACAGAAGTATCTAAACGCCGGGTGGCTATGTACGAACGGTCTTTATCTTTTTATAGATTTCAGTATATAGAAAATGTGAACGAATGTCTCGTTTTTCCAAATGTAATAGCTAGTTTTGCGGCGCCAAACCTTTCAATGCGACCCGATTTTTCTCATAAATATTTCAACGATCGACGCAGCTTTTACTGCCTGTCAGTTGTTGCGCTCACCCCGAATGACGGCTTTCTACTCCAGGGATTCATTCCTTCTCTGATCCCACCAGACAAAATTTGCATCGATTTTTTTTAACTCAAATGATTGAATATGCCATTGTTATTCAACAACACTCGCCCCAACGCAAATTGCTGTGTTTTATCTTCCATGTTTTTCTTGCTTTTCTCCTGTCTCCTGCTGGCGACCTCTCTCTCCAGCTGTACAAAGAACGTCCAAGACACAACCGAGCCTCCCCCAACACCTTCCTATGTTAGTTGGAAAATGGTTCAATCCACATTTTCAGATTCTTTGGGATTTAACCAGTCGGTATTGCTGAATGAAAAATATGAAGGGGCCACGATGACAAAAGACAGCGGCTACTATAATATTACTGCCGGGCCGGGTGGTCAGCCACCCCTTTTCCTGCTCCAAATTAAAGACAGCTTGTACACCGGTTCCATCTCCTTAACGCCGTTCCCGGACCCCGCTATCAGTTACTTCCGAGTAGGGTGGCTGACCGTCAAAAAATCAAGGTCTTACGAGACGGTCGTTCTGGAAAAATACCCCATTCAATGTTTTTTTACCCTTTACAACGGAGCCTATTACGGCACCATCTATGCAGCCGTGGATGATGCGTATTCACCTCAGACAACTCTTCAATGTACCGTGAATATTCGGCTGCCATTGCGTCCTTAAAACCAATTGGAGGAACTTGGAAATATTTTAGTGGTTCAGCTTCCGGGAACGGCACGGATGGACGATTTTACTTACGCCCTAATAATACAGCCATTTGCCTATCGTAATCCGTTTTATTAATTTCACGCATTGATCCTTGCAATACCTGGAAGGGGGTATTGTTTAGTTTTTGCAGGAGCGTGGTCATGGCCAGTTCAGCAGTGTCCGCTTCAATAGCCATTTTTCGGCGACGCCTTTTAGCGGGGGCCTTTACGATCACCATATAATAAGCCATAACATTGTATTTAATCCTCATTGGGTGCTTCCATGATTTGCCGGGCGGTTCTAAAATAACTGATCACAGCAGCTATGGCCAAAAGGACGGTGAAAATGATCAAGATAAATCGGATAAACCAGGATAGGGCAATCATAAAGAAAAAGGTATCGAGCGCAATACTCACCAACAACCCTGAAAAAAACCATGGGAAATAGTCGTATTTTCTTATTTTCGACATGATAAGGCCTCCTTAAATTGCAGCCAAATTAATGGATTTTTGACCGTCTCGGTATAGCATATTTACGATGACCGGATCCAAGTTTCGCTTGGCCTTCCATGACCAATATCCAATATTATTGATGATATTAAAAACGTCAATAATATTGCTAAACCGATTTTGTTAGGCTCCTTTGCCTATTTTTGAAATGGAATTACTTTATGAATTTCGATGGAACCAATATAATCGCCCATGCGAAAATTATCTAAGGCATACAAGGAATGGGGAAATAAACCGTTCGAATTTGAGTTCAATGTTCCCATTTGGCCGGCTACCTGGTTTCATTTTTCCTGGAAAAATGACAAAATAATTGTAGGATTAATTTCTATGAGAGGTCACTGATGTGAAAAATTAGGGGTTTTTCCGGGTGAAAAAATTTCAAAACGTTCCCTACATTGTGACTAACCAATACACTTTCCATGATACAAATTATCGAGATAAAAGGTATCGATCCGCCTTTAACACCAGTTGCGTTTGATTCTACGGGCAAAGGCGCGAGCAAAGATTATTACAACGCCATAATCCAGGATCTTTCGCGTATCGGCGTGGTCTACCGCAATGATAATTTTAACAAACAGGACAGGTGTACCGTCGAGGAGGTATTTTATAAACTAGTAAATGGAACACTTGTACCTGCTGCCAATTTCGAGGACTGTGATTTTTACGAATGCAATTTCTTTACCGGGGACATCGATGGTAACGACCTGGGGATTGTCAGCTTTTGTTATTACACCGTCATCAATGCTGGCTGTCAGGTTAACCCTTGCAAACAGGTCTTTGTATAATTTTCAAGTAAAGGGGCGAGCCTGCCAGCCAGTAGGTCAGTGAGCTATTATAATGTCCGGATCAGCATTTTCAATTTGGCAGCATTTTGCAATGTTTCATTTTCATACGCCTCAACGACGGCAATCGCTTGATCCACATTGGAAGAAGAAGATCCTACCAGGGCAGATAAATCGAAAGGTTCTTTAAAAATTAAATGCGGTTTAATATTAAATTCCTTTTTCAATAAATCCATAATGGATAATAGCGTTTCTATCGATCCCCCATTGCCATTTTCCAGATTGGAAATCCAAGATTGTTGGCATCCTAACTTTTCGGCCAACTCACTTTGATTAAGGTTTAAAAAATCTTTTCGGATAGACCTAATGGCACCCCCTAATTCTAATCTCGTCATAATTATATTGTATTTTTTTAGAGTAGTATGGATTGGACTTCTTTAAAAATCTTTTCCATATTGGCAAGCAGGAGTTGTTCTTTTTCCGCCGCTGTCCCAAAGTTATAATATTTAGGCAACTCTATATAGCGTTTTTTTTCTTCGTTGATCTTATCAAAGTCAATATTCACCTTTCCGTTAAACACATTGGTCTTATATGTCCCGTATTGAGCCTCGTTTTCCCGGGAGACCAGCCCTACTATCTCGCCGGCATTCAGGTTCGCAATTTTTGAAGCCGGCACCAGCCAATCCAATTTTTCATTCAGGTTGACACCCGTTTTATTACGGTCAATATTGAACCCGGTACTTGTTTGCTTGATTTTGCCAAAAAGCGTTTCCAGCCATGCAAGCGTATCTTTGTTACGCGCCGCGCCACTTAAAATGGTGCCCATGACCGAGACGATGGTATTGGAAACGTCCCGGCCATATTGTTGTATAAATTGTGTCAACTCCTGCAATCCCAGCAAAACGGCCACCCTATGGGATCTCGCTGTTGCGATCAAATTTTCAATTTTATAAAGTGATATCGTGGGCGCTTCGTCCACAACGATCGCGACAGGGTGATTTCCTTTCGAATTAACCAGTTTAATCAATCGCATCAGGATCGTTGAATAAAACGCACTGTTCATGCTTTGCGTGTCCGGCGAGCTGGCCAACACCACGACCCCCAGGGATTTTGAAATTTTTAAATCAAAATCATTGGCGCTGAATACCCAAAACGCCTCCTTGGTAGCTATTCGGGAAATATTAATGCGGACGGTGGCCAACTGCCCATCAAGCTGCTCGAAACTCCGATTATCATACGCACTTTTGAAGGGTGCGAGAATAGGAAGCAGCTCCCGATTAGAAAATAACGTCGTGAACAAACGGTCATAGGGCATGGAGACCAGTGCCATAATATGGGCAAGCGTGGAATAGCGACCGTCCTGGAGCTTTGACAGGTAGTAAATGCAGGCCGCCAGAAAGTTAATGGCGCTCTGCGTAAAAAACTGGGAACTGCCTTGCGGTTTATCGGTCTTAGTCAACGCTGTTATGATAGCTTCGGCCGTTTCACTGGCGTCTCCCAAGGTTTGAATATACCTTGCCTGTATCGGATTGGTCCGCCGGGAATATTCAGGGTTTTCCAGGTTGATCGCATGGAAAGCGTGATCCTTTAACGGCCCTCCGTTGACGTGGTTTAAAATATAATGGTAGTAGGCGATCTTTCCCAAGTCCGGATACTTAAAGTCAAAAACCAGCATAGAAAATCCACGATGCAGGAACTGTTTCATATACGGAATTATAACGCTCTCTGATTTTCCTGATCCGGGAACGCCCAACACCATAATGCCCCTGAAAACGTTCGCATTGATCCACCCCTGCCGGATCTTTTTACGGAAATAAAACGAAATGGATAAATTAAAAATATAGTCTCCTTCGACTAGTTTCTCGTTTTGCTGAAAGCTCTCCTCTTCCGCGTTCCAAATGTCCTGTTTCACTTTGGCGAAAACCTTTTTGGACAGGTTAGAAAACGCAACATGCAGGAATACCGCCCCCGTATAATACGACAGGCTGTAGGCAGCCAGCCGGAGCTGGTGACCAGTAATCATAACGGCAAATATGCTCGCAACAAACAACAAAATCCCGAAGCAGAAAAAGTACGTGAAATGCTTGTGAATATCAAACTGCATGTCCTTTTTGGACTGTGTGAGGATAGCAATGATCGCCAGCATGATAAACAAGGTGATGTGACTATACAATGCATTGACAAAGAAGGGGATTTTGTACAGAACATTGTTCAGCCGCGCCACCACAATTTTATCGTTATATGAAAAGGAGAGACATTGCGTATAGATGTCCACGGCAATAAAAACATAGATCATCATTTGAAAAAATCCAAATATGCTCTTTTGTTGCTGCGTTTCTTCCATGGGATCGGCGTTGGGGTACTTCGATTGTTATAGCGAAAATTTAAAGCCGACGTTTAAAGACGGTTGCCATTGAAAGGCATCCTCCTTTACAAAAAGATACAACACCTGCTCTGAAAAAACGAGCTGCGTTTTGGGAGCAACAAAGATCACCTGCTCAAATCCGCCGAAAGGATACCAGATAAATCGGCTGTTGTCCGATCCCCCCGCCGCTCCGAAGCGAAAATTGGTGAGGAAATTCCTGGTCGTAGCCAAATTATAAGTGAAAAAAAGCCCCGCAGATACATATGTCGTTTGACTGGTGAACGAATAATGATGCCGGGCAAACTCACTGTATAGAATCCCCTGCAGCTGCACTCCAAGATGGAGTTTGTTGGCGCCGGCCCCCTCGTAGGATAGCGTAAAGAATTTTGAATTGGCAGTTGACATACCCGTTGACACTCCCAGGCTGTTAAAACCGACCTGCGCGAAAAGGCCGTGGCCAAAGCCGAGCATGCTCAGCATAAAAATGATATATTTCATACACTTGGTGGGTTATAATAAGTAGTCGGAATGAAGCACCTGGTTATAATCAATATCTACCTCCACCCGTCGGCCAGAGACCTGTTTTTCGGTGAGTTCGATATGAAAGACCTTTTCTCCGGGGTAGGTGAACTTTCGGAAGATGAAAAAATTTCGCCATTTACCGGTGATGACCGTATTGTCAACATTGTAGAAATGATGCAGCGGTTGCAGTTCTATTTCCTGGCTGACATGCGCATTGACATTGTTTTTGTCACGTAGTTGAAACCGGATGGCCTCCACATTATAGCCCATCTTTGTCTTATTTTTAGCCGTCAGGTCAAAAAGAAGAAAATCTCCCACCACAAATATATTATTTACCCACATTTCCATCCCGTATTCCTTTGAATGGATATTGAAGATTCTACGTCGCTTGTTCAAGGCCATCATCGAGAGCCTGTAGAATTCCTGTTTGCCCACCTTGTTGTAACTGTTGGTTTGAAAGGCTTTGTCCTGATCGATCGAAATAACAATGGAATTACCCGGCGCATCATCAGCATGGCAGACTAACTTGTAAACCGCAATAAAAGCCTCGGTGACAATTGTCACCTGAAAATTCTGGCCCTCTTTGAAGGCGCCGCTTTTGGGCTTCAGTTCACAGATATTTTTTTCAGATAATTCCCCATCCACTTCAGGAGAGGAAATGTCTATGTAAAGTATGTTTTCCGGCGAGATAATATGCGTCGTCTTCGTCAGGTTAATGGCGTAGGTCACCAGGTTTCCTTCATTGATAATCCCCCGGGTAGAATCCACTACCATCGAGGAATCCGCTTTTGTTAGCTTGTCGGTGTTGCCTTGTGCCACAACTGGCGATAAATAAAATATTCCCAGGCCGGTGAGCGCGGCAAAAAGCATGGTCTTCATGTTATTTCTTTTCTTTTAAATAGATCATATAATTGTATTTCAAAAAGGCTTTGTCCTTTCTGATCATTTTGTTGATAGCATTTCCTGAAGTACTAAACATCTTACTGATCAGCCCGGCCGTAATGTCCGAACCGCCGCCCGACATTTGCACCGAGGAAAGCCCACTGGTTCCCTGGGTACCGATATCTTTGGAGAATTCCCGGAAATTGGAACCGGGCACGTACAGCCCATAATACCCATCCGCGTCGAAAATATCCAGTTTCAC
>Ga0068860_100007258_pt1 | contig 11083 bp, 10 predicted proteins | sample KBSSwiS32_FD_66597 | JGI IMG/M metagenome (GOLD analysis project Ga0068860, IMG submission 66597) | Switchgrass rhizosphere microbial communities from Kellogg Biological Station, Michigan, USA - KBS Switchgrass S3-2 | ecosystem: Host-associated > Plants > Roots > Rhizosphere > Soil ... | reverse complement strand
ATCCTGCTGTCGGCGCGCGCCGGCGAGGAAGCGCGCATCGAAGGCTTGGATCGCGGCGCTGACGACTACCTGGTCAAGCCGTTCAACGCGCGCGAGCTGCTGGTTCGCGCCGGCACGCTGATTCGCTCGGCCGAGCTGCGGCGTCGTGCGGAGGAAGCGCGTGCGCAGTTCGAGACGTTGCTCAACGAAGCGCCGCTCGGTGTGATGCTCGTCGACGAGGACTTCCGCGTCGCTGCAGTGAATCCAATTGCGTTGCCGCTGATCGGCGAGACCGACCTGATCGGCCGCGACTTCGATGCTGTCGTGCGCACGGCATGGTCGAGTGCGGATGGGGAGGAAATCACGCGGCGCTTGCGTCACACGCTGCAGACCGGTGAGCCGCAAGTCGTGCCCGAGTTCATCGCGCGCCGCCGGGATCGCAACGTGGTGGAGTACTACGAGTGGCAGGTCCACCGGATTCCGCTGCCTGACGGTCGGCGCGGAGTCGTGTGCTACTTCCGCGACATTTCGCGCACCGTGCTGGCGCGCGAGGCATTGCGTGAAGCAGACAGTCGCAAGGACGAGTTCCTGGCGACGCTATCGCACGAGCTGCGCAACCCGCTGGCGCCGCTGCGCAGCTCGCTGGAAGTCGTGAAGCGACTCGCGAGCGTGCCACCAACTGCATCGGCTGCGCTCGACATCATGGATCGGCAGATGAGTCATCTGGTGCGACTCGTCGACGATCTGCTGGAAGTCTCGCGCATCACGCGCGGCCAGGTGGAGCTGCGGCGCGAGCAAGTGCGGCTGGATGCCGCGATCCGCAGCGCCATCGAAACCAGCGAGCCGCTGATCCGGGCCGGGCTGCATCGCCTGATCGTTTCGTTTCCGGACGAGCCGCTGCTGCTCGATGCGGATCCGGTGCGGCTGGCGCAGATCTTCGGCAACCTGCTCAACAACGCCGCGAAGTATTCGGATCGAGGTGGGCGGATCGAAGTCACCGTGCGTCGCGACGGTCAGGAGGCAGTCGTTACGATCCGCGATAGCGGCGACGGCATCGCGCCGGAGCAGCTTGCCAAGCTGTTCGAGATCTTCACCCGCGGCGAGCGCAGCTCCCGTCGCAATCAGAGCGGCCTCGGCATTGGCCTGGCGTTGGTGCGGCGGCTGACGGAAATGCACGGTGGGCGGGTCGAAGCCTCGAGCGATGGTGTCGGCATGGGGAGCTGCTTCAGCGTGCGCCTGCCGCTGAGCGTCAAGGAGATTGCGGCGACGAAGACGGGTCGCCGCGTGCACTCGAGCATCGACGAGCTCAGCGTGCTCGTCGTCGACGACAACAAAGACGCGGCGGAAAGCCTCGCGATGCTGTTGCGCACGGCTGGCGCTGAGATTCACATCGCACATGACGGACCGACTGCGCTCGCGGCGTTCGAGCGCAGCGAGCCGCATGTCGTGCTGCTCGACATCGGCATGCCCGACATGGACGGTTGCGAGGTGGCGCGTCGACTGCGCGAGATCGCGCGCCCCGAGCGCGTCGCGCTGGTCGCGCTGACGGGATGGGGGCAAGACGAAGATCGTCGGCGGGTGCGCGAGGCCGGCTTCGATCATCACCTGGTGAAGCCCGTCGAGCTCGCTGCGCTGCAAGCGCTGCTGGCTGCGCTACCCCGGCGGCGTCGAGTCGCCGCCGCCGAGGGCGCGTTGCATGAAGACGCTGTCGACCCAGCGGCCGAACTTGAAGCCGACCGAGGTCAGGTTGCCGGCGGGCGTGAAGCCCATCCGCCGATGTAAGGCGATGGAGCCGGCGTTGGCGCTGTCGCCGATCACCGCGAGCATCTGGCGCCACGGGCCGCGCTCGCAACGTGCGATGAGCTCGGCGAGCAGTAGCGTGCCGATGCCGCGTCCGTTCAGTCCGTCTTCGACGTAGACGGAATCTTCCACGGTGTAGCGATAGGCAGGCCGCGTGCGATAGAACGTCGCGTAGCTGTAGCCGACGACGCGTCCGTCCATCTCGGCGACGAGATAAGGCAAGCCGAGTTGCAACACGCTCGCGCGCCGCGACTGCATTTCTTCGAGCGACGGTGGAATCTCTTCGAACGATGCGAGGCCGTGCAGGACGTGCGCGGCGTAGATTTTCGTGACCGCATGCATGTCTGCGTCGCGCGCATCGCGCACGAAGATTGCGGGGCGGGTATCGGCGGCTGCCACGCGAGCAGTTTCATCCAACGCGCAACGTTCGGCAATCGCCGAACGCTGTCCAATTTGGTGCAAAGAGGCTCGAGCGCTGCTCAGTTTTTGGTCACGGCCGTGAGATTCATCGTCATCAGCGCTTGCTTCTTCGGCAGCTCGGCGACGGCGACCACGGTGCGCGCCGGCAGATGAGTGCCGAACGCCTCGCGATACGCGCGATTCATCTCTTCGAAGTCCGCAGCGTTCTTGAGGAACACGTTCACGTGCAGGACGTGGTCGAGATCCGAGTCGACGCCTTCGAGCATCGAGCGGAGGGACTTCAGGATCTGTCGCGCCTGGCTATACGCGTCCGGCCCGGCGAAGTCGCCGGTCGCGGCATCGACGCCGGCGGTGCCGGAGATCGCGATGAATGAGCCGGCTTTGGCGATGTGACTGTACGGGCCGATCGGCTTCATCACATTCGCGGGCGTAAAGGTTTCGACTTTCATGAGCGCACTCCAGCAGGGCGAGTGCGGAATTCTAGCGCGAGTCCGGTACTGCCCGGCGCAGTGCGCAGTACGCGCCGACCAGCTCACGCAAGACCACGTCTTCCGGCAAGCCGTTGCGACTCGCGATCTGCCGATAGGTGAGCCCATCGACATGCAGCAGCAACAACTCGCGCTGACGCTGTTGAAGCGCGAGCACGGCGGCCTGGATCGCGTTGCGAGCGGGTGCAGAAGGAGCGGGGATTGCACCTTCGCTGCCGCGCGTCCAGGGCCGCCGTGCGCGCCCCTCCCATTCGGTCTCGACCTCCTCGGCGATGCGCATGACATGGCTGTGCGGATCGTCGAGCAAGCTCGCGTGGTTCGCGGCACACAGTCGGCGGGAGACCTCCTGTGCCAGAGCGTCTACGTTTGCCATCGTCAGAAATCGAGTCCGCTGAGACCTGTTGTCTTGTTGCGAGTCGTCTTCGTCAATGAATACGAAATTCGCAAGCGCAGCGTCTCAGGGATGCAGCTCCTGGTAGAGCCAGGTGCGCGCGAACTGCCAGCGTCGGTACGCAGTCGCTCGGGGAATCTGCAGCACTCGGGCTGCTTCCGAGATCTCCAGGCCGACGAAGCAACGCAGCTTCACGAGCTCGGCGGCCTGCGGATGATCGATCGCCAGTTTCTCCAGCGCAGCGTTGACGGCCAGGAGCTGCTCGTCGTCTTCCGTGTCGATGGGAATGTCGATGTGATCGATGTCGACGCGTTGCTGCGTGCCGCCGTGGCGCACGGCACTGCGCTGCCTCGCGCGATCGATGAGGATGTGACGCATCGCTTCGGCCGCCGCCGCGAGGAAATGCGCACGGCCTTTCCAGTCGGATTTCTCGGAGCCGCCGAGGCGCAGCCATGCTTCGTGAACGAGCGCCGTGGGTTGCAGCGTGCTGCCTGAAGGCATGCGCGCCATGTTGACGAGAGCAATGCGGCGCAGTTCATTGTAGACGGAAGGGAGGAGTACGGCGATTTCGAGGTCCCGTTCCGTGGGAGGCGTCATGGTCATCCTTGCTGGCGAGATCAGTGGGTGCGATCCGCCGAGACGGATGTCGGGCTGCTGCTCGTCGACATCATCAGCGCCTCGAGTTGCTCGCGCTGACCACGGTCGAGGTAGAACTGGCGGATGCGCTGCTGCGCTTTGACCTTCGCGTCCGCGTCGGCTTGCTCATCGAGCACGAGCGCGGTGTAGCTGCGCTTCATGTACTTTTCCGCGTCGTCATTGCGGCCCAGTCGGTAAAAGACTTCTCCTAGCGCGCTTTCCGAGCGCGCCGCGCGCCACGGCGGCGCGCCGTTGCGCTTCCAGCGATTGGCCGATGCCGTCAGCACGGCTTCTGCGTCTTTCAGCTGGCCAGTCGCGAGCAGCGCCTCGCCCAGCAGATATTCCGCAGAGGCGGAGTACTGATGATCAGGCGGCAGAGCCTTCTGAAACGTAGCCAGGGCCAGTCGCGCCTGCTCCTCCGCTTCCTTGTACGTACCCCGTTGCAGCAGGATTCCCGCGAGCATGGTGCGCTCATATGCGGTGAGCCTGTGATCCTTGCCCACGGATGCTTCCTGGGCCCGCAGCGCGCGCCGCGCATACTGTTCTGCTTCGGCCAGCATTCCTTGCGCTTTCTTGATGCCTGCCAGCGAATCGAGCACGTCGCCGGCTTTCGCACTATTGGCGCCGTACAGCTTGGTCCACACCGCCAGTGAATTTTCGAACAGCTCTGCCGCTTCGCTGAAGCGGCCCTGCGATTGCAATACCTGAGCCAGCACCACCTCGGAATCCACTCGATCCGGGTGCATCGGCGGATGTGTTGCCCTGAATGCCTGGACCGATTCCCGGGCGGCCTGTTCGGCGGCGGGCAAGTTGCCCTGCCACATGAAGACGATGGCCAATTCCGAGTCTGCGGCCCCGACGTCCGGGTGCAGCGAGCCGAACAGTTCCCGGAACAGGTCGCGACTGAGCTCCAGATTCGTGCGCGCCTCGCTCATGTTGCCCATCACCAGATGGACTTTGCCGAGGTCCAGCAACAGCTTGGCATACGTCTCCGAATGCTCTGTCTGGTGCTGCTTGGAAATTTTCAACGCTTCGGACAGCAAACGCTCTGCGCGCGGCAGATCATCAGCTTTGCGGACGGCCATCGCGAGCTCGATCAGGATCGTGGCAGTCCGCGTGCCGTCAGGATCCGGCAGTTGCCGCCGCAGTCGCAGCGAGTCCTCGAGATAGGGCACTGCCGTGCTGTACTCGTCGAGCCGCCGATACGCGCGGCCGACGGCTTCCAGCAGCCGCGCCCGCACCTCGGGTCGTTGATTCAAGTCGCCGCGGATTCTGCGGCCGGCTTCGTCGAGCAGGTCGCGAGCTGTAACCGTTTGCCCCAGGTTTCGCAGCGGCTGAGACTTGTCGAATATCTCCTCCATGAAAGCCGACACGACCTTCGCCGTTTCGCTTTCCTGGTACACGCGATCACGCTCGGCTGCGATCCGTTGCGTCTGGATCGACATGGCGACGGCGAACGCGATGATGAACACGATGAACGCTGCGCCAGCGGTCACGCCGAATGCATGACGGCGGATGAAGCGCTGCGAGTAGTAGACCCAGTTGCCCTGGCGTGCCTGGACCGGTTCGCGCGAGAGATAGCGACGGATGTCGGACGCGAACTGTTCGATCGAGTTGTAGCGGTGCTGCGGTTCCTTGCGCAGCGCCCGCATGACTATCGAATCGATATCGCCAGTCAGACGTTTCTGCAGCTTCTCCGGCGAGAGCCTGCGCGCCGCCGCGACCGCGAGGATCTCCGATTGTCCTTCGAGCGGTCCGCTTTCCCGTGCACGCTTGACGGCAGCGCTTGGCCGCAGCGGATCGGTGATGCAGATCGAGCGCTCCATCTCGAGCTGGCTCGCCGACGTCGGCACTACATACGGTCGCAACCCGGTCAGCAGCTCATAGAGGACGACGCCCAGTGCATAGACGTCGCTGCCGGTGGTGACCGGCCGGCCGAGAATCTGTTCGGGGCTCGCGTACTCCGGCGTGAGCAGCCGGTCGTTCATGCGGGTCAGAGCCATCGCCGCTGCGGCTTCCCCCGCATCGAGGAGCTTCGCGATGCCGAAGTCGAGCAGCTTCGGCGCGCCTTCCGCAGTGACGAGTATGTTCGCGGGCTTCAGGTCGCGGTGCACCACCAGGTTCTGGTGTGCGTACTGGACGGCGCCGCAGATGTCGAGAAACAGCTGCAGTCTCTCGCGCACGCCGAGATGCTGACGATCGCAATAGCGATCGAGCGGCTCGCCGTGCACGTATTCCATCACGAGGTAGGGGTTGCCTTCCTCGGTCTCGCCGGCATCGACCAGGCGGGCGATGTTCGCGTGATTCAGGCTCGCGAGAATCTGGCGCTCGGCGCGGAAACGCAAACCGAGCTCGCCCTGCATCGTGCCGTTGTCGACGATCTTGACCGCGACCTGCGCCGAGTACTGGCGATCGGCACGCTCGCCAAGGTAGACGGTGCCGGTGCCACCGTGGCCGAGTACTGAGACGAGCTTGTAACTGCCGACCACACGGCCGATGAGCGCCTTGCGTCGATCGCGCGTCGTGGTATCGAGCGCGGCGCCGAGTGCCATCGTCAGGGGGCCGGTACGCGCGCTGCCGGCATCGCAAGCGAGCAGGTCGAGCAGCTCCGTGCGCAGCTCGGTGTCGCTGGTGGTCTCTTTCGCTACGAAGGCTTGCCGCTCGGTCGGCGGCAGCTCGACGGCACGAGAGAACAGCTCCTGCAGCCGTTCCCAGCGATCGTCGGAACCCTTCCCTGTGCTGTCCGCGCTCATGACGCTTCGGGTTCGCGGCTCCGTACGGGGCGGATCTCTCGCAGCATCCATGCTTTCGCCAGACGGATCTCGCGATCCACCGTTGCCTCGGACACCTTGAGTGTCTCGGACAATTCCTGGTAGGTCAGGCCGCCGAAGTAGTGCAGCTCGACCATTTCGGCGAGGCGCGGGTTCTTGTCGGCCAGCCGGTCGAGCGCTTCGTCGATCTCGAGTACGTCGATCTCGCCTGCAGTCGCCGGCCCGAGATCCATCGAGTCGAGCTCATCGAGCGAGCCCGTCGTCGTGCCGCCGCGTTTCTCGCGGAAACGCGTCTTGGCGTGATCGACGAGGATGCGCCGCATCTGCCGTGCAGCGACCGCGAAGAAATGCGCGCGGTCCTGCCAGGACACGTTCATTTCGACCAGCTTGACGAAGGCTTCATGGACGACGGCTGTCGCCTGGAGGGTATGGCCGGGTCGCTCGCGCTTCATGTAGCGGCGGGCGCGGTTACGCAGCTCTTCATATATGAGAGGCGTCAACCGCTCCAGGGCATGCGCATCCCCTGACTGCCACGCAGACAACAGCCTTGTCACTGCCTGGCGGTCCGGGAGTGGTATGGCCGCTGCGATCGTATTGCTCAGTGGACGGGTCTCCAAAATGGGGCCGTTCTTGGCTGTAAGTGTAAGTGCCGGCAGCCGGCATTCTGCCACCGATGACCTCTCACTAGCGCGGGATTCGGGCCGCAATCCCAGTACGGCTATCCCTGAGCAATTTGCCTCTACGATCGTCCCAGTCGGGGCTATCCCTTTTTTACAACTGAGAAATGTCCTGATTGCGCAAGATTTTGTCCTGTCGCAGGCGCGACTGTGACGGAAATCACAGGACCATATCGCTTAAACCTGTGAACCAGCTCGCAAAATGAGCTGGCAATTTAACTAATTCCTCCGGGAGGGGAGTTTCACATGCGCAAAGTCATCAATGGGTCTCTGGCGGTGGCGGTACTGGTTGTCGGAGCGCTGTCGGGCGCACAGGCGGTCGCGGAGGGGCTCGAGACTGGCAAGAAGCCGGTGCTGCAATTGGCGGAAGGCCTCGAGACTGGCAAGAAGCCGGTGCTGCAGTTCGCGGAAGGTCTCGAGACTGGCAAGAAGCCGGTGCTGCAGTTCGCGGAAGGCCTCGAGACTGGCAAGAAGCCGGTGCTGCAATTGGCGGAAGGCCTCGAGACTGGCAAGAAGCCAGTGCTGCAGTTCGCGGAAGGTCTCGAAACTGGCAAGAAGCCGGTGCTGCAGATCGTCGCGTAACCAGGAGATACATCATGAAGACTCGAATCATCGTCGGCGCCGGTCTCCTGCTCACGCTGAGCACCGCAGTGGCCGGAACGCTGATGTTTGGCAACTCGGTTGCGCAGACCGAAGCAGTTGCAATCCCGAGCAACGTAACTGCCGAGACTCCGATGACGCCAGAAATGCTGGCGATGTGGAGCTCGCAGCCCGACCGGGACAACGACTACATCGCGCCGAAAGTGCCGATTTGATCTGCGTCGCGAACGTGTGACCGGGATTGCCTGATGCCCGGTCGCGCGGCTCTTAGCGCGCCGAGTTCGCACTTTGTCGGCAGCTAACGACAGCTCAGCGAACTGTGCGCTGAATCACAGGCGCGCCGAGGTTCGCTCGGCGCGCATCACACTTCGTTCGTTGACATATTTGCGGGCCATATAGCACGCTAACCGCTGTTTTCTACGGGCAAACTCACCGAAAGGTGAGGACGCAAAGCCACCGGTCTAACGGAGCGTTCCTAGGACAGCGGGGTTGCCAGCGCGGCTCACTCGCGACTGTCGCCCGCGCAGTCTGGAGTCCGCGGTCGACGAACACGAGTGATGCTTCAGCTCTCACAATTCTGCTCGCCGGTGCGCGCTCGTTTGCGAGCGCGATCGCTCACTGCCGTGCTGGCAGTGTTGGTTGCACTCCTGTCATTCACTGCGAGTGCCGACATCGTAGGTAAGCCGGCTCCCGACTTCGCGCTGCGCTCGATGCAAGGTCCGTCGATGCGCTTGTCCGAGCATCTCGGCGAAGTCGTGGTCATCAATTTCTGGGCGACCTGGTGCGGACCGTGTCGCCAGGAAATGCCGCTGCTCGATGCGCTGTACGGCAAGTACAAGCAAGCCGGTCTCGTGCTCCTCAGCGTCAACATCGACGAGAAGGTCGAGCCGGCGATCGAGATGGCGCAGACGCTCAAGGTTTCGTATCCCGTGTTGTTCGACGCGCGCAAGGAAGTGAGTCGTGCGTTCGACGTGGGCGCGATGCCGGTCACCGTGCTGGTGGATCGCGCCGGCGTGGTGCGCTACGTGTCCGAGGGCTACAAGCCGGGCTATGAAAAGCGCTACACCGACAAGTTGCGCGAGCTGCTGAACGAATAGAGGAATCCGACATCATGTTTCGCTCCCTGACTCTCCTCGTCATCGCGCTGTGCGCGACCGCTTCGGTTACAGCGCAGGACGCTGCGGCCCCGGCCGCGGCCGCTCCGGCGAAGACCGCTCCGGCGAAGACTGCACCGGCCCTCAGCAGCACCTCGGGCGAGCCGGCGGCTGCGCCGTCGGGTGAATTCCAGAGCCTCGATCAGGAAGTGCAGGCCCTGAAGAAGGAAGTGCTGGACCTGAACCGCGAGCTGTTCGTGCTGGAGGAAGATCTGCTGTTCCCGGCGAACACGCAGGTGGCCGTGTTCGTCTCGATGGACGTCGGCGACTTCTTCGCGCTGGATTCCGTCACGCTCAAGGTCGACAACAAGGAAGTCGCCAACTACCTCTACACCGAGCGCGAGGCGCAGGCCCTGCTCAAGGGCGGCGTGCATCGCGTGTACATCGGCAATCTCAAGGCCGGCGATCACGAGCTGCTCGCGTTGTTCACCGGCCAGGGCCCGCACGTGCGCGACTATCGACGCGGTGCCACGATCAAGCTGACCAAGGGCGTCGGCGCGAAGTATGTCGAGCTGAAGATCAGCGACCGCGCCCAGAAGGAGCAGCCGGAATTCATCGTCAAGGAATGGGAGTGAGATGGTAGGGACGATCTCTCACTTGCTGCGTAGGGCAGGGCGGAGCGGCGTGCTCGCCGCCGTCGCGAGCGCGTTGGCGCTTGCGGCCGGGCCCGTTGCTGCCAGCGGCAAGAAGAAGGAAGAGAAGCCATTGATCGGCACCCCGCAGGTCGTGCAGGACCTGCACTGGGGCGATGTCCTCTTCTATTTCTACCAGGGCGACTACATGCAGGCGCTGACCCGACTCGGCGCTGCGCAGGATTTCAATCGCGTCACGCATCACACGGTCGAGGCCGAGCTGCTCAAGGGCGGCTTGTATCTCTCGCTCGGCGAGCACGAGGAAGCGGGCCGCATCTTCCGCTCGCTGCTCAACGACAACGTGCCACTCGACGTTCGCAATCGCGCGTGGTTCTACCTCGCGAAGGTCTGGTATCAGCGCGAGTACCTGCAACAGTCCGCCGACGCGCTCGCCTCGATTCATGGCGCGCTGCCCGGCGATCTGGAGCCGGAGCGTCACCTGCTCGAAGCGCAGGTGATGATGTATCTCGATCACTACGACGAAGCGATCAAGGCGCTCGAGCGTTGGCAGCCCGTCGGCGATGGCAGCGATGCATGGTCTGCCTACGCGCGTTTCAACATCGGCGTGGCGCTGGTGCGCAAGGACCGCTTGGAGGAAGCCGCGAAACTGCTCGATGCCGTTGGTCAAATTCCCGCGCCGACCGAGGAGCTGGCCGCGCTGCGTGACAAGGCGAATCTCGCGCTCGGTTACGCGTGGCTGAAAGCCGGCAAGGCGAACGAAGCGAAAGCGATTCTGCAGCGCGTGCGCCTCCAGGGTCCGCAATCGAACAAGGCGCTGCTCGGCGCCGGCTGGGCCGACTCCGCGGAGAAGCGCTACACGAAAGCGCTCGCGCCGTGGCTGGAGCTGCGCGGCCGGAACATGCTCGACGCGGCTGTGCAGGAATCCTATCTGGCCGTGCCGTACGCGTACGCGCAGCTGGATGCGACCAAGCAGGCGGCCGATCAGTACATGTTCGCCGTCACCTCGTTCGATCAGGAGTCGCAGCGCATCGATCAATCCATCGCATCGATTCGCAACGGCAATCTGCTCGACGCGATCGTGTCGAACGACAAGGCCGACAAGGTCGGCTGGTACTGGCAGCTGGCGTCGCTGCCGGACGCGCCGGAGACGCGCTATCTCTATCACCTGCTCGCGACGCACGAATTCCAGGAAGGCCTGAAGAACTATCGCGACTTGCTGCTCATGCAGCGCAATCTTGCGACCTGGTCGCTCAGCGTCGAGGCGTTCGAGAACATGGTCGACACGCGTCGCAGGGCGTACGCGCTGCGCACGCCGGTGCTGCAGCAGACGCTCGACACGGTGGATCTCGACGCCATGGAAAATCACAAGAACGAGATGGAGTCGCGCCTCACCGGCATCGAACGCGACAACGACATCGCCGCGCTCGCCACCGATCGCGAGCACGAGCAGTGGCAGAAGATCGAGCGCATCGAGAAAGTGCTCGCGAGCGCCGATCAGAGCGACCCGCTGGTGCAGGAGATGCGCGAGAAGACGCGCCTGCTGCGCGGCCGACTGCTGTGGGATTTCAACGCGG
>Ga0068860_100007257_pt1 | contig 11084 bp, 7 predicted proteins | sample KBSSwiS32_FD_66597 | JGI IMG/M metagenome (GOLD analysis project Ga0068860, IMG submission 66597) | Switchgrass rhizosphere microbial communities from Kellogg Biological Station, Michigan, USA - KBS Switchgrass S3-2 | ecosystem: Host-associated > Plants > Roots > Rhizosphere > Soil ... | reverse complement strand
CGCTTCCGGCACCAACTGAAACCAGCCACCGCGGGCGTGTAGGCTGAGCGCCCTTGAGCCCCGCCTCACCACCATCGTCGTCCGAGGAGCCCCCCCGGCCCGTCGCGGCGGTGGGCGGTCGCGAAGCGCTCCCGCGCGGCGCCACCATCGGCCGGTACCTGATCCTCCGCCAGCTCGGCGAGGGGGGGATGGGCATCGTCTACGCCGCGTTCGACCCCGAGCTGGACCGGAAGATCGCGCTCAAGGTGCTGCGCCCGGCCCGCCGGGCCGCCGGCGGATCGGTGGCGCAGGTCCGGATGCTGCGCGAGGCGCAGGCCATGGCGCGCATCTCCCATCCGAACGTGGTGGCGGTGCACGACGTGGGCGCGCACGGCGACGAGATCTTCATCGCCATGGAGCTGGTCGAGGGCGGGACGCTCACCGACTGGGTGGAGGCGAAGCCGCGCAAGCTGGATGAGCTGCTGCGCATCTTCCTCGAGGCCGGCCGCGGACTGGCGGCGGCCCACCACGCCGGGCTGGTGCACCGCGACTTCAAGCCGGAGAACGTGCTGGTGGGCGGGGACGGCCGGGTGCGCGTCACCGACTTCGGGCTGGCCCGCCTGGACGAGCTGAGCCCGCTGGGGGCCGGGGTGCGCCCGGCCAGCTCGCTCAGCTCGCCGGCGCTCACCCAGGACGGCGCCATCGTGGGGACGCCGCTGTTCATGTCCCCGGAGCAGGCGCAGGGGAAGATCCCGGACGCGCGCTCGGACCAGTACGGGTTCTGCTCATCGCTCTACTGGGCGATCTACGGCAAGCCGGCGCCCAGCCCGTTCTCCGACTCCAGCGACCGGATGCCGACGGTGAGCCTCACCAGGGACTCGGCGGACGGCTCGTCGGATGAGGCGTCCACCGGCGAGCCCCCTTCGGCGCCCGGCGCGCCGCGCCCGGTCCAGCTCCCCCGCGAGCCCAAGCTGCCGTCCAACGTGCGCCGGGCGCTGCTGCGGGGACTGTCCTGGGACGCGGCCAGCCGCTACCCCTCGATGGATGAGCTGCTGGCCGACCTGTCGCCCAGCCGCTCCGGGGCGCGGTGGGGGACGCTGGCGCTGGGGGCGCTGGCCACGGCGGTGGTGGCCGGGCTGGTGCTGGTGAGGGTGGAGCGCCGTTCGGCGGAGCTGTGCACCGGCGCCGAGCGGCGCCTGGCCGGAGTGTGGGACGACGCGGCGCGCGGCGCGGTGAGGGGGTCCTTCGCGGCGGCCGACGCGACTGCCGGGGCGGAGGCGGCCACCCGCGTCGCGGCCATCCTCGACGCCTACGCGAAGGGCTGGACGGCCACCCACATGGACGCGTGCGAGGCGACGCGGCTGCGCGGCGAGCAGACCGAGTCCATCCTCTCGCTGCGGATGATCTGCCTCGATCGACGCCTGCACCAGCTGGGCGCGCTGGCCAACCTGTTCAAGTCGGCGGACGCCAAGCTGGTGCAGAAGTCGGTGGACGCGGCGCTCTCGTTGCCTCCGCTCTCCTCGTGCGACGCCTCCGCTCAGTCGCTGGCGGCGGAGCTCCCCAGGGACCCTGCGGTCAGGGCGAAGATCGACGAGATCGGGCGCCAGCTGGACGAGGTGCGCGCGCTGATGTGGGGTGGCCTCTACAAGCCCGGCCTGGCGTCGACGGAGAAGGTGCTCGCCGCCATCAACCAGGTCGATTACTGGCCGCTGCGCGCCGAGGCGCTGTACCTGCAGGGGCAACTGCTGGACGTCTCGGGAGATCCGCAGAACGCCGAGAAAGCGCTGCAGCGGGCGGTGCTGGCCGCGGATGCCGCGCGCGACGACCACGACAAGGTCTACGCCCTGGCGCGGCTGGTCCACGTCGAGGCCTGCGGGCTGCGGAAGTTCCCCGACTCCCATTTCCTGGCGGAGGTGGCGCGGGCCGCGCTCTCCACCATCGGGTCCGACGAGCTGGAGTTCGAACTCAGCTACCGGACCGGCAACGCGCTCCGGTGCCAGGGGCGAACGGCGGAGGCGCTGGAGCCGTACCGGCGGGCCCTGGACCTGGCGGACCGCGCGGTGGGTCCCGGGAATCCGCAGAAGGCGCTGCTGCTGAACAACATGGCGGACGTGTACGCCGCGCTGGGGCGCCCGAAGGACGCGCTCCCGCTCCTCCGCCAGGCGCTGCAGATCATCTCGACGGCCAAAGGGGCGGACCACCCGGACATCGCGTTCGTGCACTACAACCTCTCCGACGCGCTCCGGCGCAGCGGCGACACCAAGGGCGCGTACGAGGAGATCCAGACGGCGATCCGGATCCGCGCGGCCAAGCTCGGCGCCGACAGCCCCCTGGTGGCGGATGCCCTGGATCAGCTCGCCCTCGCGTTGCTCGCGGACGGCCTCTACGCCGAGGCGCTGGGGGAGTGCCAGCGCTCGCTGGCCATCCGCGAGAAGGTGCTGAGGAAGGACCATCCGGACCTGAGCTATTCGCTGGAGAACCTGGGGGCGGCGCTGATCGGCGTCCGCCAGCCGGAGAAGGCGATCCCCGTGCTGGAGCGCGCCATCGCCATCCGGACGAAGGAGAACGCCGGCGACGAGGACCTCGCCGAGTCCCGGTTCTCCCTGGCGCGCGCCCTGTGGGACGCGGGGAAGGACCGCGCCCGCGCGAAGGAGCTGGCGAAGCAGGCGCACGACGGGTACGAGCAGGGCGCGCAGAAGCAGGAGGCCGAGAAGGTCTCCGCGTGGATCGCGGCGCACTGACGCCTCATCGAGACGGTCTGTCACCGGCCCGCAACGCGAGCTAAGTACGGTCCTCATGCGAACGGCGCGACTGGTCCTGACCATGACGTCGATGTTGCTGTGCTCCGGTTGCGCGACGATCCTCACCGGGAGCAAGACGTGGGTCTCGTTCGAATCCGACGAGCCCGGCGCGTCCGTCGTGGTCGTCCGCGGGCCCGCGGCAGAGGTCGCGGCCCAGGCGCGCGACATCGGGCTGATTCACGACCAGGTGATGAAGGTGGTCGGTCCGTTCGTCCCGGCCAAGGTCAAGCCGGTCCTGGACCGGGCGACGCCCGACGAGCTGCTGACCCAGCTGGTGCTCTGGACCAAGCTCGGAGAGATGCCGCCGGAGTGGGTCTCCACGGCCGGCGAGACCCTGGAGAAGCTGCCCGAGCCGGTCGCGGACCAGCTCACCGACCTGATCGGCGTCGAGGCGCTCGCCACGACGCCGGCCCGCCTCGAGCTGAGCAAGGGCGAGGAGCGTGCGATCATCGCCTGGCGGAAGGGGCGGCGCGCGAAGCTCCTGACCATCGACACGAAGTTCAACTGGGTCACGCTGCTCGACGTCTTCACGCTGGGGATCGGGCTCGTCGTCGACATCGTGACCGGCGCCTGGTTCGACCTGGAGCCGAAGGAGCTCCATTTCGTCCTGGAGCCCCTGCCCGCTGGAGCGAGCGCGCCCGCGCCGCGATGAGCCGGTTGGCGCCCCCTCACGACACCCTGGACGGACGACCCCACCGAGCGAGGTCCCCGAGCACGGCACCGGCAGCGGCGCATGCAGCGTGCGCAAGATCTCCACCAGCACCCTCGAGGTCTCCGAGACGCTCAACCCTGACGTCGCGTGGACGTCGCAGCGCGTCGTCGTCCTCGACACCGCCGGGAACGGGTTCGCCTACGACACCTCCCTGGAGACCACCCTCAAGGACGGCACGGTCGTCATCGACAACGTGGAGCTCGTCTCGTAGCGCGGGGGCGGCTAGGCTCCGCCCCCGATGCTCCTCCCCTCCCCTCGCCCTTCCCTCCCGGCGCTCGGCGCGGCGCTGCTGCTGGCCGCCCTGCCCGCCCTCGCCGAAGGTCCCACCGAGCCGCACAACCGGCTCATCGCCAGCACCTGGACGGTGGGCCGCTACTACCCGGCCGGCTTCGACCAGCAGCTCGCGCTGACCTTCAAGCAGCGGATCGGCGAGTCGGAGGACATCCTCTTCAAGACGCGCTCCTGGCAGGTGGGGGCGATGGGCGCGTGGAACCCGGCCAACTGGTCGGCGCGGGTGGAGGCGATGGTGGAGCCCATCGCCGTCTTCCAGCTCCGCGCCGCCTACGACATGCGCAGCTTCTTCGGCAACTACGGCGCGCTCCTCTCCAGCACCGACCCCAACCAGCTCATCACCGACGACGCGATCAACGCCGCCGCCGCCGCGGACCTCGACTACCCGGGCACGGTGAACGGCCTCACCATCGAGCCGGCGCTGCAGGCCGCCTTCGGCCCCTTCGTCTTCAGGAACACCTTCGGCGTCGAGTACAACGTCTGGAGCGTCCGCGCCGGCGACACCGTGGTCTACGACCCGGGCCCGGACATCCTCCGCCCCGCGCGGGGCTGGACGCTCACCGAGACCGCCACCCTGGGCTACATCGGCGTCGGCTCGCACCTCTTCGCCGGCGCGCAGTACATCTGGATCAACCCGGTGGGCGTGGACGGCAACCAGGAGCACAAGGTCGCCGCGCTCGCCGCCTGGACCTTCTTCGACCGGGGCGCGGAGCACGGCCTCTTCAACAAGCCCACCATCGTCGCGGTCGCCATCTTCAACGTCGTCCACCGCGGCCGCGCCGGCCTCTTCCCCACGCTGGTGGCGGGCTTCTCCACCGAGTCCGACCTGCTGGGCCTGTTCGGCGGAGCGCCGAAATGAGCTTCGGCAAGATGGCGAGCCTGGCGCTGGGATCGATCTTCCGGCCGCAGGCGCGCCCTCGGGACTTCACGCACGAGGACGTGGCGGGCTTCACCCACGAGAGCGCCTTCCCCAAGGGCTTCCTGATCGGCGCCGCCAGCGCCGCGCACCAGGTGGAGGGCGGGCTGGAGAACGACTGGACGGACTGGGAGAACACCAGGTACCCGGACGGCAAGCCGCACATCGTCGACGGCACGGTCTCCGGGCGCGCGTGCGACTCCTGGAACCGCTTCGACGACGACGTCCGCTGCCTCCAGCAGCTCAACGCCAACGCCTACCGCTGGTCCCTGGAGTGGGCGCGGCTGGAGCCGGAGGAGGGACGCTGGGACCAGGCGGCGGCGGACCGCTACAAGTCGTGGTTCGACAAGCTGCAGGCGGCCGGCATCAAGTCGCTGGTGACCACCTACCACTTCACGCTCCCGCGCTGGGTGGCCAAGGACGGCGGCTGGCAGAACGACAAGACCATCGACCGCTTCGAGGCCTTCGTCCGCAAGGTGGTCGCCCAGCTCGGGAAGCTCCCGGACATGTGGTGCACGGTGAACGAGCCCACCGTGGTCGCCATCCAGGGCTACCTGCGCGGCATCTGGCCGCCGGGGCTCACGGACGAGCCGGAGATGGCGCGGGCGATGGCGCGGGTGATGAAGGGCCACGCGCGGGCGGCGGCGCTCCTCAAGGCCACGGGGAAGCCGGTGGGCCTGGCCCACCACGTGCGGCTGCTCCACCCCGCCTCCTGGTCGCCGATGGACAAGGTGATCGCCCGGTTCTCGGACCACTTCGTCAACGACGCGGTGGTGGAGTGCCACCGCACCGGGCGGATCCAGATCCTCATCCCCGGGAAGGTCACCATCGACGAGGCGGTGCCCGACCTGAAGGGCTCCTTCGACTACCTGGGGATCAACTACTACACGCGCGACCACGTGAAGATGGACCTCAAGGACAAGTCGATGTCCAAGCAGTTCGTCCCCGAGGGCCGCCCCAAGAGCGACCTGGGCTGGGACATCTACCCGGCCGGCCTCCACCACGCGCTGCTGCGCTGGAAGAAGCTGGGGCTGCCCATCCACGTCACCGAGAACGGGATCGCCGACTCGACCGGCGAGCGGCGCCCGGCGTACCTCACCGCCCACCTCTACGCCATCGAGCGCGCGCTGCGCGACGGCGCCGACGTGCGCGGGTACTTCCACTGGTCCCTGACGGACAACTTCGAGTGGGCCGAGGGATACTCGGCGCGCTTCGGGCTGTTCAAGGTTGAGCCCACCGACCCGGACCTGAAGCGCGTCCCCACGCCGGCGGTGGCGGTGTTCCAGGAGTTCGCGAAGAAGCTGGCGGCGGCAGGAAAGGGCTAGGTCTCCACATGGCAGTGCTGAGCAAGATCGGGCTGGGCGACCTGGAGGCGCGGCCGCCCCGCGAGCGCGCTACGTTCTTCTTCCTGGTGGGGATGTCCATGTTCCTGTTCATGGACCAGAACCTCACCGCGCCCAACCTGGACAAGATTGCCGAGGAGTTGGTGACGACCCACCAGAAGGTGGAGGCGGAGGTGGCTCGGAGCGATCCGGAGTACCAGAGCCTCACCGCCGAGTGGGAAAAGCACCAGGGCCTGACGAGCGACCTGGCCAAGGAGGTGGAGGCGATCAGCGGCGAGCTGACGGCGAAGACGCCGGCGCTGGCCAACGACCCGCAAGCGCTCGCGGTGGCGGTGCTGGAGGCGGAAAAGGGGAGGACGGACGCGGCACGCCTCACGGCGCTCATTGCGGCGGCTCGGATCAAGAAGAACCGCGAGGTGCGGGTCCAGGCGGCTTTCGACCGGCAGAAGGACGACAAGCTCGCAGGGCGGGCGGCGCTCTGGTTCTGGCTCCTGGGCGGGATCACCGCCCTGGGGGTGGGTTACCTCACCGACAAGGTGCCCCGGAAGTTGTTGCTGTTCGCCACCATCGTGCTGGGGGCGACGCCCTGTTTGGCCACCGCATACGTGAGCAGCGCCAACCAATTCGTGCTCCTGCGCGCGCTCACCGGCTTTGGGATCGGCGCGGTGATCCCGCTCACCTACTCGCTGCTCGGCGACCTCTTCAGCGCCAAGCACCGGGTGACTGCCGTGGCGTACATGGGGCTGGCCATGGGTCTGGGCATCGCCATCGGCCAGCTCTTCGCCGGGTTTGCCGGACCGAAGATGGGCTGGCGGGTGCCCTTCGTGGCGGTGGCGATCCCGAACCTCGTGCTCTCCGTCCTCTTCATGCTCTTGACCAAGGAGCCCGCGCGCGGGAGCGGCGAAACAGAGTTGCAGTCGGCGATGGAGAGCGGCGCCGAGTACGACGAGAAGATCAAGCTCGGGGACCTCAAGCAGATCTTCTCCAGGCCGACCAACCTCCTGGTGTTCGGCCAGGGGATCCCCGGGTCGATGCCCTGGGGCTTCTTCTTCACGTACCTGGTCGATTTCTACCACGTGAACAAGGACTTCTCCGTGGAGGCGGCCACCGGGCTGGTGACCATCTTCGCCGGCGGCGCGATCCTGGGCGCCTTCCTCGGCGGACTCCTGGGTGCTCGGCTCTACCAGAAACAGACCAAGTACCTGCCCATGCTGTGCGGCGCGTGCGTGCTGGGCGGATTGTTGCCGCTGCTAGTGGTGGTGAACTGGCCCGAGACGCCGGCGGACCTGGCCTGGGCGCTGTCTGTCTTGACGACCTTGAAGGTCCCGACGGCCAGCATCCTCGGGCCGGCGGTGCTGGGGTTCTTCGGCGGGATGGTGGCCACCACTCCGTCATCGAACGTGAAGGCGGTGCTGATCAACGTCAACCCGCCGGAGAACCGGGGGACGATCTTCTCGCTGTTCAACCTGGCGGATGACCTGGGCAAGGGCGTCGCGCCCTGGCTCATCGGCAGCGTGCTCGGCCTCTATTTCACTCGCATCACCTCGTACAACATCGCCATGCTGATGTGGCTGGTGTGCGCGGCGGCGTGGGCGGGCCTGGTGGTGGTCTTCCCGCGGGACGTGAAGAAGCTGGAGGCCACGCTGCGGGCGCGCGCCTCCAACATGGCGTCCGGCCGCGCCCCGGGTGGGGCGGGCGCCGCGGCGGCCTGATCGGGCGGTGGCCTGCCTCACCGAGAACGCGTTGCTGGATCACGCCGCCGGGCGGCTCGGTCCCGATCAGGCGCGCGCCGCGGACGACCACCTCGACGGGTGCCCGGATTGCCGCGCCGTGCTCGCGGCGCTGGTGCAGTCGGTGCACGGGGAGGTCGTCGCGGAGGATGCAGGGCTGAGGGAACGGACGCAGCTGACCGGCGCGGGCGCGGTGACGGACGAGCTGCCGCGGGGCACCCGGGTGGACCGGTACGTGCTGCTCAAGCGCGTGGGCGGGGGCGGGATGGGGGTGGTGTTCGCGGCGCTGGATCCGCGGCTGGATCGGGTCATCGCGATCAAGCTGTTGCGGGCGGACGTGGCGGCCCACATGTCCGCGGAGGCGCGCGTCCGGATGCGGCGCGAGGCCCAGGCGATGGCGCGGGTCTCGCACCCGAACGTGGTGGCCGTCCACGACGTGGGGACGTTCGAGGGGCGGCTGTACCTGGCGATGGAGTACCTGGAGCAGGGGACGCTGGCGGACTGGTTGAAGGCGGCGCCGCGATCGCCGGAGGAGGTCCTGGGCGTGTTCGCGCAGGCGGGGCGCGGGCTGGCGGCGGCGCACGCGCTGGGCCTGGTCCACCGGGACTTCAAGCCGGCGAACGTGATGGTGGGGGGCGGGCGGGTACGGATCACCGACTTCGGGCTGGTGCGGCCGCTGGATGAGCTGGCGCGGCCGGACGAGCTGACGCGCCCGGAGCTGATGCTCACCGAGGCGGGAGAGCCGCTGCTGGAGAAGCTCACGCGCATCGGCGCGCTGATCGGGACGCCGCGCTTCATGCCGCCGGAGCAGCTGGCCGGGAAGGACGTGGATCCGCGGGCGGACCAGTTCAGCTTCTGCGTCGCGTTGTACGAGGCGCTCTACGGGGCGTTTCCCTTCCAACTCACCGCCGGGGACCAGCTGGCCCGCGCCATCCAGCAGGGGCAGTTCCTCCGGCCCGCCGCCGGACGGCGCGTGCCGGGGTGGCTGAGGAGGGTGCTGGTGCGCGGCCTGAGCGCCGCGCCCGAGGCGCGATTCCCGTCCATGGATGGGTTGCTGGACGCGCTGGAGGCGGGGCGCCGGCGGGAGCGGCAGCCGCGGGCGGCGATGGCGATGGTGTGGATGGCGCTGGGCGTGGCGATCGGAGTGGCCGGGGCGCTCCTGGCGCGGGGCGGCCTCTGATCAGGGCCCGGCGTCGCCGCGCGTGTGCCAGAGGAGGAACGTCCCCACCCCGAGCGCCACCACCCCTCCGACGTACAGACCGTCCGCCACGTTGCGCGCGATCAGCGCCGTGTTCTTGCTCGAGGTGTACGCAAACCCATCCCGCGTCTGCTTCTCCGCGTTGAAGGCGCTGAGCGCCACCACGCCCGACACCGCGCCGCCGGCGAGGAGCGCCGCGCCTCCAGCGGTGAAGCCCCACCCGACGTTCCGGACCGGGCTGGGCCGCCCCTCCAGGAGCGACAGGTAGGGCGGCCGGCTCAGCAAGAACGGCGGCGAGAGGTCCGCCCTCCCCACCCCCGACGCCTTCACCGCATCGAACACCTTCCGCGCCTTCGCGCTCGCCACCGCCGGGAGCCGCACCTCCGGCGCCAGCGCCACCCCCCGCTCGAACGACTCGCGAGCGCGCGCCTCGTCCCCCGACTCCGCCTGCACCAACCCCTCGAGCACCAGCGCCGTCCCCTCCAACCATCGCCGCTGCGCGGCGTCCTCCCCCGTCCGCGGCGCGTCCGCGCCCGCCGCCAGCCGCTCCTTGATCGCCTTGAGCGGGGTCTCGGCATTCGCCGCCGCCCCGGGGCCGGCCCGCTCCAGCTCCCGCAGGATCTGGAGCATCCCCTTGAGGACGAACACCTGCGCCGCCTGGTCCCCGGTGAGATCGGTTCTCCCCCCTGCCTCGGCCAGCACCAGCTCCGCCCGGTCCAGCTTCCCATCCGCGTAGAGGCGCGCCACCTTCTCCGGGAGCGCCTTTGGCTCGGGCCCGGCCGCCGCCGCCGCGGCCTCCTTCGACGCCTCGAACAGCTGCTGCACCTTCGGCGCCCCCGCCGCGGGGAGCTTCGCCTCCGGATCGATCTCCAGCGCCTTGGCGAACGCCTCCCTGGCCTGCGCCTCCTTCCCCGCCTCCGCCTTCACCAACCCCTTCACCATCAACACCAACCCCTTGAGCACCAGCTGCTGCGACGCCTCCGACTCGCTCAGCGACGCGCGGTCCGTCGACGCCAGCTGCTCCTCCACCGCCCGCAGCTCTCCCTCCGCCCCCGCGGCGGCGCGCGCCCGGTCCTTCTCCTTGGGCCCCGCCTTCTGCAGCCCCTTGAGCACCAGCAACAGGCCCTTCAGCACGAACACCTGCCCGGACTGCGCCTTGCTCAGGTCTCCGCGCTCGGCGTTGCGCGCGAGGAGGAGCTCCGCGCGCTCCAGCTTCCCCTCCGCGTACAGCCGGGCGACCTCGCCGGGCAGCCCCCTCGCCGGGGCCGGCGCCGCCGGCGCGCTGACCGCGACGGACGCCTTGACCGACTCGAACAGCTTCTGGACGCGCGGCGTGGCCGTCGCGGGGAGCCGGGCGGCCGGGTCCAGCTCCAGGGCCTGGGTGAAGGCCGCCTTGGCCTGGGCCTCGTCCCCGGCCTCCGCCTTCACCAACCCCTTCACCATCAGGAGCATCCCCTTGAGCACCAGCTGCTGCGCCGACTCCGACTCGCTGGTGGACGAGGCGGCGTTCGACGCCAGCTGCTGCTCCGCGACCTGGAGCTGCTTCTCCACGCCCTGGGCGGCCTTCGCCTTGTCCGCCTCCGCCGGGCCGGCCTTCTGCAAACCCTTGAGCACCAGCACCAACCCCTTCAGCACCAGCGCCTGCCCGGCCTCGGACTTCGACGCCCCCGCCACCAGCGCCTCCGCCCCGTCCAGCTTCCCCTCCACCGACAGCTTCTCCACCTGCGACGCGAGCGAAGGGCCGGCGGTGCGCAGCTCCCGCTCCCGCTTGGCCTGCTCGAACAGGCGCCGCACGCGCGACGTCGCGGAGGGCGGGAGGACGGCCGCCGGGTCCAGCTGGAGCGCGCGCCCGAACGCGGCCCGCGCCAGGTCGTCGTCCGCGGAGACCGCCCGCAGCATCCCGTCGAGGACCTGGAGGCTCACCGCGTCCGCCGGGGTGTTGCGCGGATAGGCGAACGCGGCCTGGAGCGCGTCGTCGGCTTCCTGGAGGAGCCCGTCCGCGAACAGGCTCAGCCCCCTGGGGATGTGCGGGTTGGCGGCGGCGGGAGCGGGGGCAGCGGCGGGCGCGGCCATGAGCGCGACGACCTGGAGACAGAGCGCGACGAGCATGGCCC
>Ga0068860_100007255_pt1 | contig 11086 bp, 7 predicted proteins | sample KBSSwiS32_FD_66597 | JGI IMG/M metagenome (GOLD analysis project Ga0068860, IMG submission 66597) | Switchgrass rhizosphere microbial communities from Kellogg Biological Station, Michigan, USA - KBS Switchgrass S3-2 | ecosystem: Host-associated > Plants > Roots > Rhizosphere > Soil ... | reverse complement strand
CCCATTGTGCTTCGTTCAACTCGTATCGCTTGATCCCCATCATCCGCTCCGTGTCCAACACGGAACCCTATGAATCAGCGATCAGTCCGTTTGGGAATCCTGAATGTCGATCCCGCCTAGAGCACAAAGTCACTCGCGGTCAGGCTGATTGTTCCGGTCAGCTTTATCATGAAATCAGGGCTCGCATCTCCGTTAACATCTCCCGCGAGAAACGTGTTGCCGTCCCGATGAAAGGTTCTCAGCTGGCCGGCGGTACCACTAAAGAGCGATGTCGATATGAACGTGAACCCCTGATTTCCTACAGAAATCGAGTTTGCGTCTATTCCTGAAAGGTCGATCTTATCCTGCTCAATCGAGCTGAAATCCTCGATGATGTCAGCGGTGAAAATTGACTGCCCGGTTTCCAGCACAGTCGCCCAAAGGAACACATCTGTGTCTGTTCCGCCGATCATTGTATCCTGACCAAAACCTCCAGCCAGATTATCCCGGCCGATGCCACCATTGAGCAGGTCTGCACCCGCTTCTCCACGCAAGTTGTCATTCCCACGTGAACCCTTGATATAATCATCACCTGACCCGCCGGAAATTACATCATCGCCGTCCATGCCATCGATGATGTTGTTGCCTTGGTCGCCGGTGATGACGTTTGCCGCGAGGTTACCCGTCAATGCCAATCCCACGCCGCGTGAAGACAGGTTTTCAAAATTAGCGCCCAGCGACCAGTCTATACTAGTTCTTACTTCGTCTGTGCCTTGGTCGCTCAGCTCTACAAGCGTGGCACTCAGGTCACTAACGACGTATCGGTCGTCGCCCGTTCCGCCAGCGGCATAGTCTGCGCCTCCGTTTGCGATCAGCGTGTCATTGTTTCTGCCGCCAAGCAATTGGTCAGCCCCGCTACCGCCATTCAACGTATCGTTGCCGTTGCCTCCCTCCAGGACATCATCACCGTCATTGCCTAGCAGGGTATCGTTGTCTGCGCCTCCTGTCAGGACATCATTTCCCGCCAGCCCCGAAATCATGTCGGCGCCGCCCTGGCCGTCCAGCGCGTTGCCGGCGGCGCTGCCAGTGATGGAATCCTGAAACACGGATCCGATCACATTTTCCGTGTTCAGGAAAATGCTGCTATCCGACAAATCGATGTCGAACCCAGTCGTGAGAACAGATTGCGACCAGACACGGAAGGTATCTAAGCCGTCTCCGCCATCGTAGAAGCTACCTTCGGTCAGATTGTCGTAGAACGTATCGTCTCCCGAGCCTCCGCCAAGTATGACCGCACGGCTGCCTCCACCATACAACTCATCCGACCCACCTGCGCCATTAAGCGTCCCAGTCCAGGATGTATTACCAAAGTCGGTGTATATACGAAGGAGATTGTCTCCACCATTGCCGATCAGAGTTGCGCTTATGTTCTGACTGCCCAGAGTTCCTTGCTCAATGTTGTCAGTCAACGTGTACGTTGATCCCGCTCCACCGCTAAAGAGAACGTGATCGTAGCCTTCATCCGGAAGCTCGGTAATGACCAGACTATTTCCATTCACACTATAATAGTCGTCACCAACCCCGCCCATGGCGATTAATTGACCGTATAATTCATCATTGCCAGCGCCGCCGTACGCTTCGTCCGCGCTAATTTTGTCGTCGCCATCTTCGCTATATGCGACATCATAACCCTCATATCCGCCGATCAGGTCATTCCCGGATCCACCATAGATCGTATCGTCACCTTCCCCGCCGCGAAGGTCATCAGTCCCTGCGCCCCCGTAAACAGTGTCATCACCGTTGCCCGCACTAATGGCGTCGTTTCCGTCGAGGCCATAGATAACATCCGCGCTGGTCGACAAAGACGGGCGAAACTGATCGTTCTCGTCGGTCAAATAGATCACGGCCATATGCTCGATCCTTTATCGTCAGTGCTTCGCGCAGCGTGGTATTCAGGGATCAGCGCCATGGCCGGGCAAGGCCCTGCGCAATCAGATATGCACCCGCATCCCGTCCGTTGACCGTGAGTCGAGCCAAGGTGCGACCGTATTTGTCGTTCCCCGACCGCTCAATCTGCATCGGTCCGCTCATCAGGAATACTGATAACGCATCGCGGCTGCGCTCTGCCAGCGCGTAATCGCACCAACCCTGCCGCCGGCGGTCCTCGCACTTCGGGCTGCCGGGCATTTCCGGCGCATCGATATTGAGGATTCGTACCCGCTCGCCGGAACACGTCCGGACGGTGTCACCATCATGAACCGATGAAATACAGGCCGAAACGGCAGCGGAGATTACTAGAATCAGCGACATTGCAGAATTGTAATCGCAATGAGGGCAAGGCGCTAGATGGGAATGAAGTGAACTCCCTTCAAAAATAGATGGTTGATCAAAGTAATGTCATGAGAGTCACGAGATTACCGAACTAAGCAGAATCAAGAAGCCGAAAGTTCGATATGCATACACGTGGGTTTACCATTAATCGTCATGTATGTGTAAACTCGTCGATTTAGATATTCATTGATTGTGTGGGCAGGAAAAAGGACGGAAATATGGTGAACAGTGTGTTGCAGGTGGCCGATCTGACTGCCCTGAAAGCGCTTTCTGACGCGGATGTCGACGAGGGTTCTCTGGTCGAAGTCGCGGATGTCGCCAACGGCGGTGGACTGTTTGTGGCGAAAACGACCAGCTCGGTCGTTTCGCAATCGTCGGTCGTCCTGAGGTTTCTGCCCTATTGTTTTAAGGCGCAGGTCACCGTGCTCAATGGAGGCACTGCTGGCGACACGCTGACTATTGGGTCCAAGACCATCACACTGGTCAGCGGCGACGCGGGTGCCAATGAGGTCGAAGTTCAAGCGAACAAGAATGCCTTGGCGGTCGCATTGGCAAAGTATCTGAATATCAACAGTGTATTTCTTGGCGTTCGTGCGCGAGATTCCGTCACGTCGTCACAAACATTTGTGTCGCTCTGGGCCAATACGCCGGGATCAGGTGGCGCGCAGACCGTTTCCGCTTCAGGCACAACATTCAACTGGGCACAGGCATTTTCCGATCCGGGCGACCAGACAAAGCTTGAATATGGAGAGCTAACCACAGATTTCTTCAGGTTTGTCATTGCTGACGCCAGCGGAGAGAAGGTTCTGATTGGCGCCACTCCTGTTGATACGGCCACAAATTTTGAAGCTAATGTCACGGCAAATTCCGAATTATTGGACTGGACGTGTTCGAGGTCAGGTGCCGATGTTACGCTAACTGCGTCAAATACTGACGGCCTCCAACGACTTCGAGCGATAGTGAAAGGAACCAATGGTTGCCCGGTCTTTACGGTCCAATCCCGCCAGCCAGCACCGGCTGATACGCTTGAGGCCATCTATATCCGCAACACCGTGACTTCAGCCCCCAATCTCACGTTTGTACGGAAGTCCTTCCTGGACGACAATCGTCTCATGCCGTACAACTGGGGAGTCAAGGGTGACGGGCTCGACGGCGCTGAAATCCTTACGAAAATGCAGGCGATGTTCGACATGGCCCATTGGACCGATGCGGCCGTCGAGCTGTTGCCAAATACCGTCTATGACATCGCGAGCTTTGCGCCTACAAACCAACGCCCCATATTGATTCAGGGCGGTCTGGTGCAGGGTCAGAATGCAACAATTCTCAATACTGCCAATATTCAGACAGGTACATCACCCAATCTCAAGCCAAATCTCACGCTGAATGGGGGGGTAAACCTAGGCATTGGCCATCCTGCATATGATTCTCAGGTTTGCTTTTTTAATATTCAAGCTGCGGATGCGGGTGACAGGACCATTACCTTTAATTCGACCGGCGATGCCGATCAGTTCAGGGCGGGCGACGTAGTGCCAATAGCCACTGTCAGTGGGCACTATATATCAGGAAACTGGCAATGCGCGTCACGGGATTTCTGCAAACTCGTTGCGAAAACCGGTGCAAGCTGGTCAATTGATCGCCCGCTGCAAACCGCGTTCCCGGCGGGGTCTCGGGCGGAACTCTGGATGGGTACATACGATGTGATCACCGGGAACGACCTTACAATCGCTGACAGTCCGATTATCCAAGACCTTAATGTCATTTCCCATAATGGTGGGGCGTTCATCAGAACACAGATTTACAATGCGAATTGTTCATTCGGCTATGTGAACGGCGTCGAAGGTCTGTTCTTCAACGCGCTTAATGGCACAGTCAGAGCCAGCGCCGTTTGCAGTGACGACAAGGCAATCGAATTGGCGCAAAATTCGCAGGGAGCCTCGATCTATGTGGATGAGATCGAATGGCGGAATACGAATTTTGGCGGTGGCAAGCCTTTGATCAAGGCGGGAGAATTCAGCCGGAATTGGGTGATAGACGTCGGTCGCCTGGTGGTCGGGGCTGGGTTTGATGGAGATGCGATCATTTCCGTCGGCGAAGGTGCCAATGGTTCCATGCGAATTGAAAATTCGTATCTTTCCGAGATTGCGGGACGGAAAATATTCCTGCTCCTCAACAATGACGATGCGGAAGAGGCTGAAGTCCCCGGAGACTTTGTCAATCTCAACGTTGAGCTGGGATTGGTGACCTACACTGGCCAGCCCCATACGCTGTTTCACGTCGAGAATGACACGGGAAGCGTGCGGGATATCTGGCTGACAGGCGGGACGTTCGTGGGGCCTCAGCCCACCAACAACGGTGCCCTGTTCTGTTCAATCGGTGGTGGGACTTCCGCCTCTGTGGCTATGCCGGGAACGTTGCGCATCAATTCTCCTGCCGAACTGGGCACATATCGTGGCCGCTTTGGCGTCCCGTCGCCTGGCGTCGGCGGCCTGGATAGTGGTAGCACCGGGGAAGGAGATGTTGTTGTCTCGCGGGGTGAAAACACGATCTGAAGCGGCGGCTATTAGGATGCTCTTGGGCTGAATGTGGTTACACTTCAGCCATCGAGCAGCTTCAGTGCCGTTTCCATGATCAGATCGAGGTCTTCCGGGCCGATGCCGAGTAGGCGGCGGGCGGGGTAACGGGTCTTGACCACTTTGCCGGTTGCCGTCTTGCCCACTACGTCGGTCATGCCGAACTGGTGGGCGCGGGCGGTGCGATCGATGCCGCCTGCGAAAGTAAGCTCAACCTCGTCCGTGTTCGCGCGGATCCGCATGGCTTTCGCCAGCCTGATCCGAGGGAACATCTTGCCCGTGCGCCGGATCTTGCCTTTGGCGTCTTTCATGCGCGGGCGGGGCTTGCGGGGTTCCATCTCGTCGGGGAGCCAAGTCTGGAATGTGCAATGATCAAGCGATGTCGCCTTGAACTTAGCGATCTCGTCGAACAACTTTTGCTTGCCCCGCGCGGCCGCCCAAAGCGCGAGCATCGGATAGAGAATGCTGCCCTCGGTCGCCTCTTTGCGATAGTCGTCGCTGCGCTCCGATGGATGGTCGACTAGGTCCCAATAGGACTGATTCGTGGTCGGATAGCGCCCATGGGTGGTGAACGCGAACATTGAGTGTTTCGCTAACTCCTCGGCCCATTCATCGATAGCACCATGCGCGCCGGGCCGGCAGGCCAACAGAGTGAATGCGAGGCCGATATCGATTGCCTGCCAGTCGCCGATCGGCGACAGTAGCGCGCGATTGTTGCTAACGATCGCCATCAGCTTCGTGCACAACTGGTCGATTCGCGCGATGGTCTCGTTGGTAGTATCCGCCATGACCGCCGGCAGCGTATTGAGATAGGCATTGTCCAGCACATCCGGGCCGGTTGGTGGCGACAATTGCCAGACCAGCCACAGCCCCTTCAGCGCGAGCCGGCCTACCAGATCGAAAAGCTTAAGGTTTACATCGAGCGACGCATGGGATCCCACCGCAGTCGCGAGCGTGTGACGCGTCTCGGCATGGGGCAGGATCTTGTCTTCGAATATCGCGTCCCAGATCGTGAAGTGCAATTTAGCCAGTTCGTTGATGACGAAGCTGGCGGCTTCGCTGGCCTTACTCGAGCGCACGATGTCGGACTTGAGCAGTTGCCATACCTCGAGCAGCGCAAGTTCGCTGGCGCGATAGGGTGCCTCGACATTATCAGCCTCGCGCGCCCAGACGAACATGATCCACAGGCCAATGTTGATGAGCCGCGCTTGGCTCAGCCGCGCTGCCGACGTCGGCCCCGGCGTGTCGGCGAGCGCACGCAGTAGTTTTTGGAAATGGTCGAGCGCGATGTCTGGCTCCTCGACCATCGCCACGCTCTTGCGCAAATGGCTCCGCAAGGGGGCAGGGAGTAATCCTTCGCGCAGGATGCCGTCGAGGATCACTTGCGTCAGGCGGTCGCCGTTCCACTCCTCGAAGCTGATCTTCGCCGTAGTGTTCCGGGTCATATAGCCCGTCACTTCGGCGCGGACCTGTTCGTCGATCGCGCCGCCGAAGGTCAAGCAAATCGCGATCGGGAGCGCGGCATATTCGGGCGGGATGCGGCTAGCGATATAGTGATCGAGAATTTCGTCGAGCGATGGGCGGAGGCTCTGCGGGCTCACCGTATTCCACTCGTTGCGGTCGAGATCTCCCGACTTGACGGAGAATAAATGTACTCGCCGCACGCCGTCGCGCCCGGTGCCGACGGCGGCGACGTCGACGCCATATTGCCGCGTTCCGCGCGCCGGCCGCGAGTAGACAGTGAATCCGAGCTCGGTCAGCAGGTCGGGCAGCACTGCGTCAAGTTCGTCACGCTCTTTGAGGGACGCAAGATATTCGCGGATGACGAGCTTCATGGCGCTGCCTTCCGCATCGCGCGGAATACGCGTAGCGTATAGTCGAGGTCGAATGGTTCGAGGACGTCGAGGCGCGGCGATTCGATGCTGTGGCTGAAGCTGTGCATCTTCATCTCGTTGCGCTGTTTGTTGCCGCCCGGCCCCTCGAAATAACTGATCGACCGCGTGCCGTCGAGCAGCACCTGACGGCTCACCATCGACATGAAAACCGACTTCATCTCGGCCTGCTTGTGCGCTTGGCGCATCGACTCGTGCTGACGATGGTTCTCGATTAGCCGCTCGCGCTCGGATGGTCTGAGTTCCTTGATCAGCGCGGTCCCGCGCAGTCCATCGAGATAGGACTCTAGCCGCGCGACCAGCTCGGCGAGGATCGGCTGTGCTGGCTCGTCGTCGTTTTTCGCGCGCTCGGCGATCCAGGCGCCCAGATTGCCGGAGAAATTGATCAGCAGCGGGTCGAACAGCAGGTCCGCCATCACTTGAGCGGCTGGATCACCCGCGCCGTCGAGCAGGCCGACCACCAGCGAAGCGGCAGTGACCGGATGGATGAACAGCCACCCGATCGCGCGATGCGCGAGCAGGCAGCGGTCCGCATCGGACAGGCCGATTGTAGCGCCATCGAGCTTGAGAATGAGCGGCTTGTCGCCATGATGGTCGCCGACCAGCGACATGGTGGCGCGGCCAAGATTGGGATCGAGCGAGAGCAGCCAGCCCATCACCACCTGGGCGAGCTGTTCGCCTGGCAGTTGCAGCAGCGCGTTAGAAAAGCCGTCGAGCGCTTCCAGCGAGGTCAGTTCGTCATGCGCCGAGATTAGCGGCGTGATCAGCGCCAGCGCCTCGTCGAGCCGTTTATGGCTGACCAGCTTGCTGCCGGCTGCATCAATGTGTTCGATCGTTCCGCGATTTCCGATCGGCACCTTGTGCATGATCACGGTGAGGGCGACGACGATGTCGCTCGGCAGCTCCTCCGCGTGGAACATGAACTCGAGCGAAAGCTGGTGGATCGCCTGATCGGCGGCTTGGGGAGCGCTGGCCCCGATCAACGCGGCCGCGTCGGCTGTCATGTCGGGATGTGCGCGGGCGATCTCGCACATCGCCGTCAGTATATGGCCAAGGCCGTTATCGTCAGATGTGGGAGCGGTAGCGGCGAGCGCGTCGGTGGCATGCTTGCGTAACTCGGGCGTGGCTAGTGCGAACGTGCCGATCGCCTTGGCTGCGGCGGAGCGCGCGGGGGCGGACGTGCCCCCAAGATAGGTGATCGCATCGTCAAGTGCAGCGTTGGGTTCGGACCTTGCGAGCGCCTGCAAGCCCAGGAACACGTACGCGCTGTCGTCCGGATCCTCAGGGTCGATCGCGGCGAGGGTCGCGCGCGCGCGATCAACCTGTTCGGCCCATGTGCGAAAGGCGCCATTGGGCATTCCCGCCGTTTCATCATTGCCGGCGCGCGCGACCAGCGCCTTTACCGCCGACAGCATCGCAGGCACCTCGGCCTCGAGGTTGGGAATGAGGTCGGTGTAGACGTGCATCACGGTGAAGAACTGGTGTTGGTCAATCGGTGAAGATGCGATCTGCCGCGCGAGCTCGAGCACGTCGATCGTGCCTTCATTGTGAAGGTCAACGAGCGTAGCGCGGAATGCGATGCCGACCTCATCGGCGCGATGGCGACGCAGTCGTTCGACGAACAGCTCTGGGAGCGTGCCCGCCTCATGGTGTGCAATGATATCGTTCCGGTCGCTCAATCGTCCCCCATGTCTCGGCCGTTCGTTGGGCCGCTTTGTCTACATAGGCTATGGGACTGCCAAGATCACCCTACGCTTACGCTCTGCTGAATTTTTCCTTGTCAGCTCTGGCGATAGCCGGGAGCGGAATGGCGGCTATAGGCCAATTACATCGTCGGTGAGTGCGGGATCTTTGACAGATTCTGACGAGCCCATCTATCGCGGCGAACGACGGCATTGTTGGCGCTTTTTGTCGATCGCAGCCCGCCCCAAGCGCCCACCATCGCCGCACACAAAAAAAGGGCGGCCGAGCCAAAGGATCAAGCTCGGCCGCCAGTCCTTGCGGGGAAACGTCCGCAAGGGTTGCGTTCGGGAGAACCTCCCCGACCGCATGGCACCCCGGACAAAGGAAAACGGGGCGCCGTGACTTCGGAAACTAGGGCATCGGAATCACGTCGATGAACCGGGCGTCGCGGATAGCAGGCACTTTGCCAATGAGGGTGCGAAGTGCGGCGCTCAGTTCCTCTGGCACATCCTGGGTCCGGCGATAGTCGAGCAGTGCTTCAACGCCTTGCGCACCGACGATCGCGGCGCGCAGCTTGTTCGTTGCGAAGGACCCCGACTTCGATGCATCGCTGATTGCGACGAGCGAGGCATAGAGCGGGGGCAACTGCGCCACGATTGCACGGGCTTCGTCGACGATCTCGGCAACAAGCGGCTCGATCACTGCGCGAACGCGGCCCATTGCTTGTTCCTGGATCACATCGATTTCAGTTCGGGTATCCTCGGCGCGGTGCTGCAGATCCCGAATGCCAGCGCGAAGGCTGACGCGTTCCGCTTCCATGGTATCCTGGCTTGGCCCAGCCGTTGCCGCTGCGGATGCCGAGCCCGCTGCCAAGAGGGCGTCTGCGACGGCGCGACCGTTCGGACGGGCACCTTCATGCAGGAAGCGCGCAATCTCGCTGCAGCGGGCCTCGGCGCGCTCCTTCGCGTCGCGGAATTCGGACTCGCGCGCTTGAAGTTCCGCAATGCGCTCGTTTTCGGTGGTGAAGTCGAGGGCGGCGAGCGCCTTCGCGATCGGTTGCAAGTTGGCCTTCATGTCAGTTCCTCCGTCCATTGATTTCGTCCCACACCTTGTCCCACATCGCAGCGCTGGCCTGGTGCTTTGCCGCTCGCGCGTCGTCTGCAAGCCGTTCGTCGGTCGGCAGCGACTGCAACTTCGCCACGATTTGCGATACGCTCCAACCGTCGGCAGCGGTGAGCAGGGAAACACACCCGCGTTCGCGCCCACGGGAGTGTTCGGAAGCGAAGACAGTGGACCAGCGCGCTCGTTCGGCGGCCCGCGCCTGATTTGCTGCGGTATGGATCTGTGCAGGGCTGACGGTCTGGGCGGCTGGTGCGCTCGGCGGGACCTGAGTTGCACGAGGTGCCGCTGGCTCTTCCTGCCGTAGCGATACGCGCTGTGCCACCCGTCCGGCTTCCTGATGCGCCAAGACCGCCTTCACGTCTTCGACTTCGAGCCGCCCGCCGTTCTCGCGCTTCGCTTGTGCAGCTTGGTAAGCGGCGAGGCGTTTGCTCCCCCCGCCGCCCTGGCCGATGCTGGCCAAATCAGAACCTTTCAACATGGTAGTGTGTCCTTTCCGGTTTAGTAGTTGCTTGCGAAATTCACGCGGCCCGCGAAGCCGGTGCGGGCAATTGCCGTGGCAATCGCGTCGAGCCGGGCGTTCGTGGAGCCGAGATTCTGATTGACCGCGTCGAGGCGGCTGGCGAGTTCGCCGGTCTGGCTGGTGACCGCGTCGCGAACCGCCCCGGTGCTGTCGAAGGGGCTGTCCCTGTTCTCGGCAATCGAGAAGACATTGCCCTCAGCGGCGATCCGGGTCCGGGTGAGGTCGGTCACTTCGTTGAGCCGGTCGAAGTACGATTGCTGCGAACCGTACATCTCGCGTTCGATGTCGAGCAGCTCGCGGGCAGCCTGGGCGTACTCGTCATAGGCGGTGCTATCGCCGGCCGACACGCGGGCCGCGAGGTCGTTGTAATCGGTCATGGCAGCGGCCCTGCGGTCCCGTAGCGAGAAGCCGTTGTCGCCGATGGTCAGGTCGTCGAGCAGGCCCTGCAAGGAACCGAGCATCTCGTCTTTGATGCGCTCGAATACTTCGGCCTGCTTGATGCCGTAGAGTTCTTCAAGCTGAGCCCATTCCTCGCTGCTCGCCCCGGCCTTCTCGGCAAGGTCGATCAGCTTTTCGAACTCCTTGTCGAGATCGTCCAGCGCCGCGCCGAGCGGGTCTTTGTAGCGCTTCAGTTCGCGGAAGGCGTTTTCCCAATCCAGCGCATCTTGCAGCGCCCGGTCGAGATCGTCGCCCGCCTTGAGCAAGCGGTTCGTGGATTCGCGGATGCCGGCAATCGCGCCGCGCTCGATCGCTTCCATGATCGCATACTTGATCGCGGCTTCCTGATCGTCGTCGAAATCCTTGGCGCCGTTCTTCTTCTTGAGGCTGGTACCCCCGGTGTTGACGCGCCAGTCGCCGTGGCGGACGCCGAGCGTGATGGCACCGAAGTCGCCCACACTGCCACCGAGTTCATCGGCGATATTCTGCAGGCTCTCCATGAAGCTGTCGCCGGCGCCGGTAGCCGCTTCTTCGGACTTGCCGGAATTGCC
>Ga0068860_100007251_pt1 | contig 11086 bp, 7 predicted proteins | sample KBSSwiS32_FD_66597 | JGI IMG/M metagenome (GOLD analysis project Ga0068860, IMG submission 66597) | Switchgrass rhizosphere microbial communities from Kellogg Biological Station, Michigan, USA - KBS Switchgrass S3-2 | ecosystem: Host-associated > Plants > Roots > Rhizosphere > Soil ... | reverse complement strand
TTTCCCTATCAAATGTGATGGACCAGGATTAAAAGCAACGGGTAACGATATTGCAATTGAATCGATTGATCTCGCCCACGAAGGGATCAGTGTTAAAACTGTTTAATTTATAATTAATGGCTTCTTACCATCCGCCTGCCGGTTTTCATTTCAAAGTTGAATTTATCGGTGTGTCCGGTATGGGCAGTGATACAGAACAGCGTTTCCAGGAAGTGAGCGGGCTTTCATTTGAAATTGAAACAGAAATATTGCGTGAGGGCGGTGAAAACCGGTTTGAATATAAACTACCCAAACGGGCTAAATATCCAAACCTGGTGCTTAAAAGAGGGTTATTACCGGGATCTGCTTTTCTCGACTGGTTCAAGTCTGCCATGAGTACTTATTTTACTGTTGCACTATATGAATTTAAGCCTGCAGACATCAGCATCACTTTGCTGGATGAAGCTGATCAGCCACTGGCGATATGGAATGTTGTGCAGGCATATCCGTTAAAGTGGGCAATGTCTGATTTAAAATCTTCTGAAAACGCCCTGGTGATAGAAACCATTGAACTTGCTTACCAGTATTTTGAACGAAAAATGTAATGAGATGCCGGTACAAATAAATGAAGTAATTGTGAAGGCTGTGATAGATCAAAAGCCAAAATCAGGCACCAATGAACCGGAATGCCCGCCTCCGGGAAATAGTGGAACAGAAAATGAAATAGCCGAAAAAATTTTAGAAATTCTTCGCGAAAAAAAAGAAAGATAATGGACTTAGCAAAATTGCCCTTTAATCTGAAGATAATACCTGTGAATGAGGATGGAATTCCGGCTGGTATTCCATTCCTCGCCATGTTTAACCCCGAGAGCTTTAGTATAAAAGAAGATGTAAAATGGGAAGCGGATTGCACGGTTGGTAATGAAGGCACGGACCCTGTATACAAAGCAACAAGGGCGAGGAGTTTTACATTGGAGTTTACCCTGGACGGAACGGGCGTTAATACCAATGGTGTTAAGATTCCGGTTACCGCGCAGGTGCTTCTTTTCAGGACGGCTACTACTAAGGTGGTAGGCTCATCGCACCGTCCTCCGTACCTGTTGGTTCAATACGGAACTTTCATAAGCACCTGTAATATCAATACTTCTACAGTAACTTATACGATGTTCGATATTTTTGGCCTTCCGATCAGGGCCAAAATATCAGCCAGTTTTACAGAGCGCACGCCTTCAGGACTTGGGGCAATCTTAAGCATGCTTTCATCCCCGGATTTAACACATACGCGAACAGTTGCCGAGGGCGATATATTACCATTGATGACTTATAAGATATACAAGGATCAAAATTATTACTTACAGGTAGCGAAAGTTAATAAGTTAAAAAATTTCAGAAAGCTAAAGGCCGGATCAACGATAATTTTTCCGCCCATAGCAGATGAATGATTAACCTGACTTCTTAAATAAATGAACAATGCCCGATTTGTCACTGGATAGTTTACCACCTTCTGCGCCGCCGGCAGCGGATGTAGTAACTCAAAAAGTACTGATTGAAGGAACTGCTTTAAGCAAAGAAATCCTTTTGTCGCAGATTACAGTGAGCAAATCATACAATAAGATATCTTTTGCAAAACTCATTTTCCGGGATGGCTCTGCTGCAAAGCGCGATTTTACGCTGAGCAATGATGATAAATTCAAACCAGGAAACAAAATAAAAATACAACTGGGCTATCATGGAAAAGTTGACACCGTATTTGAAGGTATCATTATTAAGCACGGAATAAAAGTGGTGCAGAAAGGTTCCTCTCTTTTAAAGATCGAAGCAAAAGACAAATGCATATTGTTGACGGCTAACCGCAAAAGTGCCTATCATATTAAAAAAACTGATAGCACTGTTATCGCTAACCTGGCAAAAGCAGGTGGAATTACGGACACAGATATAGATACAACCAGTTTTGAACACCCGCAATTGGTACAGATGGATGCCACCGATTGGGATTTCATAGTAAGCCGCGCAGAGGCTAATTCAATGCTGGTATTCACAGACGATGGGAAATTGATCGTAAAAAAGCCCTCCGCAGATTCAAAGCCTGTATTAACGGCAACCTATGGAAAAGATATCCGTGAGTTTGAAGCAGAGATGGATGCACGGCGTCAATACAGCAAAGTAAAAAGTCATTCGTGGGATTTTACTAAACAAAAACTGGAGGATTCAGATGACGGCACAGCAGCCTTTTCGGAAAATGGGAACCTGGCATCAGGCCAGCTGGGACAGGTTCTAAATGCCGACGTTAACCTTATTCATTCCGGCAATCTTACCAAACCCCAATTAAAGAACTGGTCGGACGCATACGCTTTGCGCAGTAAAATATCGAAAGCTGTCGGAAGGGTAAGAATACAGGGGAATGCATCCGTAAAACCAGGAACAGTGGTGAAATTAGCCGGCGTAGGGAGCCGGTTTAATGGTAATGTATTTGTTACAGGAGTACTTCATCACTATGAAGGTGGATGGCAAACCGATGTGCAATTTGGCTGGCGCGAAGAATGGTTTTATAAACAGGAAGATTTTATGAACAAACCTGCAGCCGGTTTATTGCCGGGAATAAATGGGTTGCAGATTGGAGTGGTGCTGGACACAAAAGATACGTTGGATGGCGGTCAGTACCGGGTGAAAGTTCAAATTCCCACCATCACTCCTGGCAATGAAGGTTTGTGGGCGAGGGTTACATCCATTGATGCCGGTCCGGGCCGTGGCGCGTATTTCCGTCCGCAGCCAAACGACGAAGTGGTGCTGGGGTTTTTGAATGATGATCCCCGGGATGCTATTATAATTGGATACCTGCACAGTAAAGACACAAATAAAATTCCATTTGCCGACCCCGATGCACAGGAATACGGCTTCGTTACAAAAGAAGGCATCAAGGTCGTGCTGGATGATAAGAACAAGCGTGCCACCATACTGGCACCCGTGTCAGGAGGCGAAAAATCCTTAACGCTGAATACAGCTTCAAATGCAATAGAAATGAAAGATGAAAATAATAATACCATAAAAATGGATACCAGCGGTATTACTATACAGTCATCAAAAATGATCACTATAAAAGGTCAAACCGTGAAGATAAATTGATAATTATCCATAAAAAAAATTAACATGCCAGCAGCAGCAAGGCAGAGCGATAATCATAGCTGTCCACTAACCAACCCTCCGCCGGGAAGTACACCCCACACCGGCGGGCCAATTATGCTGATGGGCCCTCCAACAGTAATCATAGGTGGATTGCCCGCCGCTACCGTTGGTAATATTTGTATTTGTGCAGGACCACCTGATAGTATCACAAAAGGTTCTTCATCGGTGATGATTAATGGGCAACCGGCGGCAAGGATGGGTGATGCTACGGCGCATGGCGGAAAAATAACAGGAGGGGACCAAAGCGTATTAATTGGTGGTTAAAAAATAAAATTACAAAGATGGAAAATACAGACAGATCATTTTTGGGAACCGGATGGAATTTTCCGCCCACTTTCAGAAGAGAATGGTGGGGTGTTGAAATGTTAACAGGAGAGGAGGATGTAAGAAGCAGCCTGAAAATAATTTTATCAACTATTACAGGCGAACGGGTAATGCTGCCAACTTTCGGATGTAATCTTCAGCCCTATGTTTTTGAGGTTATGAATGTTCCCAACATCGCAATGATTGAAAAAATCGTCAGGGAAGCTCTTACCTATCATGAACCACGAATCATTGTGGAAAACATTGTGTCAACACCTTTCCCGGATAACGGCTACCTCGAAATCAGCATTGAGTACACCATCATCAGTACCAATACGCGGTATAACTATGTATTCCCGTTCTACCTGAACGAGGCTACAAATATCGAAACCTGATGAAGCAGGGTGTAACCGTGGAACGAAGAAATAGAGAAAAAAACTTTTTATAAACGGAGCTTTTTCAAATTTACGCAAGATGAGTAATTGTTGTAACTGCGACAGCGAGATAAACCGGGATGGTTCCGGACAATTGGGACGCTACCTAAAAGCGCTTGACCCGGCCTATGCCCCTATTGATGACAGAAGCATCGAAGATCTGCTTGTTTTCACCAGGCGTTATGCCAACCAGGTAAGATTTTACGATATACCTGGGGGTAATTCCGAAGGGGAATATCCTTCAAAGATCAGCTGGAGTGAATTCTTCCGCAGGGACATGGCAGTTATTGCTGCTTCCATTGCAGTAATCGATTTAGATCAGTTAAAAAAAGATTATGATGAAATACGGACTGCCTTAGATGCAAAGCCCGGCCATCATTTGTTTTCAAATCTTTTTGATCCGATTCTTGGTATTGCAGTAAGAATTGATAAATGGGTGTCCCTGGCGATCCCTGAAAATCCTTTGTATGATGATCTTTTGCTGGCTATCCACTCCAATCTTAAAATCCAGATGCAAAAGATTGTAGCTTATGAGGAGGGTTTTAAATATGTTGATTCACAACATCCTCTGAACCTCGATTATTCAGCTATCCAGGATAAAACACTTTGGGGACTGAACGAGAATATCAATGCCGATATTTCTATTTATGAAGGAACAGAAGCTGCCGACCGCTTACGGCATGCCTCGCTATATGTTGATGATATTTTTAATAGTTTTTATGGCTTCCTGAAAGAGCTGGTTGAAAGATCGGAGAGCTATATGCAGTATGCACTGGAACAATACCCCGCTCATCAGCCACATATGGCGCTGTTCATTTCTTTTTTACAATTGTTCCGGCTGGCACAAGAGCAGATGAATGGTTTAACCGAACGGATGCTCGACTTTTATTACAGAGACGTTTTGCAGCTGACGGGCAAACCATCTATACCCGATAAAGCTTACATTGTTTTTGAGCTGGCAAAAGATGTAACAGAATTTGACATAGCTCCGGGTACAACATTGAAAGCCCAGCCGGATGCTTCCGGCAAAGACCAGGTGTATGCTACGGAAACAGATCTTGTTGTTAACCAGGCAAAGGTTAAAGAACTTAAAACTATTTTTGTCGAGAAGGCTGCAAGCACAGCCCTTTCTACCAATAAATTAATTAATACTATTTATGCCCGGCCCGTTGCAAAATCGCTGGATGGTTTTGGAGCGAAATTTACTGATCCCAATCCAAAGTGGCCAACCTTTGGTAAAGGAAGAAAGGCCATATCCATAGATCAGAGTGCCTGTAAACAAATTGGTCTTTTAGCAGAGGCGGGCCGGATCGACCAGGCTGAGATAGGGTTTGCAATTGCTTCTCCTCAATTGGTAATGCAGGGGGGTAAGCGCATGCTGGAAATAGTTGTACCAAAAGATCTCATCTCAGCTTTAAAGCAAAGCTCTGCAAAGCTGCGGATCTGGTTTACCGGCGAAAAAGATTGGGTGCTTGTTGACACTGAAATGGACCCGGACGTCTATAATAATCTAACGCTATATTTCAATAAAGGAATTGGCGTTTTCAATCCGGAGGTTAATCCTGAAAAATCGTATATTATACTTCCCGAAAGCATTGTAATTTATTTGCCCATTTCTGAAAAAGGAATCATTTCATTTGATGCGTCTATTCATACCGGCTATGATTTTAGAACGACCTGGCCGGTAGTACGTGTAGGCATTACGTCAGATCTTGGTATAGATGAAAGCAGGTTCACTTCATTAAAACTAACGAGCTTACGCCTTACTGCAAGAGTTGGTTCAATAAACCCACCCCTGGATATCATCAAAGCGGATGAAAACAAGGATATACCTTCAAGTATTTATGATTACCATTTAGACGGTTTAAGAACGCTTGTGCTTCAGAATGACCTTGGGCCTCTTCCACCTGATCAGCCATTTGATCCTTTTACACCTTACCCGGCCCTGAACAGATCTTTTTATATAGGCAGCGATGAAGTCTTCAATAAAAACCTGGGCCAACTGGCAATTAATTTAAAAAAGGTATCAGGGACTAATGAGGATCCGAATGGCTATATTCAACACGAGGGAGATGTGCAGACGGTTTTTAATGTAAGTGAATTGGAAAACAGTGAATGGACCACGCTTGCCCGGGATAGATCCCCGAGAACATTTACTCAATGGTCATTAACGCAAAACATTCAGAACATTTTTGTGCTGAATCCGGACAGCGTTGAAGGTGGCGGTTTTCTTCAACCATGGCCTACTCATCGTGTGCCGCTGGAACATATTGAAAAGTTTTCCGGAGCCAGTGATAAAGGATTTGTCAGGCTCGACAACCTTTTGGCTGTTAGCCCTGGGGATAACGAAAGCGTTTTACAAGCAAGTCAGGAAATGGCGCCGGAACTACAAATAAAAGAAATTTCTGTGAGTTATTATTCTGAACTCCAGGGCCTGGATCCTTCTATAGACCAGTTTTTTCATCTCTATCCTTTCGGTGTAGTGGAGACTTTTACCAACCTCAGCAGAATTTCTCAGAATATCCCGGCCAATGTGATAGATTTTAAAACATTAGATAAGCAAAGAGAATTTTTGCTGGTAGACGCTAAAAACCTCCTGCTGCCCCAGTTTAATTTCCTGAGTCCGTATGCAAAATACAACCAGGATCGAACGAAATCTGACCAAAACACATTTCAGACAGTACATGACCTGCTCTCAGGTCCTGGGAATGCAGACACAAATCTTATAAAATCCATATTGGATTTGCGGAGCTCCACTGCAGCCAGGCTAATGTTAGATGCAAGCGGGCTAATTGAAAAAAATACCGGTGGTGATAATCAATATTCAACCGGCTTGCCGGAAGAAGGAATGCTTTTTATAGGGCTGGAAAACCTCCAGCCACTGCAAAGTGTTTCGATGCTTTTCCAGTTTGCAGAAGGAAGTGCTGAGAATGAAGATGATGATCCACCGAAGATCAACTGGTCTTACTTAACCAATAATGAATGGCGGCCGCTGAAAGCCGAAAATATCGTTTCTGATGGTACCTATGGATTTCAGACGACAGGTATTATAAAGATTGACACCCCTGAAGATGCCTCTTCCCACAATACTATCATCACGGATGGTTTGATTTGGTTTTGCGCCAGTATAAGTGAAAATTCAAACCGTATTCCGCAATTGATTGACATAGTTACACAGGCAGTGGAAGCGCGGTTCCAGGATAATAATAATGACCAATCCCACTTCGACAAGGCCCTGCCGGCAGGAAGCATCAGTCAATTAATCACACCGGTATCGCAGGTGGCTTCCGTGCAACAGCCCTTTGCATCGTTTGACGGCAAGCACAAAGAAATAGGAAAAGAATTTTATACCCGTGTAAGCGAACGCCTGCGGCACAAGGGCAGGGCAATCAATGCATGGGATTATGAACACCTGGTACTCGATCGCTTCCCGGGTATTTACAAAGTAAAATGTATTACCCATACGGATCCAAATTGTAATTGCAGAACAGCCGTAACCAAACCGGCATTAGCACCAGCCCAGACTGTGTTACCCACAAGTGTAATATATGATCTTGATAATGTTAACGGTGCAGCAATCACGGCGGTTTTAAACAGTGTTTCAATCGACCTTCAAAATAACCCGTCCACCCATATTACCCTTGTGGCATATGGTGACAAGGCATTGGAAAAAATAAAAAAATTGTTTTCTTTTTTAACAGGGAATATAGTGCCGGAGTTTGGGCCTACAGCAGTTCTTAACCCCGTGGAACCGTCGAAGATTAACTGGAGAACAATTCCGGATGGCAGCATCATTAATAATAAAGTTGATATCATTAGAACAGTTAGTTGCTGCGGACCGCAAATTGCACCGGGCCACGTGCTGGTTGTGCCTGTTTCCAATTTCAAAAACAGGAATGCTGCAAATCCATTACAACCTAAAACGGGAAGGCGCACACTCCTTGCTATCCAGGACTACCTTTCAGGTCTTACTTCACCTTTTGTGCATGTTCATGCCAAAAATCCTGAGTACGAAGAAATCATCGTTTCTTTTAGGGTTAAATTTTACTCCGGCATTGATAAGGGTTATTTTATGAAAAAACTGAATGATGAAATTGTTCAGTTTCTTACGCCATGGGCATTCGATGAAAACGCAGATGTTCAATTTGACCAAAAAATATATGCTTCCTCTGTAATTAATTTCATAGAAGAAAGATCATATGTAGACTTCATTACAGATTTTGTGATGGGCGTATGCTGCGATACCTGTTGCCCGGATGTTTTCACCGGCGCTTTTGGAACGGTGACAGGAAAAATAACAAATGAGAAGGGCCAGCCCACAGAGGGGGTGCTGGTTAAAATTAAAGACTTACACCTGGGCACTACCAGTGCAGCAGATGGCACTTATTCGTTTGATGGTGTTCCCAATGGAGAACATATTATCGTTGCATACTTTTCACTTTTCAGCACGGCAAAGGAAACTTTTACCATGCCCGATGTACCCGGTTCCGCGGTAGTGGTCGATTTAACACACAGCAATCAAACGCTCAGTACAGGTTGTGGTTGTGATGATATTGAATATTTATTGCAATATGATGAAAATTTTGATGGGGATATTGTCGCCAAACCCTGCAGCCTGCGTTCCATTCTTGTATCGGTTCCACGACACATTATTATACCTTATGAAGATCCGGATCCTGTATCGCCCTGCGATGACCGTCTCGCACGACTCGCAGTTAATAGCTCAATAATAGCGGTTAAAACAAACCTGCCAAAGGATGTGCCTGTCCTGAAAAAAAAGGTTGACAGCCCGGCAGTCATTGCGAAACCAAAAACCGTTTTAAAAGAGAAGAAAATTGCAAAACCGGTAAAGAAAACAGTCCCTGTAAAACACGCCAGAAAGAAAAACGGTTGATACAGGATTGAAAAAAACTGAATATTATGCCAGCATCTATTTCATTGTCAAAAGAGAATTCTCTCCTTCCCGCAGAAGATTACGTTGCATTGCGCAAAGAAGGATTTAAGCAGATAGAAAAATTAGGAAGTGCCCTCTGGACCGATTATAACAATTCTGATCCCGGTATAACCATCCTGGAAGCGGTTTGCTATGCCATTACTGACCTTGGCTATAGAACTGAATTTAATATCAAAGACCTGGTTGCCCCGGAAAAATTAACGGAGGATACCTGGAGAGAGGTATTTTATACAGCCAAAAAAATTTTGCATAACAGCCCGTTAACCATCAGCGATTACCGCAAACTAATAATTGATATAAAAGGAGTGCGCAATGCATGGATTGAAAAAAGTAAAGATTATGAAGTTCCGGTTTGGGTTGATTATAACTATCCTTATCAAACTAAAGACAATACATGCTCCTGTGATGATGGGCTTGATAAAACCTGTTATGGAAAATTGCAGTTAAGCCCGATTGTCATTGCAGATTATGTTGCCGGCTTCCAGACAAAGTTAACTGAAGCAAATACGGCGCTATCCAATCTTTCACCAAACGCCACTGCAGAAGAGAGAGCGGTTATCCAGGCTCAAATCGATAAATTGAAATGGCAGATTGATCAGTTACCAACTGATCCTGCATTATTGATACCCTCGAAAATTGTAGAGTTTGAGGGATTGTATAATGTGATGATAGAGTATGAAGAAGGGATACTGCTCGACCAGCAACGCGAAGAAGTACGTGTAAAAGTAGTCGAACGGCTCTCCGCTAACCGGAATCTTTGTGAAGATTTTCTTTCTGTAAACGCAGTGGAATACGAGGATATCGGTGCAGGCATTTTTGCAGTGCTGGAAGAATATGCAGACCCCGATGAAATACTGGCACAAATATTTTTTACCATTTATAAATATTTTACGCCTTCGATTCCCTTTCACACCATTCAGCAAATGATAGGTAAAGGATACCAGGTGGATGAAATATTTGAGGGTCCAGCGCTAAAACATGGCTTTATCGATACTGTTGAATTGGAGAAGACAGATCTGTTCCGTGATATCCGGTTATCTGATATCATTAACGAAGTGGCAGATATAAAAGGTATCAAAGCCATTACCTATTTGCATTTGCCTTTCACCGGGATAAATGACCCGGGTGCGGATAAGAACTTTTTTGCTGATTGGATTGAGTCTTTGCAGGAGCAGCGAAAAATTGCGCGGATAATCCCGCAAAAATCACAGGCTATATTTTGCAAAGAACGGGATATATATACTTATTATATTGGAAGGCCGCAGGATCGCAGGCCAGACCGGATGCTCAAATTATTCAGGGATTTGAAAACCCGCGAAAGCAAGTATAAACTCACGGGTGCGCAACTGGACTTTCCGGTGCCGGCGGGTGAATACATGAACCTGGAAGATTATTTCCCCATTACTTATTCTCTGCCCCGTTGTTACGGCGTGAATGATCGCGCGGGATTACCACCTGAAGCTGATGAAAAAAGAAAAATGCAGGCTTTACAGCTGAAAGGCTACCTCTTATTTTTCGAACAATTATTGTCGGGTTACCTGGCGCACCTGAATCACCTGAGAGATCTGTTTACATTCGATGACTCTGTTAAACACAATGCTTACCCACGTGAGATCTATACTGTCGCTACGTACAGTGAAACGCAGTTAAGTGAAATTGAAGATCTTAAAGCATTGCTGATCGATCATGAAAACCGCGGTGCTGATCATTGGGACTTAATATTAAAAGATTTTACCGCTGTACTTCAAAACCTGCTGGAGACGCCGGCGCTTTTCTATAAACGCAGGAACCGGATGCTCAATCATCTTCTTGCAAGGTTTAGTGAGGATCTAAGTGAATATGAAAGGATTTGCAGGTGGCTGATACCACGAAAAGTGGATGCGCGGTTAATAAAAGATAAGATCGCTATACTGAAAAACGGGGAGTATTATAAAATCAGTACACAACGTGGGAAGGGCTATGATTATTCCCAATCAGAATTCTGGGACACGCAAAATATTTCGGGTGCAGAAAGAAGGGTAAGCCGTTTACTTGGATTTTCAAACCCTGGCCGCAAAACACTTTCCACCGAATATATTACAGTGGAAACCAATGCAGATGGTAAAAACATAGTCAAACTGCTTGATCCTGATAACCTCGAAAAAGTATTGCTTACGAGTGTACCCGTTAAAGACGGTTGCTGCACAGAATTGCTGATAAGCCAGATACTGGAGCATGCAGAGGACAGGCACTA
>Ga0068860_100007250_pt1 | contig 11086 bp, 10 predicted proteins | sample KBSSwiS32_FD_66597 | JGI IMG/M metagenome (GOLD analysis project Ga0068860, IMG submission 66597) | Switchgrass rhizosphere microbial communities from Kellogg Biological Station, Michigan, USA - KBS Switchgrass S3-2 | ecosystem: Host-associated > Plants > Roots > Rhizosphere > Soil ... | reverse complement strand
ACGTCCAGCGAAGATGTGGGTGCCGGCACCGCTTTCCTTAGGAGCAAGCATCAGGAATTGTTGGGAAATTCAGTATTAAACCAGCAGGCTAATGAAATCGGTAGCTGGCTCAAGTCAAGTTTGACAGGTTTGGTACGGCAAGAGTTCGTTCAAGTTGAACCTAGACATAAGATTGTTGTCGCTGCGGCGTTCTTGATCGAAAAGGCCCGGGAATACGACTTCAAACACAGTGTACGAGAATTGCAGAAAAATCGTCCGGAGCTACACTTTCTTACGAGTGGCCCATGGCCTCCGTATACTTTTGCAAATATTGATCTTGAGTTTGAAACACACTTCGGAGTAAGCTGATGAAGCTTTCCCCCGAAAACCCCCTTTCGGCAGAACCAGAAATAGATACTTCGCACGCTGAGGAGTTTGTGGAACAACTGCGTGTTACCACAGACACCCTTCCCTCGCGGATAAATATCGACCCCCAAAGCGTTGAGCAAGGTCTGGCAAAGCTTGTTTTAACGCTGATTGAGTTCATTCGTCGCCTGTTGGAGAAACAGGCAATTCGACGTATGGAGGGCGGGGATCTATCCCCCGAGCAACTCGAAGATTTGGGACTTGCATTGATGAAATTAGAAACCAAGCTGCTGGAGTTAAAGGAGCAGTTTGGCCTTGAGGATGAAGACCTCAACATTGATCTTGGTCCCGTCGGTCGTTTGATTTAATGCTCGAAGTCTTGCTTGGTACACCAATACCACGGTGGCGGTTCCCTAAGCTTTCCCAAAAAAAGCCGCACCCTGAAAGTGGAGGACAAAAGTGTCCAGTGAGCGGTCTACCCTGATTACAGCCCGTCCCCCGGGCCTTGTCGACGTTCTTGATCGAATTCTTGACAAGGGGCTAGTGATAGCGGGCGACATTAAAGTGTCACTCGCGAACGTCGAACTTCTAACGCTCCAGATTCGCTTGTTGGTTTGCTCAATCGATAAAGCAGAGCAAATCGGGTTGAACTGGTGGCGTTACGACACCAACTTAACAACTCGTGCGGAACGCGCCGAGGCGGAAAACGTCGAATTGCGTGAAAGGCTGAGTGAACTCGAGCGGGAAATTAAGAAACTCGGCGCAGCCGCAGCAATTTCAACGGGTCGAGAACTCCCCCCGCGACGCGTTAAATCTGGAGACAAATCAAAACGCAGAAAATGAATTCCTCTGCGTTATGACGGTTTTCGAAGTCCTCGCTATGTGCGTCGTGTAGATCTCTAACGAAAAGGAAAAGAAGCAAATGGCTGTCGAAAGAGCACCAGGCGGTACTAGTTTGATCGATGTGCTTGACCGCGTACTCGACAAAGGCATTGTCGTCGATGCCTGGGTGAGAATATCGCTGGTCGGCATCGATCTAATTACAGTTGAAGCACGTGTCGTGGTTGCGTCGATCGACACCTATCTGAAATACGCAGAGGCCGTAGGTTTAACCCCGGCTGTATCGCGACCTGCGTTGACGCCGGGTGCAGAACCCATCGAAGAGGGAACGCGACGTCGCGTTACTATCGAAGAGAAGAAGTAACAGTTTCCGACGTCGATAGTCATAAAAGAGTCGACGGCGGTTCTTAGGTCTAGGTTTCTATGGGCGAAGTCCCCACTGAGCTGGCTTTTCAGCGGCCTCTATCCATCAGGGATCCTGAGGGATTTAATTCATATTTGCGTCAGTACGATGTTTTCATCGAGACGACGACGCAGATGCTTGCCACGCCAAAACTTCATGAGCGCCTCCTGCTTGCTCTTGAAGCCATTGCGACCGTCTTTGGCCATCCACAATCTGCTATCGCCACAATCAACGAACGCGATGCCGCACTGCGCATACGTGCGGCCGTAGGTTTCGATAGCGATCCGGCAGCAGCTCGTCTGGAGATGCCGTTGGATTCGAGTGCTGCTTGCGTTCGCGTAATTCACGATGCGTTTCCCCTCTGGATTTCACTCCGTGAAGACGAAGGGTCACGAGCGCTCTTTGACAAAATGAATTGGCAACAGGACGTGTTGGCATTGCCGCTGTTTGGCATACCGGAAGTTTCGCCAAAGACGGGAAGAGATACGGCAACCAGCCCACGCCTGGCGGACCATTACTGGACGTTTGAGCCAGGCTCGCGACTTGGTGTGCTCTACATTGGCGCGATTCAGGAAACAATGGATCCTGTTTCGTTCAATTTGTTGAAACGTTTCGCAGATAGAATCGGCGTCATTGCGTCGCTGGCAATTCAACAGGAACGACTGGTTAATTCAGTCACCAAATTACAACGTGAGCGACAGTGGATTGAATCGATCATGAAATCGGTCGCCGATCCAATTGTGCTCACAGACCTGGATAATCAGATCCTGCTTCAAAATCGTCGCGCTGAAGAGCTCTTCAGCGGTTCGGCCAATGCGGGTGAAGGTAAGCGAAGAGCTTTGAAGATGAATGACCTTTTGTTCTCGGCATATCTCTCGAGTGCCGCAGTCTCATCTTCGGAGATTGTTCAGCGCGATATCACGCTGGTAGATCCGATTGAAGGTTCAGACATTCACTTTGAAGTAATTTCGACTCCGGCTGTTAACTCGCGTGGCGAGCCGTTGGGTCTTGTGTCTATCTTCCGCGACGTCACGGATCTTCGCGAGGCGAATGAAGAGTTAGCACGAAACTTCGTTAAGTTGCAGCAAGCCGAAGCGGAATCACGTCGCGAACGTGACCGGCTGGATTTGATTCTCGAGAACGTCGGACATCCCGTGGCAGTTTGCGACGTTTCAGGTAACTACATTCTTCTTAATCGTCGCGCTGAACTCCTGTTCCAGGAGAATGAAAGCTTTAATGCGCGTGCTGCCGCAGCCGTGCGAACAAATGCCGTCAAACTCACCTCTTTCATTTCAGGTCTCGCATCCTTTGCTGAAACTGGTCGACAAGCTGAAATAGAACTGATCGATCCCGACGCCAATCGTGTGTTACCGATGGAGATTACTGCCCGTGAAGTTTTGGATCCCGCCGGTCAAGTTACCGCTGTCGTCTCCATCCTTCACGATCTGACTGAGATTCGCGAGCTTGAACGACGCCGAGTTGAACAACAGCTGTTTGAATCAGAAAAACTGGCAGCCGTCGGACGTCTGGCTGCGTCTATTGCACACGAGGTCAATAATCCGCTCGAGGCAATTAAGAACGCGCTCTACCTGATGCAGTCTGACTCAGGAGAAGACAAGAACGCGCGCTTTCTCGAGATCGCACGCAAGGAGACAGAGCGCGTTTCGCACATTATTCGGCAGATGCTTGGCTTTGCCCGTCAACCTGGAGAAGTTGATTGGGTGGATGTGAATCAAGTGCTCGAGGAAACTCTCGTGCTGTTGGAAAAGAAACTGAAGCAGTCGAAGATCCGGATCGTTCGTAAGTTTGATGAAGGTCTTCCACAGATACGTGCGCGCGCAGATCAGCTGCGCCAGGTTTTTCTAAACCTGATTATCAACGCGCAACAAGCAATTCAAAGCGAAGGACAAATCACGATCTCCACTTCGCCATATGAACAAGCAATTCTGCCCTCGATTGTTATTCAAATGAGCGATACGGGTGTCGGGATCACTGAAGACGACCAGGCCAGAATTTTCGAACCGTTTTTCACGACTGGGAAAAAAGGAACTGGTTTAGGTTTGTGGGTAACACAGGACATCGTGCGACAACACGGTGGTCGTATCGACGTAAGTAGTGAAGTAGGCAAAGGAACCGTATTCAGCATCATCCTTCAAGTAGAGTCGCCCATCCTTGAAGGTAAGGGACAAAAGCAGAGCGTAAAAAATGAATAGCTCATCACTCAATTCTGGGCACAAGACGTCCACCGAAGATGGCGGCTCACCAGCATTCCTGGCAAACGACGCTCGCCTATTGGTGGTAGACGATGAGGAGAACCTGCGCATCACAACCGCAGCGATCTTTGAAAAAGAAGGGTACATAGTCGATACCGCTTCGAGTGGCGATGAAGCGATTGAGTTACTTGAAAAGCAGGAATACGATCTTGTGCTTACTGACTTGCACATGGAAAACGGCGATGGGCTTTCCGTGCTGAGTCAGATCAGGCGTCGTGCGCCGTTAACGATTTCGATTGTGCTGACAGGTTTTGCTTCAGTTGAGTCGGCAATCGGAGCGTTGCAGGAGGGCGCTTACGACTATTTGATCAAACCCTGCGATATCGACAGCATGCGGCACACAATTCGACGTGGTGTGGAACATCGTCGCCTAATGTTGGCCGAACAGAAAGCACGTGCGGACCTCGAACAGTTGAATCGAGACCTGGAGAAACGGATCGAGGACAGAACCGCTGAGCTCAGAAAACTTAATGAAGATTTGGCTGACGCTAATCGGGCTAAGGACGTCTTTCTCGCGACACTATCACACGAACTGCGAACGCCACTTACACCGGTTGTTGGCTGGATAAAGTTGCTGAGAAGTGGAAGCCTTGATAATCGAGGTGTTTCCCAGGCACTTGATGCAATCGAACGTAACGCCTGGCTGCAATCCCGACTCATCGATGACTTGCTGGATACTTCCCGCATTGCTACCGGCAAACTACATTTCGAACCAAGACCAACTGACTTAAACAGCGCTGTTACTGCAGCAGTCGACACGGTCACTGATGCCGCGGCTGGAAAAAATATTCAACTAAAAGTTGAGTTGCATCCAGTGCCTTTGATTGTCTCGGGTGAGCCTGTACGGTTGCAGCAGATCGCGTGGAATCTGATCTCAAACGCTATCAAGTTCACCGAATCCGGCGGCATAGTCACCATCACGACAGAGAGTAATAACGGCGATGCCCGACTGACGATAGTCGACACGGGTATCGGGATCGCTCCCGATTTTCTGCCTCATGTTTTTGATCGCTTCCGGCAAGCTGATGGTTCAACGTCGCGGGTTCATGGCGGCCTGGGGTTAGGATTAGCGATCGCTCATGCGCTCACCAAAATGCATGGCGGGCGTATCAGTGCGGAGTCAGAGGGCAAGGGCTGTGGCGCCAAGTTTACGTTGGCCTTTAGTTTTATCGCGGAACCGACTGAGGTGATTGTTCCCGAGCCGGTCAAAGCACATTCCTTATCTGGCATGGAAGTCTTGATCGTGGAAGATTCTGAGGACACGTTGACATTGCTGAGCGCGATATTCGGCCAGAAAGGCGCCAGCGTCACGACTGCTTCTTCAGCAGATGAAGCTTTGCATAGCGTCTGTGAAAGACGCCCGAACCTTATCGTCTCTGACATCGGAATGCCTGACACTGACGGCTACACGTTCCTAAAACAACTAAAAGTGCTACCCGGTATGGATGAAGTTCCTGCTATTGCCATATCCGGATACGCCAGTGAGGAAGACCGGGCACGCGCGCTCGACGTTGGTTACCTCGCTCTCGTACCGAAGCCTATCGACGTAGATGACCTTTTCAAAGTGATTCAACACGTCTTACGTCCTACGGCAACTGCCAATAACTGATTCTTTTGAAGTGTTTTAGCTTGGCGGTTTCGGAATCAACAAGGCTTTGCACAAAAGTCAATCCGATCTGTCCAAGACCGCATACCAAGGTTCTGAACAATTGCCCAGCCTGCAAAGCAGGCGTAAGCGTAAAGACCGGGGCGTGAGCCCCAGGGCAAACGCAGATCATGATTTAAGCCCGTGATAATGGGCGAAAGCGTAGCTTGGTAAGATGCTTCGCCCGCTGTCGCGGGCTCAATCACAATTCCAACGGCTCCCCCTGGGGCTGACGCGTCAGGCTCTACGCTTACGCCATTCGCAGGCTAAGAGACCTTTGTACAAAGCAAATCAGCCCAAAATTCATCTGCAAAACCCAGGCTGCAAGCAAATTGCTGCTCAATAATTTGACAAAAATAAAACTGTAACTATAATGGTTACAAAAAGGAGCCCTGTTTTGCTGACGCTTTTGAATTATGTCGACTAATAGCCGGTTTGCTGTAGCGGTTCACGTTTTGACGTTGATGGCCTGGTCAGGCGAAGAGCCTTTGAAATCCGATCAGGTAGCTGACAGCGTAAACACTAATCCGGTAGTTATCCGGCGAATGCTTTTGGAATTGGCTGAAGCAGGGTTGGTGGTGTCGCAAACAGGTTCTATGGGCGGGTCTCGATTGGTTGCGGATCCCGCAAAAACGACGTTGCTGGACGTTTACGAGGCGCTGGAGTGTCGAGGAGTGTTTTCTTTACACAAGCAGCCCCCAAGTCAGGACTGTCCAGTGGGAGTGAATATAGAAACCGTCCTAGGCGACGTGCTTTTGGAAGTTGATTCGGCAGTCGAGGCGGTACTCGCAAAGATAACAATTAACGACATCGTTCAAAGATTGAAACCTTGCGTTGCTGCAGCAACGAATAAGGCGCTGGATAAATCAGAGAAGAAGAGAGAATTTAGCCGTGAGCGGATTACTTTGCCCCAGTTGCGCGCAGGGGCAAAGAGTCGGAGAGTAAAAGCTCTCCGTACTGCCTAACTATCGCGAGAAAGGAATATCTAATTTGGCCAGGCTTGAGAAAGATGATAGCGGCATTGACCTGATTAATAAGGGAGAGTTCGTCAACCTCAGCGAAGAACTCACCGATGACGCAGTGTCGATCGAAGATATCGACGAAGTATTACAAACATTGGAACGTGCGACGAGTGTCGAGACCGAGACCGAGGAGCCTTTAATTGAGGAGACTTCTTCCTCGGCGGAATCTGACGAAGCGTTGAGCGAAGAGGTGGAGCTCGACCTTTCGGCAGGTGAGATGGATAAAACTTCCGACCCGATTCGCGTTTATATGCGCGAGATGGGGGTGGTGCCTCTACTTACGAGGGAACAGGAAGTTTCGATTGCAAAAAGAATTGAACGCGGCCAGAAGCGGGCGGAGAAAGCAATTGCACGTTCGCCGATCGCAGTGGTCGAACTATTCAGGATTGGCGATGAACTCGCCGAGGGTAAGCTGAACATTCGTGACGTCGTTGCCTTTTCAGATCAAATGGAAACTGAAGAGCACGAAGATCGAAGCGAAGAATACCTTCAGTGGACGATTGAAGGACTCCAGAATATCCGCAACTTGTACAAACGTGGCTTGAAAGAGTTTGACAAATTTGCTGCGGAGGTAAAGCTCACACGCGGTAAAAAATCAAAGAAGCTGCTCCGTTACCGGCGCAAGCTTGCTCGTACTCGTTTGGAAATCGCCCAGGAAATTCGTGGACTGCATCTGAAAGAAGCTGCTCGCCAAAGGTTGATCGCTTCGATCGGAATTGTTTACCGGGAAACTCGCAGTCTCGAACGTGAAGTTGAAGGGGCAAACGAGAAGTTGCGACGCAAAGGGCTTAAGGCTGACAAGCAGAAAGAACTCAAACGTCAGGTAGCTACTGCGAAGAAACGACTGAAAGAGATTGAAGTTGAACATCACTTGTCGCCGCTCGAGATCAAGCGATCGAATCAGATGATTGCGGTGAGCGAAGCGCAAACTGCGCAGGCGAAACATGAACTGACGGAAGCCAATCTGCGACTGGTGGTTTCAATTGCCAAGAAGTATCAGAACCGTGGACTGCAGTTTCTGGATCTTATCCAGGAAGGCAATCTCGGATTGATGAAGGGCGTTGATAAGTTTGACTGGCGCCGTGGTTACAAGTTTTCAACTTACGCCACGTGGTGGATTCGTCAGGCGATCACGAGAGCGATTGCCGACCAGGCGCGAACGATTCGTATCCCCGTTCACATGATCGAAGTGATCAATAAGTTGAAGAACACTTCACGTGAACTGGTGCGCGAACTCGGTCGCGAACCTACGACTGAGGAGATTGCGAAGAAGATGGACACTTCCGTCGACAAAGTTCGCAAAGCTCGGAAGTTGATGCAGGATCCAATTTCGCTCGAGACGCCGATCGGTGAGAACGGTGATTCGCAGCTCGGCGATTTGATTGAAGATAAGTCGAGTGAATCTCCTGCAGCGCGAGTGATTACTTCAAACTTGCGCGAAATTGCTGGTGACGTTTTGCAAACGTTGAGTCCACGCGAAGAGCGGGTCATCCGCTTGCGTTTTGGTCTCGACAATGGCGGTCATGAGCGCACTCTCGAAGAAGTGGGACAGAATTTCAACGTGACTCGCGAACGAATCAGACAGATTGAGGCGAAAGCACTAAGGAAACTTCGTCATCCATCACGCGCTCGTTTGCTTAAGAATTTCCTCGAAGGCGAGGGGTGATCAATTTCAGAAAGTTATATCTGCAGATTAGGAGACAAAGATGAGTGAATTTGTGAAAGACGTGAGCGACAGCTCATTTGAAAAGGATGTTTTGGGATCCGACAAGCCGGTGCTTGTAGATTTTTGGGCTGAGTGGTGCGCTCCCTGTCGCATGCTCGCGCCAACCGTAGCGGCAGTCGCCGAGCATTATGGCGACAACGCGAGTGTGGTGAAGCTAAATGTTGACGACAATCCATCAACTGCACAGCGCTATGGAATCAAGGGCATTCCGACATTGATCCTGTTCCGCGATGGAAAAGAAGTGGAACGCGTTGTGGGCGCCACGAGTAAAGAGTCGATCACGCGCATGGTTGAGAAGTATGTTGGCGTGAAGGCGTAACTTAGTAGCCACAATTTGAAGACGAAGGCCAGGTAGAAATGCCTGGCCTTTTGTACTGGGAGCGCAGGCGTCCCCGCCTGCTGCATGCGAACTCAAACTTAATTTGAAAACGAGCGTCGCGATCTACAACTGCAGGCGGGGACGCCTGCGCTGCCAGTACAGTGGTCCCCGGTTGCTACATGCAAATCTAAACCTTGATTTGAAACGAGCGTCGCGATCTATAACTGGCAGGCGGGGACGCCTGCGCTCCAGTACAGAATCTCCGATAAGCAGGCGCTCCCAGTAATAGGTGCACAATACCAAAGCAGAAATAACGACTCTAAAGGATCTGCTGACAGGAGTCTTTGCATATTAATCTCGCCTTAGACACAATGAAGGTCATCATGGAAGAGAGTAAACCCACCCGATTAATAATCGGCATTACCGGAGCTACGGGAACGATTTTTGGCGTTCGCCTGTTACAAATGCTCCATGGCTCTGGAGTTGAGACGCATTTGGTCTTGAGCAAATGGGCGAGTCGTACCCTGATTCATGAGACGCCTCACACCGTAAAAGAAGTACAAGCTTTAGCGACCAAAAGTTATGGAGTTGGTGATCAGGGGGCAGCAATCTCCAGCGGTTCGTTTGTCACCATGGGAATGGTGATTGCGCCATGCAGCATGAGGACGCTGGCTGCGATTGCTCATGGCCTGGGCGATAACCTGATCCACCGCGCCGCGGATGTCATCTTAAAAGAACGACGCAAGTTAGTGCTGGTTGTCAGGGAATCTCCCTTTAATGAGATTCATCTGGAAAACATGTTGAAGCTGGCGCGCATGGGGGTGGTGATCCTTCCGCCTGTGCCCGCTTTCTATAACAATCCGCAAAACCTCGACGACATGATCAATCACATTACGATGAGAGTTATCGACCAATTCGATATCCATCTGGACGTAATGAATCGTTGGGACGGCCTCTTATTAGATCAAAAGAGAACACGCACTGAGATGGACTAGGAGAACACATGGGGGAATTGGTCAACTTCAAAAGCAATGGCGGCACGACAACTGGATACCTCGCGGTTCCGGAGTCGGGCAACGGTCCGGGAGTCGTCGTCATTCAGGAGTGGTGGGGATTAGTGGACCATATCAAAGACGTTTGTGATCGCTTCGCAAGTGATGGTTTTGTAGCGCTGGCGCCCGATGTTTACCACGGTGAAGTCGCGAAGTCGCCTGACGAAGCCGGCAAAATGATGATGGCTTTGCGGATTGACGAGGCAGAGAAGGATCTCAGTGGTGCAGTCAACTACCTTCTCGAGAATTTTGCAACTGCTGGAAATAAAGTTGGCACCGTCGGCTTCTGTATGGGTGGGGCGTTATCACTCTATGCGGCGACTAAGAATAACAATGTCGGTGCGTGCGTTGTCTTCTATGGTATTCATCCCAACGTGAAGCCAGATCTGCAAAATCTACGTGGCCCGGTGTTAGGAATCTATGCGGAGCGCGACAAATCCGTTCCTCTCGCAACGGTTCATGAGTTGGAGCAGAAGATAAAAGCTCTTGATAAGCCGGTTGAAACACATATCTATCCGGGAACTGACCACGCATTTTTCAACGACACGCGCCCCGAAGTTTATAACGCGGCAGCAGCGACGGATGCATGGCGGCGTACCATTGAGTTTTTACGTAAGAATCTTGAATGACTTGCTGTTGCAAAGATCGTTAACGAACAAATTCATCTTTGCCCGTGACCATCACAAGTGTTAGTTTAAGGCTTCCAGTTTTCAGTTCTTCTCGATACCCGTTACACAGTTAGTGCAAGTGCCGGAGAGTTCGGTCTATTACCCTGAGCACGCGTCCGTCGTGTTGCTGTGCACCCAAAACGCTTTTCACATACTAAAGAAAGTTTCCAATCCACTATGCCCACGTGCGTTGATAGTCGTTTGTCGTTAGGCAAACTCTTCATCTCGTTTTCCCTGACAGCACTTTTGATTTGTTTGCCGCTCAGCAGTTTTGCGCAAACGCAAACTCCGCCGAATCAAACGCCTCCACGATCAAATGATCCGCAAGCACGGCCACAGGCATCACCTTCACCAGGAGCGCCGGCAGAAGTTAAGAAACCTGATGAAGAGAAGAAAGATGAGCCACCGCGACCGCGCGATCCGATGTCGACACCGACCTTTAACGGACTCAGGTTTCGTTCGATTGGTCCGGCATTTACGTCCGGCCGTGTTGTTGGCTTCGCAGTAGATCCAGCAAGTTCATCGCGCTATTTTGTTGCAGTCGCCTCGGGTGGCGTGTGGAAGACAGTTAACAACGGCACTACCTGGACACCAGTGTTTGACAACGAGGGATCCTATTCAATCGGTGCGATTGCACTTGATCCGAAGAACCCGGCAACTGTTTGGGTGGGAACCGGTGAAAATAATTCTCAACGCAGCGTTTCGTATGGCAATGGTGTCTACCGTTCGGACGATGCTGGTCGCACCTGGCGCAACGTCGGATTGAAAACTTCGGAACACATCGGCCGAATAG
>Ga0068860_100007248_pt1 | contig 11088 bp, 9 predicted proteins | sample KBSSwiS32_FD_66597 | JGI IMG/M metagenome (GOLD analysis project Ga0068860, IMG submission 66597) | Switchgrass rhizosphere microbial communities from Kellogg Biological Station, Michigan, USA - KBS Switchgrass S3-2 | ecosystem: Host-associated > Plants > Roots > Rhizosphere > Soil ... | reverse complement strand
CACCGTGGAGGACGAGATCGTCTTCGCGCCGGGCCTGGCCGAGGGGCGGCCGATGCTGACCCCGCCGGTGCGCCGGGCCTTCCGCGCGGGCTCGCTGCTGCGGCTGCGCAACGGCGACCTGGGGGTAGGCTTCGCGGTGGAGCCGCAGGGCCTCCTGGCCATCGTCTCCCTGCAGACCGGCCAGCGGACCGACGGCTTCGACCTGGTGTTCGAGCGCTGGTCGCTATCGCTGCGCCGCGGCGGCGTCGAGACCCTGATCGGCTACTTCAAGCCGCTGTCGTCCATCGTGGAGCGGCGGCGGGCGACGCCGCCCTAAAGCTTGCGCGGGATCACCACCGGAAGCGTCTGGTAGCCCTTCACGAAGGTCGAGAAGGTGCGCTTCGGCTCCTCCACCACCTCGATGGTCGGGAAGCGCTTGAGGATCTCCTCCCAGACGATCTGCAATTGCAGCTCGGCCAGGCGGTTGCCCAGGCAGCGGTGGATGCCGAACCCGAACGACAGGTGCGTGCGCGGCCGCTCGCGGTCGATGATGTAGGCGTCGGGGTTCTCGATCATCGTCTCGTCGCGGTTGCCCGAGACGTACCACATGACCACCTTGTCACCCTCGCGGATGCGCTGGCCGTTGAACACCACGTCGCGCAGGGCCGTGCGGCGCATGTGGGCCAGGGGCGTCTGCCAGCGGATGGTCTCGGAGACCATGCCCGGCAGCAGGCCGTGGTCGGCGTCCAGCTTGGCCCGCTGCTCGGGGTTCTGGTGCATGGCCAGCACGCTGCCGGAGAGCGTGTTGCGGGTGGTGTCGTTGCCGCCGACGATCAGCAGGATGACGTTGCCGTGGTACTCGCGCGGGTCGATGTTCCGCGTGGCTTCGGAATGGGCGAGCATGGAGATCAGGTCGCCGGCCGGGGGCGCATTGACCCGCTGGTTCCAAAGGTTCGTGAAATAGGCGAAGCACTCGCCCATCTCCTCGGTCTTCTGCTCGATGGTGTCGACGACGCCGTTGCCGGGGATCGCCACCGACACGTCCGACCAGCGGGTGAGCTTGCGCCGCTCCTCGAACGGAAAGTCGAACAGGGTCGCCAGCATCTGGGTGGTGAGCTCGATGGAGACACGGTCCACCCAGTCAAAGGGCTCGCCGATCGGAAGGTCGTCCAGGCAGCGGGCGGCGCGCTCGCGGATGATCGGCGCCATGACGGCCAGGTTGGTCGGCGCCACGATGGGGCTGACCGCCTTGCGCTGCACCTCGTGCTTTGGCGGGTCCATCGAGATGAACATCCGCAGAGGCTCCGGCATGCCCGCCGCGCCCGCGATGGTGATGCCGCCCAGGGAGGACTCCGACGAGAACACCTGGTGATTGGTGTCGACCGACATGATGTCGTTGTAGCGGGTGATCGACCAGTAGGGGCCGAAGTCGTGCTCGGCGCAGTAGTGCACCGGCGCCTCGCGCCGCAGCCGCTCGAAGTAGGGCCAGTGGGTGTCGCTGGCGAACAGCGCCGGCTGGGCCACGTTGATCTCGTCGATCGGCAAGGCGTAGGCGTGGCTGCGGGCGGCCTGGAGCGCGAGGTGTTCGTCGACCATTTTCGGCCTCCCATTGAAGTCCAGGCGTAACCCGAAGGTGACGCACGCGTCAACTTTTCGAAGCAGCCCGCGCGAAGATGCCGCGGCCCTGGTCCGCGGGCAGGGGGAGTGTCAGAAAGCAACACATGCGGCGCCTGCGCGTTCGCGTCGACTCGGGAGCTGAAATGAGTTGGATGACCCGGATGCTGGCGATCGTTTCGCCGACCCTGTTGTGCGCCTGCGCGGCGGCGGACCCGCCACCGCCGACGTCGCCGCCGCCGGCCGTCGCCGCCGTGCCCCACCCCCAGTATGGAAGCTTCGGATTCGACACGGCCGGCATGGATCCGTCCGTCCGGCCGGGCGACGATTTCTTCGCCTACGCCAACGGCGGCTGGGTGAAGGCGATCGAGATCCCCTCCGACCGGTCCAGCTACAACACCTTCGCCGTGCTGCGCGAGGCCGCGGCGCACCGCACCGCCGACCTGATCGCCGAACTCGCCAAGACCGACGCGCCGCCGGGGTCCGACGCCCGCAAGATCGGCGACTACTACGCAAGCTTCATGGACGAGGCGGGCGTCGAGGCGAAGGGCGCAGCGCCGCTGAAGCCCGACCTCGATCGCATCGCCCAGATCCACACGCGCGCCGACCTCGCCCGCGAACTGGGGGCTGCGATGCGCGCCGACGTGGACGCGCTCAACTCGACGGACCTGACGACGGAGCGCCCCTTCGGCCTGTGGGTGGTGGAGGCGCTCAACGACACGACGCGCTACCGGCCCTACATCATGCAGGGCGGCCTGAGCCTGCCCGACCGCGAGTACTATCTGGCCGACACCGAGAGGTTCCGCACCCTGCGCGACGCATTCCGGGCGCACGTGGCCCAGATGTTCGAACTGGCCGGCCTCGACAGGCCGTCGGCGCGCGCCGAGAACGTCCTGGCGCTGGAGACCGCCATCGCCAAGGTCCAATGGAGCGCCGTCGATTCAACCGACGTCGCCAAGACCAACGTGGTGTGGACCCGCGCCGAGTTCGCCAAGAAGGCCCCGGGCCTCGACTGGGCGGCCTATTTCACCGCCGCCGGCCTTGCCGACCAGCCGGAGTTCGGCGCCTGGCAGTCCACCGCCATCACCGGCTTCGCCCGGCTGGCCGGCGCCCAGCCGCTGGAGGTGTGGCGCGACTACCTGGCGTTCCACGCGATCGAGCGCGGCGCGCCGTTCCTGTCCAAGGCCTTCGTCGACGAGCACTTCGCCTTCAACAGCCGCGCCCTCTCTGGAACCCCGGAACAACCGGCCCGCTGGAAACGCGCCGTCGACCGCACCAACGACGCCCTGGGCGAGGCGGTGGGCCGCCTCTACGTGGCCCGCTACTTCCCGCCGCCGGCCAAGGCCCAGGTCCAGGAGATGGTCACCAACATCCTGGCCGCCTTCGACAGGCGTATCGACAGGCTCGCCTGGATGAGTCCGCAGACCAAGGCCAGGGCGCACGAGAAGCTGGCGACCTTCAAGGTGGGGGTGGGCTACCCCGACCGCTGGCGCGACTACTCCGGCCTGGAGGTCGTGCGTGGCGACGCCTACGGCAACCACGCCCGGGCCGAGCTCTTCGAGTACCGCCGCAACGTCGCCAAGCTGGGCAAGCCCGTGGACCGCACCGAGTGGTACATGGTCCCGCAGGAGGTGAACGCCCTGAACGCGCCGCTGCAGAACGCGATCATCTTCCCGGCGGCGATCCTGGAGCCGCCGTTCTTCGACCCGAACGCCGATCCGGCGGTGAACTACGGGGCGATCGGCGGGATCATCGGCCACGAGATCAGCCACAGCTTCGACGACACCGGCGCGCTGTTCGACGCCCACGGCAATCTCGCCAACTGGTGGACGCCTGAGGACATGGCCCACTTCAAGGCCTCGGGCGAGGCGCTGGCGGCCCAGTACTCGGCCTACAGGCCGCTGCCGGACCTGGCGGTGAACGGCGAGCTGACCCTGGGCGAGAACATCGCCGATCTGGCGGGCCTGGCGGTCGCCTACGACGCCTATCACCTGTCGCTGGGCGGCAAGCCCGCGCCGGTCATCGACGGCTACACCGGCGACCAGCGGCTGTTCCTGGGCTGGGCGCAGAACTACCGATCCAAGGCCCGCGAGGCCGCGATGCGCCGCAGCCTGCTCACCGACGTGCACGCGCCGGGAGAGTTCCGCGCCGACACCGTGCGCAACCTCGACGCCTGGTACGACGCCTTCGCGGTCAAGCCGGGCGAGAAGCTGCACCTGGCGCCGGAGAACCGGGTCCGCGTCTGGTGACGGATCCGGCCCGGATCGTCGCTATCGAGGATCCGGACGATCCGCGCATCGCCGCCTATCGCCACGTGCGCGAGCGCGACCTGGCGGGACGGGAGGGATTGTTCGTCGCCGAAGGCGTGGTGGTGCTGGAGAAGCTGCTGGCCGGCGGCCGGCTTCGGGCCGATTCGGTGCTGGTCGCCGCGCGACGCCTGGGCGGGCTGGCCGACCTGCTAGGCAGGATCCCGCCGGACGTGGCGATCTACGCCGCGGACCAGCCGGTGATGGACGCCATCACCGGCTTCCACATCCATCGCGGCGTGCTGGCGATCGGCCGTCGCGGCGCGCCGCTCGACCCCGAGGCGCTGCTGCGCGCCCAGCCGGCGCGCTCGGTGGTGGTGGTGATGGTCGGGCTTTCCAACCACGACAACGTGGGCGGCGTGTTCCGCAACGCCGCGGCGTTCGGGACGGGCGCGGTGCTGCTCGACGCGGCCTGCTGCGACCCGCTCTATCGCAAGGCCATCCGCGTGTCGGTGGGCGCGGCCCTGACCACGCCCTTCGCGAGGCTCGCGCCGAACGCGGACATCCTGTCGCTGCTGGCGGCTACGGGGTTCGAGCCCGTCGCGCTGTCGCCGGCCGGTCGGGAGTCCCTCTCGGATTGGACGCCGCCCGCCCGGGTGGCGCTGCTGCTGGGGGCGGAGGGTCCGGGCCTGCCGGCCGCCATCATGGACCGCGTGCCGGGCGTGCGCATCCCGATGGCCCCGGGATTCGATTCCCTGAACGTCGCCGTCGCCAGCGGCGTGGCGTTGCATCACCTGGCTGCGTTCGGCGCATGAACGGCGGACCCAGGGTGCTGGTGGCGGGGGCGGGGGCGCTGGGGCTCTGCGCCGCCGTGGCCCTGGCCCGGCGCGGGGCGCAAGTCACCCTCGACGATCCCGCGGCGCCCGGCGACAACGCGTCGGGCGTGGCGGCGGGCATGCTGGCGCCGGTGTTCGAGGCGGCGCTGGACCCCCTGGCGGCGCCGCACTTCGACCTCCTGATGGCCGCCCGCGACCTGTGGCCGGCCTTCGCCGCCGCCACCGGCGTGGAGATCGCCACGGCCGGTCCGCTGGCGGTCGGCGACCCGGCCTGGCTCGACGAGACCGCCGGCCGCATCGGGGCCCTGCGCGCACCGCTCCGACAGCTGGACCGCGCCGCCTTGGACGCCGCCGCGCCCGGCCTCGCGCCGGCGTTCCGTTCCGGGCTGGCCTGCGCCGCGGACTGGCGCCTCGACCCGCCGTCGGCGCTCGCCGCGCTGCGTCGGGCCGCTCAGTCCCTGGGCGTGAGTTTCCGCGCACAAGCTGCTGCCTATACGAAAGATTTCGATCTCCTGATCATCGCCACGGGAGCGGGCCGCGACCTCGCAGGCCTGGCGCCGGAGATCGCCGCCCTCGCACCCATCAAGGGCCACATCCTGCGCCTGCCCGTTCCCCAGGCGCGGGTGATCCGCAGCCAGGGCGTCTATCTCGTGCCGGTCGAAGGCGGCCTGGCGGCCGGCGCGACCATGGAGCCTGGCCTGGACGATCGGCGCATCGACGCCGCCCAGGTCGCCCGCCTGCACGAGGCCGCCGCGCGCCTGTTCCCGGCCCTGGCCGAGGCTCCGGCGACGGCCGCCGCCGGCGTGCGCGCCGCCACCCCCGACGGCCTGCCGCTGGCCGGACCCAGCGCCACACCCGGCGTACTGATCGCCGCCGGCGCGCGCCGCAACGGCTGGCTGCTCGCCCCGCTGGTCGCCGAGGTGGCGGCGGCCTATGCGCTTGGCGCGGAACCGGGGCCGTTCGCGGCCCGGATGAGGCCTGCGCGGTTCAGCCCAGGTTGAATCGGATCGGGATGCGCACCTGCGCGCCGTCCACGGGCCGTCCGTCCTCGGTCTGTGGCTTCATGCGGAAATAGCGCGACAGCTTCAGGGCTGCGGCGCCGAAGCCGCCGTTGTCGGGCGCCTCGTCGACCACCTGGCAGTCTGCCACCTCGCCGCGCGCCGTCACGGTGCAGCTCAGCGTGGCCGCGCCCTCCATGTTCCGGCGCAGCGCGCTCTCCGGGTAGAAGCGCTCGAATTCCGAGGGTCCCGGCCGCTTGAGCCACTCTGGCTTCACCGTGCGGACGACCGGGGCCGGCGTGGGGTCAGGGGGCGCGACCACTTGCGTCGGCGCAGGATCGGGCGGTGCGATCGGCGTCGGGGCGACGGGCAGTGTCCTCAGGTCGAGGTTCGGATCGAGCGGCGCCCGCACTGGGATTGGCGGCTTGGCGAGCGGCTTCGGCGGCGGCTTCGGCTTGTCCGGCGCCAGGGTGACGATGGGCGCCTCCATGACCCGCTCTGTGGTCTCCACGGCCGGCGCGGCGAAATGCTGCACGGCGACGAAGGCCCCCATCGCCACATGGGCGGCGATGGAAACGCCCACGGCGGCCATCAGCGCCGGCGACGCTGGGCGCTCGCGGGGGGTGTCGAAGGGGGAGAAGGGATGCGAATGCGCGACGGCCATTGCGGTCCTCCAGCAGGGTCCGGGTGGGTCCCGGAATATAGATTACAGTCGTCATTTATTATGCATGTAACCCAACCGGGTCAAGTCCGCCGGCGCGTCACGCCGGTATGGTTAGCGGCGCGTTAACCCTGTCGGTTCAGACCAGGGACATGGCGGTTGAAGGAATCCGGGGAGTCGTCGAAGCGGCGATCCAGCGCGCGTCGAATGCGACGGGCGTCGACTTCAGCTTTTTGTTGAAGACCGCCGGCCGCGAGAGCGGCATGAATCCCAAGGCCAAGGCGCCCACGTCCTCCGCGGCGGGGCTGTTCCAGTTCGTCGAGCAGACCTGGCTCGCCACCCTCAAGCAGCACGGCTCGAAATACGGCTACGCCCGCTACGCCGAGCTGATCAGCAAGGGCGCCGACGGCCGCTACCACGTGGGCGGGGGCGAGGCCCGCAAGGCGGTGATGGACCTGCGGCTGGACCCGCACGCGGCCTCGCTGATGGCGGGCGAGCTGACCTCGGACCACGCGGCCTACCTGAAGGGGCGGGTGGGGCGGCCGCCGACGGCCGGCGAGCTCTACGCCGCGCACTTCCTCGGCCCGCAGGGCTCGGCCCGGCTGATCGAGGCCGTGCGCGCCACGCCGGGCGCCGCCGCCGCCAGCCTGTTCCCGGACGCCGCGCAGTCGAACCGCTCGATCTTCTACCGTGACGGCCGGCCGACCACGGTGTCGGAGCTCTACGCCAACCTGACGCGCAACGCCGGCGGCGCCGCGGTCCAGGCGCCTGCCGCCGCCGACGACGGCTTCATCCAGTACGCCAAGGCCCGGGGCCGCGACCGCCAGCGCGAGCAGGACGCCCTGGTGGAGATGATCCTGCGCGGCCGCCAGGCGCCGGACCGCGCCGGCTCCAGCCCGGGGTCCGTCTCCGGCCTGGCGGGCTCGATCTTCAGCAGCGAGATGCTGCGCGTGCTCTCCGAGGCCCGCGACAAGAGCTAGAGCTTGACAGCCGAAAGGGTGTGCGGTTTCGGCGCCCGTCACGCTCTAATTTCAAAGGTCTAGGCGACTTCGCGGACGCCCTCGTGGCGGCCGGCGGCGATGGCGTCGGCGACGGCGCGGGCGACGGTGCCCACGCTCACCGGCTTGCGCAGCACCGCATTGGCGCCGGCTGCGGCGCATTCGCGCACCTCCTCGGCGTCGCCGCCCGTCACCGCGATGATCGGCACCGACATTCCGCGCGCCTGCGATCGGATTTCGGCGATTGCGTGCGGCCCGTCGAGCACAGGCATCCGCCCGTCGATCATCACCAGGTCGAAGTCGCAGCCGCGCGCCAGGTCGGCGGCGCGCCTGCCATCCTGGGCGAGCACGATCTGGTGGCCGAGCTGCTCCAGGATCGCCCGCAGCATGGCGGCGTTCAGCGCGTCGTCCTCGGCGACCAGGATGCGCAGGGCATGGTGTTCGGCGGGCGAAGCGGCGGCCTCGCTGGGCCCGTCGGCCGGTTGCGCCAGCAGCGTCGGATCGTAGGGCAGCTCCAGCCTGAAGCAGCTCCCGACGCCCGGCGCGCTGTGCGCCACGATCTCGCCGCCCATCAGCCGCGCCAGGTGGCGCGACAGCGACAGGCCCAGACCCGCGCCCGCCGTGCCGGCGCTGGTGCGGTCGATCCGGTGGAACGGTTCGAACGCCGCCTCCAGCTCCTCGGGCGTCAGTCCGGGCCCGGTGTCGGCGACCTCGACGCGGATGCGCCCGTCGGCGACCCGCTCGAGCCGGGCCTCGATGCGGCCGCGCACGGTGAACTTCACCGCGTTGCCGATGAGGTTCGACAGGATCTGCCGCACCCGCATGGCGTCGGCCAGCATGGCGCCGCGCGATGCCTCCGCCAGTTCCGGGTCCACGTGCAGGGTGAGCTCCAGGCCCTTGGCCGTCGCATTGGGGCGCGCGAGGAGAACCAGGTCGCGCACAAGCGCCACCGGCTCGATGGGGCCCGCGTCGATGGCCAGCCGGCCGGCTTCGGCGGTCTCGGAATCCAGGGTGGTGTTCAGCACCGAGATCAGGTCGTTGGCCGCGTTGAGGGCCGCGGCGAGCTGCTCGCGCGTCGGCGCGCGCCCGGCGCGGCCGGCGGCGGCGGCCAGCACGTGCACGACCCCGGTCAGGCCGTTGCGGATCTCGTGCGACAGCGTGGAGACCAGGTCGGACTTCGACTGTGCGAGGCGGCGCGCCGCCTCGACGTTGCCGGCGCGCTCGGCGATCAGCACCTCGCGCTCCGCGGCCATGGCGAATTGCCGGCGCAGGATGCGGTTGAGGATCAGGGCCAGGGCCAGGGTGAGGGCGATGCCGCCCCAGCCCTCGTCGGCCAGGGTGCGCGTCTCGGGGCGGGCGTAGAGCACCACCAGCGGTCCTGCGGCCACCGCCGGGCCCACGATCAACAGGCTGGGCAGCCAGGGCGCGGTGAAGAAGATGCAGATCACCGCCGCCGCCAGGGAGATCAGCAGGAGCGGCTCGCGCGCCGGACCCGCCTGGTCGGCGAACAGCGCGATCTGCGCCGTCGCGACCGACCAGCACAGGCCGCTCATGATGTGGACGCGACCGCGCAGGGCGAGGTTCTCGGCCGCCGGCGTCTTCAGCCAGTTCACCACCGCGTAGAACATCGCCCAGGCGGTGGCGAAGCTGACGAACGATCCGGCCATCGCCAGCAGGTTCGGCGCGTGGGACCCGACCCAGACATAGATCGGCAGGCTGACCCCGAACGCCCCCAGGGCGTAGGGCAGGAGCGCCGTCTGCGCCTCGAGCGCCTGCTGGGTGACGGAGGCGCCGCCGGGTCCCGCGCTGGGGGCGGCCAGGTCGGTCTCGGGCGAGGTGTCAGGGTTGTGCGGGAACATTCGTTCAACGTAAGCCGGTACGGTTGGCGCAGGGTTAGCGAACACCGTTAATCCACAGCTACCAGGCCGACGCTGCATCCCCTGAGTCGTGGCTAACCGATCGTTAAGCGGCGGGGCGCAAAGTTCCCTGTGGGGAATTCAGGGGACTGCAGGTCATGTCGACCACACGCGCGGCGTTGACGGACGCAGATATTCGGACGCTCGTGAAGGGTGCGACCCCGGACGAGCGCGCGGTCGCCGCCCAGAAGCTCTGCTCCACCATCGACAGCTCCACCCTGACCCGCGAGGAGCGCGAGCGGGCGCATGACATCCTGCGGGTCATGTCGCACGACGCCGCCGAACTGGTGCGGCGCGCCGTCGCAGTGACCCTGAAGAATTCGAGCATCGTGCCCCGGGACGTGGCGCTTCGCCTGGCCCGCGACATCGAGAGCGTCTCGCTGCCGATCCTGACCTATTCGCCGGCCTTCACCGACGAGGACCTGGCCCAGATCATCCGGCTCGGCGACCCGGTGCGCCAAGTGGCCGTCGCCAAGCGTCCGAGGCTGTCCAGCGCCGTGACCGAGGTGATCGCCGAGGTCGGGACCGAGCGCGCGGTGGAAGTGGCCTGCGCCAACGACAACGCCGATTTCACCGAGCGCACCCTGCAGGCGGTCATCGACCGGTTCGAGCAGTCCGAGCGGGTGCTCGCCGCCGTCGCCTACCGGGAGGTTCTGCCCGCGGGCGTCACCGAGAAGCTCATCGACCTGGTGGGCGACCAGGTGCTCGACCATCTGATCAGCGCGCACGCGCTCTCACCGGAGACCGCCCTGCAATTGGCCACCGGCGCCCGGGAGCGGGCGACCATCGACCTCGTCGACCAGGCCGGGCGCACCGAGGACGTGGCGGCCTTCGTGGCGCACCTGAATCGTCACCAGCGCCTGACGCCCTCCCTCTTGCTGCGCGCCTTGGCGCACGGGCACATGAGCTTCCTGGAGTGGGGCCTTGCCGAACTTGCGGGCGTGCCGCATCACCGCACCTGGCTGATGATCCACGACGCCGGCCAGCTCGGCCTGCGGGCCATCTACGAACGCGCGGGACTTCCGGCGCGCCTGCTGCCGGCCTTCCGCGCCGGGGTCGACACCTTCCACTCGATGGAGTTCGACGGCGGCGTCCGCGACCGCGAGCGGTTCCAGGAACGCATGCTGCAGCGGTTCCTCACCCAGGGGCAGACCGCCTGCCGCGAGGACATCGACTATCTTCTGGACAAGGTGGACCGCGTCGCGCGCGACACGCGCCAGGCGCTGCAGGCGACCAGAGAGATCGCCTGAAGACGGCGGCGGCCCGGACGCCGCCGCCAGGACCGGCTCTTAGGCGCCGAACTCCGTCACGCGGCGTTCCAGCTCGGTGACCAGCATCTTCCCGACCGGGTGGTCCTCGGTCTTGATGTCGTCTCGGATCGCGGCCTTCACGCCGTCGATGTGCGCGTCGATGAGCACCATCGAGGCGGTCAGGCGCTTTTCCTTGTCGTCGATCAGCCGGCACAGCGAGGCGGCGATGCGGGTGATCAGCGGAAATTCGTAGGTCGTGCCCAGGCCCTTCAGGTCATGGGCGCGCAGGTACAGCGACTCCATGGTCTCCGGGCTCACGCCCTCGGCGCGCACCCGCTGTCGGGCGGCCTCGAGTTTGACCACCTCGTCCTGCAGCCACTGGGCGAAGTTGCCCGAAAGGCTCTTCAAGGCCGCTTCGGCCTTGGCGATGGCGTTCGGGTCGAGCGCCCCTAGGCGTCCGCCGACCTTCAGGCGAAGCGTGTTGGGGACGGGGATGACCTGTCCTGGATTTTGTTGGCTCACGGAGGCCTCCTTGACGAACGCGCTTACCGTAAGTTCGACGTGTTAATAAGCAGTGAGACGGGCGTGCC
>Ga0068860_100007247_pt1 | contig 11088 bp, 11 predicted proteins | sample KBSSwiS32_FD_66597 | JGI IMG/M metagenome (GOLD analysis project Ga0068860, IMG submission 66597) | Switchgrass rhizosphere microbial communities from Kellogg Biological Station, Michigan, USA - KBS Switchgrass S3-2 | ecosystem: Host-associated > Plants > Roots > Rhizosphere > Soil ... | reverse complement strand
TTATGATCCTTACCCCCAGCTATTAAATAATTCTGTCCATCTACTTTTTGTGTGCGATAATAATGATATGGGTCGTACATATCGTACGCAAGATTTTCCGGGTAGTTATTATCTTTTAATGTTACCGCCATTGCATAGCTACGATAAGGAACACAACGCAGATGTACTAAATTAACGCCGGGAGGAATATGCGTGGCATAAACCAGGTCCTTTGATTTAAATATGCCCTTTGTTGTTTCAACTTTTAAAGTTTCATTGTCCTCTACTCCAGTTACTCTGCAATCTTGTATAATAACTCCGCCTTCTTTCTCGAAAGCGACCCCCAATGCATAAACATATTTTAAGGGATGGAACTTTGCCTGGCCTTTTACTCTTACTGCTTTAGTAAATGGAACTGGAATAGGAATATCGTTGCTGTATTTTATATCCAAGCCTGCATCTGAAGAAGCTTCTAATATATCTTGCAATTCTTTATCCTGCTTGTCATCCTGTGCAAATAAAAATGCATCAGCTTCCTCAAAACCACAATCAATTTTATATTGGGCTATATTTTCTTTGATAAGTTCAATAGCTTCATTAGCAGCTTGTGCAACCAATCTTGCTTTTTCTTTACCAAAATTCTTACTAATGGTTGTATAAGGAGTATCTAAAAGTGTATTGAGATGCGCAGTAGTACCTCCTGTAGTACCGAAACCGAGGTTAGCTGCCTCCAATAAAAGACATTTTTTTCCGGATCGTTGTAATAACAAAGCAGTACTTATTCCTGTAATACCACCACCAACAATTATAATATCATATAAATAATTTCTTTCGGCTGTATTTGTACTGGCATATACATCAACACTGTCCTGCCACAAACTGGTACAGGATCCATCTCTCTTTATCATAGCAAATGATTTTAATAATAAAAAAATTGCAATTATCCTGCCATTAGTTGAGGTAAGAATTGCGGCTTTTGCGTATAAAAATGCTCACCCCGGAAGAAATTACATACTGCTAAACATGGAACGCTAATTGGTTGGTTATCGCAATGCAGGGAATACAGGACAAACCTAAAAATGCGTGGGCAAAAAAATTAGGGTTAGGCATAGCTCTTTCATTACTTATTATTGCTGGAGTCGCACTGATATGGTGGAATACTCATAAAAAAAAGATCATTCGTAACGAAATCGAAAAGGCAATCGCTAAAAAAAGTAATGGCCTTTATAGTATAAAATATGATTCACTCGGTATTGATGAAGTAGCAGGCTATATGTCTATTAACAATATGAAAATTGTTTTTGATAGCCTTAAATATGACTCATTGAAAAAAATAAGTTCTGCTCCATCTGTTCTATTAAAAATAAATATTCCTGCTATCAGTATTTCAGGAGTAAAGACACCCAAGGCTTTGATTAGTAAAGAGATCGTTGCAGGAAAATTGAAAGTGATCAATCCTGTTGTAGAAATATTTTATACTCATGCAGGAAAAGATTCATCCAGGTATATTCCTCCAAAAGAAATTTATGAACAAATATTGGGTGATCTGAACATGATAAAGATCGATTCGACCGAACTTATTAACGCCAGGATCATAACAAAAAGCATTAAGGGAAAAGATAGCGTTGTTTTCATGAACACAAACATTCTTTTAACAGATGTAATCGTTGACAGTACAAGTAATGCCGACACAACAAGGTTACTTTTTTCCAAACAAATAGGTTTTGCCTGCGAAAACATTTCGTGGTCTGATGCTTCAGGATTCTATAAATACGCAGTAAATCAATTAAAATTTAATTCAATTGACAAAGACCTAACCATTGATCATATTAACATTATTCCACGGCTAAATGAAGACGCTTTTGTAAAAGCTATGCGCTACCAGACCGACAGATTTGATATTGACCTCAATGATATTCGCATTCAAAATGTGAATACGAAGGAATTAATGAATGAGATATTGCTTGCTGAAAAACTTATTGTAAAAAGTGGAAGTTTGAAAGTATATCGTGACCTGAATATTCCGAGAGATCATAAAAATCGATCTGGAACCTATCCGCATCAGCAGGTATCAGAAGTGCCCATTCCTTTTATAATACCCCATGCAACGTTTTCCAATATTTTTATTCAATACCGTGAAAGAAATGATATTACAAAAAGAGTCGGGGACGTTCGTTTTTACAATTGTTTTCTCACTATTAATAATATTACTAATGAACCATCTGCTCTTCGAAAAAATAATATATGTCGTGTCGATATGAGCGGTAACTTATTAAATCTTATCCCAATGAAAGCAATGCTTAGTTTATACCTGGAAGATAAGGAAGGAAAATTTTCTATTGAAGGCTCGGGAAGTAGTGTTGCTGCTACTAACCTGAATCAATTGACGGAGCCAATGGGTTTGGCTACGATCAGGAAAGGAAATTTAAAAAGTATTGATTTTAAATTGGTGGGAAATAATTACCGTACAGATGGTACAGTAAAAGTATTATACAATGACCTGAAGGTAGATTTTCTTGAATTAGATGATGAGATGCAAATGAATAAGAAACATTTAACCAGTTTTATATCCAATATCGTTCTTAAAAATGAAAATCCGCATAATGGAGAAACAAGAATAGGAGAAGTACATCACGAAAGAGACATGAATCGTTCTTTTTATAATCTTGTATGGAAGTCTATTTTTGAAGGCATTAATAAAACTATTGGCAATAAAAAGAAGATGAAAAGACCATAAGGAAATGATCGGATAATTCTCGTACCGCTTCCATAACAGTTAGTATAAGATTTCTCTGCATTTCCCTGCAAAAAGACGATCTTTACACTTACTAAAAAAATTTATAGAAATCTATGTCTAAATCACAGGAAACATTTAATAAAAAAGAAAAAGAAAAACAAAGATTAAAACAAAGGCAGGAAAAAGCGGAAAAAATGCAGGAGCGGAAGGCAAATGCAAAAAAAGGAAAGTCACTTGAAGAAATGATGGCCTATATTGATGAGAACGGCAATATCTCTTCCAAGCCACCCGATCCCAGAAAGATGAAAATTTTTAACCAGGCTGACATGCAGATAAGTATCCCCAAACTGGAGGATAGGGTGCAAACCCAGGTGATCAGAAAAGGGGTAATTACTTTCTTTAACCAGGATAAAGGCTTTGGTTTTATTAAAGATCTTCAAACACAGGAAAGTGTTTTTATTCATATCAATCAATTATCTGAACCGGTAAAAGAACATGATAAGGTAACTTTTGAAGCAGAAATGGGGCCTAAAGGACTAAATGCAGTCAACGTCACAAAAATCGCTTAAGTACTAACACCTGTTACTTATCGACTGGTATTCTTTTTGCATTTTCTACCGAAAAAAAGCAATGAAAGCCACAACAAAACTACTGGCTGGCGTAGGTTTACTTGCTATAGCAGGATTTATTATTTATACAAGCCGCCGTCGCAAATCAAACCGTGTGAAAGAATATACTTCAAGGCAGGTTGCCGAACACGGATATGAGACAGCCCATGATATTTTGTTTCCACAAAAAAAGAAGGTAAAAATATAATCCAATTATTTGTTTGCCTGATCTTTCCCGCCTATTGATAGCGTCCTCTGCGCAATCTGTCTTCCAGGTAAAGTTGGATAAAAAGTTTCTGTTCAGTTCTTTTTAAATGAAGAGCGGGTTGATTATTGATAAACCTGTTATCATAATATACATGATGTTCAAATCCGATAGCCAGTGTATGAGAAAGATTAATTATTACTCTTGGCTTGATGATCCCGATCTTGCTCTTACCGGGCAATCCTTCATAATTCCATATCCAATAATAATAACCGTTAAAACCAAAGCTTATCCATTTGCCAATGTTCAATGTTTCTTCTATCTTTCCTTCAATCCCGCCACCAAATGGATAATCACGAAACTCAGAAGTATCCGGGCCAAACCTTGTACTGTTTCCTGCCAATGGAACTGCAGCCAAATGAAATCCTGAATATAAATTGGAATGTCTGCGAAACTGGATCTTTGAAATAATGCCCGGTCCAAAACCGAGGCTCCCTACTTCAAAAACATTATTATTCCAATAATCAAAATGCTGGAATATACCGATCAGAGTTGCATTGCGCCCTTTAATTATATTTTTTCCAAACAATAAGCCATAGCCCAGCACATTGTCCAATAGTTTTTCATCGTTGCCATATCTTGATTCAATTCTTAATCTAAAAAGGTCGAAAGGCTTGCGTCGTCTTACTTCAAAAGGATCGCCATAATCAAGTTGCAGGTTGAAAATAGCATTGGTCTTGCCGCTTCCAAATTTATTATTATCATTTACTTTATGAATCCCTGCACTCAATGTAACGTTTAGTGGCTCTTTCTGATAAACTTCTATCCTTGTATGGCGAAACATTTTTCCCTGCGTAAACCGGCTTAATGCTCTTGTTGGATTGATGAGCCCTGCAAGGATCTCACGAAAAACTCTTTCTCTTCCATAAGTACGATCATCCAGTATATTTGAACTGATACGGTACAATACTTCCCCAAGAAACGCTCCGCTGACAGGAGTATTGATAAGATCATTCCTCGATGGTTTTGTATTCTCCCCAAAGTATTCCCACATAAAGCTGCCACCAATAGCAAAAGGATAAGAACCCCAGAAAGAATAACCATTGCTGCGGGCTATATTAAAATAATTATTCCCCGAATGAGGATGGCCGATGAAATTAACGCCAAAGCGATCATCATCCCATTCCCAGCCACCTTTAAGATTGTTCTTCCATGTCGTAGTACTGATCCTTGCCCAGTCATAATTAAAAACATAACGACTTAGTGCCCAGCTAAAAACGTTAGTTGTAGCCACCCTGAAAGCAACAATGGTCCATGGGGAACGAGGATTATATACCGGGTCATCATTAAGAAGATCTCCGTAAGCATTACGGGGCCGATTGTCTACAGTTGTATCATTGCCAGCGGAGTCTTTTGGGGGGAAACTATTTCTTGTAGCAGGATCCTGTTCAGAAACAGTCTGAGAAAATGTATTTACAACAAATAACAAGAAGCAAATGGTAAAAACTTTCCTCATAACTATTAAAGGCTCAGTTTTGCCTCAATAGTTTAGCATCAAACGTGCCATAAAATGATAGCACTAATTCGTGTCAATAGATTTCCTGATTATAGCTCTCACTTTATCTAAAGGAATTCTTTCTTGTTGCATTGTATCACGATGCCGGATAGTAACCGTGTTATCCTGCTTGGTTTGTTGATCAACGGTTACACAAAATGGAGTTCCTATTGCATCCATACGACGATAGCGCTTACCAATTGTATCTTTTTCTTCGTAGAAACAACGAAAATGAGATTTGCAATCATCCATGATCTTCCTTGCTATTTCAGGTAGCCCATCTTTTTTTACTAATGGAAGTATCGCCAGTTTCATGGGTGCAATCTTTGGCGGAATCTTTAATACAACACGACTATCTTGTTTTTCTGCTGTGCTCAGATCCTGTTCTTCATAAGCATTGCTTATCACTGACAAGAACATTCTATCAAGCCCGATTGAGGTTTCAATCACATAAGGAATATAATTCTGATTGATCTCGCTATCGAAGTATTGCATCTTCTTTTTACTATACTCCTGGTGGCTCTTCAGATCAAAATCGGTACGACTATGAATACCTTCTACTTCTTTAAAGCCAATGGGAAATTCATATTCAATATCGCAGGCAGCGTCGGCATAATGTGCCAATTTGATATGATCATGAAAACGATACTTCTCTTTTGCAGTACCTAAACTTAAATGCCATTTCAATCTTTCTTCCTTCCAGTATTCATACCATTCTTTTTGTGTGCCGGGGCGAATAAAGAACTGCATTTCCATTTGCTCAAATTCTCTCATTCGAAATATAAATTGTCTTGCTACGATCTCATTGCGGAATGCTTTTCCAATTTGTGCAATGCCAAAAGGAATTTTCATCCTTCCTGTTTTTTGCACATTTAAAAAATTAACGAAAATGCCTTGCGCAGTTTCGGGCCGTAAATAAACTTTGTTATCTGCATCATCAGCTGAAACAGTAGAACCAAATTCAGTAGAGAACATAAGATTGAATTGGCGAATATCTGTCCAATTCGCAGTATTGCTTATCCCACATTTTATATTGTGATCAATGATCAGTTTTTTCAATCCATCAAAATCATCTTTGGCCAATAACCTGTCCATATCTGCGAGCAAGCCCTTTGATTCATCATGGCGTCCTTCTTTTTCCATGAGTTCTGCCTGGCCTTCTATCAAATGATCAACCCTGTATCTTTTTTTACTGTCTTTGTTATCGATCATCGGGTCATTGAAATTATCAACATGTCCGGAAGCTTTCCATGTGGTAGGATGCATGAAGATAGCTGCATCTATTCCTACGATGTTTTCATTCATGCGGGTCATACTGTTCCACCAATAATCTTTGATGTTTTTTTTCAATTCGCTTCCCCATTGACCATAATCATATACAGCCTGCAGTCCATCATATATTTCACTGGAAGGAAAAATAAAACCATACTCTTTGCAATGAGAGATGATCGCCTGGAATTTGTTACTATCGGTTGCCATAGAGACAAAAATAAGTCAGAACTTGGATTTATAGGATTAATGCAATGAATAAGAAATAATGCAAATGTCCAGGAATTGATAAAAGAATTAAGACGGAGTGCCCGGCGCCTTAATCACTGTTTTCCCTTCGGATTGTTGCTGAATGGACTTTTGCGATTCTACTTCAACTTGTTTTACCCATACAGCATAACTATTAGGATAGATAGCCGATCCGGTATGAATAGCATATACTCTTGTAAAGACTGCTCCAAAATATAAAATAGCAGCAGAGTAATAAACCCACATAAGTACTACAATGACGGAGCCGGCAGCGCCATAAGCAGATGTCATGCGGCTATGACCAAGATAGTAGCTGATCAAAAACTTACCGACCAAAAATAAAAATGCTGTAACAGCGGCGCCAACTTTTACATGTTTCCAATCCACACGGGCATCGGGCAGTACCTTAAATATGGCGCCAAAAATAAATGTGCTGATAAGAAAAGTAAGTATGAGATTGATTATATAAACAAGTATAACGGTAAGCTCAGGGAATCTCTGCGTAAGCCGATCAAGCAAAATATCCATGGCCCCATTAAGCACCAGCGATACCAACAATATAAAACCAAGTGTGATGATCATGGAAAAGGATAGCAGTCGATTAAAGACAAGTTTCAAAATAGCCAGTCCTTTCCGTGGCCGGGCTTTTAATTTCCATATCAAATTGATTGAATCCTGGATCTCTCCAAATACGCTTGTAGCACCGATCACCAATGATGCGATACCCACGATAGTTGCAAAATTGCTTCCGGCTGCCTGTGTTGCATTATGTATGGTTTGCTGAATGTTTAATGCCGCATCATGCCCAATAAATCCTTCGATCTGTTTGTAAACAGTATCTTCTACTACTTGCCGGCCATAAAATAAATTACTGAACCAGATAATAATAATCAAAAGACCGGGCAATGAGAATACGGTAAAGAAAGCTAATGACCCGCTAAGCTTCATTACATTGCTATCAAAAAAATCTGTAAAGAGATTCTTGATAAACTTCCATGTCTTTTTCAAAGGCATAGCATCTTTAAATCATATAAAGTGCCAAAAGACAGTTGAACTACTTCAATTTTTGGTTTTGCTGATGCCTTTCCTTATCCCGGCTGTTCTTTTTTTCAAAATTTTTCTGCAAGGCATCGGTAAGATCTACACCCGTTTGATTAGCGAGACATATCAGGACCCATAATACATCAGCCATTTCATCACCTAAATTTTTTTTATCAGTATCCTTGAATGATTGATCGCCATAAGTGCGGGCCATGATGCGGGCCAGCTCTCCCACTTCTTCGGTAAGTATTGCCATGTTGGTTAGTTCACTAAAATAGCGAACACCTACCGTTTTTATCCATTCATCTACCTGTTGCTGGGCTTGCTGAATAGTCATAACAAATTTTTTAATTGCTTCATTGCAATATAGCATGATTATTGGCGTTTACATCTTCCGTCCCGAACCATCTGCCCTTCTGAAAGCTACTAAATTCAAACTTGTATTCTATGATGTGCCGATCAATCCGCAGCATTTTTGCTATTGCTTTTGTTTTATTATTCATAAACTTTTGCTCTGCCCAGGGAAATGATATTCCTGCAAAGGCCAATCCCGATCCATTCCGGGTTCTTACTTCAGGAAAGCAAGTAACTATAAAAGCAGCTAAAACTATTAAAAGCATCATGGTATGGACGGCCAGCGGTCATCGTATCATTGAGCAAAAAGATGTGAATGCCAGCAGTTATAATTTTAAGATCAATGTCAGCGAAAAAGTGTTTTTTGTAATGCTGCAATTAGCCGATGGGAAGACATACTCCGAAAAAATAGGGATCAGGTAAATTATTAATTAGAGGTCATTCTTTATTCTTCGTATCCATTACTATTGTAACCGGCCCATCATTTAACAACTCCACTTTCATATCAGCAGCAAAGACCCCGCTATAAATCTTTTTTCCAAGATCAATGGAAAGTTGTTGTAACATTTTTTCATAAAGAGGTATAGCAATCTCATGTTTGCTGGCCCTGCTGTAAGATGGACGATTTCCTTTTTTGGTAGAAGCATGTAAAGTAAACTGGCTGACAACAAGTATATCTCCATTTATATCTATTACAGAAACATTCATGACCGCATTCTCATCATTAAAAATTCGCAGGTTAACAATCTTTCCGCTCAGCCATTCAATGTCTTCATTTGAATCTACATCTTCAATGCCTAATAAAACAAGCAAGCCGGATCCAATCTGTGAATGAATTTTTCCATCAATTCTTACAGAAGCATTTGTTACCCGTTGAATTACAGCTCGCATAATTTGTATCTTTATTCTCTTTACAAATGTATTGACTTCCCAATACCTATCGGTAGGCCATTGACTCATATGACTTTTGTGAATATTTCGTCCGAAATACAATTTCAAACGACCCGTAGCGGCGGCAAAGGCGGTCAGAATGTAAATAAAGTTGAAACTGCTGTTATTGGAACATTTCATATAGCGTCATCACAACTTTTTACAGATGAACAAAAGCAATCGCTAACAGAAAAACTCAGCAACCGTATAAACAGCGAAGGCTATTTATTAGTAAAATCACAAACACACCGTACACAGCTTTCCAATAAAGAAGAAGTGATCAAAAAAATGAATACCCTTGTTCATTATGCATTAGAAAAGAAAAAATCACGCATTGCAACGAAGGTGAGCAGAGCGGCTAAACAAAAAAGAATTGATTCAAAAAAAAGAAAGGCAGAGATCAAAGAAGGCCGGCGTAAGTTTAGGCCGGGCAATGATTGAATGCCCAGCCTGCAGATATCATAACTTTTTTAAAAGACAGCCTTTATTCAAAACCTAACTAAAGCGTTTTATCATCCGTTTTTCTTTTCAGCTTCAGATTTTCCAATATCTGCCTTTGATTTTCTATATCTTTTTGTGTGTCGTCCTGGTCCTTTATGTTTTTCTGAATATCATCCTGCAGTTTTTTTATTTTATCCTCCATATCCTTTTTATCCGATTGCAGATTTCTGAATTTCTTTTCGGCTTTTGCCACCATATCTTCCTGGTCTTTTATCTGCAGTTCAAGATCAGCCGCTACCACTTCTGGTTCCAGGTTATTTAAAAACTCTTTTGCCTGTTTTACATCATAAGCATCAAATTTTGCCATAGCATTTTCACCATCTTTAAGAATAACAAGATATACGATAGATTCATCTTTGGCTTTGCGGCTTTTCTGATCCACTCTTATCATATAATCCATACTATTGCTACTGATCTCAGTAATAAATGCATTTTTATAAACCCTGAATCCTTTGTCTTTATTGAACAATCCTTTTTCTGCTTTGCCTTTGTAACCCAGCTTTTCCATTTTTTGAAGAATAGCATTTTCAACGGCTTCAGAGGAATAATGATACTCGATGATAAATGCCGCCTGCTTTTTTTTATCATATTCAACTGTTCCTTCGTAGGCCTGGGAGTAAATCAAAGAAGTTATTAAAATGGCAGATAGTAAAAGAAAGGCTTGTTTCATAATGCAGAAGTTTAAAGCTAAGATACTGCAAAGGCAAAAATGCTGCGAAGAAGTTAAATGAAGACTGTTAGTGAAGGTTATTAGCGATTTCAAGAACTCTCTATTACATTTGTTGCGAAATCCCATCCTTTGAGTGGTATAAAAAAACTAGCCGGGCAAACATTATGGTATGGACTAAGCTCCATAGCTGCCCGTTTCATCAATTATTTACTTACTCCTTATCTTACCTACAAGTTTCTCGATTGGCAATATGGTGAAATGAGCATTGTGTATGCGTTTATTCCTTTTATGAATGTCATTTACACGTATGGAATGGAAACTGCTTTTTTTCGGTTTGCCAACAAAGCAGACAAGAAACAAGTATATGACAATACCAGTATTTCCTTAATTGTCTCTACCGTTCTTCTTTCTTTTGTTTTGATACTACTGCAGCATCCTTTATCTGTGTTGTTGCAGATCAACCAGCATCCTGAATATTTATCTATGGCTGCCGCCATTATCGGCCTTGATGCGCTGACTACAATTCCTTTTGCAAAACTGAGACAGGATGGAAGGCCAAGGAAATTTGCTTTTACCAAAGTAGGCGGGATACTTATTAATATCGTCAGCGTTTATTTTTTTCTTAGCATTTGTCCGAGGCTGGCAAAAGATCCAAACAGTTTTGTCCATCTATTTTATAATAAAGACTGGGCTGTTGGCTATGTATTACTCGCTAATCTTATTCAAAATATAGTTACCCTGTTATTATTGTCTAAACAGTTCTTCGGCTTTGAATGGAGATTTGATAAAATATTATGGAAAGAAATGATGATCTATGGGTTGCCATTGATCATTGCAGGGTTTGCAGGCATGGTTAACGAAGTATTTGATCGTATTATGTTGGGCTGGTGGGCGCCGGTAAAAACCGTGAAGGCCGCCAAAGCTGAAGTTGGAATTTATTCGGCCTGCTATAAATTATCTATACTCATTTCACTGGCAGTACAGGCATTT
>Ga0068860_100007245_pt1 | contig 11092 bp, 9 predicted proteins | sample KBSSwiS32_FD_66597 | JGI IMG/M metagenome (GOLD analysis project Ga0068860, IMG submission 66597) | Switchgrass rhizosphere microbial communities from Kellogg Biological Station, Michigan, USA - KBS Switchgrass S3-2 | ecosystem: Host-associated > Plants > Roots > Rhizosphere > Soil ... | reverse complement strand
CCTGTTCGTCCAATACGAGCTCGGTTTGTCGTATGCGGTGCGCAATGACTTCGCCTCCGCGGCGCGGATATTTGACGCTTGCATCGCCGCCGATCCGATGTTCGCGTACGCCTACTACCAGTCTGCGCTGGCGTATCAACACCTCGATCGTCCCGACATCATGGCGAATCGTTTCGACCGGTTCGTGCGCCTTGCGCCCAATGCACCAGAGCGCCCCGAAGTGGAGTCTGTGCTTCGAACGATCGCCGCCGGTCGGCAATGACCTGATGAGTTGGTCGACGGGAACCTTGCCCGACGTGGCTCCGGAATTCTGTGAAAGATTCCGCTTACCTGGCACCGGCGCCGGATGGTGCGAGGTCGGTCGCGCATTACAATGCGCCCACGTCACAGAACAGTTACGTCGCAATCGAGTATTTACGGGCCGAGTCGCTGCGCCTCTCGAGCGCGTGCAAAGACCTGGGGCGCGAATTTGAAGCGCTCAATGACAGGCCATTCAATTGGGGCGCCCACGCAGCCTATCAGCGAAGATTACGGCACTTCCGAGGGTTGCTCGCGAACCACAGCCTCGCGCTGCACTGGACGCTGCATCCACCGTGCGGGAACAACGGGCAGCGCGTGCGTCGCTTTAGCGCAATCCGGGCCCTGCCAACGGATTTCCCGGTTATCGCGACCGCAACCGACGCGGAATAAGAGCTTGCGAGTGGTGTAGGCTACACACCACGTTTCGCCGGCATATCGATAACGCAGCACCTCGCCGCACAAGGAGGGGGGACATGTACCGTTACGTGATTGCTGCCCTGATTGGTACCGTTGCGCTCGCTGCTCCTGCCCGGGCGGCAGATCCGCAATACATGACCATCAAAATGGAAATCGACGTCGCCAAACCGGCCGCGGCAGTCTGGGCCAAGGTCGGTGGCTACTGCGACATCACCAAATGGCTTGATGTGACGGACTGCATGATCAAGTCCGGCGACGGCGGCATCGGGACCGTGCGGCTGCTCCGTGGTGGGCAGGTCACCGAGATTCTCGTCTCGAAGACCGACCTTTCCTACGGGTACACGCAGCCGGTTCGCGCAGGGCAGTTCTACAACCTCTATCACGGCTTCCTTGAAGCCAAGCCGGTCACCGCACAGAGCTCGAAGCTGCTGTACACGCTGATGTACGACATTTCCGACAAAACAGATGAAGCGGCCAGGAAGGCCGATGTCGCGCAGCGGCGGATGAGGTTTGAAGGGGCGCTTGCGAACATGAAGAAGCTCGCCGAAGCGCCCTGAGGCAATTTACCGTGGGGGGGATTCGCCGGTTACGCGGCGAATCCCCGCTTGCTTGATAGCTTTTTAGGCGGTGGCCGCCGCCGCTCGGCCCCCGAGCTGCGCGGTCATTCCCGCGACGTCGATGTAATGGCTCGAGCGCGTGATCTTCGTGCCGTCAGTGTCGATGACCACGACCGCACGCACCTCCACCGATCTGCCGGTCGCAGGATTCCCCATCAACGATCCCCGATTGGTGCCGCGCCACACGATTTCCGCCGCGCCTTTGTTCCCGGCCACGATCTTGTTCGTGATCGTGCCGCGCGCATCCGGAAATGCTTCCTTCCACGCGCGTGCATTCGCCGTCGCTTCCTTGATCGTCAGACGCCGTCCTGTGCCGATCTCCTCGCTGTAGCCGCCCGGCGCGAAGTCCGCCTCGGCTTCTTCGTAGCGACCCGCATTGAAGAGTTCAATGAAGCGATCGAGTAGTTCGCTGACCTGTGCCATTGTGATGCCCCTTTCCCGCGTTCAGACGCTGATTCGATACCGCTGGCCGGATCGCGACTCTATGCGTCGCAACCACGTCGATCAATACGGGATTCTGCGGCGATCTAAAAGCGGAAGGTGTGTCCGAGCCGAATCGTGGCCTGCGTCATCTGCCCGATGAAACCGCGGGTGGAGACGAGCGCGCTCTCGCCCAGGCCGATGAACAGCTCGTTGCCGGGGTGATACTCCCACCGATAGCGCCCCGAGAACGCGAGGTTTTGGCTGATGTTGTCGTACTGTGCCTGAAGTGCGATTTGCATGACCGGCGTGAAATTGATGACACCGTCCGCGGTGCCGAGGTGGATGTCGACGGCGCCGGTCGGCAAATCGATTGCGTTGAGCTGATGGCCCACGTTGATCTCGAAGTGGGTGCTGGGGCGGAAGATCAGATTCACCTGCGTGACGACCGCATCGCCATCATAGAAGTGACAGCACGTCAGATCGGCCTGCACTGAGATCACGCGGCCGTTGAACGAGCGCACCCCCACGTTGACATTGGTCCAGTTGTACTCGCCCACCAGTACCGGCACCGCTCGCGGCAGCTCAAAAGAGACTGGCACGTTTTCGAACGAATTCACGATTCGCAGCGTGATCTGATCGCCGGCTCTGGACCTCGCACGCACCAACGCATCGGCGGCGCGTGACTCCATCACGTTGTGAAGGTCCGTGACGAATTCAACATTGGTCCCGAATTCGAGCGTGTTGAGATACGTGTTTCGGTAGCGGTTCAACCGGGTAACGGTCGCTGCGTATTGCCGAATCGCGGTGCGATTCACGAAGCCGAGCGCAGGCGTGAAATCCGCCCCGATCTGCTTGAACAGGACATCACCCGACCAGGGTTCGTTGGGAAAGTTGAGTGAGACCGCCGACGAGTCATCGTTGCCTGCCGCGCTCGAGAAGCTCCGCATGTACGACATGTCCGCCTGCAGCACCTTGTTGCCGAAGAGCGTCGAGTTGCGGTACTGGAAGTCGGCGCCGGCGACCGTGTTGTCGGTAAGTCCGGTCGGATCGCCGTTGGTGACGACGAAACCGAATTTCGACTCACTGAGAACGGGATGCGTCGCGCGCGCCACCGACAGGATCTGACCCTTCTCGCCCATCGGCGTCCTGTCGGTGAGGACACTGAAGGCACCCACATCGAATCCCGCCAAACGTCCCGACAATTTGTCGCCGACGGGCAGGCTCACCTGACGCCCCTGCACGAGGCCGATATTCCGCGAGAAAAACGGCCGGCCGTTGTTCGACTCCCTATCCTGCGAACTCCGGCCGAAGGCGAGCCCGCCGAATTCGAACGCTGCTACATCCTGCAGAAAGAAATCGCGCGTTTCGGGCGTGAACAGCGAGAAGCGCGTGGTGTTGACCTGACGGATGTCGAGCGGCGCATCCGAAAAGTCGGGACTGACGGTGAGTGTGTTAGTGAGCGACGACGTCACCTTGTAGAAGGCATTGCCGCCCGCGGTCACGCCCGGATCCGCACTATCAACATGCCAATCGCGTTTGATGCGAGGCGCGCCGTAGAGCTGGACGTCGAGCCCGATGCCCTGACTGACATTTTCAATCCCTACCAGGTCACCGGTCTGGCTGACGTCAGTGAACTGGAGCGCCGGATTGACTCCCGACCAGTGGACACGCTCGTTCTTGTGGAAGATCCGTCGTCCGACGTCGAAGCCCCAAGTGGTTTCGGTCGCTTCGTACGAGAGGCTCTTGAACGGAATCGCGAACTCCGCGACCCAGCCGTCCTGAACGATCCGTGCACGGGCGTCGAAGATCGTGTCCCACTCCCTCAACTCCTGGGTGTTATTGAGCTCGAGCTGGTCCGTGCGTCCTCCCGCCGCGGTGATCTCGAAGTTGTACGCGTTGCGGCGCGTCTGGCCGGGATCGAGATAGATCATCACCGAATCGGAAGTGAACCCCTGTCCGTCACGCTGCATGTTGCGCGCGACGATCTGATCGGGCGTGCTGTCGTAGTTGTAGAACGAGAAATAGAGATTGTTCTCGTCGTAGAGGATGCGTACCACGGTGCGTTCGGACGCCGGTTCGTAGGGGTTGGGCGACCGCTGCCGTAATTCATCGATCACCGCCGCTTTCGCCCACGCCTCGTCCGATAGATCGCCGTCGATCGCCGGCGCTTCGGTAGTGTTGATGCGGACTGCCCGGATGCTCGGCCGCGTGAACGGTGGCGGCGATGTGACTTGCCCCGCGAACGCCGTTTCGCAGGTGGACACCAGCGCAAGCGCGACGAGCGCCGCTCGAGCGCTGAACGACAATCTCACGGACGCGCCTCTCCGGCTACGCCCGCGAGAGCGTGGGTACCCAGGGATCTTCGGACCAGCCCGGCCCGTGCCGCGCCACTTCAACGTCGATCAGATACGGCTTGCCGTTCGCCGCATTCCTGCGTGCGCGCGAAAGGGCGGCTTTGAGCTCCGCTGGGTTCTTCGCACGCTCGCCGTCCACGCCAAACCCCTTCGCGAGCGCTGACATGTCGATGTCCGGCTTGCCAAGATAGTCGTGGACGAATTTACTGGCGTCGATCGAGCGGCCGGTGCCTCCAAGGTTGGCAATGGCTCGATTGTGCGGACCGCCATACGCGTGGTTGTTGTAGACGACGACGGTCACGGGCAGCTGCAGGCGCGCCATGTTCCAGAGTGCCGTCGGTCCGAAGAGGAACGACCCGTCGCCCATCAGGCAGATCACCTGTTTGCGTGGCCGGGCGAGCGCCACGCCCGCCGCGGTCCCGACTCCGGACCCAAGATGGGCGCCGTAGTAGAAGAACAGCTCGCGTCCGCCGCGCGGGTCGAATTCGAAGCTGTGCGAGATTTCGACGGAGCCCGCTTCGTGGACGACGATCGCATCCTTGTCGGCCCACTGCGCCACTTCGTACGTCACACGATCGGCTTCCATGGGACTGGCGTCCCACAGCGGGTTGCGCGACACCAGCGCACGCAGCTGCCGCGCTTTCGCGCTGAACGCATGCACCTCGTCAGCGCGCTGCGCAATGCGGGCCTTGATCGCGGGCGTCAGCAGCTGGTTGACCGCCACAAGCAGGTCCTCGGTTCCATACGCCACGTCTGCGACGAGCGGTGCGTCCGTCCTCATGACGCTGCCGACGCTCGCGCTGTCGTTTCGCATGTCGATGAACGAGGTCTTGCGCGCGACCAATGGGGCAGGTGAGTTGGGCTGCAGCTTGCCGCCGATGTTGATAACGAGATCCACGTCGGTCGGATACGTCAGCGACTCGACGCGTCCGCCCGGAATGCTGCCCACCCACAGCGGATGCTGCTGCGGGAAGCTCACGTGCACCGAGCGCGCCTGCGTCACGGGCAGGGCGAGCAGCTCCGCCAGCTGCACCACCTTATCGAACGCTTTCGCCCGATAGACCTCGTCGCCGACGATGAGCAGCGGCCGGCGAGCCTCAACGAGCAATTTGGCTGCGCGCTCGACTTCCGTCGGGTTCGGACGGACGCGCATCCGCGGATCCACCTGATCGTGCCGAATGATTTCTGATTGGAACTTTTCGCCGGTGTAGTCCGAGTTCCACGTGACGTAGGCGGGCCCGTACGGCGGCGTCCACGCCACCTTGAATGCGCGGCGTACCGTCTCGGGAATCATCTCCGGACGCCGGGCCCCCCACGTCAGCTTGGTCATCGTGGAGGTCACCTGCTCCTGCCCCGGCAGCTCCTCGAAGCCGTCACGTCCAGCGGCGCGTGAGTCCTCGGTGCGGTAGGCGTAGAAGACGAGCGGCGTCTGCTCCTTCCACGCGTTGAACATCTGTCCCAAGGCGTTCATCAGCCCGACAGACCCTGCCGTCATCATCACCGCCGGCTCGCCGGAGGCTTTGACGTAGCCTGCCGCCATCGCGGCACCGGGGCCTTCATGCGGCGTCAGGATGTACTGCAGCTGTGGCCGGTTCACGAGCGCTTCGTAGAACTCGGCGTCCTCGCTCGCAGAATTGCCGAACACATACTTCACGCCAGAGGCGACGAGCTGTTCGGCAAACGCCTCGCCGCCGTTGCCTTGAAACGTCTTCACAGCGTCGCCGGCGGCCGGTGCGGTCGGACTTTGTGCGAATGCGTCCACCGACTCGAGAATCGATTTCGCGGCAGTGACGGTGACGCCGCTGGCGACGAGTCGGCGCACGAAGTCACGGCGGGAGATACCGTTGGAAAGGAGTTGAGCGACGAGCTCTTTCATGGCAGTCCTCGGGCGACCTTTTATTTCACTGGCCCTCGAATTTGCGCCAGATAGTCGGCCATCGCATTGATTTCTTCGGGAGTCCAGAGCGCGCCTCGGCCCACCATCCGGTACAAGGTGCTTTCCCAGGCGCGACGATCCTGTCGAAGCGCGGTCCACATGGTGGCCGCATGGCATTGGGCGCACTTGCGCTGAACGATCTCTCTGCCAGGACCAGCCGGACTATCAGGCGCAGTCGCGGCGGCTTGCTGTGGGCTCGCCCCTTCTGTCGACACAAGCCCGATGAAAAGCAGGCACATCGAGAGCGCAAGCGGGCGGAACAGCGACATTCGCGAGAGCTTATAACAAAACGGCCTCAAGGTCTGGCCGGTTCGACGTGCGTCTTACGCAGCAGCGGCGCGGCTTCGGGCGAAGCCATGAACTTAATCATGGCCCGCGCGGCGTCTGGCTGCTTCGACGTGGTCAGCAAGCCCACACTCGACGGACACGGCTTGTTCAGAACGCCAGGCAGCGGCCCGACATACGTCGTTCCGGGCACGCCGACCATGATGTTGGTCTGCTGGATGCCGACCTCGAAGTCGCCGCGGGCGAGAGCGTCAGCGACCGGACCGCCGCTGGTGAAAATCGTCTTCGTTTTCAACTGCTCGGTGAGGCCGAGCCGCGCGATTCCCTCGGCGACGTTCGTCCCGCTGCATCCGCGCGAATAGCCGATCGACTTCGCGGCGAGCAGCGTTGCCTTGTACGCCTCCACCGTGCTGATGTCGGGTTTCGGCACGCCGGCGCGCACCGACAGACCGAGACCAGCCAGCACGAACGGCGTCACGGTGCTGGCGATCACTCTGCTCTTCTTGACGAGATCTTCGATTGCGGGCGGGTTCGCGGTGACGAGGTCGGCCGAACCGTTGGCAATCCTCTGTTCCAGCGCGTCGCCCTCGACCTGAATGACGCTCACCTTGTGACCGCTCGCGCGCTCGAACGCCGCCGCGAGTTCCTTGACGCCCGGCGTCGCGCCCTGATTCGTCAAGATGACCAGGTCGGCCCCAGCAGCTGCGCGCGGCATCACTGCCAGGAACCCGAATAGGTATGCGGCGACGAATCTCGCACACGCTCTCATGGCGTCCTCCACTTATCGTTCCGGCGCGCGCCCACGCGGCGCGGTTCTACTTTGAAAGACTGTGGCTTGTCGGAACCCAGTCGTCGAACGATTCCGACATCCATCCAAAGTCTTCCCAGTCGCGATGTGCCTTTATCGCGGCCTTGTCGAGCAGGCTGGGGTCGGAAAAATACTGGACGGTGACATGTCCCTCGGCGTCGGTGATGCGAAGCTCCCAGCAATCGACATCACACTGACGCGTCTCGGTCTGGACGCATTCCCCGTTGAGTTCGAACCGTCGGCGCATATGCTCGGGATTATACCGACCGGGGCATGGTACACCGCTACTTCCTGACGTATTGCACGGTCAACCGAGCGCGCCTGTTTACATCCGCGCGGCCGGTCGATCTCGTCATTGCGCAGATTCTGTGCGCCAAACGCGAGTGCGCATTTGCAGTACCCGCGTACTGCTTCATGCCGGACCATGTGCATTTGTTAGTTGAAGGCAAGGCCCCGTCAACGGACGGTCGCGATTTCATCAAACGATCGAGACATACTCCGCTTTCTATTACGCAAAAGCGTTCGGAATGAGGCCTTGGCAGCGCTATGGCTATGACCATGTGTTGCGCGATGACGAGAAGGCCGTCGTTATCGCCCGGTACATTCTGGCCTCTCGAGGCCTTGTTGGATTGGATAAGGAAAGAGTAAGAAGCGCTTCGAGAGGTCCGGCTAAAGCCGGACCCCACCGTTGATTCCCGCCGGATACAGGTTGACGATCACTGGTTCAATCGACGATGCCGGCATGAGGACGAGTCCAGCCAGCTGAGAACAGCTCGCGATCCGATTATCGCCGTTCATCGGCCGCCTGCGCGCTGGTTCGCCGCATCCCCTGAAATAGACCGGCGAGCATCGTCGGTGTACCGTTCGGCATCGCATCAGCGAATCGAAGCCGGTGCAATCCGTCTTCACCCCACAGACGTCCGACCGCGAGCAACAGATCGAGATCCGGACGAATCGCCGCCAACGTCGACGTCTTTGCCAGCTCCAGCAGATCCTGATAGCTCATGTCGCTCAACCGCACGTGCTGCTTCCCGCGCCTCACCGGGTGATTGGGAACCGCCACTCCCTCGACGAGCGCATCGAGAACCCGGGTCTTCCAGCTTGCAGAGAGACGCGGCACGACACCTCGGAACCACACCGTGCCCAGAAGCTTTCTCACATCCGCCGCCTCGATCGACAGGTCGTCCGACGCGCCGCTTTGTGCCAGCGCGAGAGCGACGGGATCCGAGCGGTTCATCGCAACGGCGAATTCCCAGAAACTCGAAAACGCGGCCCGGTCGTCGTCGCTCGACGCGGGCGCCAGCTCGATTTCCTCAGACGCGAATGCCGCACTCGGCTCCTCTACCGGAGACGAAGCACTGAGGCTGGGGACGGGCAGAACGGCGATGCGTGGTTCCTTCAGCTCGAGGTGAAGCACACGCTGCTCGCTGTCTGCCGCCATGGACCATTCGATGTCGAGCGGTTCGTGTGCACCCGTAAATTCGCTGAGCAGCGCCGTCACACCCCACGGTCTCGGCGCATGAACCGTGCGTACATATAAGGGTGTGTATGGGCTGTCGGGGCGATCGCCCATCGCCGCAGCGGCGAGTTGCCCTTTGATCCTCGCATCAACCACATTCGACCACTCACCGTGAATGCAGATGAGCGACGTGCCAGCGGGTTTGCTGAAGGCATAGTACGGATTCTCGCAGCAGCCCTGCACGGCAAGTTGCACTTCTGTCTTGAGCGGATCCTGACCCGCCGGCGGATCCAGTTCCGCGAATGCGATCCGGAATCGTCCGTTCCCGGCAAACAGCATCGACAGATCGGACGGGTCCACCTGCGACAGATCCCAGAGCACGTAGATCAATCCGCGCAGGCTCCGGGCGATCGGCAGGTTCATGCGCTCCCACACCACGGACTGCGGCTGCGGATTGTCCTCGATGTAGCCGCGGTCATTCAGAATTTCCATCAGGCGGATCTTGGCAGCGTCGAACTGGGCTGAAACCTGCAGCGCATGATCGTAGCGACGTTTGTCGACCTCGTGACGCTCGAAGGAGGGACGAACGAAGATTGGCAACACCAGCTTCCTGTACCGACGCGCGATCTGCGCCAGCGGGAAGATCGTTCCGGCACCGGTTCCCTTTCCGCCCGTGGCGATGATCACGATCACCGAATGCCGGGCGATCAGCGCCTCCACGTCACTCCGGGATTCCTCCAACGCGGCTCTGGCGACGTCGGGACTGTGACGCGCGCCGAGACGTCCGGTCGTTCGGGGGCCGATGAGCAGGCGTTCTGACGCTGGCACGTCGGCGAGAGAGAACTCATTCGTATCGAGGAATCGCGTCGTCACCGCGCCCGTCAACCTTGCCGCATACTGCGGATCCGTTTCCTGCGCGACCTCGACGTCACGCTGAAACAGCGCTTTCACGGATCGAAGAATGTTGCCGCCGCCGCCCCCTGCGCTCAAAAGAAGAATGTTCACCTGTCACCTGCCTGTCTGATCGCGGGTTTCAACGAGAACGGGAGAACCACCCATCGCCCGTCCATGTACGGACGTCCGTTGACAAACGGTTCATCTCTGAGAAGGTCGAGAACTCGTCTGAGGTCGTAGTCGACGTTGTTTCTGTGATCCGCCAGATTGGGATACCGGCGACCGGCGCCTGGTGCGATCAGGATGTCCAGCCGCGAAGCATGTGGGGCGAAACGAAGTTTCGATTGAATCGGCCGGACGGAGAGATCACCCGCGGCGAGCGGCCCTTCAAATTCGCGGACGAACTTCTGACTGAATCGCTGCATGGTTTTCAAAACCTGCTCCCGGTCCCTGAAATAGTGGTCAGCGCTGTGCGTTGCGATCGCGATCAACGCCAGAAGCACGAGCCACAAACCCAGGTCAGAATCGGGAGACTGAATCAGCCGGGCAACATCGTCGTACGCCGTTCGAAGATGGCGGGCCCATCTCGATGCGTTGCTGTCGGCGGGAGGAGCCACGGGCGCGGGCAGTCCCGCCGCGACGCAGGCCTGCCATCCCGCGCGCACATAGCCATATCGCGGCTTCGGCACGAAGCGCGAGGTGGCGGGGTCGACAATCTGGAACCACGGTTCACGTACGCCGTTCGCCTCGCCTGTGATTCGCATCGCGACCTGCGGCGCGGTCTCACCGGGACGAATCGGAGTGCAGTACAGTGGCTGCGCCAGCGTGTCGTGCGCCGCCGCGAGCGCGACCACAGCGAGCAGCAGCCACCGCGTCCGAAATTTCATCCAGACCACCGACCTCATCCGTTCTGTATGGGGGTCAGACCCCGGTGACGCGTTGGATCGGGGTCAGACCCCGGTGATGGGGCGACTTAAGATGTTGAGTCGTCTCGTCACCGGGGTCTGACCCTGAGGTCAAGGCATGTGCCAGTCGCGTTGGGTCAGAAGTGCGTGATTTCCTCGGCTACGTGTCCGGGTGAGAGGTCATCACAGTGGCCACGGCCGGAGACGCCGTGGAAAGCGGGATGGCGCCGCAGCCTTGGGCCGCGGCGCCGCTTTCACGTTCGGCGCGATAACGCCGCTCTTACTTGATGTACCAGTGTCCGGCGATCGACAGGCTCAGCGGATCCGCTATGAATCCGGCAAAGGGCGCCGGCAAATGGCGGTAGCCAAGATCCGCACTCAGGCCCAATTGCGGCATGCCCGCGAACGTGAACTCGCTGCCGCCATAGATACGAAACCCCATCCCGCTCTCGGAGATGGGCGGCGTTGCCAGTGGGCTCGACAGGCTCCAGGTCTGACGGACGAAACTGACCCCTGACCCGACATACGGTCGGATCCAGACGTAGTCGCTGACACGATCGAGTGGCGCGTAGGCAACTCCCGGCTCGAATCCCATCGTTGTCACTCTGCCGTCGGCGACACCGCTTGTGACCGCATCCCGTATGAACCCAACCTGAATCGCCACGTGATTCTTGTGCCAGGCGCGGGCCGTTGC
>Ga0068860_100007238_pt1 | contig 11097 bp, 9 predicted proteins | sample KBSSwiS32_FD_66597 | JGI IMG/M metagenome (GOLD analysis project Ga0068860, IMG submission 66597) | Switchgrass rhizosphere microbial communities from Kellogg Biological Station, Michigan, USA - KBS Switchgrass S3-2 | ecosystem: Host-associated > Plants > Roots > Rhizosphere > Soil ... | reverse complement strand
CCAAGAGCCCAGGTAGCTCAGTTGGTAGAGCACGTGACTGAAAATCACGGTGTCGGTGGTTCGATTCCGCCCCTGGGCACCATTTCCTCCCTGACCACGCCCGTGCTCGTCCTCGACCGGTCTCGGCTCGAGCGGAATGCCGCGCGCATGGGCGACAAGGTCCGCTCGCTCGGCGTGAAGCTGCGCCCGCACGTAAAGACGGCGAAGTCGATCGACGTGCTGAACGTATTGTCTGCCGGCGAGGACATTCCCATCACCGTCTCGACGCTGGCCGAAGCGCGTTATTTCTTTGGGTGCGGCGTGACCGACATCCTCTATGCGGTCGGGATCGCTCCGGTGAAGCTGCCCGAAGTGGCCGAACTCATCCGAGCAGGTTGCACCCTCAAGGTCATCCTCGACACACTCGAAACCGCGCAAGCCGTGCGTGAGTTCGTCGACGCCGAGGACATCGCCATCCCCGTCCTGATTGAGATCGACAGCGACGGCCACCGTGCCGGAGTTGCGGCCGATGATCCTCTACTGATCGAGATCGGGCGGACGCTCGGTCCCGATCTCGTCGGCGTGATGACCCATGCCGGCGCATCCTACGACTGCCGGACTCCCGCCGAGTTCGAAGCGATGGCCGAGCAAGAGCGATCGCTCACGGTTGCGGCAGCGGAGCGGCTCCGCGCGGCGGGCCTCGACTGCAAGATCGTCAGCGTGGGCTCGACGCCCAGCATCAGCTACGCCCGCGACCTGACCGGCGTCACCGAAGCCCGCGTCGGCGTCTATGCCTTTGGCGACCTCGTCCAGACCGAGCTTCGCACTTGTGCCGTCGACGATATTGCCATCGGCGTGATCGCCAGCGTCATCGGCCATAACCGCCCGCACGGACGGGTGCTGATCGACGCCGGCTTCTTGGCACTCAGCCGCGACCGCGGCACTGCCGACCTGCCGGTCGATTGGGGCTATGGCGCAGTGTGTGATGCCGAGACCGGCGAGTTGCTTGCCAACGTCAGCGTCTCCTCTACCAACCAGGAGCATGGCATCATCACCGCGCGCGTGGGCGAGATCGACTTCGATCGCTTCCCAGTCGGGAAAAGACTCAAGATCCTGCCCAATCACGCCTGCGCGACAGCAGCGGCCTATGATCGCTATTTCGTTACCGACGGCAGCGACGACATCGTCGCCGTGTGGGAGCGCGTGAACGGCTGGTAGCTACTCCGCCGCGATCAGCGAGGCTCCAGCGAACATCGGCTGGGCGATGCGGTTGGCCTCATTCTCGAACCAGTGGATGGTTGATTGCAGGCCCCGCTCAAGCGGAACCGTGGGCGTCCAGCCGAGTAATTCGGTCGCGCGAGCGATGTTGGGCTTGCGCCGCTGTGGGTCGTCCGTTGGCAGCGGCTCATGAACGATGCGCGAATCCGTGCCGGTCATCTCAACGACGAGCTCAGCAAGGCCGCGAACGGTCAGTTCCTCGGGATTGCCGAGGTTGACCGGGAAACCGATCGCGCGATCGCTCTCCATCAGCCGCATGAGGCCATTGAGGAGATCGTCGACGAAGCAGAAGCTGCGTGTCTGCGAGCCGTCGCCGTAAATCGTGATGTCATCGCCCGCGAGCGCCTGACAGACCATGTTCGAGACGACCCGGCCGTCATCGCAGCGCATGCGGGGGCCATAAGTGTTGAAGATGCGGGCCACGCGAACGTCCGCCCGACCCAGCCGCAGGAAATCGTATGCCAAAGTCTCCGCGGCGCGCTTGCCCTCATCGTAGCACGCGCGCGGGCCCGTGCAGCTTACCGCGCCGCGATATTCCTCGGTCTGCGGGTGGACTTCGGGGTCGCCGTAAACCTCGCTCGTCGAGCTTAGCAGCAACCGCGCGCCGGTATCCTCGGCCAGCCGCAACGCGTTTCGGGTGCCGAGGACGCAGGTCAGCATCGTATGCTCGGGGTCGGCCTGGTAATGTCGTGGCGAGGCCGGGCAGGCGAGATGGTAGATGCGGTCTGGCCTGAGCGACCTCGGCAGTTTCTCGGTCACGTCATGCTCGATGAGGTCGAAGCGGCTATCGCGCTGCAAATGCGCCAAATTGTCCGCGCTACCCGTCTGGAGATTATCGACGCAGAAGACCCGCCAACCGTCACCGATCAACCGATCGATGAGATTGGATCCAATGAATCCGGCTCCGCCGGTAACGAGCGCTATCGCCTCAATACGCTTCAACGCCACAACTCCCTTAGTCCCGAAGGAGCGAAGCGCTTGCCAGCCTCAATCGTTCCAGAAGTGCGCCGAGGTTAGCGCCAGCCTTTTTCCCGCGCGGCCTTTTCCTGGGCCGAATTGAACGGCTCGTCAGCCATCGCGGATTCGATCAGGGCGGCGAGGCTGGGATCCATGCCCGCGGCCATCCGATAGGATTCAGTCTGGCCTTCGGGCGCTCCGAAGAGACCCCGCACCTGCCAGCGCTGTCCGTCCCGGCACGCCAGGCCGCTACCGGCCGGCGCAATGAAGCTTCGGCAGATTTGGCCCGATTGATCGCGGAAAGTAAGGCCGATGCGCGTTTCGCCGGCCGGCGCGCTTGCCAGCTGGGTTGTCAGTGCCTGGTCGAGCGCTGCGGCAGCATAGACCTTGCCGCCCTCGACCGTGACCGAATCGCCGCTCTGGTGCGGAACCATCGTTCCGACGAAAATTCCGACCGCGAGCGTCGCCGCGATCGCCGCCCATTGCGGAAACCCAGACCAGCCGCCGCGGCTTTGGCGCGAGCGCTTCGCCGCCGCGAAATCGATCACCTCCCGCTTGGGCCGAACGGCTCCGATCAGGGATTCGGGCAGTGGTGCACTCGCGACCGTCCCGAACGCACTTGCCAGCCGGCGCTGCAACGCGCGATGCTGCTCAGCCTTCTCGGCGAGCGCGGGGTCGGCATCGACCTCGGCAACGACGCGTTTGGCCTCCTCGCCATCGAGTTCACCATCCAACCAGGCGAAGAACGTCTCGTCAGTCACCATCTTACGCCCCTACCATTTCCAGCAACGCTGTCCGTCCACGGACCAGCCGGCTCGATACCGTCCCGATCGGCACGTCGAGCATTTCCGCGGTTTCGCGGTAGCCAAAGCCTTCGATCAGGATCAGCGCGACCACCTCGCGCTGCTCGTCCGGCAGGCGCTGCATCGCCAACATCATCCGCGACAGGTCGACTGCGGCATCCATTCCCGCCGTCGGATCTTGGCCAACCCGTTCGGCTTCCTCTTCCGGGGCCTCGACCCTGTCCCTGCGCGATCGGGCCCGCGCCGTGTCGATCCACAGGTTGCGCATGATCCGGTACGCCCAGCTGTCGAGCCGGGTGCCCGGCCGCCACTGATCGCGCGACCGGAGCGCGCGCTCGATCGTCGCCTGCGTCAGATCGTCTGCGTCCGCCGGGCTGCGAGACAGCCCGTGCGCGAACCTGCGCAGCCGCGGAAGCAGCGCAACCAGCTCGTTTTCGAACGAAAAAGACAGGGCCATTCAACCTCATGTGGATGAAACGAGCCGAGTCATGCGTTTCATCCCCAGGTTAGCAGTTCGGGGAGAGAGAGCAATGAAGCGCTTATCTCGGGTCTTCGTTTCGGCCGTTGCAGCCTCTGTAATTGCGAGTCCCATTTCGGCACAACTTCTTCCCGGCCCCGTCGGAGGAGTCGTGGGCGGCGTGACGCAGACGATCGGCGGCGCCGTTGGCGGGGTTTCGAATGGCGCGGCGGACGGCGGAAGAGCCGGCGGCTTGATGGGCGCCGCTCGCGGCGCGGCGGGTGGCGCGCTTAGTAGCACGGGCGGCGCGCTTGGCGGCCTCGGCGGCGCCATGAGCGGTACCGGCGGATTCATTTCCGGTACGGGCGTCATGGGCTCGGCTCCCGGAGCCCTCAGTGGCGTGATCACTAAGGGCGGCCTGCCAGATTCGGGGTTCGTTCCGAACCCGCTCAACGTGCTGGCGATCCCGCCTGAAGTTTTCGAAGCGCCTCCACAGGCCATCGCGGACTACAGGCTGGCGCGATATCGCGCCTTGGTTTCTGCCAACCGGGCAACGCTCGACCTCGATCCCGATGGACAGCCGGTCCGCAAGCACGAAGTCGTCGCCACCAACCCCGATGTGGCTTCGCTGACGCTGGCTACCAGGGTAGGCTTCCAGGTCACGGACGACGAGCTCGAACCCTATCTCGGCATCCGGATAGTGACGCTCGCCATCCCGCGGAAAATGAACGTGCGCCAGGCAGTTCAACTCATCCATCGCGCCGCACCGGCGATGATCGTCGATTACAATCACATCTACGAACCGTCGGGCAGCGCCCTCCTGCCTGTGGCTGGAGCGGTGCTCGCTTCATCCCCGCGGCATCGCCCGGCGCGCAAGGGTCGGCAGGCGAGGGTAGTCCAGCCGCTGCGTGGCCCGACTCGGATCGCCATGATCGATGGTGGTGTCGCGTCGCACGCCTCGCTGGCCCGCGCCAGCATCGTTCAGCAGGGCTTTGCCGGCGATCCGCAGTCCACCGGACACGGCACCGCAGTCGGTTCGCTGCTGGTCGGCGACCAAGGCCCGTTCCACGGCGCCGCGCGCGGCGCGCAGCTGTTCGTTGCCGACGTCTATGGCGGCAACCCTGCGGCAGGATCGGTGACCAGCATCGTCCGGGCTCTGAGCTGGGCGGCGTCCAAGAGTCCGTCGGTCGTCAACATCAGCCTCGTCGGCCCCGGCAACGCAGCGCTGGCGCGAGCCATCAGCGCAGTTCAAGCGCGAGGCATTCAAGTCGTGGCGGCAGTCGGCAACGACGGTCCCGCAGCACCACCGCAATATCCGGCCTCCTACCCCGGAGTCGTCGCGGTGACGGGTGTCGATGGGCAAGGCCGCGCGTTGCCAGAGGCCGGTCGATCGGGGCACCTCGACTTCGCTGCTCCGGGCGCGGACATGATCGCCGCATTCCCGGGCAAGGGCTTCGCAATCGTTCGCGGTACGAGCTTTGCCGCGCCGCTTGCGGCGGCCAGGCTCGCCCTCACCGGCTCGTATCAGCGCGTCGCGCTCGAGGCCCGTCCAGGCAAAGGCAAGGTCGGACGCGGAATCGTCTGCGGCAAGTGCCGGGTCGATCCAAAGGACCTTCGCGGAAAATAGCTGCCGCTTCCACGGCGTCGGGATGAAGACCCGTCCTCCTGTCGTTTTCGAAATTGAAGGGGGACGGGTTTTCGCATCCCCGTCCCTCCTGTCGAAAAGGAGGACCTTATGCGTAACATCGTTCTTCTCACCGGTGCCGCGATGGCTGCCACGGCAACCCCCGCGCTGGCCGGTGGGCCACTAGGCGGCGGGATGCTGACCGGCATGATGACAACCAGCCGAACGACGGGCACCGCCAGCGGTGTCACGAATATCGCAACTACAAGCAACTCAAGCCGGCATCATTCCGGGCCCAGCGGCGCAGCGAACTGCCTTTGCCAGACGCTGCACAGCCTCGCCGGAAGAGCGCCGACAATCGGCAGTACCGCCAATGCTAGCGCAATCGTCAACAGCGTCGTCGGGATCGGGTCGGCAACCCGCGGCCACGGCCATAGCCGTGAGCAATCCTTCGGCCTTGCCGGGACCGTGACAGGTACTGTCAATGGCGCTACCCGCTTGTCCGGCTCCGGTCACGGCATCGGCCTGGCCGGAACGGTGACAGGCAACGTCAATGCCGCCCTTGCGGGACGCGTCAACCGCGGCTCCGTGAACGGCCTTGCAGGGCGTTCGGCGGTCAACGTCTCGGTCCTGAACGCCACAGCCGGCAAAGCTGTACGTGTCTCGAACGTGGCCATTCTCAATGGCCGCGGCGCAAGCGGGCGCTCGCTCGCCAATGTCTCCGCGCTCAACGGAACGGGCGGGACAAGCGGCAAGGTCGCGAACGTCTCCGTTCTAAATGGAACGCGCACGGTTGGGCGCTCGGCCGTGAACGTCACCGCGCTAAACCGCGCCGGCACCTCGGGCCGGGTCGCCAACGTCTCCGTCCTCAACAAGACTGGGGCGCGTGGTCGTTCGCTGGCCAATGTCGCCTTCCTCAATGGCAGTGGCGGAACCGCGGGCCGGGTCGCGAACGTCTCAATTCTCAATCGTACCGGCACGCATGGAAGGTCGCTGGGTAACGTCGCCGTCCTCAATCGCAGCGGCGGAGCCGCCGGGCGGGTCGCGAACCTCTCGATCCTCAATCGGACGGGGACAGGCGGTCGCGCGCTCGGCAACGTCGCCATTCTCAACGGCAGCGGAGGCACGGCCGGCAAGGTTGCCAACGTCTCGATCCTCAATCGAACCGGCACGGACGGTCGCTCACTTGCTAATGTCGCGATACTCAACGGGACCGGCGGCACAGCGGCACGCGTGGCCGATGTTTCGGTCATGAATGGCCGCGGAACCAAGCGACGCTCGCCGGCAAACACCGCGGTAATGAATGGCTTTGGCGGAACGGCTGGCCAGATCGCCAACCTCACCGCCCTCAATGGAGTCACCACCAACCAGAATTCGGGTGGCGGCAGCGGATCGGGCGGCGGTTCCGGCACCGGCGGATCCGGTTCCGCTAGCGGAGGATCCGGTGGAAACTCCGGCTCCGGGGGTTCGAGCGGCGGTTTCGGTGAAAGCACCGGCGGCTCGACCGCCGGATCCCACGGCACCGGCAGCGTTCATCCGCCGACCCGCGACCAAGGCTCCTATCCGCAGGGCAGCTGGCCCCGCCGCGAGGATCGTGGTGACGACAAGAGCTAACCGGCCTCAATAGATTTGACTTGGGCCCGCCTATCCCGCTCTCCCCCGGGCGGGCCCTCTTTTACCGTCTGTCCATGCTCGCACGGTTCGATGTCGTACCATGGCTCGCGGAGCGCTCCCGGGTAAATGTAGCCGCAGACGCGGTCACCGATATGGACCTCTTGGTAGACGGTTCGTCCGACGTCCCAATCGTCTTGCTCATTCACCGGACCGAACGGAGGCAGCGTTAGATAATAGGATGGGTGCTTGCCGCCGCTGATGTGCCGGTCGAGCACCGGCTCGACGAAGAGCTGCGGCGCGCCTTGCGGGAGGATTCCGTTGAGCATGGCGACGATAGTTCCGCCGTACCACATGGCGCCGACCCATCCCGCTGCGACATCCCACCATCGCTTTCGCTTGGTCACGGCGTAGTTCGGGCGGGTCCACAGATATAGAAGCCCCCAGGCCACGCCGAAAGCGGCGCCGTAGACCGAGAGGCGCCATCCGTCGATGAGCGGGAAATCCAGAATGGCGCGCAGCGAAAGGATGAGTGGCGGAACGATGACGAAGGTGGCGAGACCTTCATTGCGCTCATCGTCGAACGGATTGACCGAGCCGCGAGCCAGGTGGGCGACAACGATCCCAACCACGGGCGTGAACGCGAGAAGCGAGACGACGAGCAGGTAGGGGCGCGGGTAGAACGCACCCCAGGCGCTAAGGACCCAGCCGGCAGTGCCGAACTGCTTCGATAATCTCCGCCAATATGCCGCGGCCACCGCTGACGCCCCCGAACCCGGAGTCAGAGTTTCTCGGTCAGCTCCGGGACGATCTTGAAAAGGTCGCCGACGAGGCCGACGTCCGCGACCTGAAAGATCGGGGCTTCCTCGTCCTTGTTGATGGCGATGATCGTCTTCGAATCTTTCATTCCGGCGAGGTGCTGGATCGCCCCGGAAATGCCGATCGCGACATAGACCTGCGGAGCGACGATCTTGCCTGTCTGGCCGACTTGATAGTCGTTGGGCGCGTAGCCCGCATCGACCGCGGCCCGAGAGGCGCCGACCGCGGCGCCGAGCTTGTCGGCAAGGGGATCGAGCAGGCTGTGGAATTGCTCCGATGAACCGAAGGCGCGGCCACCCGAAACGATGACCTTGGCGCTGGTGAGCTCCGGCCGTTCGCTTTCGGAAGCTTCGAGACCGACGAAGCTGCTGACGCCCGCATCGCTTCCGACGTCGACCTGCTCGGTGGATGCATTGCCGCCTTCGCGCGGCGCCTTATCGAAGCCGGTGCCGCGGACGGTAATTACCTTCGTGGCGTCGTTCGAGCGGACGGTTGCGATCGCATTGCCGGCGTAGATCGGCCGGACGAACGTATTCGAATCCTCGACGCCAACGATGTCGCTGACCTGCATCACGTCGATCAGCGCCGCGACGCGCGGGGCGATGTTCTTGCCGAAGGTCGAGGCGGGAGCGACGAATGCGTCGTAGTTCGTCATCAACTTTGCCGCGACTGGCGCAATATTCTCGGCCAGGTCGTGACTGAGATGTGCCGCGTCCGCCACAAGCACCTTCGCGACACCCGCAATCTTTGCTGCGGCTGAGGCGACGCCGTCCATGCCATTGCCCGCAACGAGCGCATGGACTTCACCCAGCTTCGCGGCCGCAGTAACCGTTGACAGCGTAGCGTCCTTGATGGTGCTGCCGTCATGTTCGACGAGGACGAGGACGCTCATTTCGCAACTCCCAGAGCCTTGAGCTTGTCGACCAGCTCGTCAACATTTCCGACCTTGATGCCAGCCTGGCGCTTCGCCGGCTCGACCACCTTCAGCGTTTCCAGCCGCCTGGCGACGTCGACGCCGTAATCGCCGGGCGACTTGGTCGCGAGCGGCTTAGACTTGGCCTTCATGATGTTCGGCAGCGAGGCGTAGCGCGGCTCGTTCAGGCGAAGGTCGGTAGTGACGACCGCCGGAAGATTGAGTTTTACCGTCTCCAAACCGCCGTCGACTTCGCGGGTGACGGTTGCGCTATCGCTCAGTTCGACCTTCGAAGCGAAAGTGCCCTGCGGCCAGCCGAGAAGTGCGGCGACCATCTGTCCGGTGGCGTTATTGTCGTCGTCGATCGCCTGCTTGCCGAGGATGACCAGCTGCGGCTGCTCTTCTTGAGCAATCTTGGAGAGGATCTTGGCGACGGCGAGCGGCTCGACCTCTTCGTCGGTCTGGACGAGGATCGCGCGGTCGGCGCCCATCGCCAGCGCAGTGCGGAGCGTCTCCTGAGCCTTGGCCGGCCCGATCGACACCGCGACGATCTCGGTCGCCGCGCCCTTTTCCTTAAGGCGGATGGCTTCCTCGACTGCGATCTCGTCGAACGGGTTCATGCTCATCTTAACGTTGGCGAGATCGACACCCGTGCCGTCCATCTTGACGCGGGGCTTCACGTTATAGTCGATCACCCGCTTTACGGCGACCAGCACCTTCATAGATTTGCTCCTGAAATCCTAAGCCTCGACCGGGCTCTTGACCGCCTCGACGATCTTCTTCGCGGCGTCGCCGAGGTCGTTGGCAGGGACGATCGCCAGCCCACTCTGGGCGAGGATGTCCTTGCCCTGTTGGACGTTGGTCCCTTCGAGCCGGACGACCAAAGGCACCTTCAAGTCGACCTCGCGCGCCGCGGCGACGATGCCCTCGGCGATGATGTCGCAGCGCATGATCCCGCCAAAGATGTTGACGAGGATGCCCTCGACCGCGGGATCCGACAGGATGATCTTGAACGCCGCCGTGACCTTCTCCTTGTTGGCACCGCCGCCGACGTCGAGGAAGTTGGCGGGGAAGGCGCCATTCAGCTTGATGATGTCCATCGTCGCCATTGCGAGGCCGGCGCCGTTGACCATGCAGCCGATGTTCCCGTCGAGCTTGATGTAAGCGAGATCGTACTTCGACGCCTCGATCTCCATCGGATCCTCTTCGGTGAGGTCGCGCAGCTGCTCGAGGTCCGGGTGGCGGAACTCGGCATTGTTGTCGAAGCCGACCTTGGCATCGAGGACCATGACCTGGTCCATGTTGGTGACCGCCAGCGGATTGATCTCGATCTGCGAAGCGTCGGTGCCGATGAAAGCGTCATAGAGCTTGGCGAGAGTCTTGCTCGCCTGCTTGGCGAGGTCGCCGGAAAGACCGAGCGCCGCGGCGACCGAGCGACCGTGGTGCGGCATCAGGCCGGTGGCGGGATCGATGGTGATGGTGGTGATCTTCTCGGGCGTCTCGTGAGCGACGGTTTCGATGTCCATGCCGCCTTCGGTCGAAGCGACGACGGCGATGCGGCCGGTCTCGCGGTCGACGAGCAGCGCCAGGTAGAATTCCTTGGCGATGTCGACGCCGTCTGTGATGTAGAGCCGCTGCACCTGCTTGCCGGCGGGGCCGGTCTGCACCGTCATCAGCGTCTTGCCGAGCATCTCCTCGGCGTTGGTGCGGACTTCCTCGACAGAATGAGCGAGGCGGACGCCACCCTTGGCGTCGGGGCCGAGTTCCTTGAACTTGCCCTTACCGCGGCCGCCGGCGTGGATCTGTGCCTTCACGACCCAGAGCGGTCCGGGCAGCTTGCTGGCCGCCTCGACGGCTTCCTCGGCACTCATCGCCGCATAGCCCGCCGGCACGGGTACGCCGTACTTCGCGAGCAGTTCTTTTGCCTGATATTCGTGGATGTTCATGGCGGCGGGCCTTAATCAGAAGAGGCCCGCGATGCAAAATTGGCAAAGGTGTCCAAGTTTACGAAATTGCCTCTGGCGACCGACTGAAACCAAGGCTCCTTCCACTTCCTCCACTTTGTCACCTGTGAGCGAGGGCATATCAGGCGACTCAAGAGTCGGTTCCCGCTTTGACTCGCCAAGCCCGTGTAGGACAGATTTTTTCGTGGCCGATGCCAGCCCACCCCAGGACCCCCTCTCGCAAGCGGGAGGGGAAAGAACGAGGAAGATCATCCATGTCGACATGGATGCGTTCTACGCGTCGGTGGAGCAGCGCGATAATCCGGAGCTTCGCGGCAAGCCCGTGGCCGTCGGCGGACAGCACCGCGGAGTCGTGATGGCCGCGAGCTACGAAGCGCGGAAGTTCGGCATCCGGTCGGCGATGCCGTCGGTGACCGCCAAGCGCCGATGCCCCGATCTGATCTTCGTGAAGACGCGGTTCGACGTCTATCGCGCGGTGTCGCAGCAGATCCGCGCGATCTTTCTCGAATATACCGACCTGGTCGAGCCGCTGAGCCTCGACGAGGCCTATCTGGACGTGACCGAGGATCGGCATGGACTCGGTAGCGCGCGAGCGATCGCAGAGGACATCCGGCGCCGGATCCGAGCGGAGACTGGCCTCACCGCGTCGGCAGGCGTCAGCTATTGCAAGTTCATCGCCAAGCTCGCCTCCG
>Ga0068860_100007236_pt1 | contig 11098 bp, 8 predicted proteins | sample KBSSwiS32_FD_66597 | JGI IMG/M metagenome (GOLD analysis project Ga0068860, IMG submission 66597) | Switchgrass rhizosphere microbial communities from Kellogg Biological Station, Michigan, USA - KBS Switchgrass S3-2 | ecosystem: Host-associated > Plants > Roots > Rhizosphere > Soil ... | reverse complement strand
ACGTCGCGCGCGGCGCCGTCGATGTCGCGGCTCAAGTCGAACTGCAACACGATGCGCGTGGACCCGAGCGAGCTGCCGGACGTCATTTCGGTGACGCCCGCGATGCGGCCGAGCGAGCGCTCGAGCGGCATTGCAACCGTTGCCGCCATCGTTTCCGGGCTGGCGCCGGGAAGGCTCGCCTGGACTGAAATGGTCGGGTAGTCGACCTGCGGCAGCGGCGATACCGGCAGCAGCTGGAACGCGACGGCGCCGGCGAGCGCGACGCCGAGCGTCAGCAGCGTCGTGGCGACGGGCCGATTGATGAACGGTTGCGAGATGTTGTTGAGCATCGTTAAGTCAGTCGCCCGCGGGCTTCGCCTCAGTGACGGCCGAGACCTCGTCACTGCCGTTCGCTTGATTGTTCCTGGGTCTGACGCGGCGAGCGAGGCTGTCGAACGCGAGATAGATCACCGGCGTGGTGAAGAGCGTCAGCGCCTGCGACAGCAGCAGCCCGCCGACCATCGTGATGCCCAGCGGATGACGCAACTCGCTGCCCTCGCCCCAGCCCACCATCAGCGGCAGCGCGGCGAGCAGCGCGGCCATTGTCGTCATCATGATCGGCCGGAAGCGCAGCAGGCTCGCCTGGAAGATCGCTTCGCGCGGCGCCATGCCCTCGTTGCGCTCGGCGTCGAGCGCGAAGTCGATCATCATGATCGCGTTCTTCTTGACGATGCCGATCAAGAGGATGATGCCGATGATCGCGATGATCGAAAGGTCGTTGCCGGTGAGCATCAGCGCGAGCAGCGCGCCGACGCCGGCGGAGGGCAGCGTCGAGAGGATCGTGATCGGATGGATGTAGCTCTCGTAGAGCACGCCCAGCACGATGTACATCGTGACGATCGCGGCGAGGATCAGCCATAGCTCGTTCGCGAGCGACGCGCGGAACGCGAGCGCCGCGCCCTGGAACCGCGTGGCCACCGACAGCGGCACGCCGATTTCGCGCTCGGCAGCTTCGATCGCCGAGACGGCTTCGCCCAACGACGCACCGCGCGCGAGGTTGAAAGAGATCGTCGCTGCCGGGAACTGCCCGAGGTGATTGATCTGCAGCGAGCCCGGGCGCTCGACGATCTGCGCGAGCGACGAGAGCGGCACCTGCTGCGATGGCTGCCCCGGCACGCTGGCGGTGACGTAGATGTCGTTCAGCGAATTCGGGTTGCGGCGGAACTCGGGCTTCACCTCCAGCACGACGCGATACTGGTTCGACTGCGTGAAGATCGTCGAGACGAGCCGCTGGCCGAATGCGTTGTACAGCGCGTTGTCGATGATTGCGGGCGTGATGCCGAGGCGGCTTGCCGTCGCGCGGTCGATCTCGACGTAGGCCTGCAGGCCGCCGTCCTGCAGGTCGGAGGCGACGTCGGCGAGCTGCGGAATCCGCTGCAGCCGCGCCACCAGCCGGTGCACCCAGTCGCTCAGCTCCTCGGGATCGGCCGACTCGAGCGTGAACTGGTATTGCGTGCGGCTCACCCGATCCTCGATCGTCAGGTCCTGCACCGGTTGCATGTAGAGCGTGATGCCCTTGACCTCGGCGAGCTTCGGCTGCAGCCGGCGGATGACTTCGAGCGCGCTCGCGTCGCGCTCGCTTCGCGGCTTCAGGTTGATCAGCATCCGGCCGCTGTTCAGCGTGGCGTTGGCGCCGTCGACGCCGATGAACGACGACAGGCTGTCGACCGCCGGATCCTCGAGCACCACCCGGGCGAGCGCCTGTTGCCGCTCGGCCATCGCCGAAAACGAAATCGTCTGCGGTCCTTCCGAGATCGCCTGGATCGCGCCCGTGTCCTGGATCGGGAAGAAGCCCTTGGGGATCAGGATGTAGAGCAGCACGGTCAGCGCGAGCGTGATGATCGCGACGATCAGCGTGACGGCGCTGCGGTCGAGCACCCAGTTGAGCATCACACCGTAGCGCGCGATCACCCAGTCGAACGCCTGGCCGCTGACCCGATAGAAGCGTCCCTGCTTCTCCTCCGGCGTGTGACGCAGCAGCCGCGCGCACATCATCGGCGTCAGCGTCAGCGACACCACCGCGGAGATCAGGATGGCGATCGCGAGCGTGACCGCGAACTCGCGAAAGAGCCGGCCGACGACGTCGCCCATGAAAAGAAGCGGGATCAGCACGGCGATCAGCGAGAACGTCAGCGAGATGATCGTGAAGCCGATCTGCTTCGAGCCCTTGAGCGCCGCCTCGAGCGGGTCTTCGCCCTGCTCGATGTAGCGCGCGATGTTCTCGATCATCACGATCGCGTCGTCGACGACGAAGCCGGTGGCGATGGTGAGCGCCATCAGCGTCAGGTTGTTGATCGAGAAGCCGACCAGGTACATCACGCCGAAGGTGCCGACCAGCGACAGCGGCACGGCGACGCTCGGTATGACCGTCGCCGGCAGGTTGCGCAGGAACAGGAAGATCACCATCACGACGAGCGCGATCGCGAGCAGAAGCTCGAACTCGACGTCGCGAACCGAGGCCCGGATCGTGATCGTGCGATCGGTGAGCACCTTGATGTCGGCAGCGGCCGGCATCGACGAGCGCAGCTGGGGCAGGAGCTGCTTGACGCGATCGACGACGTCGATGACGTTCGCACCCGGCTGGCGCTGCACGTTGAGGATCACCGCCGGCGTGTCGTTCACCCACGCGGCGAGCCATAGATTCTCGGCGCCGTCGACCGCTTCGGCGACGTCGATCAGGCGCACCGGAGCGTTGTTGCGAAACGCGAGGATCAGCTGCCGGTACTCGTCGGCCGACTTGAGCTGGTCGTTGGCGTCGATCGTCGACGCGCGCGCCGGGCCGTCGAAGCTGCCCTTCGCCTGGTTGGTGTTGGCGTTCGCGATCGCCGTGCGCACGTCGTCGAGCGAAAGCCCGTACGCGGCGAGCGCTTTCGGATTGACCTGGATGCGCACTGCCGGGCGCTGGCCGCCGCTGATGCTGACGAGGCCGACGCCGGGGAGCTGCGAGATCTTTTGGGCGATCCGCGTGTCGGCGAGGTCCTGCAGCTTCGGCAGCGTCAACGTCTGCGAAGTGATCGCCAGCGTGAGAATCGGCGTGTCGGCCGGATTCACCTTGTTGTAGATCGGCGGATTCGGCAGGTCCGTCGGCAGGAACGAGCCCGACGCGTTGATCGCCGCCTGCACTTCCTGCTCGGCGACGTCGAGCGAAAGCGCGAGGCTGAACTGCAGCGTGATCACCGACGCGCCGCCGGAGCTCGTCGACGACATTTGGTTGAGGCCCGGCATCTGCCCGAACTGCCGCTCCAGCGGCGCGGTGATCGCCGAGGTCATCACTTCCGGACTTGCGCCCGGGTAGAGCGTGACGACCTGGATCGTCGGGTAGTCGACCTCGGGCAGCGCCGACAGCGGCAGCACGCGAAACGAGACGATGCCCGCCAGCAGGATCGCCACCATCAGCAGCGACGTGGCCACCGGTCGCAGGATGAACAGTCGTGACGGGTTCATCGAAGAGGCTTCCGCCCGATGTCGCGATCGCGGATCACCCCGCGGTCACCCACCTGCCTTCTTGGGTGGGGCCTCACCGGGCGGCGGCGCGCCCGGACGCTGGCCGTCAGGCGTCGCGGGATTGGGCGGCGTGCCGCCAGGAGTTGCGCTTCCCGCGCCACCGCCGCCCGCGCGCTCGCCGCGACCACCCCCTCGGCCGCCGCCACCACCACCGCGCTTGCTGGCGCCACCAGCGCCGGCCGATTGCGGTTCACGCGTGATGAGCTCGACGCGCGCGCCCTCGCGCAGCTTGTCGGTGCCGTCGATCACGACTTGATCGCCGGGCGAGACGCCGCTTTCGACCACCGTGACCTCGGCCTGAGACGGTCCGAGTTTCACCGGGGCGACGCTCACCGTGCCACCGTCCTTGACCACGTAGACGAACGTCCCTGGCGCGCCGCGCTGGATCGCCGCGGTCGGGACGAGCGTCGCGTCGGTCAGCGTCTCGATCTGCATGCGCACGTTGACGAACTGGTTCGGGAACAGCGCGAGGTCCGTGTTCGGAAATTCGGCCTTCAGCTTGACCGTGCCGGTGGTCGTATCGATCTGGTTGTCGACGGTCAGGAGCTTGCCGGTCGCGAGCTGCACCTTCTGATCGCGATCGAACGCGAGCACCGGGATGTTCTCCCCGGATTTCAGCCGCTTCATCACCCGCGGCAGGTTGTCCTCGGGAATCGGGTACACGACGGTCATCGGCTGCATCTGCGTGATCACGACGAGGCCGTTCGTGTCGGAGCTGCGCACGACGTTGCCGGGATCGACCTGCCGCAACCCGATGCGTCCGGTGATCGGCGCGGTGACGCGCGAATACGCGATCTGCAGCTTCGCGTTGTCGATCTGCCCCTGGTCGGTCTGCGTCGCGCCCTTGTATTGGGCGACCAGCGCTTCCTGCGTGTCGACCTGCTGCTTCGAGATCGAATCCTGCGAGAGCAGCGTGCGATAGCGCTCGAGGTCGATCTGCGCGTTCTTGAGCAGCGCGGTGTCTCGCGCCATCTGCCCCACGGCTTGCGCGAGCTGCACTTCGAACGGGCGCGGGTCGATCTCGGCGAGCAGATCTCCCGACTTCACCATCTGACCTTCGGTGAACGCCAGGCGCAGAAGCTGCCCGTCGACGCGCGGGCGAACCACGACCACGTTGCGCGGCGTCACCGTGCCGAGCGCGCTCAGGTAGACGTCGATCGGACCCTTGCGCACCGGGGCCGCAACGACCGGAGTGGCGCGCGAGGCGTCGCCCCCTTTGCCTCGTCCGCCCTTGCCCGGCGCGCCCGATGCGGCCGAAGCCGTCGCGTCGCCGGGCGAGCGATTCATCCAATACCAGGTGCCCGCGCCGGCGCCGACGATGACGAGCAGCGCAACCAGCCACCAAACGTAGCGGCGGCGCGGTGGAGCGTCACCGGGGGGTTCGGGCTGCGTCGGAGATGTTGGAGGTTGCGCGTCGCTCGTGGGCATCGGATCTTCTCTCGTCCGGTATTGCGTTAGAGCTGGCCTGGTCGGGCGGTCAGGCTCTTCGAATTGTCCGCGTTTCGCTTGCTTGGTTCGAGCCGAATTGTAACGATCTGTGATTCACGGAGGATTGACAGGGCGTAACGGCCACAATTCAACCGCTTTCCATGCTTTTTCGGTCCCACGCGCGGGGGATGCGCGACCCGGGGCAGGCAGGAACGCCGGACGCCTGGCCATAGCCGACCGGCGCGGATTTGGTAAAATCTGCAAATCCCGAGGAGCGTTGCAACGGAAACGCCGCCGGCCTCGAAACGCCGGCTTCGACTTTCGCCAGGCTCGGGACGTCAACCCTGCAACCGCGCTCGTTGAACCGTGACTCGCGCACGGGCGATACGAGCGTGGCACTTCCCGCAGTCGGTCGCCAGGCGCGGTCACCAACAATGGAGTGACCGATGAACGCTGCCAACGAAACCACGAGCTTCACCGACTTCCACGTCGCCGACGTCGCATTGGCCGACTGGGGGCGCAAGGAAATCGCCATCGCCGAGACCGAGATGCCCGGCCTGATGGCGATCCGCGAGGAATTCGCGCAAACGCAGCCGCTTCGCGGCGCGCGGATCGCCGGCTCGCTGCACATGACGATCCAGACCGCCGTGCTGATCGAGACGCTGCAGGCGCTCGGCGCCGACGTGCGCTGGGCGTCGTGCAACATCTATTCGACGCAGGACCACGCGGCAGCCGCGATCGCCGTGCGCGGCACACCGGTGTTCGCCTACAAGGGCGAGACGCTCGACGAGTACTGGGACTACACGCACCGCATCTTCGAATGGAGCGACGGCGCCGCGCCGAACATGATCCTCGACGACGGCGGCGACGCGACGCTGCTCGTGCACCTCGGCACGCAGGCCGAGACCGACCGCAGCGCGATCTCCAATCCGGGCAACGAGGAGGAGTTCGCGCTGTATGCGGCGATCGCGAAGCGCCTCGCGGCGACGCCGAACTACTACTCGCGGATCAAGTTCTCGATCAAGGGCGTGACCGAGGAAACGACCACCGGCGTGAAGCGCCTCTACCAGATGCACAAGGAGCAACGGCTCGGCTTTCCGGCGATCAACGTCAACGATTCGGTGACGAAGAGCAAGTTCGACAACCTGTACGGTTGCCGCGAATCGCTGGTCGACGGCATCAAGCGCGCGACCGACGTGATGATCGCCGGCAAGGTGGCCCTGGTCAACGGCTACGGCGACGTGGGCAAGGGCTCGGCGCAGGCGCTGCGCGCGCTCTCCGCGCAGGTCTGGGTCGCCGAAATCGATCCGATCTGCGCGCTCCAGGCGGCGATGGAGGGCTATCGCGTGGTGACGATGGACTACGCCGCCGACAAGGCCGACATCTTCGTCACCGCCACCGGCAACATCGACGTGATCACGTTCGATCAGATGCGGCGGATGAAGAACAACGCGATCGTCTGCAACATCGGCCACTTCGACAACGAGATCGACGTGGCCGCGCTGAAGGCCTGTCGCTGGGACAACATCAAGCCGCAGGTCGACCACGTGATCTTTCCCGACGGCAAGCGGATCATCCTGCTCGCCGAAGGGCGCCTGGTGAACCTCGGCTGCGGCACCGGCCACCCGTCGTACGTGATGAGCTCGTCGTTCGCGAACCAGGTGATGGCGCAGATCGAGTTGTGGACCGACGCGCGCGAGCGCGCCGGCCGCTATCCGGTCGGCGTCTACGTGCTGCCGAAGCACCTCGACGAAAAAGTCGCGCGGCTGCAGCTCTCCAAGCTCGGCGCGATGCTGACGCCACTCAGCGACAAGCAGGCGCGCTACCTCGGCGTTGCGCCGAACGGACCGTACAAGCCGGATACGTATCGGTATTGACGGACGGCCCCGGATTGCGCATTGGCGCAATCCGGGCTACGCATTCGGCGACGAATCGGCATGAATCGGAGCAGATGACGTGCGGATCGCGGTAATGGGGACGGGCGGTGTGGGCGGCTACTTCGGCGCGCGTCTCGCGCACGCCGGGCAGGACGTCGCGTTCATCGCCCGTGGCCGGCACCTCGCCGCGATGCGCGAATCGGGGTTGCGCGTCACCAGCGCCGCCGGCGACATTCATCTGCCGAGGCCGGTGGTCACGGACGACCCGGCAACGCTCGGCTCGGCGGACATCGTACTGTTCGCGGTCAAGCTGTGGGACACCGAGAGCGCGGCGGAAGCGCTGCGTCCGCTGGTGGCAGACGGCGGTGTCGTCGTGCCGTTCCAGAACGGCGTCGAAAGCGTCGATCGGATCGCCGCGGTCCTCGGGCCCGAGCGGGTGATGGGCGGGGTCGCGTACATCGCGGCGACGATCGCCGAGCCCGGCGTGATCGCGCACACCGGCACGATGGCGCGGCTGCGCTTCGGCCCGGTGCTGCCGATGCATAAGGCGGCGGCCGAGCGGCTCGCAGCCGCCTGCAAAAGCTCCGGCGTCGATGCCGAGATGACTAGCGACATCCGCCACGCGATATGGGCGAAGTTCGTCTTCCTCGCGTCCTTCGCTGCCTGCACCGCGATCTCGCGCCAGCCGGCCGAGGTGTTGCGCAGCGATCCCGACCTGCGGGCCATGATGGATTCGGCGGTGCGCGAGGCAACGCAAGTCGGGCGGGCAAAGGGCGCGGCGTTCCCCGACGACTTCGTCGCGCGCCAGATGGATTTCCTGGACACGCTCGCGCCGCAGATGCGCTCGTCGATGCTGAACGACCTCACGGCGGGCAACCGCCTGGAACTGCCGTGGCTTTCCGGCGCGGTCGCGCGCATGGCTCGCGAGTGCGGCGTCGCGGCGCCGGTGCACGCGACGATCTACGCAGCGCTCAAGCCATTCATCGGCGGATCGGCACCGTAACTGACTGGAGGTACCTCGATGCGACTGCTGCTCGTCTGGCTCATCAACTCGGTGGCACTCTTCGCGCTGCCGTACGTGTTTCCGTGGGTCACGGTCGATACGTTCTGGACGGCGCTGATCGCTGCACTGGTGCTTGGCCTGATCAACGCGCTGATCCGGCCGATCCTCGTGCTGTTGACGTTGCCGGTCACGATCCTGACGCTCGGCCTGTTCATCTTCGTGATCAACGGGCTGCTGTTCTGGTGGGTCGGATCATTCATCGACGGCTTTCACGTGAGCGGCTTCTGGTCCGCGATGTTCGGTGCGATCGTCTACAGCATCATTTCGTGGGTGCTCGCCACGATCTTCCTGCATCGCAAGCACGATTGATGAGCGAGCCGGCGCGCCGGGCGCTGAGCCTGGAGTTCTTTCCGCCGCGTACGCCGGAAGGGTTCGAGAAGCTGCGCGCGACGCGCCGGCAGTTCGCGCAATTGAAGCCGGCCTTCTGCTCGGTCACGTTCGGCGCCGGCGGCTCCACGCGCGAAGGCACGCTCGCGACGGTGCTCGCGTTTCGCGACGAAGGTCTCGCGGCGGCGCCGCACATCTCGTGCATGGGCGGCTCGCGTGAAGACCTTGGCGCGGTTCTCGAGCGCTATCGCGAGCACGATATCCGGCACCTGGTCGCGCTGCGCGGCGACCTGCCTTCGGGCGCCGGCGCGGCAGGCGATTTCCGGTATGCGAGCGAGCTGGTCGCGTTCATTCGCGAGCGCACCGGCGACTGGTTCCACATCGATGTCGCGGCGTATCCCGAATACCATCCGCAGGCGAGGACGCCGGACGAGGATCTGCGCGCGTTCAAGCGCAAGATCGACGCCGGCGCGAATTCGGCGATCACGCAGTATTTCTACAACGCCGACGCTTACTGGAGCTTCGTCGACAGTTGCGCGGCGATCGGCATCGACGTGCCGATCGTCCCGGGGATCATGCCGATCGGCAGCTTTTCGAAGCTCGCGCGCTTTTCCGATGCCTGCGGCGCCGAGATCCCCCGCTGGATTCGCCGCAAGCTCGAGTCCTACGGCGACGACGGCGCGTCGATCCGCGCGTTCGGGCTCGACGTCGTCACCGACCTGTGCGACGGCCTGCTCGCGCGCGGAGCGCCCGGCCTGCATTTCTACACGTTGAACCAGGCCGGGCTGACCACGACGATCTGGCAACGCCTCGGGCTCTGACACGCGGTCACTGCGCGCCGAGTGTCGTTGCCGCCGGGTGGACGGTCGTGCTCGTCCGCGCGTTCTCGGCTTTGCGTAACGCCCGCGCTTCCGCGAGGTCGCGTTCCTCGCGCTCGATCCTGGCGAGCTCCAGCCGGCGGTTGGCGATCACGTTGATCGGCGGCAGCCGGTAGATCGGCAGGCCGGCCATATAGCTGCCGGTGAACTCGCCGCCGGAGGCGGCCTGCGGTGTTGCGGCTTCCGCGTTGGAGAGCGCGGGTGTCTCGGAGCGCGGAGCGGAGGTACCGGTTCCGCCGCCGATCGTGATTGCGAGTATCAGCGCGACCGTTGCTGCAACCATCGCGAGAACCAGCACTGTTTTCCTGAACATGGCGACCTCCTGTGGGTCGTTGGTGAGGGCGTGATCGAGACTACGCGCGGGCCCACACGGCAGGTGTCGAATATTCGACGCCGGTCTGTCGTTTATTCGACGCGGTCGCCGTGCGCGCCGCGCCGCTTGCAGAAAAGTGGATCAGTGCATGTGGGCCGACCTGCCGATCGGCCCGGGCGCCGAGCCTTCGTCGCTCGATCCGCGCCGGCCCGTTCCGGTTCGTCGCGTTCAACCGCGGCGAGCGGATCCTACGGCTTGCCCGGAGTGAAGGAGACGAGCTCCAACGACGCGTGCTGGCTGCGCAACACGGCGATGCCGCCGTCGGCGGCGTTGCCCTTTTCGCGATACTGCGCTTCCTTGTCCTCGCGGACGATGCCGCGAACCTCGGGCGAGTACGCGACAAGGTAATTGCACTCGGTGGCCCAGCGCCAGAACTCGTCGTCGTCGAGGCGGGTGAGCACGCGCAGGCGGATCGCCGGGAACGTGCCCGCCGGCGTGGTCACGCTCTCCCAGTCCCCGACGCGAACGTAGTGATTGATCTGGCCGCTCTTGTTCGTGGCCTCGTTGAAATTGTCGACGAACTGATCCCACCTCTTGCCGGGCACGAGCGGGAAATCGTAGCGCTTGAGCGGCGTGGCGAACCGACGCGTCTCGTCGTCGAACAGCGCGCCGACGCGCACGATGCCGGGCGCCGACCACTGCTCGGTACGCGAATTGTTGACCGTCGGACCCAGTTGCGTGATGCGCACGGTGATGCCGTCGGCGCCGATCGCGATCACTTCGCGCGTTTCTTCCCAACGGACCGGCGCACGGAAGCCGTCGGCCGCCCGGTAGATCCAGCGGTCGCCGATGCGGTAGGCGGGCGCGTCGACCACGGGTCCGCCGCTTCCGGGCGAATCGAGCGCCGCACATCCCGCGAGCGCAACGAGCATCGCGCCCGCCGCAACTGCGCTCGCCCGCGACATGAGCGCAAGCTGCGCGGCGCGAAAGGCAGGCGAATGGCGGTTCATATCGCGGCAAACACCTCGGCGCCGCCGATCATTCCTCGAAGGTCGGGGATTCAGGTATCGCCATCGGTGACCGCGCCCTTGCTCGCGGTCGACACGTGCTGCGCGTACTTGGCGAGCACGCCTCGCGTGTAGCGTGGCGCGGGCGCTTTCCATCGGGCGCGACGCTGCGCGAGCACGTCGTCGGGGACGTTCAACTGGATCAGCAGCTTGTGCGCGTCGATCGTGATCGAGTCGCCTTCCTCGATCAGCGCAATCGCGCCGCCGACGTAGGCCTCCGGCGCGATGTGCCCGACGACCATGCCGAACGTGCCGCCGGAAAAGCGGCCGTCGGTGATCAGGCCGACATCCTCGGCGTGACCCTGGCCGACCAGCGCCGACGTGGGCGACAGCATTTCGCGCATGCCAGGCCCGCCGCGCGGACCCTCGTAGCGAATGACGACGACGTCGCCCGAGTTGATCTTGTTGGCCATGATCGCGTCCATCGCCGCGGGCTCCGAATCGAACACGCGCGCGGGTCCGGTGATGGCGGGGTTCTTGAGGCCGGTGATCTTGGCGACGCAACCCTCGGTGGCGAGATTGCCGCGCAGGATCGCGAGATGGCCTTGCGCATACATCGGGTTCGACCACGGGCGGATCACGTCCTGGTCCGCGCGCGGCTC
>Ga0068860_100007221_pt1 | contig 11108 bp, 8 predicted proteins | sample KBSSwiS32_FD_66597 | JGI IMG/M metagenome (GOLD analysis project Ga0068860, IMG submission 66597) | Switchgrass rhizosphere microbial communities from Kellogg Biological Station, Michigan, USA - KBS Switchgrass S3-2 | ecosystem: Host-associated > Plants > Roots > Rhizosphere > Soil ... | reverse complement strand
GGCCTTGAGCTGGCCGAACTCGTCGCCCTGGAAGGTCAGCTTGCGGAAGGAGAGCTTCTTGCCGCTGTGCAGGTCGTACAGGCCGAGGAGGAGCTCGGTGGTGTGCGACTCGTCGATCTCCTTCACCACCCCCACCAGCGCGCGGTCCAGGCCCAGGCTCTTCCCCAGCGCCGCCAGCGCCGGGCCGGGACGGTCGCGCGCCACCTCCGCCGCCACCTTGTCCAGGAGCGCGTCGTAGGAGCGGTAGGACTGGGACGGGCTCATCTCCGTCTCCACCTCCAGCTCCTGCTCCGGCGCCAGCTCCACCAGCTCGCCGTAGGGGCGGAAGCCGGGGCGCTCCACCCGGACCAGGTGCTTGCCCACCGGGAGCGTGCTCATGGTGTACGGCGTGTAGCCCTGGAAGTCGCCGTCCAGGTAGACCCGCGCCCCCGCCGGCTTGGTCTTCACGTGGATGTTGCCGCGCAGCTCGCTCTGGCGGCTCTTGGCCATGGTGGCCCTCAGCGCCAGGAACTCCTTGCGGAAGCGCTTGGGGGTCAGCTCCAGCGCCTTGTCGAGCGCGTTGAGGTCGATCAGGTACTGGCGCGCCTCGCCCTGGTCGCCGCGCTCGAACGCGCAGGCGGCGTACATCGCGAGCGCCTCGCACAGGTGCCCGCACTCCGTCATCGCCGAGCCCGCCTTCTGGTACTCCAGGAGCGCCGCCCGGAGCTTGCGCTCGGCGTCCGGGTACTGGTGCGCGTCGAAGGAGGTCCGCCCTTCCTCGAACCCGTGCTCGGCGCGGCGGAGGGACATCTCGGCCGCGTCGTCCGGGGGCGTCTCGAACAGCTCCTCCGTCTTCTTGAGCTGGAGGTTCCCGTACTGCTCCAGCGTCTCGTTCATGAACGTCTCGATCATGAGCGAGCTGGCCTCCGCGCCTTGGTCCATGGCGATGAGGAGCGGGCTGATGCGCTTGATGGTCGGCGCCGGCGAGGCGACCGCCAGCGCGGGGAGGAGCACGGAGAGCAGGGGCCACTTCACGGCGGCGTAGCGTACACCCCCTCGGGGGCCGAACGAGTGTGCGCAACCCCGCATGATCACTCGGGTAGGTTTCTGGACAGGCCTGTCGCCACTGCTACAGTCCGCCACCGATGGCGGCCAAGGGCCTGAAAAACAAGGTGAAACCTGTGGCGAAGGCGAAGCCTGCGAAGCAACTGTCGCTGCTGACCGCGGAGCGCTCCGCGCCCCGTCAAAAGCCCGTGAAGCTGAAGGCGGTGGAGGCGCCGCCTCCGGAACCGCCGCCTCCGCCGGCCCGGCTGGCGCGGCGCGCGACCGCCGAGCAGATGGCGAGCAAGCAGCGGGAGATCTCCATCTCGGAGTTCTTCACCAAGAACCGCCACCTGCTGGGGTTCGACAGCCCGTCCAAGGCGCTGCTCACCGCGGTGAAGGAGGCCGTCGACAACTCGCTCGACGCCTGCGAGGAGGCGGGGATCCTCCCGGACATCACGGTGGAGATCAAAGAGGCGGGGCCGGACCGCTACGTGATGGCGGTGGAGGACAACGGCCCCGGCATCGTCAAGGCGCAGATCCCGAAGATCTTCGGGAAGCTGCTCTACGGGTCGAAGTTCCACCGGCTCAAGCAGTCCCGCGGTCAGCAGGGCATCGGCATCTCCGCGGCCGCCATGTACGGGCAGCTCACCACCGGCAAGCCCATCGTGGTCACCTCGAAGACGGGGAAGGGGCGCGACGCCCACCACTTCGAGATCCAGATCGACACCCGGAAGAACGCGCCGGTGGTGGCCAGGGACGACGAGCTGGAGATCGCCAAGGACCACGGGACCCGGGTCGAGATCGAGCTGGAGGCGGACTACCGCAACGGCAAGCGGTGGCTGCTCCGGTACCTCGAGCAGACCGCGCTCGCCAACCCGCACTGCCGGCTGGAGTACCGGCGCCCGGACGAGGAGCCCCTGGTGTTCCCGCGGGTGGCGGAGACGCCGCCGCGCGAGGCGGTGGAGATCAAGCCGCACCCCTACGGAGTGGAGCTGGGCCAGCTCATCCTCAAGCTCCAGGAGACCAGCGCGCGCGACGTGCGCGGCTGCCTGATGCACGAGTTCTCGCGCGTCTCCCCCACCGTGGCGGGCGAGATCCTCAAGGCCGCGAGGATCCACGGGGGCACCAGGCCCAAGGTGGTGGCCAACGACGTCAAGATGGCCGAGGCGCTCCACAAGGCCATCCAGGCGACCAAGATCATGTCGCCGCCCACCAACTGCCTCTCCCCCATCGGCGAGGAGCTGATCCACAAGGGCCTCGTCTCCTTCCTGGCGGTCACCCAGGAGGTGGCGCAGGCGGAGGAGCAGGAGCAGCTGGAGCTGCAGGCGCAGGCCGGGAGGGGCAAGCGGAAAGAGGAGGCGGCCAAGCGGCTGGAGGAGATCAAGCAGCGCCTGGCCCAGTCCGCCCAGGAGGCCCAGCAGCCGAAGGAGGAGGGCGAGGAGATCGTCGCCGGGCACAAGTTCTTCATTACGTCGGTCACGCGGCCGCCCAGGGTGTACCGTGGCAACCCGTTCCAGGTCGAGGTCGGGCTGGCGTACGGCGGGCCACTGCCGGGCGACCGGCCGGTGGAGCTGTACCGCTTCGCCAACAGGGTGCCCCTCCTTTTTCAAAGGGGAGCGTGCGGCGTGACGGAGGCGGTGCTGCGGACCGACTGGAGGAACTACGAGCTCTCCCAGCCGAAGGGGTCGCTCCCCGTGGGGCCGATGATCCTCTTCGTCCACATCGCCTCGGTGTGGGTGCCCTTCACCTCCGAGTCCAAGGAGGCGGTGGCGCACTACCCGGAGATCCTGGGGGAGATCCGGCTCGCGGCGCAGGAGTGCGGGCGGCGGCTGGCGGCGTTCGTGCGCCGGCGCAAGAGCGCCGAGTACGAGCTGCAGCGCCGGTCCATCTTCGAGCTGTACATCGACGAGATCGCCCAGAGCATGAAGGGCCTGGTGGGCAGCAACCCGGAGCAGGTGAAGAAGGACTTCGGGAAGCTCGCCAACAAGTTCACCGGTGGAGAGACGACGGACGCGGTGCTCAAGAGGGCGGAGAAGGAGATGGAGGACTAGATGGGCACACACACCACCGGGACGACCAAGAAGCTGGAGGGCCTGGCCAAGTCCACGCTCCAGCTGGTCAAGAGCGGCAAGAACCCGCTGATCGAGGTCCCCACCCGGACGCTCGCCAACGTCCAGTTCAACGAGAAGAAGCAGATCATCGAGCTCAAGGGGGCCAAGCAGAAGCGGTACTTCTTCAACGTCGGCCAGGCGAAGAAGTTCATGCAGACCTTCCTGGTGGCGAAGGCCTGCAAGGATCTGATCGGCGAGGACAAGACGACCAGCATCCGCGACCTCTACTACATGACCAAGCACACGCTTGGCGACACGCCGCAGAACACCTTCGAGGAGCAGGACGAGTCGGACCCCATCATCGAGGACCTCGAGGTCACCATCGACGCGCTCCGCGAGGAGTTGCACCTCTTCGCGTCCAACCGCGGCTCCATGGTGGGCGACCTCACCATCGTCGACAAAGGCGACACCATCGATCTGCGGAGGATGGGCTCGGGCGGCTGGAGCATCCCCTCCATCGTCGAGGACGACGTCGTCCAGTTCCGGAAGAACGACGCCAAGTTCGTGCTCCTGGTGGAGAAGGACGCCGTCTGGCGCCGCCTGAACGAGGACAAGTTCTGGAAGAAGTACAAGTGCGTGCTGATCACCGGCCAGGGCCAGCCGCCCCGAGGCGTCCGCCGCTTGTGCAGGAGGCTCACCCGCGAGCTGAAGCTCCCGCTCTACGTCCTGGTCGATAACGACCCCTGGGGTTTCTACATCTATTCCGTATTGAAACAGGGGTCGATCAACCTGGCCTACGAGTCCATGCGCATGGCCGTCCCCGAGGCCCGCTTCATCGGCCTGTCGTCGTTCGACAAGGACAAGTACACCCTCCCCAACAACGTCACCATCCGGATGACGGACGAGGACAACTCGCGCGCCAAGCAGATGCTGGCCTACCCCTGGTTCCAGCGGAAGGAGTGGCAGCGGGAGATCCAGCACATGGTGAAGACGGGGGTGAAGCTGGAGATCGAGGCCCTCTCCAACCGCGGTATCTCCTTCATCACCGAGGAGTACCTCCCCAGGAAGCTCCGCGACCGGGACTGGCTGGCGTAGCCCCCGCCGTCCCGCCGTCCCGCCAGAAACCCGCAACACCTCGACCCCACGACCCCACCGGCCGCGGGGCCTCCGAGTGGGCGTGTCAGCCCCGCATGCTTTGTGTTGCGTGTTTCGGGCGGAGGGCGGAGGGCGGCGGGCGAGGAGAGGGGGGGCGATGGGGACATTCACCGCGGCCGAGGCTGTCGGCGCGGGTCAGACGTACTGGCAGCTCTCGCGGGCGGTCCGGCGGCGGCAAGTGGGCCGCCCCTGGCGGGGCATCTACCTGACCAACCTCTCCGCCCCTTGGGTGGAGCAAGTCGGCGCGGCGGTACATGCCTCCGGCGGCGTCGTCTCGCATCGAGCCGCGGCGCGCCTCCACGGGCTCTGGGGATTCGACGACGCCCCGGTCGAGCTCACGCTCCCGCCAGGTCGGCGCTTCTTCCGCCCGGGCGTCCGCGCGCACCAGGCGCCCGTGGATGACCTCGCGCCGCACCACCTCCCCGTCACCTCACTGGCGAGGACGATCATCGACCTGGCCGGGGTGCTGGACGAGCTCGCGCTCGCAAGCGCGCTCGAGAGCGCCTGGTGCCAGGACCGACACCTGATCGACGACCTCGAAGCGCGCCTTGCCGCCAACTTGCGAGGACGCCGCGGGACGCGGCGCCTCCGCGCGCTGGTCGCCGATGCGCGCCGCCGGGGCCGGCCGTTGGAGAGCCCGCTGGAGGTGCGGTTCTGGCGCCTGCTCCACCAGTGGAAGCTCCCGCTGCCTCAGGCAGGCGTGCAGGTGAACGACGGGGACCCGAAGTGCTTCCGGTTCGACTTCCTCTACCCGGAGCACTCCCTGGCGATCGAGACGGACGGCTTCCGCTTCCACCGCACCTGGGAGGTCTTCCTCTCGGACTGCCGGCGCCAGAGCCGCGCCGCCGCGCTCGGATACCGGGTGATGCGGCTCACCTGGGCCGACCTCGACGACCCCGAGCCGATCCGCGAGCGCCTGCTGGTCGCGCTTGGCGTCACCCCCATTCGCCACACCACGCGCTGGGGAGCCACGGTACCCTGGCCCGTACGGTTGCCCTCCGGATGAAGCGCTCCCTCGCCGCCGCGCTGCTCTCCGCCGCCATGCTGGCCCAGGAGGTGGTCGCCGGCCGGCTGCTGTCGGTAATCACCTGGTACTCGCTGGGGTACCTGGCCCTGTCGCTGGGGCTCCTGGGGATGACCGCCGGGGCCCTCCTGGTGCACCTCAGGCTCGCCTCGCGCGCGGCGCTGGGGGCGGCAAGCGCCGCGGTCGCGGTGACCGCGAGCGCGCTCTGGTTGACGAGGACGCACCTGGAGTTGGACCTCGCTCACCCGCTCCGCGCCGCGGCCCAGCTCTCGCTCGTGGCGGTGGCCATCGCCTTGCCCTTCGCGGGCGCCGGCGCCGCGCTCACCGCGTTGCTCGCCGCGGCGGAGAAGCCGGGAGCGCTCTACGCCGCCGACCTGGCCGGCGCTGCCGCGGGGGCGGTGCTCGCCGGCCCGCTCATCGCGGGGCTGGGGGCGCCGCGCGCGCTGGTGGCGACCGCGGTGGCGCTGTCCTTGGCGGCGGTCGCGCTGGGGGGGCGCAGGCTGGCGGTGTCGGTCGTTCCGGCGGCGCTGGCGCTCGCCTGGCCGGGAGCGCTGGACCTCCACTGGGCCAAGGACCGCGCGCTCGATCACCAGCCGCTCCTCCAGGGCTGGACCTCGTTCGCCTACGCCCGAGCGGAGGAGCACCGCGACCTGCCGCCCTTCTACTGGGCCGCCCTCGCCGGGGCCCCGGAGGCGCCGGTGCACCAGGCGTTCATCCGGATCGACGGCGAGGCCGGCACCGCCGCCTACGCCTTCTCCCAGGTCCGGGACCTGTCGTTCCTGGCGAACGACGTGACCTACGCGCCGTTCCTCCTCCGGCCCCCGAAGCGGGTGCTCGTCCTGGGAAGTGGCGCCGGCCGCGACCTCGCCGCCGCGCACCTCGCCGGGGCGGACACCGTCCAGGGCGTGGAGATCAACGGCCTGCTCGCGCGGTGGATGCGCGGGCCGCTCGGCGAGCTCTCGCCGGTGCTCCGCCTCCCCGGCGTCTCGGTGGCGACCGGCGACGGCCGGGCCTTCGCCGCCCGGACCAGCGCGACCTACGACCTCGTCCTCGCGTCGCTGGTGGACACCTGGGCCTCCACCGGCGCCGGCGCGCTCAGCCTGACGGAGAGCTCGCTCTACACCGAGGAGGCGTGGACCCTCTTCCTCCGCCGCCTCTCCGATGACGGGGTGCTCGCGTTCTCGCGCTGGTTCGAACCCACCCAGCCGCTGGAGATCGCCCGGCTCCTGGCGCTGGCGTCCGGCGCGCTCCGGCGGATCGGCGTCGACCCGCGCGGTCGCGTGGCGGTGGTGGTCCGGGACCGCGTGGCGGTGGTGCTGCTGTCCAGGGCCGCCTTCACGGCCGACGAGCTGAAGCGCCTCCAGACGGGAGGAGCGCGCCTGGCGGAGGAGCCGCTGCTGCAGGAGGTGCTGGGCGCGGATCCACCCGCGCTCGACGCGCTCTCGCGCCGCGAGGGGGTGGACCTCCGCGTCCCCACCGACGACCGGCCGTTCTTCTTCCTCCAGGTCCCCCCGTCCGCGCTCCTCACCCAGCGCGACCGCTTCCTCTCCGGCGCCGGGCTGCTGCACGGCAACGTCCTCGCCCTCTTCGCGGTGGGCATGGCCTTCGGCGTCTCGATGCTGCTGGCGCTGATCGCGCTCGCCCTCCCGCTGCTGGGCCGGGTCGGGAGCCTCCAGGCCATCCCCGCCGGCCGGCGCGCCGCGCTCCTGGGCTACTTCGCGCTGCTGGGGGCGGGCTTCATGCTCTTCGAGATCGCCTCCGCCGAACGCCTGAACGCTCTGCTCGGCACGCCCACCTGGGCGGTGGCCCTGGCGCTGGCGCCGCTGACGCTGGGGGCGGGTCTGGGGTCGGCGCTCTCCGGCCGCATCCAGGCCTGGCGCGCGGCGCTGGCCGGCGCGGTCCTGATCGCGCTCGCCGCGGCGTCGAGCCCCGCGGTGGAGGCGGTGCTCGCCTTGCCGCTCTCCGCCCGCGTGGCGCTCACCACCGCCGCGCTGCTGCTGGTCGGCCTCCCCCTGGGGATGCTCCTGCCCGCGGGGCTCCGGGCGGCCTCCCCCTCCACCATCCCCTGGTGCTGGGGCGTGAGCGGCCTGGCCTCCGTCTGCGCGTCCGGCGGCGCGCTGTTGATCTCCGTCACCTGGGGCATCTCCCGCGCCTTCCTGGCCGCCGCCGCGGCCTACGCCCTGGCGGCCTGGCTGGCGCCCCGCCGTTGACGGATGGCCGGCCCGCAGGGGATTCACGCCCCATGGCGCTCTACGTGCGGCAGCTCCCGCTGGGACCGATGGAGAACTTCGTCTACCTCGTCGGTCAGACGGGCGCCGCCGAGGTGGCGGTGGTCGACCCCGCCTGGGACGTGGAGGCCATCACCCGCGCCGCGGCGGAGGACGGGAAGCGGATCGCCTGCGCGGTGGTCTCGCACTGCCACCACGACCACGTGAACGGCCTGCCGGAGCTCCTCCGGCGGATGGACGTCCCCGTCTACGCCCAGAAGAAGGAGCTGGAGTTCTCCGCCGATCTCCGCGCGGTGGGCGACGCGATGAAGGGCGTCGACCCGGGGGACGCCATCCAGATCGGCCCGCTGCAGGCGAAGCTGCTGCACACGCCGGGGCACACGCCCGGCTCGCACTGCCTCCTCACCGAGGACGCGCTGCTCTCCGGCGACACCGTCTTCGTCAACGCCTGCGGCCGGTGCGACCTCCGCGGGGGTGACCCGGCGGAGATGTTCCGGACCATCGACCAGGTGCTGAGGCGGCTCCCGCCCCAGGTGCGCCTCTTCCCCGGTCACGACTACGGGGACGTGCCGGTCTCCTCCATCGCCCGCGAGCAGGAGAAGAACCCGTACTTCCAGCACCACGACCTGGCGTCGTTCGTGGCGTACCGGATGCGCCCGCGGCGCTAGCTCCGCGCCACGGAGAGCTGGCGGGCCGGCAACGGAGGGGCCTGGAGCGCTCGCCAGAGGAAGAGGCCCAGGATGGCCAGCGACGCCAGCGACCACAGCGCGGCCCAGAGGATGGCGGGGACGTAGGTGATCTGCGCCAGCAGCGCCGCGTCGCTGTGGGCGCGGGTGGCCCCGTCCCACAGGTCCGACCGCAGGTCGAACACCGCGTACAGCGCGCAGAAGGCGGCGAGGAACAGGTTCACCACGTCCACCAGGTTTGACGGCAGCCACCGCGCCCCCGCCGCGAGCGCCCCCGCCGTCCCCAGGCAGAAGAACACCGTGAACGGGTCGCGCCCGTACAGCAGCGCCATCACCACCAGCCACGCCGCGGCCGCGCCCAGCATCCAGCGCCGCGCCCGGTAACGGTAGGTCGACAGCAGCAACACCCCACCCACCAGCGCGCTCCCCACGTACCCGGCCGAGTACACGACAATCGCCCCCAGGGCGCTGTCCGGGAGCCTGGACAGGCACTGCCCGGCCTCGTTTCCGGAGACCGAGATGCGGTCCACCGTCCCCCCGACGAGCAGGCTGGCGACCGCGTGCCCGGTCTCGTGGATCATGACCACCAGCACCTTGAGCGGCCAGAGGACCGGCGAATCCCACAGCAACAGGCCAACCGCCAGGCACACCACCAGGATCGCCAGGCGCCGCAGGTTCAGGGTGCTCATCGCTCTCCCTTTCTAACGCCATTCCAGGCCGGCGCTTGCATGGGAGGCCACGGCGCACGAAAGTGAGCCAGCCGATGGACGCCCAGAGCCCGCCGCCGCTGCCGACCTTCCGGCCGGACGAGAAGGTGTGCGGAAACTGCAAGCTGTGGTCCCCGTACGAGGTCGATCACCGGGGTTGGGTAGGCCCCTGCCGGGTCCAGCCGCAGCGAGGGCTCTTCCCCGGCACGGCGCCCATCTGCGACGCCTTCGCGCGCCGCGGCGTCCCGACGCCGGAGAAGCGGGGAGAAGCCCAGGCCACAAGGCCGCGCCCGGTGCGCAGCGTGGCGCCGGTGGTGGTGCGGCAGGGCGAGGAGCGGCCCCAACCCAGGCCGGTTCACCTCCCGACCCGGTCCCAGCCCACACGAGATCCGAACGAGGTGGTCGACCTCGGGGGAGAGCTGACGATGACGCGCGACGAGCTGATGGAGCTGTTCCGGGAGGCCTCGGGCGAGACGGCCGAACCGCCCCCCATGGCGGCCAAGTGGCAGGGCGGCGTGGTGCAGATCCTCCCCGGGAACAAGGAGCTTCAGGGCAAGGAGGTGCCCGTGGACTCCCTCTTCCACAAGGTGGTGATGATCCGCGACCGGCTCCGCACCCTGGAGCAGAAGATCAACGGGCACCCCAAGCTGACGGACGCGGAGAAGGTGGAGATCCAGCACTACGTCACCCGCTGCTATGGCTCGCTCACCAGCTTCAACCTCCTCTTCCGCGACAAGGACGACCAGTTCATCGGGCAGAAGGGCGACGACTAGAGCTGCCCCCGCCGCCGCAGCACTTCCATGACCCGCTGCCTGCCCCGGTTGAGGGCGCTCTTCACCGTGCCCTCCGGAATGGCCAGGAGCCGCGCGATCTCCGGGTAGGACAGGCCGCGGACCTCGCGCAGCCAGAGCACCTGCTGGTGGCGCTCGCCCACCGTCTGCAGCGCCTCCTGGAAGCGCCGCTTCAGCTCCCGGCCGCCGGCGAGCTGCTCCGGGTTGAGCGGGGCGTCGCCCTCGCTGCGCAGCCGGGCCCGCCGCCGGTTGGCGCGGAGCGAGTTGATGCTGGAGTTGACCATCACCCGGAACAGCCAGGTGGAGTAGGCGGCCTTCCCGTCGAAGCGGGCGGGCGCCACGTAGAGGCGGAGGAAGACCTCCTGGACCACGTCCTCCGCCTCGTCCGCATCGCGCAGGATGCGCCGCGCGATGGCCAGCGCGCGCGCTCGGTGGCGCTGATAGAGATGGGACACCTGGGCAGCAGGTAGGACAGCGGAGTCCATCGGTCGTTTCCCTCGGTTGCAAGGTGAACGACCGGCGCGCCCGGACGATCTATTGCGGCTGGGTAGCCACGCTGCCCAGCAGGCCTCCCACGAGGTCCCCCGGGGTCTCCGTGCGGATCAGCACTCCCGAGGTCCAGTGGCCGCAGGTCAGCGAGCTCACGGGATGGCAGAGGAGCCCCGCCAGGATGTTGCGGTTGATGGCGAACGTGCACTTGGCGCCCGCCGGGGTCCACTCGCCCTCTGCGATCCAGCCCTCGTTGTCGTTGGGCTGGAGGCCGAGGTTGTCGAAGATGTCGATGATGCGCCCGGTGGTGGTGTAGGACGCGCCGTTCCCGCAGTAGTCGGCGCGGACGGCGCGGGTGCACGCCTGGTGGTAGCTCGCCAGCGACACCCCGCCAACGGTCTTCCACGGCTTGTACCCGAGGTACACGCACTTGGCGATCGCCGACCCGACGCAACCAAAGGTGAAGGCCGCCGGGTCGTCGATCTTGTCCCCGCCGGTGGTCGTCCCGAACGAGTAGTCCCAGCGGCCCATCACCGGCACCGCGGCGACGCCGCCGGCGCAGACCGGGGTCCAGGGGTTGGTGGGAGAGGTCCGGTAGGAGACCCCGTACGCCCAGACGTCCGCGTTGTCGCCGGTGGCCGCGGACGCGCTGTCGATCCGGACCGTCACCGCGCCCCCGCCCTCCAGCTGGCCGGTGAAGGTGGCGCCGATGAAGCTGGTGACCGGGGCGCCGCCGGAGGTGCCGGTGAAGGCCGTCCCGGCGAGCGCCGCCGCGCCGTCCAGCGCGCTGCCGTCCGCCAGCGTGACCGGCGCGAGCGCGACGGACGCCAGCGTGCCGGCCAGGAGCGGGCCGTTGTGGCAGTGACCGTACGGAGAGATCGGCGTCCCACCGGTGAGCGCCTCGCCCAAGCACTCGTCCATCCCCAGCCGCGCGTCCGTCACGGCGGTCCCGTT